>Ga0335084_10006773_pt1 | contig 11404 bp, 7 predicted proteins | sample Lox_Sample_44_FD_206721 | JGI IMG/M metagenome (GOLD analysis project Ga0335084, IMG submission 206721) | Soil microbial communities from Loxahatchee National Wildlife Refuge, Florida, United States - Lox_Sample_4.4 | ecosystem: Environmental > Terrestrial > Soil > Wetlands | place: USA: Florida...
CGAAAGGCGGCGGCAACTTTTGAAGAACTTACCAAGAAGAGCAGCAAGACTCATTACCAGGATTCTCTTGCCTTCACCTACCAGCGCATGGGAGACATGCTTCTTGTAGCGGGCCGCTTCGAAGATTCCATTCCGTACTACCGCAAGGATTTGGAGACAAGCAAGCATTTGATCGCAGCCGACCCCAAGAGCATGAGCTACCGCACAAGCCTTGTCGCCTCTCGTGCAACGTACGGTCATGCGCTATGGAGGGCAGGACATGTGAAGGAGAGCCTGGAAGAACTCAATCGGGGATTAACTGAACTCGCGGAGACTCGCCAGCAGAATTCGCTGGCCAGGGGTCTGGAGGCGGCCTTGCACCTTTGGATAGCTGGCGCGCTGGAGAGGAAAGGCGACATCAACGGCGCCTTTCAAGAATATTCGTTGGCCAGGGACTACTACTCGGCTATCTGCGCGGCTGATCCCAAGAATTTCGAAGACTGTCTTTCGCTGGCGGCACTCCAGGACCGCCTTGGCCGCATCTACATTCAACAAGGCCGAATTTCCGAAGCTCTTGCAGAATACCGTCAAGCGCTTGCCATCTCCGAGCCTCCTGCAATCGGCGCAAAATCGAATCTTGAAGCCGTGTACATCGTCGTGAACGTCTATTTCGGCATGGGCGAAGTACAGAAGGAGCTTGCTGGAAGGGCCGCCCATAGCTCCGCAAAACTGGAACATCTAAGACAGTCTTGCTCCTGGTATCAGAAGAGTCGTGCGGCTTTTGTGCGGATCCCGGAATGGCTTCCAATCACTCCCAACGAATACGATTCCCGTCCACTAAAAGAGATTGATAGTCGATTGTCTGCGTGTAATACGGAAGAGGCGTTGCAGTAAGGCGAATTACTGGAAGACGATCGGCATAACATCCTGATCTTGAACAATGTCGGCACTGTCAAGCGCGTTCTAGCGCATGGACGCATCGAAGGGCGATTTCATTACGGAAAGATGGTGATCGCGGAACGAGAACGGGGGAAGTTTTGGCAGACTTCACGCGGTCTGGCGAATAGGCTGTGACGAACCTTCCATCGCACTCGATGTCACCGGTAAATCGGTAACCGTGGCGGCCCAACGATCTTTCAACCGCAAGAATCTTTCTTCGAAGTACCGGCGCGACAGAAAGGCAAGCAACACCGCGAGTGCAACGGCCAGAATGAAACGCAGGACCATCAGGCCAAAGCGTGAAGAAAGTTGCGCGTAAGCTTCAGGCGCAAAACGAGCGATCCAATGGTTAACGAAATCGAAGGCCAGCATGTGAATGAGATACAGGCCATAACTGATTTCTCCAAACCACTGCAGAATGGGGCGTCGTACGATCCAACTCCAGCGACTCGATCCCAGCAGCAGCGTTGCGGCCAGCAGTCCTGCGAAAAATAAATTGATTCCGGTGGGGCGCAAGGCTGTACCAAAGCACGCACTCTTGTGCCAGATTCCGAGGGGGGTTCCAAAAGCGAACAATGCGCCGGCGCCGATCATGCAACCGAGCGAAAAAGTTCGCATTGCACTGCGTCCTGCAAGCGACCCACGGCTCAGCACAGCCAGAAAAGCTCCGATCGCGAGGCCGTCGGCGGTTAGCCAAGTGTGATATCCGTTGGCAAAGTTTCCCAGCTTGAAATTGATGGCACGAATCACAGGGCTCATCAAGAAAATTGCTGCAGCGAACCAGGTAACTGTACGTCGCGAAAACGTGCGTATCGCAGTGGGCCAGAGCAGATAAAAGTGTTCCTCGACGGCTAGCGACCACAGGGGAATATATTGTGCTGGAACTCCAAAAAGATCGACTGAGTTCGCCAGATAGAAGAAGCTGAGGAGCAGGAATGGCCACCCCACTTGTCGCGCCTCAAACAAACCTGTTCGCGGCAGGATTGCCAGGAGGATGAGCAGGAGGTAGAGAGCGGGGAGGATCCGAAGCGCGCGGCGGATGTAAAAACGCCGATAGTAGTCGCGACGGTCTTTGCTGTCGAGCAAAATACCCGTAATGAGAAATCCGGAAAGAACAAAGAAAAGATTAACGCCGCTCCAACCGCCAATACACACTAGCGAGAAGATCCTCGCCACACCCGTGAATGACGAAATAGTGGTTCTGTCGAAGCCATGAAAAAACAATACAAGTAAGATGGCGACGCCGCGCAGGGTGTCCAGTTCCGGCATGAGGCGGCGAACTATTTGTGCGTCATTCGATTTCGACTTCCGGAGACTCATCGCGATGGCGCTCACTCTAGCTGCCCATCCCGATTGTGTCAACGGTGGATTCGACGACGAGTTGATGAAAACTGGGGTGGCTGAGTGATGGCTTTCTGCGGGGGAGAAACGTAGAAGACTTGCGGTGCATCAACTGCGGAACACAGAGGGGAGAATACGCACGGAGCGCGCCTGATCACGCGTCACGTTTCTTGCCAGTTCCAGTATATCGCGCACCGGGGGGCTTGCGGCCAGACCCGGCTCGTGCCGTAGAGTCGCCAGACGCCCGGAAACGGGAGGCACGACATGCCTAAGGGAGCGTGGCGATGACGGAGCATGCGGTGGTGATCGCCGGAGGAGGGCCGACCGGGCTGATGCTGGCGGGCGAATTGGCGCTGGCGGGCGTCGACGTTGCCATTGTCGAGCGACGCGCCGGCCGGGATCTCGCCGGATTGCGCGCGGGCGGTCTGCAGATACGCACGATCGAGTTGCTTGATCAGCGCGGAATTGCGGAGCGATTTATTTCGCAAGGACAGAAATTTCAGAGGGCGCCTTTCGCGCGTGTTGCTCTCGACATCAGCGACCTTCCCACTCGCCACAACTACTTTCTCGCGCTCTGGCAGACCCACATTGAGCGCATCCTGGGCGAGTGGGTCGGCGAAATGGCGGTGAAAATTTATCGCGGGCGCGAGATCACGGGGTTTGCCCAGGACGATGACGGAGTCGACGCCGAACTGTCCGATGGGGGAGCGCTGCGAGCGAAATATCTTGTCGGGTGCGACGGCGGACGGAGCCTGATTCGTAAAAAGGCAGGTATCGACTTCCCGGGGTGGGATCCATCCACCAGCTACTTGATCGCAGAGGTGGAGACGTCCGAACAGCCCGAGTTCGGGCTCCGCCGCGGGGAAAAGGGCATCAACGCGATCGCGAAACTCGAGGACGGGAGAGCGCGCGTTGTGTTGAACGAGAAAGAGCTCGGGCATCGCGGCGAACCGACTCTGAGCGACGTAAGCGAGGCGCTCGTCGGCGTTTACGGTACGGATTATGGACTTCGCAGCGCAACGTACGTCTCCAGGTTCACGGATATGGCGCGACAGGCAGCGCGCTATCGGGAGAGGCGCGTGCTTCTGGCGGGGGACGCGGCGCACGTGCATTCGCCAGTCGGCGGACAGGGGCTCAATATGGGTGTGCAGGATGCGGTGAACCTGGGATGGAAGCTCGCGCAGGTGGTGAAAGGAATATCGCCGGAGAGACTGCTGGATACGTATCATGCCGAGCGGCATCCAGTCGGCGCCCGCGTGCTGCGCAACACCATGGCGCTGACCGCAATCGACCGCAGTGACGATCGTATCTCGGCGCTGCGCGAGATGATGTGCGAGTTGCTCGAGAAGGACGACACGCGCAAGCAATACTTCGCGATGATGTCTGGCCTGGACATTCATTACGACCTTGGCGAGGGCCACCCGTTACTCGGGCGACGCATGCCTGATCTGGATCTCGTCACCGCGAATGGTCCGCTGAGAGTCTTCGCGTTACTGCACGATGCCCGGCCGGTGCTTCTCAATCTCGGGGAGCCTGGGGACTCTGACATCGATGCATGGGCAGATCGCGTTCCGTTGATCGACGCGAAATATGATGGTGCGTGGGAGCTTCCGGGGATTGGCGAGGTCAGGGCTCCAGCGGCGGTGTTGATTCGACCCGACGGATACGTGGCTTGGGTGGGAGATGTTACTCAGCGCGGACTCGCTGACGCGCTGACCACCTGGTTCGGACCAGCTGCTGTGCCGTAGGCACCGGCTTTTGAATCTAGCCCTATTGGGATGGTAGGCCGTCGTCGAGATACCGCTCCGTCGGGTTCACGCTGCGATCCAGCATTTCGTCACCCGGAGCAGCAGTTGAACGGTTCGGAATGTTAATGTTCGATGAAAAATTGTGCTCTGGCGGCCAAACGGGATGGTCCGTGCTAGGTGGCGACTCGTCGGTTCGCTACAATAATGGCGTGAAGGCGAGCATCTTCGTAGTTGAAGACGATCCTGATATTTCACGGCTGGTGCGGCACCACCTGGAAAATGAAGGATTCCTGGTGCGCGTGTACCCGACTGGTTTGAGCGTGTTGGCTGACTCTGAGCGGCAGAGACCTGCGCTGTTTGTGCTCGATATCATGGTGCCGGGGAAAGATGGGCTCGAGATCTGCCGCACGATTCGGCAGACGCCGGGATTGTCGTCGGTGCCGGTGATCTTTTTGACGGCGAAGAGCAGCGAAGCCGATCGGGTGCTGGGCCTTGAACTCGGGGCCGACGATTACATCGCAAAACCGTTTAGTCCGCGGGAACTGGTGGCGCGCGTGAAGGCAGTGCTGCGGAGATTTGAGCGGCCGTTGCCGCCGAGTCCGATGAAAGTCGGCGACATTGAGATTGACCCATCGGCGATGACATTGATGGTACGCGGGGCGATGGTGCAGACGACGGCAACGGAATTCCGCCTGCTCGACTACTTTGCACGCCACAAGGGGCGCGTGTTCAGCCGGGATCATCTGCTGGACTCGGTGTGGCGGGATACCGCTTATGTGACGCCGCGCTCTGTGGATGTGTATGTGCGGCGGATCCGGGAGAAGATTGAGCCGGACCCGGAGAATCCGCGGTACCTGAAAACGGTGCGCGGCGCGGGATATCGGTTTGAGGCGCCAAAGTAGTGTCGCGCAGCATCGCGATTCGCCTCAGACAGCAGCATCAACCGCAAAGAATGCATAGGTCCTTGCTTTGCTCAGGATGACAAGACAGTGTCGGTAGAGGAACCTTGAAGAACCGCATCTTCTTCAAATTGCTCGCAGTTTTTCTGCTCGTGATAGCGGCCACAGCCGGCATTCTTGACGTGATGCTCGGCAGGGCATGGGAACGGTCGCTGCGCGCCGAGATCGAGCGCAATCTCACCCAAAAGACGATGATGTTTGCGCATCGCGTCGAGATCGACCATGCGCATTCGCTCGCCGAGATTGCTGCAGAAGAGGGACTCGCCGCGGGGGCTCGGGCGACCATCATCGATGCATCGGGGAAGGTTCTTGCAGACTCGGAAGGAAATCCATCACAGATGGAGAACCATTCCAGGCGAGCCGAATTCGCCGCGGCGTTGTCAGGGAAAACAGGCGAGAACGAACGGCGCAGCGCAACGTTGGGCATTCCGTTTCTTTACATTGCGGCACCAATTTCCGGCGGAGCGGTACGGCTGGCATACCCGCTTTCCGACATTGAAGCGGTGCAGTCGCAAGTGCAGCGGGAGCTGCTGTGGGGCTCGGCGCTGGCGTCGTTCATTGCGCTGATGATCGCGGCGGGCGCGTCGATCTGGACCGCACGGCGACTGCAAAGAATCGTCGACGTGGCGGTGAGGATCGAACAAGGGGATTTGCGAGCACGGGTGAATGACACCCCAATGGATGAGATTGGGCGCGTGGCAGCGGCCATCGACAAGTCGGCGGAGCAAGTCGAGCGCAGCTTCGCCGCAGTACGTTCCAGCCAGCGCCAACTGGAGACACTGCTCAACAGCATGCAGGACGCGGTGATCGCGGTGAGCACCGACGGGCTCGTGCGCTGGGCAAACCATAAGATGGACCGTCTTGTACCGCAGCATACGCGGCTGAACGCGCCGGTAGTGGAGACCGTGCGCGATCCGGATTTCCTCGCGACCGTGAATGCAGCGATGACTACAAAGGACGCGACGACCGGGCGGGCGACATCGATCGTGCCGGGGCGGGCTTTTGATGTGACGGCCGCGCCCCTGCCGGATGGGGGCGTCGTAGCGGTGCTGCGTGACCTGACCGAGACGGAACGCGTGGAGAAGACCCGGCGGGATTTCATCGCGAACGTGTCACACGAACTGAGAACTCCGCTCACTTCGATTCAGGGGTACACGGAGACGCTGCTGGATACGGTTTCCGAAGACGCGGCGCCGACGCGCGAGTTTCTCGATATCATCCGGAAAAACGCGGTGCGCATGTCACGACTGACGGAAGACCTGCTGACGTTGGCGAGGGTGGAGTCGGGCGAGACGCGGTTTGAGACGGAGCCGGTGCCTCCGGTGGAACTGCTGCACGACGCGGAGGAGAGCTTTCGCGAGAGGGCGCGCGGACAAGGCATCGATCTGCAGATTATTGATTCGCACAACGGGAGCGGGAGTGTTGAGTCGCTGCCGCTCGTGCTGGCTGACCGGGAGGCAATTCACCAGGTATTTTCCAACCTGATCGATAATGCGATGAAATATGGGCGAACCGGCGGACGCGTAGAACTCGGGGCGCGCGCGGCGCAACGTGGGATTGAGTTTTATGTGCGCGATTTCGGCGCGGGCATTTCGTCGGAACATCTGCCACGGTTATTCGAGCGTTTTTATCGCGTGGATAAGGCACGATCGCGCGAGTCCGGTGGAACAGGGCTGGGTCTCGCCATTGCGAAGCACATCATGCGGGCGCACGGCGGGGCGATTCGAGCGGAGAGTGAATTGAATCACGGCAGCACTTTTGTGTTCACGTTGCCGACGGCCTGACGGGACTCTCCTGCCGCGGGCGATCAACCCACCTCAGCGTCTAGCCGCGTACTTGCCGTTTCTTCTTGGCGTTGAAGCCGCATCGGCCTCGACACTTCCACTGCTCGGGCACTTCCTTGTAGATTCTTCAGCAGCATTCGCGTAGGTCTGGGGCTTCAAAACAACTTGTTCTTGCGCGGGACTGATGCAAGCTGCGCTCTACTGCAAACCCCCGATTGTGGGGGGTACTACGGAACCGATATGTTCTGGACGGATGCGAACGCCAGTTCCCTGCCGACGCGTACTCCTCCGAAAGGCGAGTGATCTCCCATGAAATTTGAGTGGCCTCTTCTTCGCCAGATCTCTGGCGGACTTCGCGGGACCGGCCGCGAAGCGATGTCAGAGCAGACTCGAAATCTGAAGATGAAAAATGCCGGGGCGGAGGTCGCGCGATCCATCTGTCCGTATTGCGGCGTGGGTTGCGGACAACTCATCTTTCATCGCGGGAACAAGCTGATATCCATTGAAGGAGATCCGGAGTCTCCGATTTCGCGCGGGCGACTTTGTCCAAAAGGCGCGGACACCCACGAGTTGCACACGCATGCGAATCGGCTGAAGAAGGTGAAATATCGCGCCCCGTATGCGAAGGAATGGAAAGAACTTGATCTTGAGACCGCTATGTATATGGTGGCGGATCGCCTGTGGGATTCACGCGAGCGGACGTTCCAGGAGAAGCGGGATGGGCAGTTCGTGATGCAGACCACTGCCGTGGGGCATCTGGGCGGCGCGACCCTCGACATCGAAGAGAACTACTTGATAAAAAAGCTATTCTCAGTCGGGCTGGGGATGGTGTGCATCAGCAACCAGGCCCGTATATGACATAGCTCCACGGTGCCCGGTCTGGGCACTTCTTTTGGCCGCGGCGGCGCGACCACTGCACAGCAGGATCTAAGTAATGCGGACGCGATCCTTATTATGGGATCGTCGATGGCTGAGAATCACCCGGTTGGATTTCAGTGGGTGATGGAAGCGCGCGAGCGCGGAGCCAAGATCATTCACGTGGATCCGCGGTTCACGCGGACTTCCGCGATGGCCGATATGTGGGTGCCGCTGCGCGCCGGGAGTGACATCGCATTTCTGGGCGGGATCATCAATTACGTTCTCCAAAACAATAAGGACTTCCGGGAGTATGTCGTCGCGTACACGAATGCGTCGGCAATCATCCGCAACGATTTCAAGGATACGGAAGATCTCGATGGGTTCTTCTCCGGGTGGGACGGCGAGAAGAAACAGTACGATCCGAAATCGTGGTTGTACGAAGGCCAGGAACAAGCCTCGAAAGAAGCTGGTAGAGGTGGCCGGGGCCACGAGGGCGCTTCAGGCGGGCACGCGAAGGACCGCGGCGGAGAAGTTGGCGATCCGGCTTGCGGAGAGACCGATCCGACGCTGCAGAATCCGCGCTGCGTGTATCAGATTCTGAAACGGCATTTCTCTCGATACACACCGGAGATGGTGGAGCAGTGCTGCGGCGTCAATCGCGATGTGTTCTTGCGATGCGCGGAGACATTCGCGAATGCTTCCGGTCCGGAGAAGACTGCCGCGATTTGTTACGCGGTGGGATGGACGCAACATTCCAAAGGTGTGCAGATCATTCGGTCGGCGGCGATTCTGCAATTGTTGTTGGGAAATATCGGAAGGCCGGGCGGAGGAATTCTTGCGTTGCGCGGCCACGCTTCGATTCAGGGATCGACCGATGTGCCAACCCTCTTTGACATTCTGCCGGGATATTTGCCGATGCCGTTTTTCGAGGCCGACGCGAACACGTTCGCTGATTACGTCAAGAAGCACAAGACGCGGACGGGGATGTGGTCGGGGTTCGACAGTTATTTCGTCAGCCTGATGAAGGCGTATTACGGCGCTGCGGCGACCAAGGAAAACGACTACGGATTCAATTGGCTGCCACGCGTGACAGGAGATCATTCGCAGCTCGGATATTGGCTCGACATGCAGGACGGCAAGATGGAAGGGCTGTTCGTCATGGGGCAGAATCCGGCGGTGGGCGCGTCAAACGGGAAGCTGCAGCGGTCGGCGCTTTCGAAATTGAAGTGGCTGGTTGTACGGGACATGGTGGAGACGGAGACTGCGTCGTTCTGGTATGCATCGCCGGAAGCAGTGAGCGGAGAATTGCCGCCCGGGAAGATTGGAACAGAGATATTCCTTTTCCCTGCATCCGGGACGGCGGAGAAATCCGGAACATTCACCAATACACAGCGACTGCTGCAATTCCGTAACAAGGCAGTAGAAGGTCCGGGAGATGCGCGAGGCGAACTGTGGTTCATGTATCACCTGGGCCGAAGGATGCGGGAAAAGGCCAAGGGGGACACATCTCCGCGGAACAATGGGCTTCGCGCGTTGAACTGGAATTATGAGCTGGAAGGGCCGCACCAGGAGCCTTCGGCAGAGGCCGTGCTGCGGGAGATCAATGGATATCACGTTGCGGACGGAACACAGCTCAAGCACATAAAGGATTTAAAGAACGACGGGTCGACGTGGATTTATTGCGGCGTATATCCGGAGAAGAATCGCAATCGCGCGAACGAGCGGAAACCGAAGGATCTGTTGGGGCACGGCTGGGGATTTTCGTGGCCCAATGATTGCCGGATTATCTACAACCGGGCGTCGGCGCGTCCGGATGGGCAGCCGTGGAGCGAGCGAAAGAAACTGCTTTGGTGGGATGCGGCTCAGGGCAAGTGGACGGGAAATGACAATCCCGACTACACCGAAAATCTGGCGCCCGACACGCCTAGCAATCTGCGCGAAGGAAGCGGCGTACAGGCTCTGGGAGGAGCGCGGCCATTCACGCTGCATCAGGATGGCGTGGGATGGCTGTATGTGCCGAGCGGGTTGAAGGATGGTCCGCTGCCGACACATTTTGAGCCGCTCGAATCTCCGATGCACAACCCGCTCTACCAGCAGGAGGTCAATCCTCCAGCGAAGAAGCGTGAACGGCCTGACAATCCTTATGCGAAGGGCCCGGCGGATCCGCGGTATCCCTACGTGTTGATGACGTATCGGTTGACCGAGCATCACACGGCGGGCGGCATGTCGCGGTATCTTCCGCGGCTGAGCGAACTGCAGCCGGAGATGTTTGTGGAGGTGTCTCCCGAGTTGGCAGTCGAACAGTCTCTAGTGAATGGTGAATTTGCCAGAGTCACGACGCAGCGTGGAAGCATCGAGGCGCGGGTGCTGGTAACGCGGCGCCTGAAGCCTTTGCAACTGGATGGCAAAACGATCCACCAGGTCGGCATGCCGTATCACTGGGGATATTCGGGGCTGGTGAAGGGTGCGGCGACGAATGATCTGCTTGTGATCAGCCAGGAACCGAATGTGCGGATCATGGAGACGAAGGCGCTGGTGTGCGACATCGCTCCTGTCCTGGAACATCACTCAACATCACGGCATCAGACATCTTCGGAAAGGGCGTCATGAAAACCTCCGCTTTTCTCACCGATTCCACTCTGTGCATTGGCTGCAAGGCGTGCGAGGTAGCGTGCAAGGAGTGGAATGATGTGCCTGCCGATTTCACCGAGTGGCGAGGGCTGTCGTACGACAATACCTGGTCGCTGAGCGCGCGCACGTGGCGGCACGTAATGTTCGTCGAGGGAGTGCCCGAGATCGGAAAGGGTGGCAATGATCCATCGACGATGTCATGGGGCATGCTGTCGGACGTCTGCAAACACTGCGGAGAGGCTGGATGTCTGGAAGCTTGTCCGACGGGGGCGCTGGTGCGGACGGAGTTCGAGAGCGTGTATCTGCAGCCGGATGTCTGCAACGGATGTGGGTACTGCGTGGTGAGCTGCCCTTTCGGAGTCGTAGCGAAAGACGAGGTTGACGGTCGCGCGTTCAAGTGCACGTTCTGCTATGACCGGCAGAAGGCGGATCTCACGCCGGCGTGCGCGAAAGTGTGTCCTACGCAATCGATTCAGTTTGGCGAACTCGACGATTTGAGAGAGAGCGCGCAGGTGAGGATGGAGCGACTCCGACAACGCGGCATGAGCGACGCTTCGATCTACGATCCGGTGGATACGAGCGTGGCGGGAACGCACGCAATCTTCATCGTGCGCGGCGATCAGAGAGCGTACAACCTGCCGCAGCATCCGGAAGTGCCGACTGTTTATCTGCAGAGTGGATGGAAATCGGCGGCAGTGGCGGCGGGAGCCATGCTAGTGGGCACGCTGATTGCGTTTCTGGGAGCGGGAGGGAAGAAGCTATGAGCGAGACTGCCAGTCCGCGACCCGAAGTCAGCGAAGAGGAAAAAGAGCAGCGGCTCACACTGATACAGCGTGAGGCAGCGGCGCTGGCATCCGGCGGGCCCAAACTCGCAATCGCTTCTGCCGAGCGGGGCTACTACGAACTGCCGGTGTTGAAAGAGCCGACGTGGACGTGGGAGATTCCAATCTACTTCTTCGTCGGAGGTGCGGCGGGCACGGCGGCAGTCATTGCGGGCATCGCGGAGTGGACGGGAGCATCCCCGAAACTGGTGCGCGACGCGCGGCGGATTTCGCTCGGCGGAGCGCTTCTCTCGCCGATATTGCTGATTTCGGATCTGGGACGTCCAGAGCGCTTTTTGGCAATGTTGCGGGTTTTCAAACCTCAAAGCCCGATGTCGGTGGGT
>Ga0335084_10006774_pt1 | contig 11403 bp, 11 predicted proteins | sample Lox_Sample_44_FD_206721 | JGI IMG/M metagenome (GOLD analysis project Ga0335084, IMG submission 206721) | Soil microbial communities from Loxahatchee National Wildlife Refuge, Florida, United States - Lox_Sample_4.4 | ecosystem: Environmental > Terrestrial > Soil > Wetlands | place: USA...
GGTGAACAATGCCGACACGCCCATGGGAATGACTAAGCCCAAGACATGGGTGCGGCCTGCCGCCAGTCCACGCGCCGCCGCATTGGGCGTGTAGTTCACGCGTTTGACGACCTGCAGCACCTTCTCCCGCGTGGCCTCGCTCACATTGGGATCGTTGTTGATCACCCGCGACACGGTTGAGCGTGATACGCCGCTGAGTTTGGCTATCTGCTCAAGATTCATAGCACCACTTCGCGGGAGCGCTCCCAAATCCATGGAAAATAAAACCTTGACTTCAGTTAACTTGGTTGCGCTTCACAAATTCCACAACTTCGTCAATGTAGGCAAAGGCTAAACCTGTCACCGTATCGGCGCAACCGTAATAGAGCGCCAGACGGCCCGTTGGCGCATCGACCAGCGCCGCACACGGAAAGGCCACATTGGGCACATCGCCTACGCATTCGTACAGCGTTTGTGGCGAGAGCAAGTAAGGCTTGGCACGCGCGACGATCTTCCACGGTTGCTCGAGATCGAGCAGCGCTGCGCTGAAACTGTACACGAAACCGTTGCACGAAGTCAGCACGCCGTGATAGAACATCAGCCAGCCCTCGCTGGTCTCGATGGGCGTCGGTCCTGCGCCGACCTTGGTGGCCTGCCATCCGCCGATCGGGCTCATCACCCAGCGGTGCTTGCCCCAGTAGATCATGTCCGGACTTTCACTGTAAAAGATATCGCCAAAGGGTGTATGCGCCGTATCGCTAGGACGGCTATACATGGCATACTTGCCGCTGATCTTGCGTGGGAACAGCACACCGTTGCGATTGTATGGCAGGAAGGCGTTCTCCAGTTGATGGAACGTCTCGAAATCCGTCGTGTAGCCGAGGCCGATCGTGGGACCGTGATAGCCGTTGCACCACGACACATAGTAGCGATCTTCAATCCAGCAGACGCGCGGATCGTAGCGATACTGGAACGCAATCACGTCAGAAGCGCCCGTGAACTCGATCGGGCGGGGATCGATTTCCCAATGGATCGCATCATGGCTGAAGCCGCGATGGATGTTCATCGTGCGTGATTTGTCATCGCAGCGAAACACACCGGCAAAGCCGTCCTTGAAGGGCACCACTGCACTATTGAAAATGCTGTTGGAGGTCGGGATGGCATCACGCGAAATGATCGGATTCGCGCTGTAGCGCCACAACACGTCATTGCTTGCGGCCGGGCGATCTTGCCAGGGTAGATTGGGTAAAGGTTGAGCCACTACGGTCGTCTTACTCATGATCCTCTGAGAACCTTAGCGAATGTCTTGCACCGACTGGCGCTCGATCAGGCGAGTACCCAACGCCACCGTGACACGCGGCGCATCCGGCCCTTGCACTCGATTGATGAGTGTCTGCACTGCGGTTCGTCCCAAGCTGAACTTGTCCACCTGCATGGTGGTCAGCGTGGGGATCGTCAGGTGCGCCAGATCGATGTCGTCGAAGCCAATAATCGAGATGTCTTGCGGCACGCGCTTGCCCAGCGTCTGCGCGGCGCGCATGGCCACAATCGCCATGTCGTCGTTGACGCCAAACAGCGCTGTAAGTTGCGGGTTCTGCGTCAACAGGCGAATGGTTGCCTCAAACGCTTCTTCACGGCGCAGATGGCAATCAGCAAAGTACATCGTGGTAATATCGCGCTTTTGCAGCGCATCACTGTAACCTCGCCGCCGTTCACGAATGGACGGATAGGCGCGGGGCAGGCTGCCCACAATACCAATGTGCCGATGGCCGTGTTCGATGAGATAGGAGACAGCCTGATGAGCGCTTTGATAGTTCTCAGTTACCACCGCGTCGTAGGCAGTCGAATCAGAATAAGCGTCGGCCAGCACGGTGGGAACGGATTTCTCACCCAGTAAATGAGCGAGTGTGCGATCGACAAACGTGCCGACCAGCAGTAGCCCGTCGACGTGTTCGCCGTCCAGCAGGCGCGGAATTTCCAACGGATAGTTATCGTCATCGACCGGCAACGTGGCGCTGAGAAGGTTTACCCGATTTTGCCGACAGGCTGCCTCAATGCCGGCGAAAATTGTGGAATAAAACGGGTTGGCCAGTGGCAAATCGTCTTCGCGCGCCCTGAGCAGGATGCCGATCTGATTCACAGCCTGGCGCACTTCCAGCTGCGGCTTGCCGCGATAGCCTAAATCGCGTGCCGTTTCCAGTACGCGCTGTCGCGTTTCAGAGGGAATACCTGAGCCTGCCTTATTGCGCAATACCAAGGAGACTGTCGTCAAAGAAACATCGCTCTTCTCAGCGATGTCCGACAGGGTGACGCGCTTAGCAGGTGTCGTTTTATGGCTGGGGCGGGAAGCCATAAAATAGCCTACTTTTTACTAAAAGTTTTGTAAACTTTTACTAACAGTATAAGGTGACTTAGCGATTTGTCAAGGGGAAGATACGATCATTTTTCAAGTGACATTCATCATTGACGATGATCGTTGGCGGTGGACGTAACACCCCACTCGATTGGCTCACGCCTTCCACTCGGATTTTTGAAAAGCGGCTCCCGATCGTGGCCGTTTCATCCTACGGTTCGCACACCACTCTCGTCGCTCGCGTTAATTGTGACATACTCTACGAATTTTCCAGCTGCGCACGCATCGATATAGCGCAAAATTTCTTCGCCGTCGAGGTGATAATGCGGATAACATGATGTAGGCCACGCGCCGCGCGGCGTGTGCACGATGGCCGTAGTACTCAACCCCGTCAAATCGATCGGCGCGCCGAGCCCGTCCACAATTTCCTCGGCGGTAATGATAACGGTCTTGGCAACCAGCGAAATCTCTTGATCGATCGCCAGGTTACCCATAAGACGCGCGTTGCCAAACCGATCGGCCAACGGGGCGTGGATGATCGCCACATCGACCCGCTGTGCTGGAAACGCGACCACGGGCTGCCCGGAGTACGGATCGTCGATCACTTTCACGTCGGGCCGCACCTTCAGCATGTCCGTGCCGATCCAGCCCTGCCCCGGCATAAAGCCGACGCCAGATAAGGTGGCCCGCAAACCAAACGCGATGCTGGCCTCCGTTTCCTCGATCATCTGTAGATCGCTCGAAGTCGCATGTGCGGTGAACATCGGCGCGAGGCCAAACGATTCCAGGCCGCAGTAGCAGGTGCGCAGCGTCTTCACGCGCCCTGCCCCGATGAGTAGATCGCTTTCGTAGGACGATGTGAAGTTCAGCAGGGTTAGATCGCGCACGTCGGACTTAAGCAGTTCGCGCACGAAGGCCACCGGGCGACGATAGAGATTCATGCCGCCGAGCGAAACAATGTCGCCCGACTTCACCAGTTTCACGGCTTCTGAGAGAGAAATAACTTTGTCGATCATGGTTATTGGTAGTGGGTTGTGGGTTGTGGGTTGTTGGTAGCCAGCAGGGAGTCAACGATTTGCTTTACCGCCAGAATATCGTGCACACAATAATCCACTTGGGCGCAGTCGTCGCTATCGACAAGGATCGTTGTCATACCCAACCCCTTGCCGGGCAATAAGTTGCGCGCTGCATCCTCAATCAGGATGCAGGCATCACCGCGCGTGTGCAGGATGTTCAACAGACGCTGATAGGCTTCGGCATTGGGCTTGCTCACGTACTCCACGCGCCGCACGTCGATGATGTCTGCAAACTGATCGGCGACGCCTAGAATGTTTAACACGTTCTGCGCGTGCTCGACGGTGGCGTTGGTGAAGATCACTTTGGTCAATGGCAGCGAGCGCAGCATCTCGGCCAGCGCCGGATTCGGGCCAATGTAATCGCTTAGGCGAATATCGTGCACGAAGTGCAGATAGTCTTCAGGATCGACATCCGGTCGCTCGACGACGAGGCCGCGCAGTGCCGTGCCATGCTGATTGTAGTAACGTTTGCGGAGTTCGTTGGCTTGCTCTGGCGGCAGGTGCAGGTTCTCGATCAGATAGCGGTTGATCCGGACGCCGATTTCTTGCATCAAACCAGTCTGTCGGGGATACAACGTCTCGTCGAGGTCAAAAATCAGGTACTTAAACATGGGCCGAAGTGTACCACACCTGGCGCGCGGCTTGCATCACATCTTGCAATGCTGCTCCGCTCGCTTCGGCGGCCTGTTTGCAATCATCGTATTCCGGCACGGCGCGCTCGATGTCGTCCCAGCGTGCCACCTTCACGCGAATCGATCCATAGCGCGTCTCCACCACCTCGATCGATCGCGGCACACTCACCCGCTCGATCGTTGAGCGGCGCACACCGAGTGTAGTCGTCTCCGTCAAGATAATCGGCAGCAAGTTGTCCGCATCATTTGGTCGGCACAACACGGCTAGCTGTGTCGCGGGGCGATTCTTCTTCATCTGCATCGGCGTCAAAGTCGCGTCAAGCGCGCCCGCTGTTAGCAGGCGATTCAACACATGTTCATAGACTTGCGGGTTGAGATCGTCGATGTTGGTCTCAAGCAGCGTCAGCGTCTCAGCGATCAAGCCATCATGGCGCGCCGCTACTTCACCCAACCACACCCGTACTACATTGGGGAACGGCAATTCGCGTCGGCCCGCACCTAAGCCCACGTGCCCCAACGTCATCGCTGGAAAACCGCCAAACTCATGCGCGATCGCTGTGAGCAACACTGCGCCCGTCGGTGTAACCAGTTCCTTCTCCACTTCGTCCACATAGCGAATCGGCACGCCTTCCAACAGTGCCAACGTCGCAGGTGCAGGCAGCGGCAACGCTCCATGCCTCGATTTGGTCCAACCGCGCGCTAACGGCACTGGCGAAACATACACCCGCTCGATCTGCAAATTCTCCAATGCGGTCAGCACGCCGACAATATCGATCAACGCGTCATCGCCGCCGACTTCATGGAGGTGCACGGATTCGATCGGGTTATGGTGAATGCGCGCTTCGACTTCCGCTAAACGTTCGATCACCGATCGCGCTTGCTGCTTCACCCGATCGGAGATCGCGGCCCGATCGATGATGGCCAGCAAGTCTGGCACGTGACGATGATCTTCTTGTTTCGGTGTAACCACCTCGGCTTGCAGTGCCGACAGTGTGCCGCGTATCACCCGTTGGAAAGTGACGGAGCAATCGGGCAGCTGCAAAGCCGCCGGGATCGATCGCAAGACGTCTTCCGCAGCGCCGGCATCAATCAGCGCGCTCAGCAGCATGTCGCCGCTCGCGCCGCCGACGAGATCGATGTACGCGATTCGCATAACTTGATCTTCCTCTGTACTGACCCCTATATCCTTCGGCTACGCATCCAGCGCAGGCCGCCTAGCGCGCCACCTCGGCAAAGCCGAGGACATGGCGTGAGCGGAACGAAGTGTAGTCGAAGCACGCTGGATGTTCCGCTCAGGAGACTTGCGCCACAATCATATGCGCACACACTGCCGCGCCAAAACCGTTATCGATGTTGACCACCGACACGCCAGGCGCGCACGAGTTCAACATCGCCAGCAACGCCGCGACGCCGTTGAAACTGACGCCGTAACCCACGCTGGTCGGCACAGCGATTGTCGGGCAGCTCACCAATCCGCCGACGACGGTCGCGAGCGCGCCTTCCATGCCTGCAATCGCGACCACAGCCGATGCCTGCCACAATAGCTCGCGCCGGCTCAACAAGCGATGCACACCCGCTACGCCGACGTCGTAGACTCGCTCGACGCGCGTGCCCAGCCATTCCAGCGTGATCGCCGCTTCTTCGGCCACCGGCAAATCCGACGTGCCCGCCGTCACTACTGCCACAAAGCGATCGGATTGCGCTGCGGGAAATTCTCCGACGGCTACAATGCGCGCTGCTTCAAAATACTGCGCTTGTGGAAATTTTTCCTTCACAGCGATCACGGCTTCGCTGGACGCCCGTGTGACAAACGCCCGCTCGTCGCGCGCCACCATCCGCTCGACAATCGCAGCGATCTGCGCCGGAGTCTTGTGCAGACCATAGACCACTTCCGGTACTCCCGTGCGAAACGATCGATGATGATCGAGCACGGCTACGTCCACATCTTCAAACGGCAGATCGCGCAGATCGTTTAGCGCCTCATCGATCGAGCGCGTGCCTGCCGCGACTTCTTTCAAAATCATTTCCAGTTTCTCTCGACTCATGTCGCCCCATTACGACCCAATTTAGTCATGCCCGAGTGCTTCAATCAGGCATCCAGACTCATCACTATCAAGGCTCCTAGATTCCCGCCAAAAGCGCGCGGGAATGACGTGTTCACGCAGTATTCTTCGCCTTGATCAACTCGTTCAAACTGCCCATGCGATAACCGACGAGATCGAGCGCGACAAACGTGTACCCGATCGCGCGTAGCTGCTCGACGATCTTCTCGCGCTGGGCCAGCACGATCTCGAAATCGTCCGGCGAAACTTCGATGCGTGCAATCTCGCCGTGATACCGCACGCGCGCCTGCCGGATACCCAAATCGTGAATGATCATCTCGGCCTGCTCAACCTGCGATAATAGTTGAATAGTCACTGCTGTGCCATGCGGAATGCGCGATGACAAACACGCCGCCGAGGGTTTATCCCAGTTGGGAATGCCGAGTGCGCGTGCCAGATCGCGCACATCCTGTTTGGTGAACTGTGCCTCGATCAACGGCGAGCGCACGCCATATTCTGCTGCGGCTTTGCGTCCCGGGCGGATGTCCCCCGTGTCATCGAGGTTGGTGCCATCGATGATGAACTGAAAATCGTGTTGCCGTCCATACTCGATCAACTCGCCATACACTTCATGTTTGCAGAAGTAGCAGCGCAGTGGTGTATTGGCCTGATAGTTGGGATCGTCGAGCTCGTGACTTTCAATCAATACATGCGCGCAACCGAACTGCTGCGCGATGGCCTTAGCTTCAGCCAGATCTGCCGAGGGCAGACTCGGTGAGACCGCCGTCACGGCCACAGCCTCCTGCCCCAACTCCTGATGTGCCACCACGGCCAACAATGTACTATCGACCCCGCCCGAATAAGCCACCAGCACGCGCTGCATATCGCGCATGATCTGCCGCAAGACATTCTCTTTAACTTGATCCATCTCGTGCCTCCCTTTAACGAATGCCGCGCAATTATAGCATTCTCCGCGCACCTACCGCATAAAAAACGAGTAACGATTGTTGCTCGTTACTCGTTGCGTGGCATGCAGCACGTACCATGAATCACTCTACCCACTTCCATTGCCCCGGCGGCATCTCGCCCGGCCATAGACGGACGATGCGCCCCTCGACGTTGCGTAGATAGATTGGACGATTGACGGCGTTCAAACTTGAGCAGCAGCGCAGCCAGCCGCCTTGCATTTGCGTTTCGAAGCCACGCTCTTCAGCCAGCGCCCAGCCCAAGCGCGATCGGATGTCGGCCTCACTGCTCCATACTTTGCCGAAGCCGCGTACCGGCATAAAGCGCTCGGCGGGTGGTGTGAGGCCGGGAACTGAATCGGGTTGACCGGCCACCCACGTATCGTCAAACGTCTGATAGGTGCCATCAGCGAAGAAGATGTAGATGCGATTATCGTGTTGCAACCAGATCATGCGCCCGTGCTCGAAGACCTGCTCGGCGGCTGTCGAAGTGATCGGTTCGCCATCGGGACAACTCCAGTCCGCTTGATCTTCAGCAGGCAGCGGATTGAAGAAGTAGGTGTACGGGCAGCGAATGGCGATCGTGATCGTCTGTGTGATGACGCCCGCCGAATTAGAAGCAGACAATGTGAAAGACTGCCACAGCCGTTCTTCAGCGCGGATGGTTTGCGTTACTTGTCCAGTGGGCGAGAGATTCAGCGTGTTGTAAGACGGCAGTGTATCCGGCACGTATTGATAAATATCAACCGCGGTGGTGTTGGTGACTGACCAATACAAGCCCACTACGTCACCGGGACTGACTACCGACGGCTCGACCAAGAAATCGAGAATCGTTGGCCCTTGAGGCTGGGGCGTTGAAGTCGCCGTCGGAGCGATCGACTTGGGAGCAGGTCGCTTCGTTGCCGTTGGTGTGATCGTCGCCGTCGCGGTCGGCTCAGCCGTTGCCGGTTCGAGCGTTGCAGTGACGGTCGGCGTAGGTGAGCTCGACGGAGCAGCCGTAGCCCGATCGGGCGTGGTCCGATCGGGCGTAGGCGTCTGCACGAAACCGATCTCGAAGGTGCGACAGCCGGACAACAACATCAAGCAGAAGATCAAGATGGCACGTCGCATAACATGACCCTTAATACGTGGCGAAATTCCAATATCCGGGCGGCGTGGTGTTGGGCGACAAGTGCGTTACACGTTGATCGATCTCACGCAGATAGAATTCCGGCGCAGATGAACAACACATCCAGCGAGGCTGAAATTGCGCTTGATAACCTTTCTCAGGAGCCATCGCCCAACCCAGGCGCGAGCGGATGTAGGGATCAGCGCCCCATACTTTACCAAAGCCGCGCTCTGGCTTGTAGCGGCCAGCCGGGGACGTGATGCCCGGATCGACATCAGGTTGACCGGCCGTCCATGTGTCCACGTAAGTATACAACCCGCCGTCGTTCAGCAACACGTAGATCATTTTCTCCGTGCCGAGCCAGATCATGCGCCCGCCCTCAAAGTATTGCTCCGCCGCATCCGACGTAGTGGCTGCGCCTGCAGGACAATCCCAGCGATAGGTGTCAGCGGGCGGCGCAAAGAAGTAAGTGTACGGACAGCGAATGTAGATGGTGACTGAACCGGACGTATTATTTCCCGCCGCGTTATACGCGTTCAACACAAACGTATGATACAACCGCTCTTGCGCCATAACTGGCAGCACGATCGATCCATCAGGCGCGACATCGATCGTGCTATACGACGTATTGTCCGCGCCATACTGCTGCACCACGGCATGCGTAGCGTTCGCCGTATCCCAGCGCAGCGTCACACTTTCGCCGGGATTCACTTCACCTTGATCGGAAGTGAACGACATGATCTGCGGCCATTGCGGCGTCGCTGTCGGCGCAGGCCGATGCACAACAACACGTGTCGGCGTCGCCGTAGGAGTTGCGGTGGGCGTCGAAGTGGCCGTCGGTGTGGCCGAGGGCAGCGGCGTGGCGGTCGGCAGATTCCCGATCGTGGCCGGCAGCCCGGCGACCTGCGTCGCCAATTGGGCGTTCTGTGTTTGCAAAGCGACAAGCGTGGCTTGTATCACATCGGGCGTCGGTGTTTGCGTATCGCGCGGTAAGCTGCTGATGCAGCCTGCCAACAACAACCAACTTACGAATAGAGCGAAAAATCCGCAGCGTTTCATGATGTACCTCCATCATTTTGAGATTCTTTCACTCTGATGATAGAGGCGAGTTGTGACAGGCCGATGGTTTGGCCGTCACCGTTTGGTCACAACGTGTTACAGAATTGTTTCGGTAGGGGATCGGCTCTGCGCCGACCCTGGGCGACCGCGAGAGTCGCCCCTACGATACCGGTAATCGCACAGTGATCACCGTGCCTTGATCGATCAAACTACGCATGACAATCTGCCCACGATGTTGATCGCTGATGGCGCGCACCAGCGGCAATCCTAAGCCGCTGCCTGGCACGCCGCGCGCCCGGTCACCCCGATAGAGTTCCTCCCAGACATGCGGCAGTTCTTCTTCGGGAATGCCCGGTCCGGTATCAGCGACTTCGATCACGACGAATGATCCATCTTCAAAGGCGCGCACTTCGATGGTGTCGCCGGGGCGCGTGAACTTCAACGCATTGTCGATGAGGTTGTGCAGCGCCAGCAGCAGCAGATCACGATCGCCTTGTACGGGCGGCAGCGGCCACGGCGCTTGTGGCAGCGACAACGTGAGACGGCGATCATCGGTTTCTGGTTTTTCCTGCGCGAGTTCCACTACTTGCTGCAGCACCTCGGCCAGATTGACCGACGTCATCTCGACCGTGCGCGTTTCCAATTCAGCGAGTTTGCGCAGATCGGCGGTGAGGCGGCTGATGCGCAGCACTTGCGCCTCGACGCTGCGCAGCGCGGCCCGGCGCGCTTCCGGTTGATCGATCGCGGCGACGTTCGCCAGGCCGGCGCGAATCGCCGTCAGCGGGTTCTTCAATTCGTGATCGAGCCGCCGCACAAAGCGCCGCCGATCTTCGGCGGCCCGCCAACGCGCTTCACGCTCGATGTTCTGCCGCGCGCGCGACCACACGCTGAGCCACGCGGCCAGCACGATCGACGTGATCGCACCGATCAGCACGCACACGGCGCCCACGTCGGCGCGCAGATAAACGATCGGGTTAGGGATAAGGCCGACGTTCAAGATCAACGAAAGCGCTACGCCGATCCCGATCGGCAGCAGCACGATCAGCCAGCGGCGTTTCATGATCCACCCTCGACTTTGCCCACAAAGCGATACCCTTCGCCAGGTACCGTTTCGATGTAGCGCGGATCGCTCACATCATCATTCAAAGCGCGGCGCAGTTCGGCAATGCGCGTATCGACCGTGCGCGTGCCCGCCGGATAATCCCAACCCCATACGGCTTCCAACAACCGCTCGCGCGTCAACAGTTCATCGGGATGTGTCAGCAGATATTCGAGCAGTGCCACGGCCTTAGGCGTCAACGTGATTTCGCGTGAGGCGAGATAGATGCGGTGTGTGCGACGATCGAATTTCAATTCACCGCATTGCAACAGCGAAGCGGTTGCCAATGGGGGTTGCCCCGGTCGCGCGCGGCGCAGCACAGCACGGATGCGCGCGATGAGTTCATATGGGTCGAACGGTTTGTTGAGATAATCGTCGGCACCTTCTTCCAGTGCCATCGCGCGCTCGATTGATTCACCGACTTGCGTGAGGAGGATCACGGGCAACCAGTTGTTCGATCGGCGCAGGCGGCGCAGCGCTTCACGCCCGTCGAGGCGCGGCATCAGCACATCCATTACGATCAGATCCGGCGGCGCCTGCTGCACTCGATCGAGCGCCTGCGCCCCATCGGACGCGATCGACACCTTGAAGCCCGCCCGTTCCAGGAACGGTGCGAGGTTGGCCGTGATCGCGTCTTCGTCGTCCACCAGCAGAATGTGCCACGTGCGTTCAGGTTCGCTCATGCGCGGCTCCTGTGCTGCTGTAGTTCGGCATAGGGATGCCGAACTACAAGTCGAATGTCGCAGCGACGGCATCCCATGCCGTCGTTCAGCCTGATTCTAGCGCGAAATCGAAAAACCGATCGCACACGGATCGTCTGTGCTATAATCGCGCCCAATCAGCACTCGACCAGCCAGCGGGTCTGCCTCGCATTTTCACAACAAGGGAGAAAGCCATGACCACCGAATCTGCCGCAAAACGCGGATCATTTCCGATCCCGGAGATCATCAAAGGCCCGTGGACACAGGCCGCGCGCCAACTCGCCATCGACAAGGAATGCCTGCAGCACTTCATCGACTACTTCGGCAAGGCGATGAAGACGCGGCGCTGGTCGCCGTGGCACGATCTACCGATCGAGGAGATGAAGCAG
>Ga0335084_10006775_pt1 | contig 11402 bp, 9 predicted proteins | sample Lox_Sample_44_FD_206721 | JGI IMG/M metagenome (GOLD analysis project Ga0335084, IMG submission 206721) | Soil microbial communities from Loxahatchee National Wildlife Refuge, Florida, United States - Lox_Sample_4.4 | ecosystem: Environmental > Terrestrial > Soil > Wetlands | place: USA: Florida...
CGCGTTCGTGGGCGTGAAGATGATCCTGGCGCACCACGTGGAGATTCCGACCACGGCCTCGCTCGGCGTGATCGTGGGCATCCTGGGCATCGGCGCGCTGGCCTCCGTGGTGGGCGCGCGCCGCGAGTCCGCGCGGCTCGGCTCGCCGGTGGTGCCCGCCGAGCTCGAGCAGCTCGCGCGACTCACGCTGCGCGCCGCGCGCCGCATGGTGGTGCTGGTGATCGGCGGGACGGTGCTCTTGATCGGCGTGGCCATGCTGGTGCTGCCGGGGCCGGGGCTGGTGGTCGCGCCGCTCGGCCTGGCGATCCTCGCGACCGAGTTCGTGTGGGCCAAGCGCCTGCTCTCGCGCGTGCGTGACTCGGCCACGAGCGCCGCCTCGACCGTGTCGAGCGCGCTGCGCCGCGGCTCCTCGGGCCGCTAGCAGCGATGGTGCGGGAGCTCTCGGTCTCCACGAAGGGACCGGGGTTGTACGAAGTGACCCGCGAGCTCGAGTCACTCGTGCGGGGGGCGGGCGTCGCCGAGGGACTGTGCACCGTGTTCGTGCGCCACACGTCGGCGAGCCTGCTGATCCAGGAGAACGCCGACCCCGACGTGCGCCGCGACCTCGAGGCCTTCCTCGCGCGCCTGGTGCCCGAAGGCGACCCGCTCTACCGCCACGTGACCGAAGGCCCCGACGACATGCCTGCGCACGTGCGCGCCGCGCTCACCGCGACCTCGCTCTCGATCCCGATCCTGCGCAGCCACCTGGCGCTGGGCACCTGGCAAGGCGTGTATCTCTGGGAGCATCGCCGGCGCGGCAGCGAGCGCGAGCTCGTGGTGCACCTGGGCAGCTAGGGCCGCGGGGCGATCTCGTTCATGTCGTAGCGGGTCATGAGCGCGACCCCGTCCCGGAGCCGGAACACGAAGTGTTCCTGGCCGCTGCGCTTGGAGTAGCGGCTGTTCACGACCACTTCGATGCGGGCCGCGGAGATGTTCACCGTCTTCACGATCGAGACGCGTTGGAACGAGAGGTGTCTCCCGTATTGTGTCTCGAGCTGGGTCATGGCCGAGGCGAACTGCTCCGCGGTCGCGGATTCATGGAACTCGGGGTCCGCCTCTTCGTAGATGCGGGCGTACTCTCGGAGGTTGACGTGGGTGTGGAAGCGATCGATCGCCTCCCATGCGGCCTTCTCCTCGTCCGGGGTCAGCACACACCGGCCGAGACAGGAGCTCAGGAGCAGGAGCAGCGCGAGCGGGGCGATCGCTCGCGCCTCACGACGCACGTTCAGTTCGCGCCGATCTTGACGCTCTTGCCTTCGGACAGGCCCGCGGCGTCGCCGATCACCAGCGCTTCGCCGCCTTCGAGGCCGCTCTCGATCGCGACCTGGTCGCCGCGCTCCGCGCCGGCGCGCAGCGCTTGCCGGCGCAGCTTGCCGTTGGTCACGACCCACGCGAAGCTGCCGTTCGAGTCACTTCGCACGGCGCTCTTCGGGACGAGCACGAGCGGGGGGCCGTTCTCGGCCGCGGGCTGCTCGCCGGCCAGGAAGTTCAGCCGGACGCTCATGTCGGGCAGCAGATAGTCGTCGGGGTTCTGGATGCCGACCTCGATCTTGAGCGTGCCCTTCGAGCGGTTCACCTGCGGGTACATCTTCACGACCTTGGCCTCGTAGCGCTTGTCGGGGTAGGCGTCGGGCGTCACGAACGCCTTCTGGCCCAGGTGCACGCGGTTGAGGTCGGCCTCGGCGACGTCGACCTCGGCGCGCAGGTCGGAGAGGTTCGCCATGCGGATCAGGTCGCCCGAGCCGGCGAAGCCGCCGGGCACGGCCATCTCGCCGACCTCCTTCAGCTTGGCGAGGATCACGCCGTCGGCCGGCGCGCGCAGCACGGTGTAGTCGAGGTTCACCTCGGACTGCGCGATCTCGGCCTCGAGCTGAGCGATCTGGGCCCGGTCCACGCGCAGCTGGGTCTCGGCGGTGTCGAGCTCGTTCTGCGAGGCGTAGTTCTGCGCGCGCAGCTTGCGCTGGCGCTCGGCCTGGATCTTGTGCAGGTCCTCGTTCGCGCGAGTCACTGCCAGTCTGGCCTTCTGACTCTCGAGCGCGGCGCGGTAGTCGCGGTCGTCGAGCTGTACGAGGGGCTGTCCCAGCTTCACGTGGTCGGACTCGTCGACGAAGAACTTCTCGATCCGGCCGGGAATGCGCACGCCGATCGAGATGTACTTGTCCGCAGTCACCACGTAGCCGGAGCCGGAGAGCACGGCGACCGACGGCGCCGAGCCGCCGGGCTCGATGCGCGAGGCGTAGGCGACCTGCACGATCCTCGGGCCGCCGAGAGACAGCCACACCACGACGCCCACGAGCACCGCGACCACGGCGGCGCCGATCGCGATCCAGCGCGTGGGCACGCGCGGGGGCGGCTTGCGCGCCGTGGAGCTGCCGCGGTCGATACGCAGGGCCTGGAGGTCGTCGCGCAGGTTGCGTGGGGCTTCGGCCGCCATGTGATTCGCGAATTCTACGCTTTCCGGAGGGCCTCGACCGGCCGCAGCCGGGCCGCGGCCCAGGCCGGGAAGAAGCCGCCGATCAGACCGATCAAGATCGACAGCACGAAGGGGAACACCAGGTCCTGCGGCGCGACGGTCAGCTCGACCACGCTGGTGCTGAAGGTCTTCGAGTTCATGCCGATTCCGCCGAGCGCGTGCGAGATCAGGTACCCCCCGACCGCGGACACGGCTCCGCCGATCGCGAAGCCGGCCATGGCAGTCATCACTGACTCGGCGAGGAACGCCGTGAGGATTGCGCCGCGCGAGAAGCCCAGCGCCCGCAAGGTGCCGATCTCGGAGGTGCGTGACTGCACCGCGGCATACAGCGTGTTCGCCGCGCCAAAGATCGCGCCGATGCCCGCGAACACCGCCACTGCCACCACCACGATCAGGAGCGTGTTGCCGGTGCTGGCGAGCTCCTGGTAGTAGTCGGTCTCGCGCGAGGCCGAGAGCGCCCAGCGCGAGTCATCGGCAATGCGCCGCGCCAGCGCGTCCATGTCGGCGCCCGGCGCGACCCGGACGCGCAGCCCGGAGTAGGGCAGCGTGCGCTTCGCGTCGTTGGCGAGCTCGCGCGCGTCGACCCACACCTCGCTCTCGAACGACGACCCGCCCGACTCGAGCACGCCCACGACCTTCCACACGCCGTGGCCGAAGTGGAGATCGGAGCCGATCTGCGCGCCCTGGTAGCGCCCCGCCACGCTGCGGCCGACCACCGCTTCGCTGCTCGACGGGTGGAACATGCGGCCTTCCTTGATGTGCACCTCGTCGTGCACCTGCAGCGCGACCGGCTCGACGCCGCGCACCAGCACGTTCTCGCGCACGCCGTCGAGCGTCTTGAAGAACGGCTGCACCACGAGCTCGGGCGAAGCCAGCGGGTTGCCCTCCGAGTCTTTCGCCACGCCGTCGAAGAGTCGGACGGCCTGCACGGCCTCGAGCGCCAGCTGACTCGAGCCGTCGTTGTTCGCGCCCTTGCGCATCACGATCAGGTTGTCGGGCGAGCCCGACGCCACCATGCTGCGCTTCAAGCTGCCGACCAGGCTCCATAGGAGCGTGATGGCCACCACGACCAGGGCGATCACCGCCACCGTGAACGCCGTGCGCGTGCCGCGCGCCAGCATGCTGCGCCAGCTGTACGACAGCGGCAGCGCCACTCAGAACACCTCGCGCAGGGTGGCCGCCACGCTGCGCCGCGATGCGCCCAGCGCGGGCAGCCAGCCGGAGATGATGCCAATGAAGAACGCGACGAACAGTGACTGGATCAGAATCGCGTCGGTGATCACGAAGCCTGTGAGCGGCCCGAGCTGCGGTCCCGTCCCGCCGCCGGTCGAGGTCATCTTGCGCAGGAACAGGGTGAGTCCCAGCGACGACAGCGCGCCCACCGCGCCCGCCGCGGTCGACAGCATCACCGCCTCGGCGAGGAGCGTCGAGAACACGGTGCGCTTGCGGAAGCCGATCGCCTTCAGCACTGCGATCTCGCCGATGCGCTCGCGCACCGACATGCTCGCGGTGTTCGCGGCCACGAACACGATGCACAGAGTGACCACGCCGGTCACGATCTCGATCACGTAGATCAGCTGCTTCAGGCTGCCGAAGAAGCCGCGGATGAAGTCCTTTTCCGTCTCGGACGCGGTCTCGGCGTCGCTGTTCTTGAACATCTCGTCGATCTCGCGCATGACGCCGTTCACGCGCTCGGGATCGTCGACCCGGGTCCAGATCATGCCGGTCTGGTCGCCGTTGCCGCCGACCGCGGCCAGCGCCTGCACGAGATATTCGCGCTGGAAATAGAAGCTGTTCGAGGAGTCCACGGGGATCTCGCCCACGATGCGGAAGGAGAGATTCACCGGGAACACGGTGCTCTGCAGCGTGACCACGTCGCCGACCTTCCACTTCTGCTCGTTGAGCACGCGCCGGCCCACCAGCGCGGAGTCACGGTACTTGCGGAAGTCGTCGAGCGCCTTCGGGTCCACCTTCCAATCGGCGTAGACCTGGCCGAACGCCTCCGGGTCGACGGCGAAGTTCGGAAACGAGACGCCCTTGGTGGGATCGATCGCGCCGCCGAACCACTGCCAGCTGAGCGCGGCGACCACGCCGGGAATGCCGCGCACCTTGTTGAGATAGGCGTAGGGCAGGGAGTAGACGATGCCGGCCTGGTTGTGAGTCGAGATGCGCGTGTTGGCGGCGATCGAGTTCACCACGCCGTCGAGCCCGGCCGGCATGGTGCGCAGCGCGCACACCAGCGCGATGGCCAGGGCGATGGTGGCGCCCGTGAGGATCGAGCGCAGCTTGTTGCGGCCCAGGTTGCGGAGCACGAGCGGGAGATACTTCATCCCGCGGCCCCCCGCGCGGCCCCGCCGGGCCGCTTCTCGAGCAACACGCCCTTGTCGAGGTGGATCACTTCGTCGACCCATTTCTCGGCGCGCGGGTCGTGCGTGACGATCACGACCGTCTTCCCGAAGTCGCGCCGCAGGGTCTGCAGCAGCGACAGGATCTCCTCGGCGTTCTTCGCGTCGAGGTCGCCGGTGGGCTCGTCGGCCACGATCAGCTCGGCGTCGGTCACGATCGAGCGGGCGATCGCCACGCGCTGCTGCTCGCCGCCCGAGAGCTGGCGGGGCAGGTGGTCGGCGCGATCGGCCAGGCCGACCACGCGCAGCGCCGTCTCGGCGCGCTGTCGGCGCTCGGCCTTCGACAGGTGGGTGAGCAGGAGCGGCAGCTCCACGTTCTCGACCGCGTTGAGCACCGGGATCAGATTGAAGAACTGGAACACGAAGCCCACGGTGTGGGCGCGGAACTCGGCGAGCTCGTCCTCCGACATCTCGTTCAGCCGCTTGCCGGCCACCGTGACCTCGCCGGAGTTCGGCCGGTCGAGACCCGCCAGCACGTTGAGCAAGGTCGACTTGCCCGAGCCCGACGGGCCCATGAGCGCGACGAAGCGCTGCTTGGCCACGTGCAGACTCACTCGCTCGAGCGCGTGGATCTCGTCGGCACCGCGCGTGTAAAGACGAGATACATTGACAAGATCGATCAAGTCTCGGCTCCTCGCGGGGGGATCGTGCGAGGATGATATCCGATCGCTTCCGTCCGCGCGCTGCCGCAGGCGGACTGCACTAATGCAGCGCGTGGGTAGGGTGCCCACGCGCTCCGCTGTCGTGTCTTACAGCCCGTGACGCATTTCTGCGACGGCTTCGATCAGTCGGTCGAGCACGCGGCGCACGTCGTGCGCAGGCGGACGCTCGGCGGGCTCGCGCTCGGCGTCGGGCTCGCGCGGGTTCAGGTCCTGGTGGTCGACGAACGCGGCGATCACGCGGTGCAGCTTTCCGCTCGAGAGTCGCCGGCGGTAGCGGATCAAACGGTCCGTGGCGTAGTCGACCCCGTCGCCCGTGATGCGGTCGCGCCGGTTGATCACCGCCGAGCGGCGCGCGACCTCGCGCAAGTGCTCGGCGAGCGCGCGGCGCTCGAACGCCGCGGCCGCGCGCATCAGCCGCAGATACGAGCGCTGCAGGCGGCTGGCCATGCGCAGGCGCGTGGGCGTGGCGGCGCGGTCGGCGCGCGCGGCGTAGCTCGAGAGACCGAGCCGCAAGAGCTCACGCCCGGCGAGCGGCGCGGGCGACGCGGCGAAGCGCAGCGGCAGCTCGCGCAGTAAGTCGCGCATGCTGAAGACCGCGTTCCAGGTCAGCCCGTCCGGGACCTTGCACGGGCCGCGCGCCGAGCGCGCGCGCTCGAAGTAGGAGAACGCGCGCCGGAAGCGCTCGAGCTCGCGCCGCCGCGTGCGCAGCAGGTGGGCGGCGGTGCGCGTCCGCAAGCCGAGCTTGCGCACCAGCAACCGCTCCTTGGTGAGCGCGAACTCGCGGTCGAAGATGCGCAGGCACGGGTCGTGCGCGAACTCTTCCAGCGGGCGCTTCCTGCCCTCGAGCAGACAGGCACGGATCTGCGCGAAGCACTGCGCGATGTAGCGCGCCTTCACGCGCTGCTCGGGGATGGTCGTGGACCAGCGCTCGGCGTCGTCGAAGCGGTACTCGCGATGGTAGAGCCCGAACTGTCTCACCGAGCCGTAGTCGACGATGCCGCCGTCGGCGAGCACGTTGTCGCCGTCCCAGTCGAGCCAGCAGAACACGTACTCGCTCTCGAACGTGGCGGCAGCGCGCGCGAACACGCGCGCGCACTCGTCGGCCAGGAAGCGGTGGCGCGCCGCACCGGGCGCGACGCGCGGCCAGTCACCGTTGGCGATCTGGCGCTCGGCGAACAGGTCGATCGCCGCGCGCAGGCGCGTGAGATCGCCTTGCTTCAGCGGCGCGAAGAAGTGAGAGGGGCGCAAGAGGTTCCTGCCCGCGCGCACGTTGATCGCGTAGCCGTTGCGCAGCGCGATCACCGCCAGCACGCGCTCGGTCGGGATGCCGTTGCGGTGGAAGGTCTCGGAGAGCAGCGCCGCCGAGATGCCCTCGCCCAGCGCCGCCGTGCCGCAGCCGTAGCTCGCGGTGCGCGTGCCGGTGCGGAAGAAGCGGCCCTCGTGCGCGGTCGCCGGGCACAGCCGAGTGACTCCCACGCCGCAGCTCGACACGTCCCAGGTGACTCCGGCGTGCGTGATGGTGCCGTTCCACACGCTGCGCCCGTCGCCCGAGGTCGTGCCGCGCCGGCCCGGATGCTGGAGCTGCAGATAGCGCGTGGCCATGTAGGTGTGCGGCAGGCGGTCGCGGCTGGGCACGCGCGTGCGGTGCAGATAGTCCCACTCGTTCAGGATCTGCAGCCCGAAGGTGCGCAGGATCGCGCGCGACAGCTCCGGGTTGAGCCGCTCGGGGTGTGACTGCGGCACCAGCCCCATCTCCTTCGCCAGCGCGAAGTTGAAGAAGGCGACCTGGCCGTCGCGCCTGCGGCGCGCGCTGTAGTCCACGAAGCCGCCGGAGACCCGGCGCTTCCAGGGGTGGCTGCCGTCGATGCGGCGGAACCGTGGGTACTTGGCTTTGGGGGCCACGGGGTGTTCCACGACCCCGATCGGAGACGGGCGCGGCGCCCTTTAGGCTAGGATGGCGCGCATGGCAAAGATCGTCGGCAACGTCCGTCCCGAAGACGACTACACCCACCCGCTCGGCCCCGAGCAGAACTTCAACGAGTCGGTGTATTTCAACTTCTTCGACCGCGAGCAGGGGCGCGGCGGCTTCCTGCGCATCGGCAACCGTGCCAACGAGGGCTACGCGGAGCTGACCGTCATCGTCTACAACGCCGACGGCTCGGCCTTGTTCAACTACAAGCGCCCGCCGATCAGCACGAACGACGGCTGGAACGCGGGCGGTCTGTCGGTCGAGGTGTTGGTGCCGGCCGAGAAGCTGCGCACGAAGTACGACGGCTCGGTGGTGTATCTCGCCGACCCGCGCGCCATGCAGGACCCGGGCAAGGCGTTCAAGGAGAACCCGCACCGGCGGCTGTCGCTCGACCTGGTGCACGAGGCCGTGGGGCCGCTCTACGGTCACGTGGGGAAGCCCGGCGACGGCAACGAGTTCGCGCGCGCACACTTCGAGCAACACATGAAGGTGTCGGGCACGATCGCGGCCGAGGGCGAGCCTCCGGTCGAGATCCGAGGCCACGGCCTGCGCGACCACTCCTGGGGCCCGAGATACTGGCAGTCGACGCCGTCCTACCGCTGGATCACCGGCAACTTCGGCGACGACATGGGCATGGTGATCTCGATCGTCGGCGACCGCGTGGGCGGCGTATTCCACAAGGGCGAGGAGCTGCTGCGCATCACCAACGTGGAGCTGGACACCGACTACGAGCAGGGCACGCGCTATCACTCCGGGCTGCGCGCCAAGCTGACGCTGTCGGACGGCGCCAAGCACACGATCGAGGGTCGCGTGCGCGGCTTCATCCCGCTGCGCAACCGCCGCGCCGGCCAGAACACGCACATCGGCGAGGGCATGACCGAGTACACGCTCGACGGCAAGCGCGTGGGCTACGGCTTGAGCGAGTATCTGGACCAGAACGCCTAGGGCCAGTAGAGCCGCTTCGCCTCGAAGCGCAGCCGGTCGCGGAACTCCGGCGCCGCGACCTCGGCCATCGCCAGCGCGCGCTCGCGCACCGACTTGCCGAGCAGGCGCGCCACGCCGTGGTCCGTCACGATCGTGTCGGCGATCTCGCGCGGGATCGAGACGATCTGACCCGCCTCGAAGCCGGGCACGATCGTCGACACGCTGCCGTTGCGCGCGGTCGAGGGCAGCACGGTCACGTAGCGGCCCCGCTTGGCGAGATAGGCGCCCAGGGCGAAGCCCAGGTGACCGCCGAGCCCCGTGTACACCTGCGGGCCGAAGGCGTACACGCCGATCTGGCCGGTGAGATCGACCATGAGCGCGCCGTTCATCGCGACCATGTCGTCGTGCGCGGCGATCGAGCGCGGGTCGTTGGTGTGCTCGTAGGAGTGCACCTCGAAGGCGGGGTTGCGCTCGATGTAGTCGAGGTCCTCGAGTGAATTGCCGATGTGCGCGGCGACGAACTTGCCCGGGTGCAGCGCGCCGCGCCGGCCGTTGATCACGCCGCGCCGCGCCAGGTCCACGAGCCCCGGCACGGTGAGCTCGCCGAAGTAGGTCAGGTCGTTGCGCTCGTCGAACGCGCCGAGCTGCGCCAGCACGCCGGTGTGCGAGCCCAGGCCGATCTGGATCGTGGCCCCGTCCGGGATCAGTCCTTTCACGTTCTGCGCGATCGCGCGGTCGCAGGCGTCGAACTCGGTCGGGATGGGCGCGACCAGCCGCGGCCGGTTGTTGCGCACGGCTGCATCGAGCTGTGACACGTGGAGCCAGCTGTCTCCGCAGGTGCGCACGACCGACTCGTTCAGCTCGACCACGACCTTGCGCGCACGCCGGGCGTTCGTGACTGCATCCCAGCACGCGTTGCCGACGCAGCACCAGCCGTGCTCGTCCGGCGGAGACACCGTGAGCATGAGCTCGTCGATCGGCTGCGCCTCTTCGCGCCCCGCGTCGACCGCCTTGTGCTGCATGATCATCGACAGCGGGTGGAAGTCGATGATCCGGTCGGCGAGCGCCTTGCGTGCGTCGGGCTGCACCGCGTACTGGATCTGCAGGTCGAACGACTCCATGGCCTCGCGCTTGAACCAGCCGAAGTCCGGGATGATCGTGCTGCGGATCTTCACGCCGCGGACCTGCGAGCCGCGCGCCGCGAGCGCAGCCAGGATCGAGATCGGCGCGTGCGTGCTGGGGATCCAGATCTGGTCGCCCGACTGCACCAGGCTCGCGGCCTGCTCGGCGGACATGAGTTTCTGGTCGAGTTCGCGCTTGGGGTCGACGTCTAGACGGAGCTGGGCCATCGCTCGAGCATCGTACCTCAGGTGCCGGAGCGCCTGGGTGCGCCGGGCCGCGCGGCGCTCCCACGCGGATCGGTCACCGACACCAGGCCGACGCCTCCGATCCGGTGGTCACGGACATCTCCCAGGACCGCTCCATCGAGCCGACGCAATCCGAAGAGGGCCCGAGTCAGGCCATTCATCCGATGGTCCGTGCGCTCCCGTTGGCTCGATGGTGTTCAGGCGGGCGAAGCCCGCAATCTCCAACAAGTGTGGGACGCGAAGTGATTCGCGGGAGCGACTGGGCGTGGCGGGCGTAGCGCCGCTTCGACCCGCGCAGAGGGTCTCGCAGGCAAGCACCCGGAAGTCCGCGTGGGAGCGCGGCGCGGCCCGGCACGCCCAGTCGCCCCCGCGCCACCGTCCTTGCGAACCCGCCGAAAAAGCGCAAAATGCCGCGCCCCACGGGAGGCCAACCGTGACCGCCTTCGGCGTCGACTTCGGTACGACGAACTCTGCGCTGGCGCGCGCGGACGGAGACGGGCCGGCACGGCTCGCTCACTTCTCGCGCGGCGGCGGCAAGCGCACGCGCACCTTCCGCTCGGTGGTCTACTTCGAGAGTCCCGAGGGTCTGCCGGCGCGCGAGCTCGCCGGGCCGCGCGCGATCATGCGCTATCTCGCGGCCGAGGAGCCGGGGCGGCTGGTCCAGTCACTGAAGTCGTTCCTCGCGGCGCGCGACTTCTCGGCCACGCGCATCTTCGACCGCGAGTACCGGCTCGAGGCGCTGATCGCCGTGCTGCTGCGCAGCTTGTTCCGCGAGGGCACGGAGACCGTGGGCGAGATCGCGGGCACCGTGGTCGTGGGCCGGCCGGTGCGCTTCGTGTCCGCGCGCAGCGCCGAGGACGAGGAGCTGGCGCTGGCGCGCTTGCGCGCCGCGTTCGCGACCGCCGGCGTCGAGGACATCGTGTTCGAGTACGAGCCGGTCGCGGCGGCGTACCACTACGAGCGCGCGCTCGACCACGACGAGCTGATCCTGATCGGCGACTTCGGCGGCGGCACGAGTGACTTCTCGCTGATCCGCGTCGGCCCCGGTCCGCGCAAGGCGCGTGACTCGGGCGGGGCGCTGCCCGTGCTCGGCAACGCCGGCGTGCCCGTGGCCGGCGACGTGTTCGACGGCCGGCTCGTGCGCGCGCTGGTCGCGCCCGCGCTGGGGCTGGGAGCCGAGTACCGCTCGATCTTCGACCGCGTGCTGCCGGTGCCGCGCTGGCTCTACGGTCACCTCGAGCGCTGGCACCACCTGTCGTTCCTGCGCACGCCGCGCACGCTCGCGCTGCTCTTCGACCTGCAGCGCGAGGCGCTCGAGCCTGAGCGGCTCGCCGCGCTCCTGCACATCGTGCAGCAGGACCTCGGCTTCCCGCTCCACCGCTCGGTCGAAGCCGCGAAGGTCGCGCTGACTCGCGGCGCCGAGGCGGCGTTCACTTTCGAGCACGGACCGGTGAAGATCGCCGCGCCCGTGACCCGGCCCGAGTTCGAAGCTTGGATCGCGCCCGAGCTCGACTCGATCGCGGCCTGTGTCGACGGGCTTCTGGCGCAGACCTCGCTGGCAGC
>Ga0335084_10006779_pt1 | contig 11397 bp, 11 predicted proteins | sample Lox_Sample_44_FD_206721 | JGI IMG/M metagenome (GOLD analysis project Ga0335084, IMG submission 206721) | Soil microbial communities from Loxahatchee National Wildlife Refuge, Florida, United States - Lox_Sample_4.4 | ecosystem: Environmental > Terrestrial > Soil > Wetlands | place: USA...
GCATAAGCCGTCCTGGGAATTGAGCAGGCGCGAGATCTCGGCCATCCCGCTGGAGCGGCGGGTCAGTTTCTGCGGGACAGCAGGGACCGATGTCTGTGCGGAGGAGCCCCGAAATAATCTCATTACGTTCTCAGCGACCAATGCCATCAGCAATCACGCCGGGCTGAGTTGCAGCCGCGGAGTTTACGATGCCACCGTAGCCTTCCCCGGTTCTTTCTGAACGTCGATCTTTCCCTTGAAAAACGCGCCTTCTTCGATGGCGACGCGTTGGGTAATCACGTCGCCCGTCACGACGGCCGACTTGCGCAACTCGAGCCGCTCGGCAGCATTGACGGTGCCTTCCACCTTTCCCTGCACCACCACGCCTTTGGCGGTCACGTTGGCCTTGACATTCCCGTTTGGCCCGACCGTCAAGTTGTTGTTCCGCAGTTCGATACTGCCCTCGACCTGTCCATCCAGGTACAGGTCTTCGGAGCCGGAAAGCTCCCCTTTGATGATTACCGACTTACCGATGTGCGCGAACTCTCCGGTTTTGGGAGCGTCCATGCTTGGCCTCCTGTCCCTCAGTTGTCAACGATTACGCAGAAAACGAGATTGTAAATCATGCGCGCACCAAAGCCTTACCCGATCGCGCAGGCCGCCGTTTGGCTCGATTCGCGGTACGACACACGTCTGGTCTAGACACCAAGGCGCTGTCTGCTACCATCGTCTAATTTGCGGCAACTTGCAAGCGCTACCTATGAACTTCAGTTCTCTTTCGTACATTACCAAATGGATTCCGCTGGCGATCGGCGTAGGCCTTGCCCAACAAGCGCCTGGCCCGGGACGAATTGAGGATCCGGCAGAACTGGTGCGGAAGACCGTGGAAAACGAGGTCAAGACGAACCACGACAGCGTTCGCTTCATGTTTCGAGGCACCAAGACGACTCCCAGAGGCTCCACTACAAAGATTTATGTGGAAACCACGGAAGCGACGGCGGGGATGGTGGTGGCTTATAACGGCAGGCCTTTAACCGAGGAGCAGCGGAAGAGCGAGCAGGACCGGGTTGAGCGCTTCATCCGCAATCCCGACGAACTCAAGAAGAAGCGAAAGCAGGAGCAAGACGACGAGGAACGCACTCTGCGCATCGTTCGCGCCATTCCTGACGCTTTTCTCTTCGACTACGACGGTCAGGAATCAGGATCCGCGGAAATGGGAAGGCCTGGAGATCCACTAGTCAGGCTGAAGTTCCATCCCAATCCCGATTACCAGCCGCCCAGTCGAGTAGAGCAGGTTCTGCGCGGTATGCAAGGGATAGTGCTGATCGATTCGGCCCGTAACCGCATCGCCAAAATCGATGGCACGCTATTCAGGGATGTCAGTTTTGGCTGGGGAATCCTCGGTCACCTCGATGAAGGTGGCCATTTTGTTGTCCAACAGCGGGAAATTGGGGATGATCGTTGGGAAATCTGCCGCATGAACCTACATTTCACAGGCAAGATCCTGTTGGTCAAGGGCATCGCGATTGATTCCACCGATGTTTATGGCAACTACCAGCAGGTTCCATCCGACTTGAGCTTCGCGCAAGGGGTAGAGATGCTCAAGAAAGAACAAGCTGCTTATGTGGGTGGTACTGAGACGACCGCAAAGTAGCCGGCTCCTCCCACACCGTAAGACTCTTATGCAGCCCGGGCTATCCCTACTTGCCGGCGCGGAGAGTCTCCGCGCGCACCGTGATTTTCTGGATCAAGTCTTCACGCACGCGATAGCCAGATCCGGGCTCGTTGCTGATGGAAATCATGCCGTCTGACCGAACTTCGACTTCGGGTTCGATAATGTCTTCCCTCCAGTAGCGGCGAGACGCAGATACATCACCCGGCAGGAGGAAACCAGGAAGAGTGGAGAGGGCGATATTGTGCGCTCGTCCTATGCCCGACTCCAGCATCCCGCCACACCAGACCGGAATATTGTGCTGCTGGGCGACGTCGTGAACCTTCTTGGCCTCCGAAAAACCGCCTACCCGGCCGACCTTAATGTTGATGATGCGACAAGCATCCGTTTCCAAAGCAAAATCGGCATCGCGGGCGTGGTGGATGGATTCGTCAAGACAGATAGCTGTTCTCAGATCTTTCTGCAGACGGGCATGAAGATAGATCTCGTCGTGCCACAACGGTTGCTCGATCATCAGGAGGTTGAAAGCGTCGAACTTTCGCAAGTGCTCGGCCTGGTCGAGTGTGTAAGCCGAGTTGGCATCGACGCTGAGCAGGATGTCGGGCCAGCGAGAACGGACTTTCTCCAGCACATTCAAGTCCCAGCCCGGCTTGACCTTGACCTTGATGCGCCGGTAACCCGACGCGAGTTCGATCTCAATTTTCTGCAGCAACTGGTCAAGGGAATCCTGAATGCCGATCGACACGCCGCAAGGAATCTCCGGGAGCGTGCCTCCGAGGAGTGTCCAAAGGGGCTTTTTCTTCAGAAGGGCTTCGGCGTGCCATACGGCGTTTTCGACTGCAGCTTTGGCCATGTGATGACCGCGAATTCGAGCGAATACCGCCGGGCACTCACAACCAGATTCGATCTCGCGGCCAAGAATGGCGGGCGCAAGATAGTGCTTGATGATCGTCCACGCCGTCTCGATCCATTCCGGGCTGTAGAACGGGTCTTCGCCGGCAACGCACTCTCCCCAGCCGCGGACTCCGTCAGCATCCAGACTGACGAGCAGGATGCGCCGGACATCGACCCGGCCGAAGCTCGTTTCAAAAAAATGCACGAGGGGCATGTGAATTTCGCGCAGAGTCAGCGATTTGATTTTCATGGTTGTGTGCAGCCTTGGAACTGCGGTCAATCCTTCAGCGGGGAAGAAGCGGAAGTATAGAAGGTACAAGCGGGACAATCAAGGTTCAGCGCCTTCAACCGATGGTTTGGAAGACTACAGTTCAGCCCCGAAGGCGCCCTGCGAGTCAGTAACCGTATTGCTCGTGCCATTTCCCGATAAGGAATCGTCCATTGCCCTGGGGGTCGCGTTCGTAACCAAGGACGGCTAAGGCGGCGGCAAAGACTTTGATGAACTCGGCTTGATTTGTCTGCTGAACCTGGAATGCTCTTTGGCGGGTTGCGGCCGAGGCCTTCCATGCGTAAATTTCCGCTGGGACGACAACGCATGATTTGACCTCAAACTTTGGATGGTGGCCATCCTTCAGTGCTCTCTCGACCCGGTGCGACTTCATCCACCACTCTGCGACAAGCCGATCGGAGGGAAGACCTCCCTGCAACGGCGAGGTCGTAATTCCGTATTGGTTGACGTTGTAGCGTCGGGCGATGGCCCCCAGTTTCTCGATGTTCAGATAGGCGTTCTTGATTTCGAGAGGATCGAACGTCCACTCCATGAGTTCGAAGCCGCGCGCCAGGGCGTCGTCGCGCTGAAAGAGCTTGATTCGCCTACCCAGACCCCGGTTACGGTGCTCGGGACGCACGGCCAGCATATGCGAATGAAGATACGAGTGGCCGTTCCGCGCGCCCGGAATGGCGATGGCGAAGCCGATCAGTTCCCTGCCCTCAAAGGCGCCGATGACGTGGCCTCCAATTTTGTTGGCAAGGACAAAAATTCTTACCGGGACAAGTTCTGCATCGGAGAACTTCCACACCTCTTTCTGCAGGGCGAAGCAGGCGCGCATCTCCTCAAGCGCTTCGCATTTGCGGACGGTTACGTCGCCGATTATGGTTTTTCCTGCAGCTTCGCCTGTTGCCATAGTGCTTCGAGTTCGTCCATGGATGCCTGCTGGGGAGCGCGCCCGTTGCCGCGCAACTGTTCCTCCATCCACTGAAAGCGGCGCTTGAACTTACGATTGGTCTTCTTCAGAGCCGATTCCGGGTCGAGCGACAGATAACGCGCGATATTGACCAGCACGAAGAACAGATCGCCAATCTCGTCTTCCAGGCGTTCGCGAAGCTCCACCGGAACCTGCGGCTTGCCTGAGCCGGCGACGCCAGTCCCGACGGACCTGGGTTGAACAGACAATCTTTTCAATTCTTCCCTCAGCTCTTCCGCTTCCTCTTCGAGCTTTTCGAAGAGGCCGGCGATTTCGGACCAGTCGAAGCCCACATGGGCCGCACGCGAACTGAGCTTGTGGGCCTCAAGGAGAGCTGGCATGGCGCCGGATACCCCAGCGAGCACAGATTTCTCATCTTCCGGCTTTTCCGCTTTTTTGCCGCCACCCGCTTCCAGCCGCTTTTTCTTCTCTTCCGCTTTCAGCGCCTCCCAATTGCGAAGAACTTCGGCGGGCGTATCAGCTTTCACGTCACCGAAGACGTGGGGATGGCGGTCTACAAGCTTATTGGACAGGCGGTCGAGGACGTCGTCGATGGAGAAATGCTTCGCCTCCGCCGCCATCTCCGAATAAAACAGCACCTGCAGGAGCAGGTCCCCGAGTTCGCCGGTCAGTTCGTTCCAGTCGCGATTGTCGATCGCTTCCAAAACTTCGTAGGTCTCTTCCAGGGTGTAGGGCTTGATGGTGTCGAAGGTCTGCTCACGGTCCCAGGGACAACCGCCCGGAGCCCGGAGTCGCGCCATGATCTGGACGGCGCGTTCGAAACGTTCGCCTGTGGTAGGCATGAATGTCACTGTATATGACGTGTCCGGAATGCGGCAATCCGCGGAACGAACTGTGGGGAATCAAGCGAGAACGTCCTGAAACGCGTCACAACTCTTACCGCAACAGTGCCGAGGCACACCAAAGAATCGGCGCCTGACCGTGGAGATCACCGGTGAGGCGTTTCCGGTCTAGATAATACGTCAGGTCGTTCTTCTTCCCCGTTCCTTCGCATACGTTCTTCAAATCGGAGTTGGCGTCCAAATAGCTAACGAGTCCGAGCCACGCTTTGCGTGCGGCGCGTCCATAGGTCTTCTTGTCGAGCCAGCCGTTCTTGACGCCTGTGATCATGGCGAACGTGAACATCGCTGTACTGGACGTTTCTGGCCAGGCCTCCCGATGATCGATGAGCTGGCGCCATAGGCCATCTTTACCCTGGTATTTCAGCAACGATTTCATCATGGCTTGGTAACCCAACATAATGCGTGCGCGGCGGGGATGACCGGCTGGCAATGAGCGCAGCAACTCCGTCATTCCGGCCGCCACCCAGCCGTTGCCACGCCCCCAGAAGAACGGAGTGTCGGGTGCGTGGTAGAAGAGCCCATTCGGCTGCTGCAACTTGGCCAGGTACGTATCCATCTCCAGCGCCGCGCGGTCGATGTACTTGGCCTCTCCGGTGGCACGATAGGCCTGAACCTCCAATAGAGTGATCATGTACATGTCATCGATCCAGAAGCGGGTTTCGCCGCTCAGGCCGTCAGGCGTCGGGGAATCCCACTGGTGGTCCGCGAAGGACTGGCCCCGCTCCAGATATGCGGGCTTCTTGGTCTGCATGTAGATCTCGAGCGGGACCGCGCCGAGGATGGAGTAATCCACGTGGCGCTTCTCGATGGCGCTGGAAATGACTTCAGGCGTTAGCTGTTGATCGAAACGTTCAATCAGGCGCGTCGAGAGATTCTTGTTGCCTGAGAGTTGTGCGAAGGTCAACGCCCCATACCATGCGCAGACCGTTGGGTAGATCGTGCCGGTGCTGGTGAGTGCCGCCTTCTCCAAAAAGCGTTCTGCTACCCGCAGGCCGACTTCCTTGGGAGAGGCGCCAGCTGGCCATTTCGTGAGAGTTTTGTCTTCAGCAAGGCAAGAGGCGGTAATCGAGAAAATGAGTCCGAGGGCGAGGATCGAAACAGTTGTGTTCTTCATGGCAGGCGTTGTACCGGAAGTCAGGGTAGCACGCCGCTCATCCGTGCTCTGTGGTCCAGTGAGAAGTGTCGCCCGAGCACGAACTCAATCCAAATCGAAATCCCGGATCGGCTTGCCGGTGTCTGGCGTTTCTTTGGCTTTCTTCAAGGCTTCCTGAAATTTCTTCTCCAGAAGCTCGGAGGCGTGCTTTTGGGCATCGATCGACTGGCGGAAGATGGATTCGCGGCGGTTGTCTTGCTCCTTCATGGCACGCGCTGCTTCTTCCATGTCATTGAAAGTCTTTGGCTTGACGGGCGCGGTATGGGCGATAACGGAGCGCGTGGCGGCATCAATTTTCAACACTGCTCCGCAGCAGGGGCACGTCACCTCAAAATTGGATTCGCGCTTCGCCACCAGCGAATCATACCGCAAACCGGCTCAGCGCGGGGCAAGGTGAATGGGCAGGATGTTGAGCAGGTAGAGCATCTCCCAACCGAGGAGGATCAGGGAAACCACGACAACAAGAATGGCAAGAACTTCGCCAAAGGTCAGACCACTGCGGTTGGGGTCGAAGCGCTTGGCGCCCAGGCTCAAAATGTTCAGCGTGGCAAAGGCAAACACCAGAGCCCAGAGGACGTTGTACACCTCTTCGCGCGTGGTTCTCGCAATATAGAGGGCTGGAAGAATGGCGGCCGTCAGGGCCTGGAACATCCGGTTGAAGCCAATGACCCAATCGCGTGCTTGCCCAAGAGGGGCGAGCAGCAAGATGAGACTCCCGGGCACGGAGGTCAGGGCTTTGTTCATCCTCGAAAGGTGGAATGTTATCGTGTTTCATCGCGAAAGTCAGCCGCCTTCGCATGCCGACTCTGGTTCGCTTTACAATCAAGACTCCTGAGAAAGAGATGGGCTCAAAACCTCAAGTTGTCTTTTTTGACGTCGGCAACACCTTATTGTTCCCTAACCGGGGGCGCATCCACGCGCCCCTGACGGCTCTCGGTATTCAACCCGAAACTGATCTCTTGAGCCGCATCGAGCGACAAGTCAAGAACGAATTCGATTCCCTGATGACCCGCGATGGCAGCCACGACCACAGTTTCTGGTCAATGTTCTATTCGCAACTGCTGGCGGAGTTAGGAGTGCAGGATGACGCGATCTGCAATCAACTCGTGACGAACATCCGCAATTCCGCCAACTGGGATGTGATTCCCGAAGGCACTCGCGAGCAGTTAGCGAAGATTGGCGCCCGTAACCCGATCGCCGTCATCTCCAATGCCGACGGCCGGATTGAGGATGTGCTGCGACGCTGCAACATCGCTGACTGCTTTCGCACGATCACAGATTCCGGAATTGTCGGCTACGAGAAACCCCACCCCGAGATTTTCCGGCAGGCGCTGAAGTCGATGAATGCTGCGCCGGAAGAGAGTCTCTACGTCGGAGATGTGTACTCGGTCGACTACCTTGGCGCGAAAGCCGTCGGCATGCAGGCGATTCTGATGGATGTTTCGGGTGCGTATCGGGAGAAGGGGTTGCCGAGGGTGGAATCGTTGGTAGAACTGCAGGCGAAGCTTGCCTGTTAGTGCTGTCGCTCAGGTAAGCGCGACGATCTTGTGATCATGGCAATCGCTGTGAATCACCTCGTAGAGGTTCGCCAGAAGTTCCCTTCCGTAGCGCGCGACAAAACTCACACCGGCTACTTCGCGCTCTTGGAGTGCCTTGTGGGGATATAGAGCGGAACTTAATGTGTCGGCATGGCGAGCAATGACCTCGCTGCGTAGCGACTCAGCCCGGGCAGCGCGCGTTTCGAGGCCGGTGATCTGATATTTGATCTTCTCTTCCGCGTTGGACGCGGCGCCCACAAGTGTCGCATCCAGTTGAGCAAGCGATTCGCGGAGTGCTCCGAAAGACTTCTCCAGAGTGCTCTTCACTTCCGAAAAACTCGATTGCAGCTCGCTCGAAAGCGTGAGTGTCGCGATTTTCTCGCGCAGCTTCTCCGGGCCATGGAACAAGTCCGGCAAGTCGAGCCCATGGCGTTCGAGCAGTCGCTGCGGCTTGGCCTCGACGAGGGTCGCCGAAAACCTCGGCAATACCGGGGTGACGCGTCCAAGGAGCTTTTCGTAAACCACGCCGGCCTGCGCGAAGTAGGCGACCTCAGCGGCTCCGCCAGTGTAGGTCAAGGTGGGGAGGAGATAGTCCTGCACCACAGGGCGCAGGAGCACGTTCGGACTGAAACTCTCCGGCTCGGCATCGATGCGCGCAAGGATTTCCTGGGCTGAGAATCGCGCTTGGCCGACGACGAACTCGCCGCCGTTGCTGCCATTATTCTTGCGCCGCACAACAGTGCGCGCGCCGTTCTGGATGTGAAACAGCGTCGTCGTCGCGGAGGTGACTTTTACCTGCTGGTGGTAGCCGGCACCCTCCAGCGCCTTACCACGTTCCATCAGGGCGTCGTCGAGTTCCGCTGCCTGCTCGATGGCCGATCGAAAAAGAGGCTTGGCCAGAGTGTGAAATTCAGGGTCCGACTGATCGAGGAGGATGACGCCCCAGCCGGCAAACATCCGCCGGAACAGGCGGGCAAAAGCGCTGCCCATGGTCTCGCCCGGGCGATAGGATTCACGCAGCCAGGCAGTTGCTTCAGAGTCGCCAAGGAGCGAGGCAGCGCGTTCGACAACGGGCTCGATCTCAGCGCTGAAGCGAATCGTGCCGACGGGCGCATCTTCGACGCTGCGGCCTTCAGCAGTCAGGATCTCCGGATGACCCAGTTCGGATAACAGTGCGGCGTGATTGACCTCGGCCAGATCATGGTCCTCGGTTGCCAGCCAAAATACAGGAACGCAATCGACGCCAGCCGCGGTGGCTTCGGCTGCGAGTTTAACTGCCGTGAGCGCCTTGAAAATTGAGAACAGCGGTCCGCCGAATAAGCCCACTTGTTGTCCGGTGACCGCCGTCAGTGCCCCGCGCCGCAACCGGTCAATATTCGCGAAGGTCTTGGCGCCCGCTCCCCATTCCCGATTCTGCCGCTCGAGGATCCGGCTGACCTTTTGACGCCGGGTGTCGTCGTGACGAACCCGTTGCGCTTCCTCTTTCAGCCATTCGGGAAACAGCGGCGATTGAGGATAGAACTCCCGCACGGCAGGCGCATAGGAGAGATAGTCGAGAAAAAGACGGGTAGTGTGAGGGATCTGCTGAAATGACAGACAGTGCGTCTTCACCGACAGATCCTCTTGCCCAGGAGTGCGGTCATGAACCCTCGAACTTGAAAGTCCTGCTTTACCAGCTGCCAGCTGCCACAAATCTTAAGTACATCAGATGACTTGGACACGATCCGGTTGCAGAGACTTGACGCAAAGCGTAGCGACGGCGTCTCACTCGCGGGCGTGGCAACACAACGATAGGCTAACTGCTGTTATGTCTGTTGCCAACGCCCGCGCTTCCCCTTTACGGCTGCGGTGCTTCCGGCGACGACTTCCTTGACTCAAAAACGACCGCTGTGTGATCCTCGTATACCGGCTGCCACTGATCAGGAATGAGCCGCAGCATGCTCGCCAGCGACGACCCTGCTGGCAACAGTAACGTCTGGATGTTCCACTTTTTCAAAACATCATTCCATGCCGGTTCGACCTGCATCAGCACCAGGTAATCCTGAAAACGTTGCGAGCCGTAAAGATCATGACGGTCGTCGATGACAACTTGCCGCAGTGGATAGAGCCGGTAGATCAGGTAGCCGCCCCAACTATCGGTTGAGAGAACCGGGCTGCCGATGTTCTGGCGCGCTAAGAAGTCCACCGCCGCTGCTGGAAGGTGTCGCGAGTCAAAGTGGGCGTCGATGACCTGGCGCGAGTTCACTCGACCACCATTCAAGCAGACAACAAGAGCCGCAATCACGGCAACGGCGGGCCAAAAGTGAGCGCGAAGTTCGCTTTCCTGGGCGCCGGCGCGGGCTGCAACTTCCGATGCTCGCGCCACCAGAGTCCGAAGCAAACTCCATGCTGAGGTCTGTTCTGCCAGTGAAGCCACACTGTCCCACAAGATGGGTCCCGCGACCAGCACCAGCAACATCGATGCGACCGGCAGATTACGCGAGGCATAAAGCCCCGCAAAGGCCGCCAGCACGACGACGAACAAGTGGCTCCGCCGGATTGAAGCGCGCCTTCCGGCAAACGCAATCAGCACTACGATCAGGATTGCCGCAAAACAACGCTCTCCCCAGCCGTGAAAATTAGGCGATCGGAATTCCTCGATCCGGCTCATCAGATAGCGATCGGTCAGGTAGCGACAGATGTGGGCGTGAAGGCGCAGGCCGTAAGGATTTGCTACCGTCGCTGCAAGGGAGAGGCCTAGGGCCGAAAACATCGCGCGGGCACGATGCGCGGAACGGATTCGGTCGATCGGGTCACGGAGGCTCCAACCATCGAGCAACGCGGCCGTTGCGTACACGCCCAGCACCGCGATGCCGAGGAGCCATCCCCCGTGCAGGTTGACCCAGAGCAACATCGAAGCTGGAAACAGCCACCGAACCCAGCCAGGTGCGCGGCGCTGCTCCCACCGATCAAGGGCGATAAACCACGTCAACGTGAACAGCCAGCTCGCAATGTGCGGCCGGGCAAACAGGTGGATGCTTGATGCACCTAACGCGAGAAGAGCAAGCAAGGTCGCCAGCGGCAAAGCAACCCGTCGCCTGAGCAACTCCGAGAACAGAATTGCAAACGTGGCGGCGATAATGAGCGCCGTCATCCAAACCACGCCATTCAGCCCCGTCGCTGCGTTCACGGCTCCCAGCGCGGTGTCATAGAGCCACTCCCAGGCGAACCACGGCTGGCCGTGCATGGTCGAGGAAAAGGGGTCGGTGCGTGGAATCGAGTGGGTAACGAGGATGCGCTCGCCGTTCCGAATATGCCACCCAATATCCGCATCGGCTAGCGGCCGATTCGACAAGGGCCCAGCCAGCAGCGCCCAAAACAACAGAAGGAAAACCAGATCGCGCGCCGAGGGAAGGAAGAATCCTAGAAGGGACGAACTTGGCCGGGCCGTGTCGGGGCTCATCGCGGTGCGAAGAAGCAGTGTATGCGCAGACAGAGTACGGAGGCCAGTGAAATAGGGAGACCTCGATTGCCGGGAATGAGTTCTTTGACTAGTTCCCCAAAACCCCGATGGATCCGCTTTCCAATGAGTCAAGGAATCAACTCCTTAATCAATCAATACCCTCCTCTGGCACAATATCCGGGGAGGCTCTTATGGCGCAGAAGCGAATCCTGATGGTGGTGGGCGATTTTGTCGAAGATTACGAGGTCATGGTGCCATTCCAGGCATTGCAGATGGTTGGGCACACTGTGGACGCCGTTTGCCCCGGGAAGAAAGCCGGCGAGTTCGTGCGCACAGCGATCCACGACTTTGAGGGAGACCAGACTTACAGCGAAAAGCGCGGACACAACTTCGCGCTCAACGCGACATTTGATGAGATTCGCGCCGAGAATTACGACGCGTTAGTGCTGCCGGGCGGGCGCGCGCCTGAGTATCTGCGGTTGAACGCAAAGGTTCGCGAAATCGTCAAGCACTTCGCGGATAAACGAAGGCCCATCGCGGCCATCTGTCATGCGGCGCAACTTCTGGCAGCGTCAGGGGTGCTCGCTGGGCGTCGCTGCAGTTGCTATCCGG
>Ga0335084_10006780_pt1 | contig 11395 bp, 11 predicted proteins | sample Lox_Sample_44_FD_206721 | JGI IMG/M metagenome (GOLD analysis project Ga0335084, IMG submission 206721) | Soil microbial communities from Loxahatchee National Wildlife Refuge, Florida, United States - Lox_Sample_4.4 | ecosystem: Environmental > Terrestrial > Soil > Wetlands | place: USA...
CGGCGCTCGGGCGCCAGCGCTACGGTGCGGCCGCGATGAACGAGCGCGTGCTGGCGCTGCGCGCGGCGTTGGCCGAGATCGATCGTCGCGCGCAGGCGCTCGAACAGCCCTTCGCGCGCATCGACACCTCGCGCGTGGTGGTCGCGGGCTTCGACCTCGGTGCCTACACCGCGATGGTGCTGGCGGGCGAACAGGTTCCCGGCGTCGCCGCGTCCGTCTCCGAGCCGCGCGTGGGCGCGGTGCTGGCCATCAGCCCGTACGCCGACCTGGCTGCCGGCGGCCTCGCGTCGCGCTACCTGGGCGTCGGTGTGCCGGCGCTGTCGATCAGCGGCGACAACGACGGCGATCCGCTCGGCCTGGTGGCGTCGCCGACGCAGCGCCAGGTGCCGCATGCGCAGATCAAGAGCGCCGACAACTGGCTGTTGTGGCTCTACGGCTTGAATCACGCACGCCTGTCCGGGCGCAGCGCGGGGGAGGCCAACGATCGCGCGGCAGTGGAACCCGCCGCCGGCGGCGAGCCGCCGGCCGATGCGCGCGGCGGCAATCGCGGGTCGCGCGGCAGCCGGGGGCGGCGCACCGAAGGCGGCGACGCGCTCGCTGGGGAGCGCGGGTCGGCGATCGACCCCGGCGCCGCGCTGACCGCGGTGGAACAGGTCAGCGTCGCCTTCCTCGACGCCTACGCACAGCGCGACGACATGGCGCGTGCGTGGCTGTCGGAGCGCGCGCCCGGCTGGCTGCAAGGGGTCGGCGAGCTGCGGCGCTGAGGCCCGAGCGGCGCCCAGGCCGCGTCAGGGCAGTCGCAGCCGGCCCAGCATCTCCAGGCACGCCAGCCACGGCACCGCGGCGGCCATCATGGTGGCCATCGCGCGCCGCACCCAGCGGAACTTGAGCGCGGCGAGCACTGCCACGCGGTGGCACTGCTCGGCCAGGTCGCGCGCGAAGTCGACCTGCGCCACCGTGCGCAGGCGCTCGAAGTAGTCGTCGCGCGACATCTCGGCGATGCTGCCGAAGAACACCAGCGAACCCGGGCGGGTGCCCGGGCGCGGCAGCGCGGCCAGCGCGGCCATCGCGATGCTGGCCACGCAGATCGCGGTGGTGAGACCGAGCAGCAGCCACAGCGTGGCGCCGGCGCTCCCCAGCGTGGTGCCGGAGATCGAGGCCACCAGCGCGCCGAGCATGCCGATGTTCGACGAGATCACCAGGCCGCTGCGCGAGTCGGCGATCGCGCCGGTGGTGACCAGGCGCGCGAGCGTGGTCTCCTGCGAGCGCAACAGCTGGTCGGCGGTGAGCGGCAGCGGTCCCACGCTGCGCGGCTCGCTCGCGGAAGTGATGGAGGCGATGGTCGACATGCCGTGTCCTCGCGCGAAGTGGGGAGTGTGTTGGCCTCAGACCAGGCCGATCGCGAAGCGGATCAGGTGGTCGGGGTTGAGCCGCGGCTCGACGCCGAGCGAGATCACGCCGCTGCCCTTGAGCTGGACGACCTCGCGCTGCACCAGCGCCGGCCCGGCGCCGCCGTCGTCGACGTAGGTGCCGTTGGTGCTGTGATCGTGCAGGAAGAACTTGCCCGACACGCGCTCCACCAACGCGTGGCGCCGCGACACGAGCTGATGGTCGACCTGGATCGCGCAGTCGGCGTCGCGCCCGATCAGGCAGCTGCCGGCGCTGCCGTCGAGCACGAACACGCGCGGGCCGAAGCGCAGCTCGAGACGAGTGCTCAGCGTGCGCGTGTGGTCGGGTGGCCGGTAGACGGTGGAGTGCGCCTCGTCGTAGGCCAGCAGGAAGATGTTCATCGGTCGCGCCTGCCCCTTGACCGGCACCTGCTTGATCAATCGCAGGTCCCACTGGCTGGGCACCGACAGCTGCTGGCCGGCGCCCTGGGTCAGCACGATCTCGAAGCGCTTGGCGATGTCGGCCATGCGCGCGGCGATGTTGACGACGTCGCCGTACAGCTGGTCGGCCTCCTGCTGCACCGGGCCGGCGTGGATGCCGGCGTGCATCGACAGCGGTGCCTGATAGGGCAGGTCGCGCAGCGCCACCGCGGCGGCCAGCGCGGCGTCGACATCGGGGAACGTGCACAGCATGCCGTCGCCGCGCAACTGCACCACCTGGCCGCCGTGCGCCGCGGTGAGCTGCGACCACGAGGCCAGCGTCGCCGCCACCACCTCGCGCGCACGGTCGTCGCCCGCCTCGACGAACAACCGCGAGCTGCCGGTGATGTCGGCGAACAGCACCGCCCTGTTGGCGAGTCGCTCGATGGGCATGACCGAGACCTGAGCGTGCCGGCTTTCCGCCTGGTTGACGAGGTTGCGCTTTGCAACGCGATGGGTGGCGGGAAATTCTAGGCTGCCGGCGGCGGCTGCGCGGCTGCGGGCCTCCCCCTACACTGGGCCACGCGGTGCTGCCGCAGGAGGCGAGCGATGCAGGCGATGCGGATGGAGCTGTTGCAGCAGATGCCGATCTTCGGCGGCATCGAGGAGCGGGCGCTGCAGTACCTGCTCGAGCCGGTGCCATCGATCACCGTGCCGGCGGGCCGCTTCTTCTTCCGCGAGCGCGACCCGGCCGACTGCATGTACGTGCTGGAGTCCGGCCGCGTGGCCGTGCTCAAGGACTGGGCCGGCCGTGAGCTGCTGCTGCGCGAGATGGGGCCCGGCGACTGCTTCGGCGAGATGGCGCTGCTCGACCTGTTCCCGCGCAGCGCCTCGGTGCGCGCGGTCGACGAGTGCCGCGCCATGGCGCTGACCCCCGACCACCTGTACCGGCTGTTCGAGCGCGACGCGGTGCAGTTCGCGATGATCCAGATGAACATCGGGCGCGAGATGAGCCGGCGGCTGCGCGAGTCGGACGAGCAGCTGTTCCAGGCCACGGCCGGGGAGCCGCAGGGCGCGCCGGACACCGCGTTCTGCTCGATCTGACTGCCACGACAGGCCGGTCCGGACCGCTTCGGCGCGACCCCAGCGGTGGCAACCCCTATGGCACGCCGCGGTCCGCCCGGCGCAGACTCGACGCCGACAACAACCCGCGGAGGCCACCATGCTCAAGGCTGGAATCGACCAGGACGCACTCATCGACATGTTCGCCAAGGCGAGCGCACAGCAGGGCGAGGCGCTGCGCAAGGCGGTGAGCGAGGCGACGCTCAAGGCGCTGCAGGGTCGCGAGCTGACGGTGACCAACATCCGCAACGTGCTGAAGACCGTCACGCAGGCGGCCTCCAGCGGCGCGGCCAAGAACGGGCTGCCGGCGGTCGACCTCGAGGCGCTGCTGGCCAGGGCCTTCGACGGCATGGACGCCGCGCTGCTGAAGGCGGTGCAGGCGCAGCGCGCGGCGCTGCAGCAGTTCGTCGACCAGGGGGTGGAGCTGAACAACCGGCAGATGAAGAGCGCGCTGGCCAACCTGGAGAAGATGGAGGACGTGTTCTTCAGCACGGTCGGCAAGGCCGCCGAGGGCGCCGGGGGCGCGCTGCAAGGGCCGTGGGAGCAGGTGCTCGAATCGATGAAGCTCAAGGGCACCGGCACCGGCGCGCAGGCCAAGACCAGCATCGCGGCGCTGATGAGCCAGGCGCAGACCGCGCTGCGCGAAGGCCGCTCGGCCGGCCTGCGTGGTGCGCAGGCGATGATGGACAGCTACGCGGCGCTGGTCAGCGGCGTGCTGATCGGCATGTCCGAAGGGTTGCAGTCGGGCAAACCGGCCACCAAGTCGCGCGGCGCCAAGTGATGCGGAGGCGCCGGGCCGCTGTCGCCGCGCGGGCGCAGCGGCGTTCGGCGGGACCATGCCGGCCACGGCCTTGAAGCCGCACTGGCGCGCCTGGGCGCCGATCGCCATCGGCGTGGCGCTGCTGCTGTCGCCGGTGCCGCCGGGCTTGAAGGCCGACGCGTGGCACTACTTTGCCGTGTTCGTTGCCGTCATCAGCGGGCTCGTGCTCGAGTCGATGCCGGCCGGCGCGATCGGGATCATCGGCCTCACCGTCGCGGCGCTGAGCGGCTTCGTCGAGCACGACCCGACCAAGGCGCTGCGCTGGATGCTGTCGGGCTTCTCCGAGAGCACGGTGTGGCTGATCGTCGGTGCCTTCATCTTCGCGATCGGCTACCGCAAGAGCGGGCTCGGGCGGCGCATCGCGTTGTGGCTGGTGCGGGCGCTCGGCCGCCGCACGCTCGGCCTCGGCTACGCGGTGCTGCTGGCCGACCTGGTGCTGGCGCCGGCGACGCCGTCGAACACCGCACGCAGCGGCGGCACCGTCTACCCGATCGTCTCCAACATTCCCAAGGTCTACGGCTCGGAGCCGGGGCCGACGGCCGGACGCATCGGCACCTACGTGATGTGGACGGCGTTCGCCGCCACCGCGGTGACGAGCTCGCTGTTCCTCACCGCGCTGGCGCCCAACGTCGCCGGGCTGGCGATCGCCAAGAAGACCGTTGGCGTCGAGGTGTCATGGGCGGCCTGGTTCATCGGCTTCCTGCCGCTCGGGTTGCTGCTGATCGCGGCGGTGCCGGCGCTGGCCTACGTGGCGTGCCGGCCCGAGATCAAGGCGAGCCCCGAGATCGCCGAGTGGGCGGCGCGCGAGCTGGCGGCCTGTGGCCCGATGTCGCGCCACGAACGGGTGATGACGGCGCTGGTGGTGCTGGCGATGTTCCTCTGGATCACCGGCTCCAACCCGGCGATCTCGCTGCCGTTGCTCGGTGCCAACTACATCAATCCGACGATGGTGGTGTTCGTGGTGATCTCGCTGCTGCTGCTCACCGGCGTGATCGACTTCGCCGACATCGTCGCCGAGAAGAGCGCCTGGGAGGTGTTCTTCTACTTCACTTCGCTGCTCACGCTGGCCGCCGGGCTCAACGACGTCGGCTTCATCAAGTGGCTGGCCGAGGGCTTCGCGCACCACCTCGCCGGCCTGTCGCCGGTGGCGGTGACGGTGATGCTGGTGACGCTGTTCTTCTGGATTCACTACGGCTTCTCGAGCATCACGTCGCACACCGCCGCGGTGCTGCCGGTGGTGTTGGCGGTGGGCAGCGGCATGCCCGGCGTCGACGTGCCGGTGCTGGCGCAGCTGTGCCTGTACTCGCTGGGCCTGATGGGCGTGATCTCGCCGTTCGCCACCGGCCCGGCGCCGATGTACTTCGGCAGCGGCTTCATCGGCCGCCGCCAGTTCTGGACGCTCGGGCTCTGGTTCGGCCTGGTGTACTTCGCCGGGCTGATCGTCGTGGTGTACCCGTGGCTGGCGGCGATCCGCGGCTGAAGTCGTCGCACCCGCTGCGCGGAGGTTGAGATGGCGTCGCAATCCCGTGTCGTGATGATCACCGGAGCTGCGGGCAACCTCGGCCGCGCGGTGGCCCAGGCGTTCGCTGAAGGTGGTGATCGCCTGGTGCTGGTCGACCTGCGCGCCGATGCGTTGGCCGGCGCATTCGGCACCGACACGCCGGCGCAGCTGCTGGTCGCCGCCAACCTGCTCGAGCAGGAGCAAGCCCGGCACGCGGTGCAATCGGCCGTCGATCGCTTCGGCCGCCTCGACGTGCTGTGCAACCTCGCCGGCGGTTTTCGCATGGGCGAGGCGGTGCACGAGACCAGCGATGCGACCTGGAACTTCCTGTTCGACCTCAACGCGCGCTCGTTGCTGCACGCGGTGCAGGCGGCGGTGCCGCGCATGCTGGAACTCGGCGGCGGCAAGGTGATCAACGTCGGTGCGTTCAGCGCCCAGAAGGGCGCCGCGCAGATGGGCGCGTACACCGCGTCCAAGGCGGTGGTGATCCGCCTCACCGAGGCGATGGCCGCCGAGCTGCGCGAGCGCGGCATCAACGTCAACTGCGTGCTGCCGACGGTGATCGACACGCCGGAGAACCGCCGCGCGATGCCCGGCGTCGACCCGGCGAAGTGGGTCGCGCCGCACGATCTGGCCGGCGTGATCCGCTTCCTGGCGTCGGACGCGGCACGGGCCATCCACGGTGCCGCCATTCCTGTGACCGGGCTGTCGTAGGCGGCGGGCCACTACACTGCCGGCCGCGCACGCTTCGCGCGTTGGGGCGGAGTCGGAATGGGAGAATAGCCGACGCGATCTGCTTCATGCTCGCCAACGCGGCAGTCGGCGGCGAGCTGTGGGTCGATGCCGGCTGGCACGCGGCGGCCCGACACGCGCGCTGCGTCGCGACGACGGCGGCCCGGCGCCGAATTGGCGGCGCAAAGCGCGCTATTCCACGCGCAGCGCCGGCCACGGCCGGCCGAAGATGGAGCCTTGACGTGCGCGCGCGTGTCGCGTGCGCTCGAGGAGCCCATCCTGTCTTCTGTCACCCACATTCAGCTGTACGCCCTGCTGGCCATCGTCATCGGTCTCGTCGGGGCCGGCGTCGGCTGGGCGGTACGTGGCCGACTGCGTGCCACGCGACCCGCTGCCGCACCCAGGGGCACGGCCGCGGCGATCGACGCGGTCACCGGCTCGATGACGCGCGAGGCGTTCGAGGCCGCGTTGGCGCACGCCCTCGACACCGACCACGGCAACGGCCGCTCCGGCGCGCTGCTGTACGCCGGGCTCGACGGTTTCCGCCTGGTCAACGAAGGCCACGGCCACGCCCTAGGCGACAAGGTGCTGGCGGCGGCGGCCAAGCAGCTGCGCGAGGTGTGCGGCCCGCGTGTGCCGATGTGCCGCATGGCCGGCGACGAGTTCGCGATCTGGCTCAACGCCGATGCGGCCACCTGCGAGCTGCTGGCGCGGCGGGCGGCCGACACGCTGGCCGGCGGCGTCGCGCTCGACGGCCAGCGCTTCGCGGCCGGCCTCTCGGTGGGCATGGCGCTCTTTCCCAAACACGGCAGCAGCGCGCAGCTGATCCATCGCGCCGCGGCGGCGATGCGCTCGGTCAAGCGCGCGGGCGGCGGCTCGCACGCGCTGTTCGACCCGCGCATCGAGACCGAGCAGCGCGAGGAGCAGCGCATCGCGCAGGACCTGCGCCAGGCCATGACGCGCAAGGAGCTCGAGCTCGTGTACCAGCCGAAGATCGATGCGTCGAGCCTGCAGGTGACCGCGGTCGAAGCCTTGCTGCGTTGGAAGCACCCGACGATGGGCATGGTGAGCCCGGTACGCTTCATCCCGATCGCCGAGAAACACGGCCTGATCGAGCCGCTCGGCAACTGGGTGCTCGAAGCCGCGCTCGATCAGGCCGCGCTGTGGCGCAAGGCCGGGCTGCGCATGCGCGTGGCGATCAACGTGTCGGGCTTCCAGATGCGGCAGGACGACTTCGCGCGCCGGCTCGAAACGGGCCTGCGCAGCCACGGCCTGCAGCCGAACCGCTTCACCTGCGAGATCACCGAGTCGGTGGCGATGGAGGACACCCAGGTCACCCGGCGCGCGTTCGCGCGGCTGGGCAAGATCGGTGTGCACGTGTCGATCGACGACTTCGGCACCGGCCACTCGAGCCTGGCCACGCTGCGCCGCCTGCCGGCGCAGGAGCTCAAGATCGACCGCGCCTTCATCGTCGACATGGTGCAGGACCACGACGCGCGCGCGATCGTCGAGGCGGTGCTGACGATGGCGCGCACGCTCGGCCTGCGCGTGGTGGCCGAAGGCGTGGAGACGCCGGCGCAGCGCGACCTGCTGGTGCAGCTCGGCTGCGACGAGCTGCAGGGCTACTTGTTCGCCAAGCCGATGAGCGCGCGTGCGATCGCGCTGTGGGCGATGGACGCGCCGGCCTCGCTGGCGCAGACGTTCCGGCCGTCGCTGTTCAAGGAAACCATCATCACCGGTTCGGCGCCGACCGAGATCCTGACGCGCTAGCGTCGGGCCGCGACGCGCCGGCCGCAGGGTCAGCGCGGATGGGCGCGGGGCCCGCGGCGTGCCACGATGCAGCAGCTCTTGCTGCAAGCCGTCATGCGCCTGTCGATGCCATCGTTCGTCACCGCCGTGGCGCTGCTCGCCGCGTCGGGCATCGCCGCCACGCAGGACACGCCGAGAGACGTACCGAAGAAGCCGCTGGCCATCGTGGTCGGCTTCGAGGCCGGCGGCGCCGCCGACCACGCGGCGCGCATCGTCGCCAAGAAACTGGCCGACAACCTCGGCACGCCGGTGGTCGTCGACAACAAGCCCGGCGCCGGCGGCACCATCGCGCACGAGTCCAGGACCTGGGGCCGGGTGATCGCCGAGCGCAAGATCACCGCCGAGTGAGGTCCGCCGCGGTGTCCAGTGACGACGCGGCGCACATCACGGCGGGGCTGCAGCGTCTCGCTGGTGCGATCGTGCCCGGCGGTGGCGAGGTCACCGGGGTTCGACGGCTGTCCGGCGGTGCCAGCCAGCAGACCTGGGCATTCGAGCTCGGCGGCGTGCCATTGGTCCTGCGCCGCGCGCCGTCAGGTGGCACCACCCGCGGCCGCCTGTCGGCCGGCCTCGATGCCGAGGCGCAGCTGATCGCGGCGGCGCGCGCGGGTGGCGTGCCGGCGCCGGCGATCCGCCACGTGCTGCGCCCCGAGGATGCGCTCGGTACCGGCTTCGTGATGGAGCACCTGCACGGCGAGACGCTCGGGCGCCGCATCGTGCGCGACGCGCGCTTCGCGGCGGCGCGGCGCGTGCTGGCACGGCAGTGCGGCGAGGCGCTGGCGCGCATCCATGCATTGCCGACCCAGGGTCTGCCGGCGCTGCGCGTCGGCGGGCCGCGCGCCGAGCTGGCGCTGCAGCTCGAGGTGCACCGCGGACACGCCACCGCACGGCCGGTGTTCGAGCTCGCGTTCCAGTGGCTGCGCGCGCACGACCCGGGCGACGCGCCGAGGCCGGTGCCGGTGCATGGCGACTTTCGCAACGGCAACCTGATGGTCGACGAGCGCGGCCTGGTGGGCGTGCTTGACTGGGAGCTGGCTCACCTCGGCGACCCGATGGAGGACCTCGGCTGGATTTGCGTCAACGCGTGGCGGTTCGGCGCCGGCGAGTTGCCGGTGGGCGGCTTCGGCACCCGCGACGATCTGTTCGCCGGCTACGAAGCCGCGGGCGGTCGGGTCGATGCGCAGCGCGTGCGCCACTGGGAGGTGCTCGGCACGTTGAAGTGGGGCGTCGTCTGCGAGACGATGCTGCAAGCCTGGCGGACGGGCCACGAGCGCGATCTCGAGAAGGCCGTGATCGGCCGCCGCGCGTCGGAGTCGGAAATCGACCTGCTGACCCTGTTGGCGCCGCGTTGACGCGATGCAGGACCATCCGACTCCCGACGAACTGCTCGACGCGGTGGCGTCGTTCCTGCGCGAGCAGGTGGTGCCGTCGACCACCGGCACGGCGGCGTACCACGCGCGCGTGGCCGCCAACGCGCTCGACATCGTGCGCCGGCAGCTCGCGCTGGCCCCGGCTGCGCAGCAGCGCGAGCAGGCCGCGCTGGCGGCGCTGCTCGCGGCCGATGCGGCCAGCGACGTCGCGCAGCTGAACCACGCGCTGTGCGGGCGCATCGCCAGCGGCGCCATGACCCTCGAGACGCCGGGGCTGACCGATGCGCTGTGGCAGATCACGCTCGACAAGCTGGCGGTCGACCAGCCGGGCTACGACACCTACGCGCGGCATCAGGCCGCTGCCGTGCAGCACAAGGAGCGATAGCACCATGGACTTCAACCTGCCGGTCGAGCTGACCGCGTACCTGGCCGAGCTCGACGCCTTCGTCGCGCGCGAGATCGCACCGCTGCAGGCGCAGCACGACAACGAGCGCTTCTTCGATCACCGGCGCGAATGGGCGCGCACCGACTTCGACCACCAGGGCCTGCCGCGCCCCGAGTGGGAGGCGTTGCTGCGCGAGGCGCGGCGCCGCGCCGACGCGGCAGGCCACCTGCGCTTCGCGCTGCCGCGCGAGTACGGCGGCCGCGACGGCAGCCACCTGTGGATGGCGGTGATCCGCGAACACCTGGCCGCCAAAGGCCTCGGATTGCACAATGACCTGCAGACCGAGCATTCGATCGTCGCCAACCATCCACTGGTGCTGGTGATGCGCGATTTCGGCACGCCGGTGCAGCGCGAGGCGTTCATCCCGGGCCTGCTCGACGAGAGCAAACGCATGGCGTTCGGCCTCACCGAGCCGCAGCACGGGTCGGATGCCACGCACATGGAGACGCGCGCGGTGCGCGAGTCGCGCGGCGGCCGGCCCGGCTGGCGCATCGACGGCGAGAAGATGTGGACCACCGGCATGCACACCGCGACGCACTGCCTGGTGTTCGCGCGCACCAGCGGCGTGGCGGGCGACGCGCGCGGCATCAGCGCCTTCCTGGTGCCGGCCGACGCCGACGGCGTGCGGGTCGAGGAGTACCTGTGGACCTTCAACATGCCGACCGACCATCCGCGGGTCAGCTTCACCGCGGTGTGGGTCGCCGACGAGGCGCTGCTCGGATCGCCCGACGCCGGCCTGGCGGTGGCGCAGCACTTCGTGCACGAGAACCGCATCCGCCAGGCCGCCTCGAGCCTCGGCGCGGCCGACTACTGCGTGCGCGAGAGCGTGGTGTACGCGCGTACGCGCAAGCCGTTCGGCGAGGAACTGGCGCGCAACCAGGGCATCCAGTTTCCGCTGGTCGAATTGGCCACGCAGATCGAGATGCTGCGCCTGCTCATCCGCCAGACGGCGTGGCAGATGGACCAGTGCCCGAAGCCCGAAGTCGAGCGCCGGCTGTCGGACAAGGTCTCGATGTGCAACTACTGGGCCAATCGCCTGTGCTGCGAGGCCGCCGATCGTGCGATGCAGGTGCATGGCGGCATCGGCTATTCGCGCCACAAGCCGTTCGAGCACATCTATCGCCATCACCGCCGCTATCGCATCACCGAAGGCTCCGAGGAGATCCAGATGCGCAAGGTGGCGGGGCACCTGTTCGGCTACATGGGGCCCAGACGCTCGCCGGCCTGAGAGGCTGCGCCGCGAGGACACGGCTCAGTGCGTCTCGGCGCTCCAGCCGCCACCGAGCGCCTGCACCAGCGCGATCGCGTTGGCCTGCAGGCCCACCTGCAGCTGCACGACGCTGCGGCGCGCGGTGAGCGCGCTGGTCTGCGCGGTCACGACGTCGGTGTAGCTGACCTGGCCGACGCGATAGCGGTTGAGCACCTGCTGTTCGGTGAGGTCGGCGGCCGCCGACGCCTGCTGCAGCAACGCCAGCTGCTCGGACTGTCCACGCCGTTGCACCAGCAGGTCTTCCACCGACTGGAACGAGGTGAGCACGGTCTGGCGGTAGGTGGCGATCGTCACGTCGCGGCTGGCCTCGGCGTTCTTCAACGCAGCGTCGAGCGCGCCGCCGTCGAACAGCACCTGCGCCAGCGACAGGCCGAGCGACCACAGCGTATTGGCGGCATCGAACAGGTCGACGAAGCGCACGCCCGAGGTGCCTGCGGTGGCACCGAGCGACAGGCTCGGGTAGTACGCGGCACGCGCCACGCCGATGCCGGCGTTGGCGGCTGCCACCGCGCGTTCGGCCG
>Ga0335084_10006781_pt1 | contig 11393 bp, 11 predicted proteins | sample Lox_Sample_44_FD_206721 | JGI IMG/M metagenome (GOLD analysis project Ga0335084, IMG submission 206721) | Soil microbial communities from Loxahatchee National Wildlife Refuge, Florida, United States - Lox_Sample_4.4 | ecosystem: Environmental > Terrestrial > Soil > Wetlands | place: USA...
AGTGGGTCCAGGTGCGGATCCCCGGCGAGACCGAGGGCTGGATCCCGATCGGCAACCTGGTGAACGAAGAGCCCGCGAGCGTGGCGCTGCCCAAGCTGAAGGAGAAACTCGCCGCCGCGGAGGCGCGTGCGACCGAGCTCGACCAGAAGGTCACTGCGCAGGCCGCCTCGCTGGAGGAGCTCGCGCAGCTCAAGGAGCGCAACCGCGTGCTCGAGGACGACGCCTCGCGCGCGAGCTCGACCGCGCGCTGGAAGTCGCTCGCGGCGGGCTCGGGCATCACGCTCGTCGGCATCTTGATCGGCCTGCTCGCGCCGCGCGGTTCGGGTCAGCGAAGCCGCCTGAAGCTCTAGCTCATGGCGACCCGGCGCCGCAGCACGCGCGAGGCGCTCGCGTACCGCTGGCGTCGCGGCCGGCTCGAGCCCATCCGACACCCCGATGTGTACCCCCTGGACGGACTCATCGGCGTGGAGCGCTCGGTCGAGAGACTGCGCGCGAACATCGCGGCCTTCACGCGCGGCGAGCCCGCGCTCGACGCCTTGCTCTACGGTGAGCGCGGCACGGGCAAGTCTTCGGCGGTGCGCGGGCTCCTGGCGGAGTTCGGCGCCGCGGGCTTCCGGCTGATCGAAGTGCGGCGCGACGCGCTGCTCGAGCTGTCCGAGCTCTGGCCCGCGCTGCGCGTCCGGCGCGGGCGCTTCGCGGTGTTCTGCGACGACCTGTCGTTCGAGGAGAACGACACGAGCTGGAAGCAGCTCAAGGCCGAGCTCGACGGCGGCCTCGAGGCGCGGCCCCAGAACGCGCTGGTGATCGCCACCTCGAACCGCCGCCACCTGGTGCCCGAGCGGATGTCGGAGAATCGCGAGGCGGTGCTCGACCCCGACGGCCTCTTGCACCCGGGCGAGACCGCCGAAGAGAAAGTCTCGCTCTCGGACCGCTTCGGGCTCTTGCTGCCGTTCTTCGCCTTCGACCAGGAGACCTACCTGCGGATCGCCCGCCACCACGCGCGAGAGCTCGGCCTCGCCGGCCGAGTCAGCCCCGAGGAGTTCGAGCGCGGCGTGCTGCGCTTCGCGCTCGAGCGCGGCACGCGCAGCGGGCGCACCGCGCGCCAGGCGTGCATCGCCGTGGCGCAGTCACTCCTGGGAGGCACGAAGTGAGCGAGACCGCGACGCTGGTGGTCTCGTGCCCCGACCGCAAGGGCCTGGTCGCGGCGCTCGCGTCCCTCTTGCACGACCACGGCGCGAACATCCGCGAGGCGCAGCAGCACCTGGACCCGGTGGACCGCATCTTCAGCCAGCGCATCCAGTTCGACCTGGCCGACCTGGACCTGCCGCGCGCGCAGCTCGAGGAGCTCCTGCGCATCGAGTGCGGCCGCTACCAGATGCGCTGGCGCATCTCCTACTCGGACCGCGCCAAGCGCGTGGCGATCTTCGTGTCGCGCTTCGAGCACTGCCTGTACGATCTGTTGATCCGGCACCGCCTGGGCGAGCTGCGCTGCGAGATCCCGCTCGTGATCTCGAACCATCCGGAGCTCGAGCCGATCGCGACACAGTTCGGTGTAGCCTGGCGCGTGTTCCCGATCGACAAGCAGAGCAAGGCCGCGCAGGAGGCGCGCGAGCTCGAGCTGCTCGAGCGCGAGCGCATCGACCTGGTCGTGCTCGCCCGCTACATGCAGGTGCTCTCGGCGGAGTTCATCGCACGCTACCCCGAGCGCATCATCAACATCCACCACAGCACGCTGCCCGCGTTCGTGGGTGCGCGGCCCTACCACCAGGCGCACGAGCGCGGCGTGAAGCTGGTGGGCGCGACCGCGCACTACGCCACGTCGGACCTCGACCAGGGCCCGATCATCGCGCAGGACGTCGTGGCCTGCTCCCACCGCGACACGGTCGAAGACCTGGTGCGCAAGGGCCGCGACGTGGAGCGCATGGTGCTCGCCAGCGCCGTGCGCGCCCACCTCGACGACCGCATCGTCGCGCTGGGCCGGCGCACGGTGGTGTTCTAGCCAGCACCGTCTCGGGATGAGCGCATCCTAACATCAGGACTCACTCTCCCGGACCGAGGAGTGAAGCGCCATTCCGGCACACACAGGGGGCTCGCTCATGCGCTCGGTTCTGTTCGGGGTCCTGGCTCTGTCTCTCGGCTTCGCATCGCTGGCTCATGCGGTCGGGTTCGCCAGCCCGTTCACCGACGAGGCGATCTGCGGGAACATCAGCGTGGCGCCCACGCTGGCGGGGCCGGGCAGCTACACCGGATCGACGCACTGCACGTCGATCTGCCGGGCAGTCTCCGCGCAGTGTCACCGCTTCGTGGTGCGCGTGGCCTCGTGCGACACGGCCTACGCGGTCTCGAACGCGGCGATGCAGGCGCGCAGCTGCAACGAGCTGGTCGAGGGCGCGGCGCGCATCCTGTGCCGCTCGGACGTGAAGAACACTCTGGTCGAGGCGCGCTCGACGATCGTGAGCCAGCGCGACGCGGCCTTCGACGGCTGCGACGGCTGGGAGTCCGACTGTCAGGCGGCCTGCATGGCGCCCTAGAAGTCCATTCCGCCCATGCCCGGCATGCCACCCATGCCGCCCATTCCGCCCATCCCGCCCATGTCGGGCGCACCGCCCGGCATCGGCGCGGGGGGCTCGGGCTTGTCGACGATCGCCGCCTCGGTGGTGATGAGCAGGCCCGCCACGCTGGCCGCGTTCTGCAGCGCGCTGCGCACCACCTTGGTCGGGTCGATGATCCCGTCCTTCACCAGGTCGGTGTACTGCTCGGTGGCGGCGTTGTAGCCGAAGTCACCGCCCTTCTCGCGCACGCGCGAGAGCACGACCGAGCCGTCCTGGCCCGAGTTCATGGCGATCTGGCGCAGCGGCGCAGTCACCGCGTGGCGCACGATCTCGGCGCCGAGCGCCTCGTCGCCCGAGAGACCCAGGTCTGCGAGCGCCTTCTCGGCGCGCACCAGCGCCACGCCGCCGCCCGCCACGATGCCCTCTTCGACCGCCGCGCGGGTGGCGTGCAGCGCGTCCTCGACGCGCGCCTTCTTCTCCTTCAGCTCGGCCTCGGTCGCGGCGCCGACGCGAATCACCGCCACGCCGCCCGCCAGCTTCGCCAGCCGCTCCTGCAGCTTCTCCTTGTCGTAGTCGGAGTCGGTCTCTTCGATCTGCTTGCGGATCTGCGCGATACGGCCCTCGATGTCGGACTTCTTGCCCGCGCCGCCGATGATCGTGGTGTTCTCGCGGTCCAGCACCACGCGCTTGGCCCGGCCCAGGTCGGCGAGAGTCACGTTCTCGAGCTTCACGCCCAGGTCCTCGGAGAGTGACTTGCCGCCGGTCAGCACACCGATGTCTTCCAGCATGGCCTTGCGGCGGTCGCCGAAGCCCGGCGCCTTGCAGGCGGCCACGTTCAGCGTGCCGCGGATCTTGTTGACCACGAGCGTCGCGAGCGCCTCGCCCTCGATGTCCTCGGCGATGATGATCAGCGCCTTGCCCGAGCGCGCCACCGCTTCGAGCAGCGGCACCAGCTCGCGCATGTTCGAGATCTTCTTCTCGTGGATCAGGAGATACGGGTCGTCGTACGCGCCCTCCATGCGCTCCGGGTTGGTCACGAAGTAGGGCGAGAGATAGCCGCGGTCGAAGCGCATGCCCTCGACCACGTCGAGCTCCGTGTCCATCGTCTTGGCTTCCTCGACGGTGATCACGCCCTCTTTGCCGACTCTCTCCATCGCCTCGGCGATCATCGCGCCGATCGACTCGTCGCCGTTGGACGAGACACGCCCGACCTGCGCGATCTCGTCCTTGCCGCGCACCTTGCGCGAGCTCTTGGCGAGCTGCTCGGTGATCGCGGCGACCGCGGTGTCGATGCCGCGCTTCAGCGCCATCGGCGCCGCGCCCGCGGCCACGAGCTTCAGGCCCTGCGCGTAGATCGCCTGCGCGAGCACGGTGGCGGTGGTGGTGCCGTCGCCGGCCACGTCCGAGGTCTTCGACGCGACCTCCTTCACCATCTGCGCGCCCAGGTTCTCGAACTTGTTCTCGAGCTCGACCGCCTTGGCGACGGTGACTCCGTCCTTGGTCGAGATCGGCGCGCCCCAGCTCTTCTCGATCAGCACGTTCCGGCCGCGCGGTCCCATGGTGACCTTCACGGCGTCGGCGAGCGCGTCGACCCCGCGCTGCAGGCCGCGGCGCGCGGCCTCGTCGAAGCGAAGCTCCTTGGCACCCATCGCCGCTACTCCAGGATCGCGAGGACGTCGTCCTCGGAGATGATCAGGGTGTCCTCGCCGTCGAGCGTGACTTCGTTGCCGGAGTACTTCGAGAAGAGCACGCGGTCGCCCTTCTTGACGTCCATGGCGATCAGGTTGCCCTTGTCGTCCCGCTTGCCGGGGCCGGCGGCGATCACCTTGCCCTCGGTCGGCTTCTCTTTGGCGGTGTCGGGAATGATGATCCCGCCAGCGGTCTTCGACTCCTCGTCGATGCGCTGGACGATCAGCCGGTTGTGGAGCGGGCGGACTTTGGCTGCCATGGGGGTCTCCTTGTGATGGGTCGGCGGGGCCGCATCGTAAGGGGGCGTCCGAAGGAGTCAAGTCGGCGCGGCCGCGGCGCCGATCCGAGCGGCCATGAGGGCCGGAGTCATCGCCGCGGTCCTGTGTGTGCTGGTCGCGGGGAACGCCCTCGCGCAGGCCGGCTTCCGCATCTACGAGCCGCGCTCGCGCACGGCCGAGGAGCTGGCCCCCCTGGTCGCGCCCATGCTCGGGCCGGACGGCAGCGCCGTGGCGGACGCCCACGGAGGCAGCCTGGTGCTGGAAGGCGATCCGGCGGCGATCCAGCAGGCGCTTTCGGCGCTCGAGACGTTGGACCGGCCGCTGGCGCAGTACCGGATCGAGTCCGAGACCCGCAGCCGCGACTCGCTCGAGGGCGCCGCGGCGCGCATCGGCGGCTGGAGCGACCGCGGCACGTTCCGGGTGGCGCGCGTGTCGGCCGGCGCCGGCGCGGGCGCGCGCACGCACTCGGTCGCGGCCAGCGTGGTGGTGCTCGAGGGCCGCACGGCCGACGTCTGGACCGGGACCGAGGTGCCGCTGCACTTCGGCGGCGAGGTGGCGCTGGTGCCGGTGCAGAGCGGCTTCCGCGTGCGGCCGCGCACGCTGGGGACCGGCGAGATCGAGCTCGAGATCACGCCGATCATGGCGGAGCAGGGCCGGCGCGGCACGATCCGCGAGCTGGGCGCCGCCACGGCGCTGCGGGTCCGGCCCGGCGAGTCGCTCGCGCTCGCGGGCGTCGCCGAAGAGGCGGCCGAGCGCGGCGCGGGCTTCCCCGCCGGCGCGCGCGCCGAGGCCGGCACGAGTGACTCGCTGATCGTGGTGCGGGTGACTCCCTTCGAGAGCTTGCCCGCCGCGCCCGCGCGCTAGGCGACCAGCGCCCGCCCGATCACCTTCAAGAGGAGCGTCGCCTTCACGCCCTCGAAGATCGGCAGCACCTGGGCGTCGACCACGTAGCGGCTGATCGCGTACTCCTCGGCGTAGCCCCAGCCGCCGTGCAGGAGCTGCCCCTCCTGACTCACCGCGACCGCGACGTCGCAGGCGAGCAGCTTGGCCTGCGACGCGTAGGGCGCCGCGCGCCGTTCGTCCTCGTCCATGGCGGCGGCGGCGGCGTAGGTGATGGCGCGCGCCGCGGCGACCTGCGTGGCCATCCAGCCCAGCTTGTACTCCGTCAGCTGGAAGTCGATCAGCGGCTTGCCGAACTGGACCCGGTCGACCACGTATTCGGCCGTCTTCTCGAGCGCTGCCTGCGCCAGACCGCAGGCGCGGCCGCCGGTCTGGAGCCGGCCCGCGGCGAAGCCGCCCATCTGCAGGACGAAGCCCTTGCCGATGCCCGACTCACCGCCCACGGCGTGGTCGGCGGGCACGAACCAGCGCTCGAACGAGAGCGTGAACGAGTGCATGCCGCGGTAGCCGGGGGTGGCGTCGGCCTTGCCGACCAGGCGCCCGCCGCCGGGCTGCGAGAAGTCGAACTCGTGCCCGAGCGCGCGCGGCTTGGGCACGATGAACAGCGTGAGTCCGCGGTTGCCCTTCGACATGTCGGGGTCGGTGCGGCACAGCACGGCCAGCACGTCGGCGCGGCCGGCGAAGGTGCACCAGGCCTTGGGCCCGTTGATCTCCCAGCCAGCGACACCGTTCTGTGTCGCGCGTTCGGCGCGGCACTTCACCGAAGCGACGTCGCTGCCCACGTCGGGCTCGGTCACCGAGATGCCGACCATCAGCTCCCCCGCCGCGATCTTGGGCAGCCAGTGCGCCTTCTGCGCCTCGGTGCCGCCCGCGAGCAGCGCCTTGGCCAGGATCTCGGGCCGCGTGATCAGCGAGCCGGCCGCCGCGAGCGAGGCGCGCGACAGCTCCTCGGTGGTGATCACCATGGCCACGTTGCCCATCTCGACGCCGCCGTACTTCTCGGGGATCGAGAGACCGAAGTAACCCAGCTCCGACATGTTCTTGATGAACGACTCCGGCACGAGCTCGTCGTGGCGGTGGATGCGCTCGGCCTGCGGTGCCACCTCGGACTCGGCGAACGAGCGCGCGGCGTCGCGCGTGAGCACGAGGGTCTCGTCGAGCGGGCAGTCGTTCCGTCCGCGCTGCGCGGCCACCGCGCGCCCGATCGCGCGCACGCGCTCCTCGGACAGCGCTTCGCGCGCGAACGCCTGGCTCTCCTCGCTGGGCAGGTCGGCGGCGGTGAGTCCGTGCTCGGGGCCGTGGTCGCGCACCAGCCGCGACACGTCCGAGACCACCTGGCCGGCGAACACCGCGGCCTGCTCGCGGTAGATCCCGCCCGCGGACTCGGCCCAGGCCGCCAGGTCCTGGGCGGCGCGCAGCCGGGTCGCGACGTCGGCGAGCCGAGCAACGGCGACCTGTTGCTCGTCGATGTCGCGCGTGCGTGCGGCGGCAATTGCGCGCCCGAGCGGCGCCTGCAGCTCCGCGAGAGTCTTTCGGGTCCGGTCGATGCCCAGGGGGTTCGGCACGCGGGTCGCTCCTTAACTGAGAGAGGGACCAGTTGTGACGGAACCGCGCCCGCTCTGCAAGCAGGCGCGCAACGTTTGCGGGGTCGGCAAAGAGTGCGCGCTGCGGCGCGCGCTGCGGGCCCCGCGCCGGGGCATGCCCGTTGCTCCTTCCCCCGCCCGGAGGCGGAGCACCATGCAGACTTTTCGTACCCACGCGGGTTTCTCGCTGATCGAGATCATGACCGTGGTCGCGATCATCGGCATCATGACCGTGCTGGGTCTGGCGTCGCTGCGCGGCTACTCGCGGCACGAAGAGACTCGCAAGTACGCAGCTTCGATCGCCAACGTGCTGAACCAGGCGCGCTCGCAGGCGGTCACGGACGGACGCACCACGTTCGTCGTGTTCTCGGAGCCGACCAACGGCACGCTGCCGTTCGAGGTCGGTCAGATCGCGACGATCGTGACCGACACCGACGGCGACGGCAAGATCAGCTTCGGCGACGGCATCCGCCCGATCTTCGGGCCCAGCGGCAGCCAGAGTGCCGAGATCAGCCTCTACGGCCGGCACGGCCAGAACGCGCTGAAGACCGCGCCGATCCCGCCGGACGACCAGTCGAAGCAGATCACCGACGGCGTGATGGGCTCGCTCGACGACGGCATGACGCTGCCCAAGGACCCCGACTTCGGCGTGCCGATGGTGGTGTTCTCGTCGCGCGGCACCCCGGTGACTCTCTCCGCGCCCGACGACTGGGGCGCGGGCGCCGGTGGCGTGTACGTGACCGACAACGACCAGATGCTGCTCGCCGTGCTGGTCGAGCCGCTGGGCGCGGTGCACACCATGGCGTGGGACGACGCCTCGCAGAGCTGGAAGTGACCGCCATGAAGCACACGGTCACTCGCAAGCTATCGCGCGACGAGTCGGGTTACACGCTGATCGAGGTCATGATCGCGATGGCGATCCTGGGCATCGGCCTGATGTCGATCGCGGTCGCGCAGCTCACGGCGATCCGCATGACTGCGCGCAGCAAGAACATGCAGCAGGCGATGTTCCTGGCGCGCGAGGCGATGGACGACCTCGACGCCCGGCAGCAGCCCGGCGACCTGTTCCTCTCCACCAACGCCACCACGCCCGACGCGAAGAACCCGATCCAGGTCGGCAACGACCAGGAAGACGGCACGCGCTTCAACCGCCAGATCACGGTGACTCCGGGCGACCCCGAGGCCGGCATGGCGCGCGTGGTCGTGCAGGTGACCTGGCTGAACGCGGCGACCAGCGCCACGAACGTGGTCCAGCTCACGGCCACCAAGAGGATTCCTTGATCATGGGCAAGCGCACTCTCTCCGCCGCGGGCTTCACGCTGATCGAGATGATGGTCGTGGTGGTCATCCTCGGCGTGGTCACCGCTCAGCTCTTCACGGTCTTCGCCAACCAGAAGCGCGTGTTCACCAGCAACGACCGCGCGCTCGACGTGCAGGAGTCTGCGCGACTCACTCTCGACATGATCTCGTTCGACGCGCGCATGGCCGGCTTCATGGTGCCGCCGCGCGCCGCGGTGGCGAGCATCGACGGCGGCAAGGACCACGCGGACCGGCTGTGTCTGTCCTCGAACGGCTTCGTGCCGCCCATGAACCAGCCGGCGCCCGGGCTCGAGGGGCAGATCGACGTGTACGACGGCCTGCCGGTGTCGGCGGTCAGCGCGCTGGGCGTGGTCGAGATCCCCTTGCTCGACGTCGACGGCGACGGCAACCCCGACCTGGTCGCGGGCCAGGGCGTGATCGTCGCCTCGCACACCAAGTCGTACTGCGCGCGCATCCTCAGCATCAACATCCCGGGCCCCGGCAAGTGGGACCTCACGTTCGACGTGCCGGCCGGCGAGAACGCCTTCAACTATCTCGGCGCCGACGTGACCGATATGGTCGTCGTGCCCGCGAACATCTACGAGCTCAACGAGAAGACCATGGAGCTGCGGCGCAACACGCTGCTCCTGGCTTCGCAGGTCGAGGACTTCCAGGTCGAGTTCTGGCTCGACAACCCGGGCGTCAGCGACGGCGCCGTGCGCGCGGTGACTGCGGGCGTCGGGGTCGACGAAGGGGACAGCGAGTTTCCCGTCAACGACCTCAACAACCCCGACCCGCCCGCGGGGCCGACCGTGGCCAACAACGACGCGATCCGCCGGGTGCGCGTGAGTCTCACGGCGCGCACCGTGCGGGAAGAGCAGATCAACGCCGCTTCGGGCCACCTGCAGGGCTCGCGCCCGAAGCTGGCCAACCGCGACGGCGACCCGACTCCGGACACGTTCCGCCGCCGCAGCTTCAGCGCGAGCATCCTGCCTCGCAACATCAACATCGGAATGGACCTGACCCAATCATGACTCACACAAAGAACCAGAGACTGACTCGCGCGCTGCGCGACGAGAGCGGCATGGCGCTCTTGATCTCGGTGATCGTGCTGCTGCTCATGAGCGCGCTCGCGCTCTCGGCGCTACAGCGCGCCGGCGACGAGGCCATCGGCAGTGGCGGCTCGCGGCGCAAGGACGCGTCGCTGTACGCCGCCGAGTCCGGCCTCGCGAAGATCAAGGTCGGTCTGTTCGACCTGTACCTGTCCGGGTTCACCAGCGTCGACGCCACCAGGCTCCAGTTCTACGACCCGGCGATGGTGACCGACGCCTACGGCAACCCGATCGAGGTGAGCACCGGCAAGCCCGAGAACGGCGGTCTGCCGGCGACGCCGGCCAAGGTCGAGCCTGCGGCCGGAGCGACGCCGAAGACCCGCAAGGGCAACGACCTTCGCATCGGCGGTCACAACTCGACCAACGGCAAAGCCATGGCTTACCCGGCGGACGTCACCACGCGCGACGCCGCCAACAGCATCGGTCACATCCAGATCCAGTACAGCGTCTCGGAGGGTGGGGGTTACTAATGGCCTCGAAGCGTCTCGTCCGCATCCTGTCGCTCTTCGCAGCGCTCGCGCTCGCGCGCGAGGTCCGCGCGCAGGCCGGTGACCTCGACATCCTGTCGCGCACCGTCCCGCCGATCGTCATGCTGCAGTTCGATACCTCGGGCTCGATGAAGAACATCATCCTGCCCGACGCGTATCTCACTGCGCGCGGCGCCAACTATCCGACCACCATCACCTGGTGGAACAAGGCGAACGACGTCACGAACTTCCCGGCGTCGTTCCTGGCCAGCTCGAGCACGTACTACTGCGGCACGACCTCGGGCTGCACCACGACCTACGCGACGAAGCTCTACACGGGGTCGGCGGAGGACTTCCGCCCGACCTGCCAGATCTTCGCGGCCACCGCGGACGTGAACGCGAACAAGTCGGTGTGCGTCCCGCAGACGAACCCCACCGCCGCGGGCTGCAACAACAACGGCACCAACATTCCCAATGACGACCAGGACGACAGCAACCCGCAGGGCGGCTCGGCCACGATCAAGTGCTGGAACATGCCGCTGGGCTGCACCAACGTGCCCGCGGGCTGGACCTGCTCGACCACCACGCGCGCGCGCAAGAAGACCAGCACCACGACGGTGAGCCAGCCTTACACCGTGATCACTGCGCCCGACGTGTCGTTTACCAGCACGACCGACTATCCGCCCAACTACCTGTGGTGGATCGTGCAGCAGATCTACCTGGGTCACACGCCTGTGCCGTTCATCGCCGAGGACCGCAACGGCGCCGGCAAGGACGCGATCACCCAGCTCGTGAACAACGTCAACATCGACGGCCAGCCCGACCGCGTGAAGTTCGGTCTCTCGCGCTACGACTCGGGCTCGAACGGCGGCTACACCGTCGTGGTGCCCGACCTGAACAACAAGGCGACGCTGCTGTCCACGCTGGCCTCCTTGCCGGCGAGCGGCGGCACGCCGCTGTCCGAGACGCTGGTCGACACCGCGCGCTATCTCGCGGGCGCCGACAAGCTCGGCAAGTACCCCCAGTACAACCGCAGCCTGACCGGCGCGACGGTCGCCGCGTCTTCGGCTCCGCAGAGCCCGGTCACGAGCTCGTGCGAGAAGCTGTTCATCGTGGCGATCACCGACGGTCTGCCGACCAGCGACAACAACGACCACTACACGCACTCCGCGCCCAACGGCGGTGACTCGTTCGCGCAGACCTTCCCGTCGCCGTACACCAGCGACGGCAGCTACCTCGACGACGTCGCGAAGAAGCTCTACGCGACCGACCTGCGCACGACCCTGTCGGGCAACCAGAACGTGATCACCTACACGGTCGGCTTCACGGTCGCCTCGACGATCCTGCAGAACGCCGCGACCCAGGGTCACGGCCTCTACTTCCAGTCGAACAACGCCAACGACCTGGCGGACTCGCTGACCGGTGCGATCACCGACATCATCGCGCGCAACACCACGCTGACTTCGGCCACCGTGCCCGCTACGCGCAGTGCGTTCGGCAACGGCTTCTACAC
>Ga0335084_10006782_pt1 | contig 11392 bp, 10 predicted proteins | sample Lox_Sample_44_FD_206721 | JGI IMG/M metagenome (GOLD analysis project Ga0335084, IMG submission 206721) | Soil microbial communities from Loxahatchee National Wildlife Refuge, Florida, United States - Lox_Sample_4.4 | ecosystem: Environmental > Terrestrial > Soil > Wetlands | place: USA...
ACCAGTTCAAGGAACCCGATTCTTCATCATGGACGAGAATGGCAAGATCGCTAATCCGAACACCGAGGGTGAAATTGTCCATTACGGTGCCGGGATGATGCTCGAGTACTTGAACGATTTGCCAGGGACCAAAGAAAAGAAGCGACCCGTTCCAGAGGCGTTGAGAAGTATTTTTCAGGATGGCGAGGTGGTCTATACCGGCGACCGGGGAATGGTGGATGAAGAAGGATATCTTTACGTCCTAGGCCGTGAAGACGGAATGATCAAAACGTTGGGATACAGAGTATATCCTAAAGAAGTAGAGGGGTATCTGTTGGAACACGAACAGGTGAAAAAGGCCGCGGTCGTAGGCATTCAAGACGGCTCCAAGGGGCAACAGATTGTGGCCGAGGTTGTCCCCAATGGTAAACTGGATATGGATGGATTAAAGGGCTTCTTGAGAATTCGGATGCCATCGTATATGCTGCCGGAGGAATTACATATCGTCGAAAGTCTGCCGATGACCGAGAACGGGAAGATAAATTATCCGGAAATTAAGGGGAGATATGAAAAAAGAGGAATTTTATGAGATCATCCCCCAAAAGGAAGTTGAGGAAATAGTAAAAGGGGCTGAACTTCCTGCCTTTATTTACTTCAGCAAAATTATCAAAAAAAAGATCCGTGAATTGGCAAGCTGTCTTCCCAAGAATTTCGAAATCCACTATGCCTTCAAGGCTAATCCCAACAGAGATGTCCTTCAGATCGTTAAAACCCTCGGTCTCGGCGCAGATGTAGCCTCTCTGGGAGAGCTCATCTTGGCAAGAGACTTGGGTTATCCCCCGGCAAAAATCGAGTTTACTGGACCTGGTAAGACAACGGAAGAATTAATCATGGCCATTGATCTGGGTGTTTCTTCGATCAATGTCGAGAGCATTTCCGAAATCAAGAAGATCGCAAGTATATGCAAGGCGAGAAATAAGAAGGCTCATTTGGGCGTTCGTGTCAATCCGAAAGACAGGAGCTCCTTTGCTTCCATGAAAATGAATCGTCATACTCAATTTGGAATTATTGAGGATGATCTTGGGGAGGCATTCAAATTACTGAAGGAGGCAAGGGATCATATCGTTTTTACCGGAATTCATATGCACCTGGGCTCTCAATTCATGGAGGCTGAGAAACTGATAGCAAATTTCAAATTTATTCTTGAAAAAGCCCGTGAATTAATAGATGTGTATCAACTTAAGATTGAGAAGATAAATTTCGGCGGGGGATGGGGAATTGATATGTTTGCCAGGAAACCTTCCCTCAATCTATCGGTTCTTAAAGAAGGTCTTAAAGAATTGTTTGAGGGGGGGCGAGACAAAGCTTTTGATGAAAAAGTAAGATTCATCGTTGAACCAGGCCGTTTTCTGGTAGCGGAATCCGGCTTGTATGCTGTCGAGATCCTCTATCGGAAAAAGGGTTATCAGAGGGAATTCCTAGTCGTTAACGGAGGGATGCATCAGCATTATGCAGCGGCTGGAGGTATTGGGCAAGTTATTCGAAGAAACTATGAAGTCGACATTTTAATAGAAGAGAAAAAGAGTGAGGGGAAAACATCATATTTCATATCAGGTTGCCTCTGTATTCCAGATGATATTCTTGCTACAGAACTTGAGTTACCCGACACCATAAATGAAGGCGATATGATTCTTTTCTTCAATTCTGGTGCTTATGGTCTTTCTGCCAGCCCTTTAAAATTTTTGAGTCATCCGCTACCCAAGGAAATCGTGGTTTGATTCCAATCGAACAGTGAGCCAGTTAGGATAAGTCGTTATGCAAACAGTCATCGATCTCATCAACAGGAGTTTTTCTCTTCATCAATCCGCGCCGGCCATAAGAATCTACGATAACCTATGGATTTATGATGACCTGCGGAATTTATCGAATAATATTGCAATGTTTTTATGGGAATCTGGGATGAGGAAGGGGGATCGGGTCATTGTCCTGATGAACAAATCTATTTACCTGTACGCTGCGGTTGTAGGCATCATGCAGGCCGGTGGTGTCTATGTCCCTTTAGATACGAGGACTCCATCGATAAGGTTAGCCAGAGTTTTGGAAGATATTCATCCATTCTGTGTTTTCATCGATCGGAATTCGCTTCAAAATTGCCAAGAATGCCAAAAGCGATTAGATCGACCGCCCCAAGTAGTTTATCTCGACGAGGGCCAATGTGACGGCTGTGAGAAGATAAGTTTGAAGGAAGGGGCATCAAGGGAGACGAGAACATTTCCTCCGCTCTGTCCAGAAGACTTGGCATTGATTCTATATACATCCGGGTCCACGGGAGTTCCCAAAGGGGCAATGGTCACTCATGGAAATCTATATCATGTTATCGATTATACGGTCCTGACCTTCAATTATGGCTCGGGAGAGGTTGGGAGCGCGTTTAATGCAAACGCATTCGACATGTCCCTCGCGGATATGTTCCCGGTTTTGTGCTCGGGCGGGACGTTGGGCGTTTATCCTGAAGAAATCATATTTCCCAAAGACATACTTGGACTGACCTATAAGTATGGGGTTACAAAAATGTTTTTGGTGCCGTCTTCGCTCACCTCATTGGTGAATAGCAATTTGATACAGCCTGATCTGCTGAATCTTAAGGATGTCTTCCTAGGCGGCGAGACGATCCCTGTGAATATGTTAGCGAAGATTATGACTCTGTTACCTCGCACAGGGTTTCATAATTGCTACGGTCCGACAGAGACAGCTCTCTATACGTCAAAATACACCTTTAATGAGCCTCCGGATTTGCAATCGCCAATTTTGTCTATTGGGTTTCCATTCGAAAACAATCGCTTCATTTTGGATCGGACGGATTTCGAGAATGAAGAGATGAAAGGAGAGCTTTTGATCGGAGGACCTCAAGTGGGAGCAGGCTACTGGAATGATTCAGAGAAGACCAGCAGCGCCTTCGGGGTCGATCAAAAAGGTGAAAGATTCTATCGGACGGGGGATGTTGCCTCTTTTGATCCTCGGGTAGGCTATTTTATCCATGGCCGTAAAGATCATCAAATAAAGTTCATGGGGTATAGAATTGAATTGGGTGAGATTGAACACATTCTTTCGTTATTGCCGCTGGTTAAAGAGAGCGTCGTCATCCCGGTATACATAAGGGAGAAAGTCGAAGAGCTGAGGCTTATCTATTCAGGGGAGGAAAGTTGTGATAAAGAGATCAGGAAGCACCTCAGTCGATATCTGCCAAGTTACATGATCCCCAAAAGGATGATCTATACGGAAAACCTCCCCAAGAACCAGAATAATAAGATCGATCGAGCGTTGATTAGGCGAATTTACGGATGAAAATGCCGCTGTCCCTTATGTTTGATCGAAGAGATGTCTGTCGTACTGGAGAAATACCCTGTCAGGGAGAGTTTTCCAAGTTAGCTGTAATGGGACTATTTGAGAAGATGGGTATGTATGACGGCCGTCTGAAGAAGGGCGATGCTGTCCCATATGAGAAATTGCGAGTAGATTCGGTTATATCGAAAGATCTCGCTCTGACACTAGAGAAACTGAGGTGCTTCTGTGCGCATGTTGATTAGACTATTGAGATATGTTTTCATCAAGCTCAAAGAAATAAACGAGAACTATAAATATGATCCCTTTACCATTTCCGAAAAATTTCGAAAACAAGGGGCAAAAATTGGGAAGAATTGTGCGATTCAGATTGACCGGCTGGCATCCGAGCCCTATCTTGTAGAAATTGGAGATAACGTAGCGATTGCTTCCGGTGTTAAATTTCTTACCCATGATGGTGCAAGCTTCATTTTTAGAGACGAAATTCCCTCCCTCCGATATTTTGGGAGGATAGTCATTGAGGATAATTCTTTTATCGGTGCCAATTCAATCATAATGCCGGGCGTAAGGATTGGTAAAGGTTCTATCGTTGGCATGTCGTCAGTCGTTATCCGAGATGTTAAACCTGGAAGTGTCGTTATCGGTAATCCTGCGATCCAGGTCTCAACGGTGGAAAAATACAAGGAGCAGTGTCTAAGAGAGTGGAAGAAGCAGGAATTAGATAAATTCGATCGCTTGTTTGACGGAAAAGATAAGATCGGAGTGCAGGAAATAATGATGTCAAAAGAATTCAGGAAGAAACTAAGGGAGCATTTGCTGTCAATCGAGTTTAAGAAACCCGACCTCAAATGAACGGAGAAAGGGTATTCGAACTAAGGAAGTATTTAGAAGAGTAAACTTCTGACAATCAGTTTAACAAGGCGGCCTACCCAAGTGTAAGGGAACGGATTGCAACCCCGTTTTACCTGGTTCAACTCCAGGGGCCGCCTCCAGAAAATCGCAAATAGACGGAACCTCAATAGGTCGGGAAATACCTGAGGAGATTTGTGCTGGATTAAGCTTCAGCGGCAATTGAAGGAGACAAGCTCGCAAGACGGCGGCCTACCCAAGTGGTAAGGGAACGGATTGCAACCCCGTTTTTACCTGGTTCAACTCCAGGGGCCGCCTCCATGTTCTTAATTTGGGCTAGAAAAGGAATAAGAAGGACTCCATGGTGATGAAATTCTTAAAGTTATTTAGTGATTTGATATCTTGGGAGAACGGAGGGAAAGTAAAATTGAAGCCTGGGGATCGGGTTCGAATCTCCTCGTATGAAAAGATAAAGGAGACCCTCGATGAGAGAAACTCTTATGAAGGCCTCATTTTCATGAAAGGTATGGCGAAGTATTGTGGCGGAGATTATGAGGTCTTGAGAGAAGTTAAGTGGTTATATGACGAGTGCAGTAAGAAGATGATCGGCTGTAGGGACATTGTCGTGCTAAAGGACTTGGTTTGTGATGGAAAGGGAGTACTGAATAGGAAGGATTGCGACAGGAGTTGTCTCTATTTTTGGAAAACAGCATGGCTGGAGAGGGCCTAGGATAACGTAGGGGGGCAAAGATTCGGGATAGGAGGAAAGACGGGGACAGATCAAATGCAACTTAGACAGGATAATTTGGTATCCGTAGAAAAAGGAGATGCGGGATATACTTGCCAATATACGGCCATGACGGATATGGGAAGGGAGTTAGATCGGACCGAGAGATTCTATCAATTTTTGTTAAGAGTGTATCCGGCGATCAGACGGCGAATGCGGAAGCGATATGAAGCCTTTATAACAAGAGCCCGTGGAAGATCGAATATGGGGGTAACCGCCGCTGATCGTCAACGTGAAGATTCTTTGGGAGATGAATTAGAAATAGGTGATACCGTAAGAGTGCTTTCTTATTCTCAAATTAAGTCTACCTTGGATGATAAAGGGTATTGCAGGGGACTCAGTTTTCAAGAAAGCATGGAGAAGTACTGCAGTCATACTTACGAAGTGTTGAAGATTCCCAAATATGTATTAGACCGGGGAGGGAAGAAGGTCAACAGATGCAAGGATGTGGTAATCCTGCGTGGTCTTTACTGTGATGGCAAAGGGACGGTCTTGGAAGAGGGATGTGACCGGTGCTGCCTACATTATTGGAAAACGGAGTGGCTCAGAAGAGTGGTTTGATCACTTTTTCCAGAAAGGACTATTAAGGACAAATGCTAGCTAAAATCAAGCTTGTCGAGAATAAAGACGAGTTGAACAGCTTAAAACAAGATTGGAGTGTATTACACTCAAAGAGCAAGAATAACTCTCCCTTTTCAACGTGGGAATGGGTCAGTAATTATGAAAAAATACTCATGGGAAGTAATGAGAAGCTAAATTTAATATGTATGTCAAATGAGAGGGAAGAACTCATCGCCGTCGCTCCGTTCGTTATTAAAAAGGAAAGAAAGTACGGTCTGGAGTTTAACATTATTGAGTTAATAGGCGGGGATGGGAGACTTGCCGCAGATTATATGGATATCATCGTGGACCCAGAGTACCTGGAGGAAGTCAAAAGACGCCTGATGAATTACCTAACGGGGGGAACAGATATTAAATGGGATTTGATAAGATGGAGCGGAATCCTTGACGATTCTAAATGCTGGGACATTGTAAGACAACTTAAGAACGAGGGTTACGAAAGCGCCGAAGAAGCCATGGATATCTGCCCCTATATCCCCCTGCCAAATACCTGGGAAGAATACTTGAACACTTTATCCAAGAAGAGTCGTTATAATGTTAGAAAAAAAAGGAGAGAATTGGAAAAAGAATACAAGGATAGTCTCTTTTCTGTCGTGGGCGATGAAGCGTCTTTGGCAAAAGCCATGGAATGGACCTGTCAACTCCATCGGAAAAGAATGAGGATGAAAGGAATAGACGGTTTTTCAACCTCGTCCGAATTCTGGACGTTCCAAAAAGAAGTGGCAAAGGAATTTCTGGCCCAAGGCTGGCTTTTCCTTGGAGTGCTGGAAGTTGATGGTTCTCCAGTGTCATGCCAATACGGTTTTAGATTTAATAATAAGCTCTTTCATTATCAAACAGGCTTGGATCCTGATTATGAGAAGCATAGCACGGGATTGATTTCGACGGGGTTTATGATCGAGAATGCGGTTAAAGAGAAACTTCGGGAATATGACTTTCTGAGAGGTAGGGAGGACTACAAATTTCATTGGACTCAGGACGTCAGGACCATTTATTGCGCATTGATTGCCAATAAGAACTTCGGAGGACGTTTTTATTTTCAGGCGGAAAAGGCACTCAATAAACTGAAAACAAGGGTAAAACGGTTTTTGAATAGGCATACTCATGCTAAGCAGGTTTAACGATGGCTCCCTCATCGATTTTAAACGACCGGCATCCTATTCAGCCTTATGAAAAAGCAAGGATGAGCTGCCGAATGGTTTACGAAAGGTAGGCCATTTTGGCCGGAAAATAAGCCTCAAAGACGGTGAACCGTTTCTATCGTCAATTGTCCCATCCGAGCTGAAACTGCTTATCTGATATCTCTCCGGGGCGAATAGGTCCGCTTGAATCTGGCGTACAAGAATGAACGGGGGGTGTCTTTTCCTGTGTGGAGAAAGACCGGCACGGGCGCGATACGATTAGGGAAAGAGGCTGTGCTGTCACGGTTCATTGACGCGGGACGGAATTCAACCACCCGAACGCAATAAAGAACGTAATCAATCGGGAATCAAGATAGCGCCATGTTTAAGAGGAAGGGGATATTACTATTAACGGATATTTTTCATGGTATGGGTGGGTCTGAACGAAATATAACTCAGCTCGTTGGAGGTATTGACAAGAACAGGTTCAGCCTCTATGTGGCACGCTTTGCATCCGCTAACCTTCCAGAAGATATGAAAGATCATGGTTTCCCTATCCTGAGTCTCAATGGGGCTGGTATTTATACAATCTCCGGCCTAAAGAATCTTGCCTTTTTAAGGAAATTCGTTAGCGAAAAAGAGATATCGCTTATCGTGACGTATCATGAAAGCTCCGACTTCTATGGCTTGGCTCTTTCTGTCCTTTGTGATACTCCCGTCATTTCCAACAGGAGGGACATGAGTTTTAAAACAAAAGTACATCATAGACTTGCCTATAGACTCGGGGGAAGATACTTTGACTCCGTGATCGCCGTTTCGGATGCTGTTAAGCAAGAGATGATAAAACGCCATTGGTTTTCGGAGGAGAAGATTCACACTATTTATAATGCCATTAACATCGCCGATTATGGAAACGGACAGGATGGCGATGGCTTAAGGGGGACACTTGGAATTTCTTCAGGAGCTTCTGTGGTAGGCATGGTCGCAAACATCCGTAAGATTAAAGGGTATCAGTATTTTCTTCACGCTTCCAGCATTATCCATAGATACAATCGGAACGTCCACTTCCTGATGATTGGCAATGATTACACGCAGTCTGGGTTCACAATACCCGAACTCAAACGGGTTGGTGAGAAATTAGGGATTTCCGAAAACCTTCATTTTCTCGGAGAAAGAGAGAATGTCGCAGAGTTAATCTCCATTTTTGATGTGGCTGTTCTAACATCTTTAAGTGAAGGATTCTCGAATGTGATCTTGGAGTATATGGCCTCCTCAAAGCCGGTTGTGGCAACGAAGGTTGGGGGAAATCCGGAGATCATCGTCCATGGAGAAACAGGATTATTAGTTCCTCCGGGCGACGCTGAGGCGCTTGCTGATGCGATCCTCGCCGTTTTGAAGGATAAGGAAGGGGCGATAAGATTTGGCATCGCTGGAAGAAAACGGGTTGAGAAAAAGTTTGAGTTGGGAAAAATGATAAGGCAATACGAGGACTTATTTGAAGAGGTAATATCGAAGCAGCTGAGCTAAAAGGATCCTTTGGCGGAGAAAAGGATGGTGATGAAACGAAGCCGTTATGCTTTCGGATCTAAAGTAATAGCCAAAACAAAGATACCCCAGCTACTTCAACGGTTAGCGTATCATGATGAGGTAACTATTATCGTGTATCATGGGATTATTCGGTCTCCGCTCGCGGTCCCTGATTGGTGTTTTCTTGATGAAAAATCATTTAGAACGCAAATCGATTATCTTAAGAAACATTTTGAAATCATTGCTCTATCAAAAGCCGTTGAGCGTGTGAGGAGAGGGGAGATAAAACGCCCGACCGCTGTGATTACTTTTGACGACGGGTACCAAAACAATTTTGATGTTGCCTTTCCAATTCTACGCAAAGAAAAAGTACCTGCCACTATTTTCCTTACTACAGGATTAATCGATACAGGGGATACCCTTTGGCACTGCCGTCTCAATCGAGCACTTTCAGATACGCGAACGCCTGCCATTGAATGGAATGGTTTAAAGTTCGATCTTTCTACAGCAGACCTGAAAAGTAAAGCGTCAAAAGCCATTCAAGAGAAATTGAAGAGACTCCCTCACCCACAGCTCATGGCAACAATCCGTGATATTGTTTTGGAGCTAGGCGACGACCCGGATTATCCAATAGGAACCGATTCTCCTTTCCGTATGCTTAGTCAACGAGCGATTTTAGAGATGGTTTCGTCTGGACTGATTGAATTCGGGGCTCATACGCATCATCACGCTATTCTGAGTCGCCTTTCAGACCAGGAACGGTATGGCGAGATCAAACGATCCACTGACGCAGTTTGTGACATCACCAAGCGTCCGTGTGAATACTTTGCTTATCCCAATGGGCAAGCGGGAGATTATGATTCCGGGACGATTAGAGATCTTGCCACATGTAGGATTCAGGTTGGCGTGACCGCTATTGCCGGTCCAAATAATAGGACGACCCCAGCGATGGAATTGAGACGGTATGGAATTGGCGCTGATTTACCCATGGCAGAATTCCAGCTGATGGTCCATCACTTTATTGCAAGAGCGCGTCGATCAATCGATTATCTGTCGGAAAAGATAGCGTGAACCAATGTGCAGGAAGTATCCAACATGTTTTGGGAAATTAAATTGGGCAAGACCGGGAATGTCGATCGTAATTAAACACCCGTAATCGAAAGAGTCGATCAATGGAAGTTCAGGTATCGCCTTTCAGGAAATTTATAAAGCAGTTTAGTCATTTTTTTGGGGGAAATATCCTAGGGCAGGCGTTTGCACTTATCACGTTTCCAGTCCTGACCCGGGTGCTAACGAAAGAACAGTATGGGATTGCAGGAATCATAGCAACGACCATGGCGTTTGGAATTGCCATTTCAAAATCGGGATTGTCGGACGGCGTCGTCAGATTCTATAAGGAGTATAGCGTCGCCCGGGAGAAGCTCGAAACATTCTCGTCAACTGTCCTCATGAGAGGCTTGGTGTTTTCAATCGTTACCAGCTTCTTATACGTAATTCTTTTACTGATCGCCTTTAAGTATCTGAAACTGAACAGCGGGTATAGCATCTGTTTCTTAATTATGACTTTATATTTGTTCCTGCGGCCTCTTAACATCCTCGTGAATTACTTTCTAAGGGTTAATGACAAGACCGTGTTTATGAACGTGATCGGCCTTGTTGAGAGGATAAGCTCTGTTGGCCTCTCGCTGTTCCTGTTAGTGTATGGTCTGCGGGCATTCTACGGATATTTTGTGGGTCTTGTGATCGCTGAGATCATTCTCTCCGCCGTGTTATTCTCTTGGTTCTTCAAGCATTTTAAGATTCATCCGGGTGAAGCATCCAGGGAACTTAATCTAAAACTGATTAAATTTGGAAGCCCGCTGCTCCTGTCGGAATTATCCTTCTTACTGATGTCCTATGCGGACAGGTATATCATGGTCGGTTATCTTGGAGAGCAGGCCCTGGGGTTATATTCGGTGGGATCGAATTTGGCGATGTATATTGGCAACATTATTACATTTTCTTTATCTTACGCCATTGTTCCAATCTATGTTGAGATTTATGGGGGAGAGGGCAGAGAGAAAACGGAGGCGTTTCTCAGCAAGAGCCTACAGTATTTGCTGATGGTGATGGTGCCTATGTGGGTTGGATACGTGGCCCTCTCAAAGGACCTTTTCATCACGCTTGCTTCGGAAAAATACGCCATGGCAGCGTCGTTTTCACCCCTCATTCTTCTCGCTTACTTTTTTCTGGCTGTAAACACGATATTTAATGCTGGGTTATATCTGCAGAAGAAGACATTTTTATTATTCATCATCAACTTGTCTTCGATCCTCTTAAACGTCGGCATGAACATGATCCTGTTGCCGCGGTATGGGGTCGTTTCGGCAGCCGTCACTGCGGCGATTTCGTACATGGTTTCTACCATTTTAACCGTCTGGATCTCAAAAAGATTTATCACCATCAGAATTGAGTTGAGAACCTTCTTTTACTATGTGGGTGTTTCCGTCGTGATGTATTTCGTGGTGAGAGAGATTCAGACCTCATGGGCTTGGATGAATTTGGTGTTAAAGCTCATTGTCGGCACGTTTATTGTCATGGTAGGGGTGGCTTATAAGGAGTATGAGAATTTAAAAGATCTTTTGAAGAAGTACAAATTAAATATGGCGTAGGATGGGCTGTGAGGAATCGCAAGACGGCTTTCGGGCTTATTCCTGAGGCCGGCAAAGATTAACGGGAAATGGGGCTTACAACTTTTATATTTGAGTTCCTTCGATCGTTTTTGGTGCCCTTGTTATACTTTTGTGGGCTTGTCACAGCGATTGTTGCGATTTTTAAGAAGGCAGAATGGGGTCTTTTCCTGATGGTCGCCCTTATCCCACAGCCGAACGTCTTCTATAAACTTTATCCCTATCCCATGGGAAGGAATTTCCTGGATATCCTTTTCTTTGCCATTTTGATCGGAATATTTATTAACAAAAAGGGATATGAGAAAACGGGAAATTCGGTACTGATCATCATTCTGGTGTTGGCGAGTTATTTCGCGGTGTGGAATAGTAGTATGAATTTTTCTCTCCCTTTCCCCATCACTCTTGCCAACCCAATGTTGCAGCCCTGGAAAAGCTATGCTTTTATGGTCATCCTGTATTTGCTAACTTTTAACGCAATCAAAGAGAACGAGGACCAA
>Ga0335084_10006783_pt1 | contig 11391 bp, 10 predicted proteins | sample Lox_Sample_44_FD_206721 | JGI IMG/M metagenome (GOLD analysis project Ga0335084, IMG submission 206721) | Soil microbial communities from Loxahatchee National Wildlife Refuge, Florida, United States - Lox_Sample_4.4 | ecosystem: Environmental > Terrestrial > Soil > Wetlands | place: USA...
CGGCTGGCCGGAGATCAACAAGCGCAAGGCGGACATCGAAACGGCGTACACCAGCAGCGATGAGGAGGCTGTCGCCGGCATCTTGCAGCGCTATCACGTGGCGTTGGTGTTTGTGGGGGCGCAAGAGCGCCGTGTGTATGCCGGTGGCAATCTGGCCCGCTTCAACGAATGGACGAAGCTGTTGACGCCGATCTACCAGAACCCGGGCGTGACCATCTTCGCCGTCAACGGCCGCTTCGCCGGGACCATGCCGGTGACGACCATCGAGGACATTCCGAAGTTGACCGCCGAGGAGGCGCCGCAGCAGAAGGCGGAAGAGGAGCGCGCGGCGCAATTCCCGCCGGGCCGCGTGCATCAGCCGCGCGGCGTCGCCGTGCGCAGCGATGGCGACATTTTCGTCGCCGACTTCGGCAACAACCGCGTCCAGGAGTTTCACAAGGACCTCAGCCCAGGATTGGCCTGGGGTACGCGCGGCGAAGGGCCGGGGCAGTTCAAGGACCCGTGCGGCATCGCGGTAGGACAGACGGGAGACGTGTTCGTCGCCGACACATGGAACCAACGCGTGCAAGTGTTCGACAAGGACGGCAAGTACCTGCGCGAGTGGGGCGGCGGGTTCTTCGGCCCGCGCGGCATCGCCACGGACGCGAAGGGCACGGTGTTCGTCGCCGACACCGGCAACGCCCGCATCCTCCGCTATTCCCCGGCCGGCCAGCGCGAGATCGAATGGGGCGGCAAAGGCAAGGCGTCCGGGCAGTTTTTCGAACCCAGCGGCGTTGCGGTCGACGACGGCGGCAAGGTCTACGTCTGCGACAACGGCAACGGGCGGCTACAGATCTTCACGCGCGACGGCCAGTTCGTCAGCGAGTTCCCAGTGTCGGGCTGGGAGAGCAAGGTGTACTCCGAGCCCAACGTTGCAATCGATCCGAGCGGTACGATCTGGGTCACGGTCCCGGGCGACAAGGAGATCCGCGCCTACGACAGCAAGGGGAAACTGCTGAAGACGATCACCGGCAAGAGCATCCCGAACGTGTCCTTCGAAACCCCGATGGGCATCGCCTACAGTGCAGCGGACAAGCAGCTGATCGTCAGCGACTTGGAGAACCGGATTCTGCGTGTGCCGCTGACGGGCCAGTGAGAGGATCGCCAAGTGGCTGCGACGGCCTCTGGCCTGGGTTATTCACAAATCGCAGAGACGTACGGCGCGACCCGCCACCCGGCGAATAAATTTGCCGCCTCGTCCGAACGTGTCTTGCGCAACTTGCGCCAGGCGCTCGACATCGGCCGCCTGCGATACATCGGTTCGCACCGGCAGCGCTCGGCTTCCCGACGGATCAATCTCGCATGCGGCCTGTTCGAGCGGCGCTGCCTCGACATCAGCAAGGACAACCCTCATCCCTTCGCGCGCGAAACGCTGCGCCAGCGCTCGCCCGATGCCGCTGGCCGCGCCAGTGACGACGGCAACCTTGTCTCGGAATTCCTTCGTGCGATCCTCCCGTGCCAGTCATGCGCGCACGCACCGCCCAACGCAACCGTCGCCTGCGAGTGCGAAGCCGTGCGCGATTCAGCTGGCGACTCTCGCGAAGCTGCTCGGGCTCTACGCCCGTGCCAGATAGTTCTCAGGGACGAAGACGTTGCGGCAGCGGAAGGCTGGCGGCGATTCGAGCATGAGGCGGACGCGCAGCGCGAACCCGCGTGCCGGGAAGACGAAGAACGGCGCCGGGCTGTGAATATGCCGCACCCAATCGGGTGCGGGCACCGCCACCTCACGGCACAGTGCGCTGACCACCGCCGCGATGAGCCCCTCAATCCGTCCGGAGCGGTGCGGCCCCTCCGCGACCATTCGCGCCCGCTGCTCAGCCGAGGCCTTGCGAAATTCGTCGACGAAAGCGTTGACGTAGAGCTGATAGTGTGGTGGCTCGCCAGCGCAGGCGCGCACCAGCTCAAGCGCGGTCATGAAACATTCTCCTCGATTCGAGCAGTGTCATGGGAGTCACTGTACCAGCATGCCGGTATGCGCGTATAGTGGCGTCGACTTCCCGCGCCCGGCAACAACGAGATCCGTGCCTGCCGGGGCCGTGACTACGTCAGCGCATGCAGTAGCGTCTGCATGGCGAACCGCACGTCGGCAGCGCGCATGATCTCGCCGATCATCGCCACAGCGTCGGCACCGGCTGCCAGAACCTCACGTGAGGTGCTGGTGGTGATACCACCGATCGAAACAATCGGCAGTGTCACTCGGGCGCGCACCTGCCGCAGGCCTTCGAGGCCTTGCACCGGATCGGGTTGCTCCTTGCTCTGCGTCGGGAAGATCGGCCCGAAGCCGATGTAATCGGCAATGCCGTCGCGCGCCGCGGCCTCCGCCTGTGGCAGGTTGTGCGTCGACAAGCCGATGATCTTCTCCGGCCCAAGAATCTGGCGCGCCGCCGCGACCGGAAGGTCGTCCTGGCCCAGATGCACACCGGCAGCGTCGACGAGCTTGGCGATGTCCGCGCGGTCGTTGATGATCAGCAGGGCGCGATGCTGGTCTGCCAATGCCTTCACTTCCCGCGCTGTCTCGACGAACCGGCCCGTCGACTCGCCCTTGACCCGCAACTGCAGGAACGGCACTCCGGCGGCAAGCACAGCACCCGCCAGCTCAACGTGCGAGCGGCGCGGATCGTTCAGCGTATCGACGATCGGGTAGACGCGCGACGGGAATGAGAAGCTCATTGCCATCGCGCGAATGGTGAATGGTGAATGGTGAATGGTGAATTACCTCGCATCCGCCTGCCGTCCATCCGCTTCTGCCATTCAACATTCACCATTCACAATTCACCATTGTATTTACGCGCCCTCTGGCCGGCGCTTCGGCGCGATCTTCAGCTCCGTGATCTTCTTGTGCAAGGTGTTGCGGTTGATGCCGAGGATCGCTGCCGCCTTCAGCTGATTGCCGCGGGTGCGCTCCAGCGTCAGCTCGATGAGCGGCCGCTCGACGCGCTCCATGATGAGGGCATACAAGTCCGTCGGCTCGACGTCCCGTGTTTGTCGGAAGTACTCCTTCAGCTTGAGGCGCACGACTTCTTCGAGCGACATGTCGTCGTATGCCGCCACCGTCGTCTCGCGTGTCGCCAGCGCCAGATCGCGCGGCATCAGCGTCGGGCCCGGAGCCAGGACCGCGGCGCGCACCAGCGTATTCTCCAGCTCGCGGACGTTGCCTGGCCAATCGTGCGCATTCAGTACCGCCTGCGCCTCGGGCGACACGCCGGTGATGTTCGTGCCCATCTCACGGTTGACCTTCTCGATGAAGTAGGCCACCAGTTCCGGAATGTCGCCGCGTCGTTGCCGCAGGGGGGGCACGACGATCGGTACGACCTTCAGGCGGAAATAGAGGTCTTCACGGAACCGGCCCTGTTGCACCGCGCGTTCCAGGTCCTGGTTGGTGGCGGCGATGATGCGGCAATCGACCTTGATGACCTCGCGCCCGCCGATGCGGGTCAGCTCGCGCTCTTGCACGACACGCAGCAGCTTGGCCTGCAGCTCGAGCGGCATGTCGCCGATCTCGTCGAGGAAGAGGGTGCCGCCGTGCGCAATCTCGAAGACGCCGGCGCGCTGCTCGGTGGCGCCGGTGAATGCACCGCGCTCGTGTCCGAACAACTCGCTTTCCAAGAGGTCGCGCGGCACCGCCGAGCAGTTGCGCGCCACGAAAGGCCCGCTCCAGCGCGGCGAATGTGAATGGATGGCGCGCGCGATCAGCTCCTTGCCCGTACCGCTCTCGCCCTGAATGAGCACCGTCGCGTCGGTGTGCGCTACGCGCCCGATGGTTTTGAAAATCTCCTGCATGCCGGGCGTCTTGCCGATGAGCTCGACGCCCAGCTCGAAGCGGCGGCGCGTCTGCTCCTCGAGGCGCGTCAGGTCCGCCGCTTGGCGGCGCATCTCGAGCACGCGCTGCACGAGCAGCCGCACCTCCTCGACGTCGAACGGCTTGGTGAGGTAGTCGTAGGCCCCGCGCTTCATCGCCTCGATGGCGTTCGCCATGGTGTTCTGCGCGGTGATGATGACGATCGGTGTGCTCACACCGGCTTCGCGCGTTTGCGACAGCAACGACAGCCCGTCGAGGTCGGGCATCTTGATGTCGACGAAGGCCAGATCGAAGTGCTCGCGACCGAGACGTTGGAGGGCCGACTCGCCGTTCTCGGCCTGTTCCACCGTGTGGCCCTCGCCGGTGAGCGCAGTCGCCAGCACCCAGCGGATGGACTCCTCGTCATCGGCGACCAAGATCTTGCCCACCTGATTCATGCGCTCACCAGTGGCAGCGTGACCGTAACCGCCGCCCCGCCGCCCCGCCGATTTTCGGCGCGGATGTCGCCGCCGTGCGTTGCGACAATGCGTTGGCAGATCGCCAGCCCCAGGCCAGTCCCGCGCGGCTTGGTGCTGAAGAACGGCTCGAAAACGCGCTCCGCATCACTCTCTGCGAAGCCCGGTCCGGTGTCGGCCACCTCGACGCGCAGGAACTTCCCCGAGCCCGCGGCGCCACCGCGCACCGCGCGCCAGAGAATATGAAAGTCGGTCTCCATCCGCGTCGTAATCGTCAGCGTGCCTTTCGCCGGCATTGCCTCCATCGCATTCTTCACCAAGTTGAGAAACACATGTGTCAGTTGCGCCTCGTCGCCGCGTACGTCGGGCAAGCTGGGGTCGATCTGCAGGCGCACGACGATGCCTTTGGCGCTCAACTCGCTCTGCATGAGCGCCAACACCTCGTGAATCACCTTGTGCACGTTGAGCGCTTGATGGGTCGGCGCCGCCGGAACGCCAAGGGTGAGCAACTGCTCGACGAAGCGAGTGAGGCGATCGATCTCGCGGATCATCACCCCGGTGTACTCATGCACGTCGGGCTGATCGGCGAAGCGTTGCGCCAGCAACTGCGCCGCGCCCTTGATGCCGCCGAGCGGGTTCTTGATCTCGTGCGCCAACCCGGCCACCAGACCACCGAGGCGGGCGAGGGTCTCGCTACGCCGCGCCTCGTCCTCGAGCTTCTTTTGGTAGCTGAGGTCCTGCATCACCAGCGCCGTGCCGTGCACCTCGTCGTTGGGGCCCCACAGCGGCGAGCAGCTCAGGCGCACCGGAACGCGGCGCTGCGCGATCATCAGCGTCTCCTCGCCGCAGGATTGGCTCTGTCCGGAGGCACGCGTGCGTTGCACGATGGCGACGATCGGCGGGCTCGCCTTGAAGACTTCTTCGCAGGAACGGTGCAGAGCGTGCGCCTTGGGCACCCCCGTCAGCTCCTCCGCGGCTTGGTTGAACAAGGTGATGTGATCCGCGTCATCCGTGAGGATCACCGGGTCGCCCAAGCTCGTCAACACGTTCTCCAACGGTGGAGTCGCGCCGGCGCGCTGCATTGCGCGCGGTAGTCGTCTACGTCGCGGCCGGCTCAACAGCATCGTGTCATGCTAACACACGAGCACGGCCGCGTGAATGAGGCGCGTTGACAAGATCGACACGCTCACGTTAGCTTGGCTTCTCTCTATGATTAGCGTTCGCCAAGCCCTGGAGATCGTTGTCCGCGATCCGCCTTTGCTGGGATCGGAGTACGTCGCGTTAGCGCAGGCGCCTGGCCGCGTGCTGTCCGACCCGGTGTCGGCCAGCCGGGACATCCCACCGTTCCGCAATGCCGCGATGGATGGTTACGCAGTGCGTGCAGCCGACGTCGCAACCGCCGGCCCGGGCACGCCCGCACGCCTGCGGATCCTCGAGGTGATCGGCGCCGGGTCAGTACCGCGCCAGACCGTGACCGCGGGGTGCGCGACGAAGATCATGACCGGCTCACCGATGCCGGACGGCGCCGATGCGGTCGTGCGTGTCGAAGACACCGAGGAGCAGGATGGCGACGTCCGCATTCTGGCCGGCGTCACACCCGGTACCAGCGTCCGCCATCCGGGCGAGGACATGCGCGCGGGGGAAACGGTGTTGCTGCCCGGCCGATCTCTACGGCCTGCAGACATCGGCCTGCTGGCTTCGCTCGGTGTCGCGGTGCTGCGCGTGCGCCGGCGACCGCAGGTGGCGATCCTCGCAACCGGCGACGAGCTGGTCGATCTGGGGCAACCCCTGGGGCCTGGGCAGATCGTCAACAGCAACGCCTACATGCTTGCCGCGGCGGTCGAGGAAGCCGGCGGCCTGCCGCGCATGCTGGGTATCGTTCGCGACACGCCCGAAGCGACACGCGCCGCTTTTGTCGACGCCTTCGCAAGTGACATGGTGCTGTCCACGGGCGGCGTGTCCATGGGGACGTTCGACCTCGTCCGCCAGACCCTCGCCGCACTCGGCGTCAGCGAGCATTTCTGGAAGATCGCGCAGAAGCCTGGCAAGCCTCTCACGTTTGGCACGCGCGAGCGCGTACCGATCTTTGGGTTGCCCGGCAATCCTGTCTCGTCGCTGGTGTGCTTCTACCTCTATGTTCGGCCGATGTTGCGCGCCATGAGCGGCTTGACTCGCTTGCATCTGCCGACGGTGTCGGCAACCGCGGCCGAGCGCATCCAAACGACGCGCGGGCTGACCGAGTTTGTCCGCTGCACGCTGGAGGGAGAGCCAGGGACCTACCGCGCACGCACGACGGGATCGCAGAGCTCGGGTGTGCTGCGCTCGCTCTCTGTCGGCCAGGGGCTGATCGTGGCACCGCCGGAGGTGACGACCATCGAGGCCGGCTCGCTTGTGCGCGTGATCCTGCTGAATGACGACGCGGTCGCGGAGCCGCCGGTGTAGTCAGTGCTGAGTGATTGATGACCATGCGCATCGGGCACGGGTACGACGTGCATCAGCTCGTAGAAGACCGGTCCTTATTTCTCGCGGGGGTGCAGATTCAGCACGACCGTGGTTTGCTGGGACATTCAGATGGTGATGTCGTACTGCACGCCATCTGTGACGCCGTGCTGGGCGCGATGGGGGCGGGCGATGTCGGCCAGCACTTTCCTACTGATGATGAGCGCTACTTGGGAATCGACAGCAGCGAGTTGCTGCGCCGCGTCGTGACGTTGATGCGCGATGAGGGTTGGTGCGTCGGCAACGTAGACGTGACGATCTGTGCAGAAGAACCGCGGCTGGCGTCACACCGTCACGCCATGCGCAGCCGCGTGGCCGATCTGCTCGGCACGCCGATCGACAACGTCAGCATCAAGGCAAAGACCAACGAGGGACTCGACGCTATCGGTCGCGGTGAGGCAATAGCAGCCACTGCGGTCGTGCTCCTTCAAGAGGAAGCGCCGCAAGTGTGAATGCTATCCCCAATCCGAAAATAGTCTTCACCACGAAGAGCAGTGACCGCTCGCCCCGAGTAGCCGCCCTCCTTTGGCGGCGTATCGAGGGGCGTCTCGCGAGAAAATCGACAGTCTCCTCAACTACCTGGCCATTGCCAGCTGTTCGAGGAAGGCTGCTGTCGCGGCGGCTGCATTGCGGGCTGCCAGGCGGTAGTAGGCGAAGAACTGAAACGGGTATCCGGGAAGGTTGAGCGGATCGCCTGCACCGTCCGACACGGCACGGAAGGCGATGAATCGAACCCCGCGCATCGCTGCCTCGCGCGCGATCGCCGCGGTTTCGTTGTCGACCGCAACCGGCACCTCGGCATCGGCTACGGCAGCTTGCAGCGCGCGGCGATCGGCCGCGGGGATGGCGGCAGGCGTGTTGGCGGTAACGTCACAGCCGAACACGTCGTTGCCCGTTGGCTGACAGGCGAAGGGCTGACCGCCGTTGACATCTGTGCTCTGGCCGACGCCACCGACAACGACCACAGGCTGCTCGACCATGCATACCGTTCCCTTCGCAGGGAGAGAAACCGGCACGGTGCAACGCTCCAGAGAGAGCATTTCGGGCGCAGCGATTCCCTCAGCCAGCTTGAGCCAATCCGGGTCCACAGCGTAGCTCGTCCCACCTTTGAACTCCCACCTCACCGGCACCATGACATCCCCGATCTGCAGCGCGCTCCCGGCGACCGCGGAGACGACGATGCCCGCCACGTCGAACTGTTCCAAGAGCGCCTGGGTGGTCGCGGTGGCGTTCGCCAAGCCGATGCCGGTGAGGCCGATGACTACCGGAACGCCCGCCAGGGTGCCGACACGGAAATTGCGGTCATTGATCACTACCGTTTCGTCAACCCTCGCTTGGGCGAGCACGGGTGCCATCTCGGCGGGGAAGGCGCTGAGCACTGCAACACGAGTCGGCGTTCCGCCGCCGGTTTGTACGGTCCCGCCGCATGCGCAGACCGAGGCGGCAAGAACGGCAGCGACGACGTACCGCAGGCGACGCGCCGGGAAGCTCACTCGTCCCCTTCCCCGCCGCCGTCGCCTTCGCCCGACTCGATCTCGTCGATCATCTGGTCCATGTCCTCGCCGCTCATGTCTTCACCCATCTCCTTCCCCATCTTGCGCATCCAGCGGGCGACGCTCTTGGGATCATTCTCGTCGATGCCGCTCAGCGCGCTCGGGTCGGCGAGGGAGTCCATGCGCGCGTCTTCCGACTTGGGCATGGCGAAGCGCGACATCAAGCGATCGGCGGCGCGCCCGCCGCACTTGTCGCACTGGGGTGAGGGCTTCTCCGAAACGCGCAGGGTCAAGACGGAAAACCGCTTCCCACATTTCCGGCAGCGATACTCATAGATGGGCATACGACACCTTCCACATTTGCTCCTCCTGTACCAAAACGGCTCTGGCGCGCAAGCGCGACAGACGCAAGCGCCCAACGCAAACGCACATGCAAACGCACATGGTTGACTCGCCGGCGCTCGACCCGTAGCATCCGCGCCCGGCGCGCATGCATGGGTTGGAGGATTTGCTGGACGCGCTCTGCGGTGAGCGCATTGACCGCCGACGCTTTCTGAAGCGCACGGCGGGCGGCGTGGCGCTGCTCGGGCTCGGCTCGCTCCTCCCTGCAGGGTGCACGCGCTATCCAAAGCCGCCAACGCGCCTGCAATGCCTCGACCCGCGCGAGTACGCGATCATCAACGCGGTGGCGGAGCGCTTACTCGGTGCAGCCGGAGCGATCGGATCGGAACCGCATCAGATCGACGTCGGGGCCAATGTAGATGCCGTCGTAGCGGCGTGGGACAGCGAGGCACAGGGACAGCTGCGCAGCATGCTGCGCGTCTTCGAACATGGCACGTACCTGTTTGACCTACGGCGCAAGCGTTTCACGCGCCTGACAGCCGCCGAGCAGGACCAGTACCTTGCCGGCTGGATGAACAGCACGCTCGGCGTGCGGCGCGTAGTGTTCCGTGCGTTGAAGCTCTTGGTGGCAGCCGGATTCTACCGCGAGCCGCGTACCTGGACGCAGATTGGCTACGACGGTCCGTGGCTCGGTCGGGTCGACGCCGCCGCGCGTCTCTCCCCGGAACCGGCGGTCCCTCTGAGCAAGCTGCCGATGAGCCGGACATGATTCTCGACACCGTCACCGTCGACCGCGACGTTGCCCTCAGCGCGGACGTGTGCGTCGTCGGCTCTGGCGCCGGTGGGGCGGTTATGGCCCAGGAGTTGGCGACAAGCGGCCGTTCCGTGGTGGTGGTGGAAGAGGGGTCGTACATGGTGGGCCGCGACTTCACCCAACGTGAAGAGCAGATGGTGCCGCGGCTCTATGCCGACCAGGGCGCGCGTGCAACGGTCGACACGACGGCGATGATCTTCCAAGGCTGCGTCGTCGGGGGCTCGACCGTATCGAGTTACTGCGTCTGTGAGCGAACACCACGGCCGGTCCTGGCGCACTGGAGCACGGCCCTGGGTATTCCCGGTGTGCGCGCCGAGAACATGCTGCCCTTTTTCGCGCGCGTCGAGGCGATGGCCAACGTACGTCCGCTCGTGGCGGACGATCTCAACAAGAACAACCGGCAGCTCAAGACCGGCGCCGACCGGCTGGGCTTTCGCAATCACCTGCCGGCGCACAATCGCATCGAATGCCTCGGCTGCGGCTACTGTGCTCTGGGGTGCACCTACGATCGTAAAGCCGACGCGCTCAGCGTCCACCTGCCGGCGGCTTCGCAGCGTGGTGCCGTCATCGTTCCAGACTGTCGGATCGAGCGTATCAGTGTCACCGACGGACGGGCCACGGGCGTCACTGGCCGGTTCCTGCGGTCGCACGGGGGACACCCGTATGCGCTGCGGGTACGCGCCGCGACCGTCGTCTTGGCGGCGGGCGCGATCGGTTCGCCGGTGTTGTGGCTGCGCAGCCAGCTGCCGAACACGTATCGCCAGGTCGGACGCCACCTGCACCTGCAGCCGATGGTTGCTGTGGGCGCGCTGTTCGACGAAGAGATCGCCGGATGGCGCGGCATTCCGCAAACGGTGATCGTTGATCAGTTCCTCGACCTCGACCACGCGGTGGAGGGTGGTTACCTGATCTATCCCTTCTTCGCGCAGCCGATCGCCACTGCGTCGCTCCTGCCCGGATTTGGCGCCGACTGCCGGCGGTTGATGGAGGCCTACCCGCGTCTCGCGCTTGCGGCTGTCATGCTGCACGATCGGACGACGGGGCGGGTCGAGTTGGACGCCAGCGGGCGCCCCTCCATCTCCTATCTCTTGAACGACGATGATCGCAGCGACCTACTGGACGGCATGCGCCGACTGGCTGACATTCACTTCGCCAGCGGTGCGCAGCGGGTGATTCTGCCGTACGATCCGCTCATCGAGCTGGCGCGCCGCGGGGACTACCGCGCGATCGACGAGCGGCCGCTGCGGGCGAACGATCCGCTGCTGTTCTCCTACCACCCCCAGGGCACCATGCGGATGGGCACCGACCCCAAGCGCTCGGTGGTCAACGGCGTCGGCGAAGCGCACGAGGTCAAGCGCTTGTTCGTCGCCGATGCCAGCATCTTCCCCACCTCGACGGCGGTCCCACCGCAGCTGTCGGTGATGGCGTTCGCGCTGCGCACTGCGCAGCACATCGCGGCAGCATCGTGAGTCGGGCTCGTGAATTGACACCCGCGACCTCAAGCGAAGGCGGCGCTCGAGGAGATCCGTTGACGCGAGTCGAGAGTCGACAGTTCAGAGTTGAGAGGCCCTGCACCCCACTCTCGACTCTGAACTGTCGACTGTGAACTTCCCTATCCGGGCTATCCGCTTGACAGAATAACGCGCCGACTGATTCAAGGGAGAAGCTTACGCATGATTCGCCAGCACATTCGCAGTTGGGCTTTGATTCTGGGCGCCAGCGCGTTTGCCGCCTTCACAGCCACAGATGCGCACGCGGGCGGCGTCGTCACGCAGTGCAACAACGACACCGAGTTTTCCAACATGCTCGTCGGCGGAGGCACCGTCACTTTCAACTGCGGCACCGCCACTATTGTCTTGAGCAGCACCAAGACGATTGCCGACTCCACCACGATCGACGGGGGCGGTACGATTACGCTGAGCGGCGACAATGCGCGGCGCTTGTTCATCG
>Ga0335084_10006784_pt1 | contig 11390 bp, 8 predicted proteins | sample Lox_Sample_44_FD_206721 | JGI IMG/M metagenome (GOLD analysis project Ga0335084, IMG submission 206721) | Soil microbial communities from Loxahatchee National Wildlife Refuge, Florida, United States - Lox_Sample_4.4 | ecosystem: Environmental > Terrestrial > Soil > Wetlands | place: USA: Florida...
GCTCCTCTTCGACCAGGCGCTCCTCGCCGAGGGCGGGACCCTCGACGATCCCGCAGGGTTCGTGAAGCGGCTGAACGAGCTCATGCTCGACCTCGCCGGTGGCGGCGGGCGGATCTGGACGCCGGGCTGACGCAGGAAGGGGGAAGGGGGAAGGGGGAAGGGGAACGGCGCGTCCGGCGTTACCCTTCGCCCTTCTCCCTTTGCCCTTCCCTTGCGAATGCGGATTTTCTACTCCGACCACTACGTCCTGCCGCTTCCGCCGGGGCATCGCTTTCCGATGAGCAAATACGCGCGCCTGCGGGCGCGCGTGCTCGAGAGCGACCTCGCGGCCGTCGCGCACGTCGCGCCCCCCGCGCGCGACGAGGAGATCCTGCGCGCCCACTGTCCCGGCTACTTCGGCCGGGTCGTCGGCGGCGGGCTGAGCGCGGCCGAGCAGCGCGCGATCGGCTTTCCCTGGACACCGCAGATGGTCGAGCGTTCGCGCCGGACGAGCGGTGCAACCGTGGCCGCCGCGCGCGCCGCGCTGGATGACGGCATCGCGGTGAATCTCGCGGGCGGGACGCATCACGCGTTTCGCGACCGGGGCGAGGGCTTCTGTGTCCTGAACGACAGCGCGATCGCGGCGCGCGCGCTGCAGGCGGAAGGGTTCGTCGAACGGGTCGCGGTGATCGACTGCGACGTGCACCAGGGCAACGGCACCGCGTCGATCTTCCGCGACGACGCGACGGTGTTCACGTTCTCGATCCACGGCGCGAACAATTTTCCGTTCGCGAAGGAGGCGGGCGACCTCGACGTCGAGCTCGCCGACGGGACCGGCGACCGGGAGTACCTGGAGGCGCTGGAGCGCGGCGTGCGCGCGACGCTCGAGCGCGCCCGGCCGGACGTCGCGATCTATCTCGCCGGCGCCGACCCCTATTACGACGATCGCCTGGGGCGGCTCGCGCTCACGAAGCAGGGATTGCTCGAGCGCGACCGGATGGTGCTCGGGCTATGCGGGCGCGCCGGCGTGCCGGTCGCGGTGACGATGGCGGGCGGCTACGCGCAGGACATCGACGACACCGTCGAGATCCACGCCAATACCGTGGAAACGGCGATGTGGTTCGCTACTTGTTGAGATCGACCGCCCGGCGCTCGCGGGCCTGCTCGTCGGCCGGCACGCCGATCTGCATGTCGCGCTGATCCCGCGCCGCTTCGCCGGCCGGCACGTTGGTCTGCACGTCGCTGCGCATGCGCGCGGCCTCGCCCTGCTCGGTGTTCAGGCGGACGGCGTCCGCCTCCCGCGCTCGCTCGCCCTGCATGATGTTGCGCTGGGCGGCGTCCCGGTCGATGCGCTGCTCATTGGGCGACAGGCCGAACTGCCGGTCGGGAGAATTCGGACCGACCGTCCCAGGCACGACGCGCCCGGTGGTCGAGTCGGAGCCGGGTCCCGGCACGGTGCTCGAGGGGATCGTGCCCGGCGTACTCCCGCTCGGCGTGATCCCGGTCGGCAGTGGCTGGTTGGGCGCGGTCGGCACGGCGCCTTGCTGGATCGTGCCCGGGGCCTGGACGCCGCCCGGCTGCACGTTGACGTACCGCCCGGTGCTCGGCGGCTCGTCGGAATAGGTCACCTTGCCGTCCGGGCCGACGTAGCGGTAGATGTTCTGGGCGAATGCTGACGAGGCGGTGATCGCCGCCATCAGCGCGAGAGCGAGAAAACGGGCCATGGCCGCTCCTGCAGAAGCGATAGCCTCGCGCGCGAGGCCGACGCGGCCAATGTAGCACTTCCGCGCCGCCGGCGGACACCGCCGCGAATGACGGTGTCCCGCCCGGAGGCGGCCGGATTACAGCTTCGCCAGCATCGCCTCGGCGCCGGATACCTCGAACTTCCCGGGCGCCTCGACGTTGAGCGCTTTCACCACGCCGTCCTGCACGAGCATCGAGTAGCGCTGCGAGCGCACGCCCATGTTGCGGGCGGTGAGGTCGAGCTCGAGCCCGAGCTTCTTCGCGTAGTCGGCGTTGCCGTCGGCCATCATCCGCACCTTGCCGCCCACCTTCTGGTCGCGACCCCACGACGCCATGACGAATGCATCGTTCACCGCCAAGCACCAGATCTCGTCCACGCCTTTCTTCTTCAGCGCATCGAAGTTGGCGACGTAGCCGGGGACATGCTTCGCCGAGCAGGTGGGGGTGTAGGCGCCCGGCAGGCCGAAGATCGCGATCTTCTTGCCCTTCACGAGGTCCTGGACCTGGAGGTCGCGCGGGTTCATCGGGCAGCCGGTCGAATCGTCGAACTCGGTCGCTTCAGTGAGCCGGCCCTCGGGTAGCCGGTCGCCGACTTTGATGGTCATTGGTGGTCTCCTGATGCTGGGGCGGGGAGCCCGAGAATGGCGGACTTCCCCGGCGAAGTCAAAACGTCACGCGACAGGGGCGAAAGCGCCCTGAAACCATTGAGACACAAGGGCTTTATGGCTATAGTGATCCGCTCCCGGGGAGTCTCTGAATGCCGGTCGCCGCCGTATCGAACGAAGAACGCCGCCTCGCGCTGGCCGAAGTCGTCAACGACCTGATCGCCGACGGCCTGGTGCCCCGCGAGGAGGCCGAGCGGCTCGCCGCCGACCGGCGCGCGCACCGGCCGGGCTCGCTGCACCCGCTGGTCGTGATCGCCGACCAGAAATGGCGCTCGTCCCAGCCGCCGCACAAGCTGCTGACCCTCGAGGCGCTCACCGAGTGGTACGCGGGCAAGGCCGGGATGCCGTACTTCCACGTCGACCCGCTGAAGATCAACTTCACCGCGGTGACCGACATCATGTCGAGCGCGTACGCCGAGCGCTTCAAGATCCTGCCGGTCGAGGTGAACCAGGCCCAGAAGCGGGCGGTGATCGCCACTGCCGAGCCGCACATCCGCGAGTGGGAGGCCGAGCTCAAGCGCATCCACCGCGTCGAGATCGAGCGCGTGTTCGCGAACCCGCTCGACATCCAGCGCTACATCGTCGAGTTCTACAACCTGGCGAAGTCGGTCAAGGGGGCCAAGGGCACCGCCGAGGCGCGCTCCAGCATCTCGAACTTCGAGCAGCTGGTCGAGCTCGGGAAGACGAACCGCCAGCTCGACGCGAACGACCAGCACATCGTCAACATCGTCGACTGGCTGTGGCAGTACGCCTTCGACCAGCGCGCGAGCGACATCCACATCGAGCCGCGCCGCGAGATCGGCAAGGTGCGCTTCCGGATCGACGGCGTGCTGCACGACGTCTACCAGCTGCCCTCGCCGGTCATCGCCGCGATGACGAGCCGGATCAAGATCCTCGGCCGCATGGACGTGGTCGAGAAGCGCCGCCCGCAGGACGGCCGCATCAAGACGCGCACCGCCGACGGCCAGGAGGTCGAGCTCCGGCTCTCCACGCTGCCCACCGCGTTCGGCGAGAAGCTCGTGATGCGGATCTTCGACCCGGAGGTCCTGGTCAAGGACTTCACCGAGCTCGGGTTCTCCGACGAGGACAAGGCGCGCTGGGGCGAGATGATCGAGAAGCCCCACGGGATCATCCTGGTCACCGGCCCGACGGGATCGGGCAAGACGACGACGCTGTACTCGACCCTGAAGACGCTCGCGACCAACGAGGTGAACGTCTGCACGATCGAGGACCCGATCGAGATGATCGAGCCGTCGTTCAACCAGATGCAGGTGCACGCGGCGATCGACCTCAACTTCGCCGAGGGCGTGCGCGCGCTGATGCGGCAGGACCCGGACATCATCATGATCGGCGAGATCCGCGACCTGCAGACCGCGGAGATGGCGATCCAGGCCGCGCTGACCGGGCACCTGGTGCTCTCGACCCTGCACACGAACGACGCGGCGAGCGCGGCGACGCGGATGCTCGATCTCGGCGTGCCGCCCTACCTCCTCAACGCCACCGTGCTCGGGGTGATGGCGCAGCGGCTCGTCCGCACGCTCTGCCCGCACTGCAAGCACAAGGTGCCCTACGGCGAGGACCGCGCGGACGACGTCGCGTGGGAGGAGCTGGTGCGGCCGTGGAAGGCGCGCCGGCCGAGCCGCATCTACAAGCCGGTCGGCTGCCTCGAGTGCCGGATGACCGGGTTCCGCGGCAGGAGCGGGATCTACGAAGTCATGCTGCTCACCCCGGGGGTGAAGCGGCTGATCAGCACCACCCCGGACCTCGGGAAGATCCGCGAGCAGGCCTACAAGGACGGCATGAAGTCGCTGCGGATCAGCGGCGCGATGAAAGTGGCCGCGGGCACGACGACCTTCGAGGAGGTGCTCAAGGTCGCGCCGCCGCATCAGCACGAAGGCGCCTGAGGCCGCGAGCCATGAGCCGCGTACTGCGCGACATCGCAGCCAACCTGGTGCTCGCCGCCGCGTACTTCGGCGCGGCGAAGCTCGGGCTCGTGTTCGCGCTCTTCGGATTCAACGTCTCGCTCATCTGGCCGGCGTCCGGGATCGCGGTCGCCGCGCTGGTCCTCTCGGGGTTGAGGCTCTTCCCCGGGGTCGCGGTCGGGGCGCTCCTCGCCAATCTCTCGCTCGGCTCGCCGCCGCGGACCGCGGCGGTGATCGCGCTCGGCGCGACAGTCGCGGCGGTCGCGGCGGCCTGGCTCCTCGCGCGCTCGAGCAACGAGGACGGCGACCGGTTCGATCCCGGCTTGCCGCGGGTGCGCGACGTCCTGCGCCTGATCTTCCCGGCGGCGCTCGGCACGCCGGTGATCGCCGCGGCGATCGGCGTCGCCGCGCTCGCGCAGGCGCAGCTGATCGAGTCCGAGCGCGTCATCCGCGCCGGGGTCGCGTGGTGGGCGGGGGACGCGCTCGGTGTGCTGCTCTTCACGCCGCTCGTCCTCGCCTGGGCGCGCGATCTCCGCCCCCGCATCGCGGTGGCCGAGGCGATCGCGCACGCGGTGCTCATCGCCGCGGCGCTATTCGCCGGCGCGGTCGTGCTCGCGAGCCATCTGCCGCGGGAGCGCACCGAGATCCTCGCCGCGTTCGTGCTGTTCCCGCTCGCGGTGTGGCCGGCGGTGCGCTTCCCGATGCGCGAGGTCGCCACGTTCAACGTCGCGCTCGCGATGCTCGTGTTGGCCGCCGCGTGGTTCGGATTGGGACCGTTCATCAGCGGCGCCGATCCGGCCGATCTCGTCGCGACCGTCGGCCTCCTCGCCTCGGTCACGCTGACGACGCTGCTGCTCTGCGCGCTGAGCACCGAGCGCCGGGCGGCGGCCGAGCGCATGCGGCGGAGCGAGCAGCGCTTCCGCAGCCTCACCAACCTCTCGGCCGACTGGTACTGGGAGCAGGACCGCGAGTTCCGGTTCACCGAGATCTCGCCCGCGTTCCAGGCCGCGACCTCGTTCGAGCCGTCGGAGTCGCTCGGCAAGCGCCCCTGGGAGCTCCCCTTCGAGAACCGCGACTCGGCCGAGTGGGCCGACCACCGCCGGCGGCTCGAGGCGCACGAGCCGTTCCGCGACTTCCTGCGCGCGCGGCGCGGCGCCGACGGCCGCCTGCGCTACGCGCTGACGAGCGGCGAGCCGATCTTCGACGAGTCCGGCGAGTTCCAGGGCTACCGCGGGGTGGGGCGCGACATCACCGCGCAGATGGAAGCCGACCGCGCGGTACGCGAATCGCGCGAGCTCTTCGCCCGGATCTTCGGCTTGAGCCCGAACCCGATGCTGATCAACCGCATCGGCGACAACCGGGTCCTGGAAGTGAACGATGCGTGGTGCGTGTTCTTCGGGCGCGAGCGGGACACGATCGTCGGCCGGACGCTGGAGGACGTCGACGTCCTCGTAGAGCCGGCCGAGCGCGCCCGCATCAACGCGCTCCTGCAAGCGCGCGGGGCGACCCGCAACTTCGAGCTGAAAGTGCGCGCGCGCGCGGGCGAGGTGCGCGAGGTCCTGTTCGCCGCCGAGCTCGTGGACCTCGCCGGCGAGCGCTGCGTGATCTCGACGCTCACCGACGTCACCGACCGCAACCGGGCCCTGGTGGAGCTGCGCGCCTCGCGCGAGCGGCTGGAGCGGATGTTCCGCGGCAGCCCGCTGCCGATCGCGATCTCGGGCATCGAGGACGGCGCGGTGATCGACGTCAACGACGCGTGGTCACGCACCTACGGCTACGCGCGCGAGGCGATCCTCGGCCGCAACTTCGTCGAGCTCGGGCTGTGGATCGACGGCGACGCCCGCCGCCGGATGCGCGACCAGCTGCTCGGGGGCGGGGCGGTGCGCAACTTCGAGGCCCGCTGGCGGAAGAGCTCCGGCGAGACCGCCGAGGTGCTGCTGTCCGGCGACGTGATCGAGCTCGACGGCGCGCCGGTGATGCTGTCCGCGGCGCTCGACGTCACCGAGCGCAATACCGCCGAGCGGCGCCTGCGCGAGTCGGAGACGCGGTTCTCCAAGATCTTCCACTCCAGCCCGGTGCCGGTGGTGATCAGCCGGCTCGACGGCACCTATCTCGAGGTGAACGACGCCTGGGCGAAGTGGTTCGGCTGGTCGCGCGAGGAGGTCGTCGGCAAGAGCTCGCTCGAGCTCGGGGTCTGGACGCACCGCGAGGACCGCGACGAGTACGTGCGGATGCTCCAGGCGGGCGTGGGCGTGCGCAACATGGAGGTCCGCCTCCGCAAGCGTTCGGGCGAGCTCGCCGACGTGCTCGTCTCCGCCGAGCTGCTCGAGCTCGGCGGCGAGCTCTGCACCGTGGCCTCGGCGATGGACATCACCGACCGCAAGCAGGCCGAGCGGCAGCTGCGCGAGTCGGAGCGGCGTTTCCGCGACTTCGCCGAGGCGGCCGGCGAGTACGTCTGGGAGCTCGACGTCGACGGGCGCTACACCTATGTGTCGCGGCGCGTGGAGCAGGTGCTCGGCTATGCGCCCGACGAGCTGCTCGGCCGCCGGCCGATGGAGCTGATGCCGCCGGGCGAGGCGGAGCGCGTGCGCGACTGGTTCGCCCAGGTCATGCGCTCGCGGGAGCCCTTCCGCAACCTCGAGCACCGCCTGATGAGCCGCTCCGGGAGCCAAGTGTGGCAGATCGTGAGCGGCGTGCCGATCGTCGACGGCGAGGGCCGGTTTGTCGGCTACCGCGGCACGGCGCTCGACATCACCGAGCGCAAGCAGGCGGAGTCGCGCATCGCGGAGCTCGCCACGCGCGATCCGCTCACCGGGCTGCCCAATCGGCTGCTGCTCTCCGACCGGCTCGCGCGTGGGATCACGGGCGCGCACCGGGAAGGCGGCCTGCTCGCGGTGATGTTCGTCGACCTCGACCACTTCAAGCGTATCAACGACACGCTCGGGCACGATATCGGCGACCAGCTCCTGCGCGAGGTGGCGAAGCGGATCGGCGGCGTGCTGCGCAAGGGCGACACGCTGTCGCGACTCGGCGGCGACGAGTTCGTCGTCGTGCTCGAAGGCCTGAAGGCGGCCGAGGACGCGGGGCAGGTCGCGCGGAAGCTGATCGACGCGCTGTCGCAGCCGTACGACATCGAGGGGCACACGCTGAACACCGCGGCGAGCGCCGGGATCGCCATCTACCCGACCGACGGCACCGACGCGACGACGCTGATGCGCCACGCCGACACCGCGATGTACGTGGCGAAGTCGAGCGGGCGCAAGAACTACCAGTTCTTCTCCGCCGAGATGAACGTCCGCGCGACCGAGCGCCTGCGCCTGGAGGCGGCGCTGCGGGGCGCGGTCGAGCGGGGCGAGCTGCGGGTCTACTACCAGCCGCGCGCGGACGTCGCCGGCGACACGCTGACCGGGGCCGAGGCCCTGCTCCGGTGGCAGCACCCGGAGCACGGCCTGCTCGTCGCCGGCCGGTTCATGCCGCTCGTCGAGGAGACCGGCCTGATCCACTCGATCGGCGAGTGGGTGCTGCAGACCGCCGCCGACCAGGCACAGGGGTGGCACGCGCTGCACGGTCCCGCGTTCGCGATCTCGGTCAACATCTCGCCGAAGCAGTTCAACCGCGCGCTGCTCGGGCGCGTGCGAAGCGCGCTCGAGGCGAGCGGACTCGACCCGAAGATGCTCGAGCTCGAGCTCGTCGAAGGCGCGCTCCAGCGCAACCCGGACGAGGCGCGGGCGGTGCTCGGGGGCCTGCGCAACCTCGGCGTGCGGGTCGTCCTCGACGACTTCGGGACCGGCTACTCGTCGATGAGCCAGCTCCGCCGGTTCGCGATCGACGGCATCAAGATCGACCGCTCGTTCGTGCGCGGCATGACGACCAACCCCGACGACCGGATCGTGGTGAAGGCGATGATCGACATGGCGCGCAGCCTCCGGATCAACACGATCGCCGAAGGCGTGGAGACTCACGCCGAGCTCGATCTCCTGCGCAACATGGGCTGCGAGGAGTACTCGGGCCACCTCCTCGCGGAGCCGGGCACGCCGAGCGAATTCGAGCGGCGGTGGTTGCGGCCGGGGAACGTGCTCGCGCTGCGTCCGCGGCGCTAGAGGCCGGCGGCGCCGGCATTCCCCGGGGTCACTTCGACAGGTACCGCATCGCCCGCTCGAGCCCCTCGATCGTCGTCGGGTACATGCGCCCGCCGAAGATCTCGCGGATGACGGCGATCGATTGCCGGTACGGCCAGAGCTGCTCGGGTTCGGGATTGAGCCACACGGTCTTCGGATAGACGTCCAGCATCCGGCGCAACCAGACCGCCCCTGCCTCCTCGTTGTGATACTCGATCGAGCCGCCCGGCTGCAGGATCTCATACGGGCTCATCGTCGCGTCGCCGACGAAGATCACCTTGTAGTCGTGGCCGTACTTGTGCATGAGCGCGGCGGTCCGCGTGCGCTCGGCGTGGCGGCGCCGGTTGTCCTTCCACACGAAGTCGTACAGGCAGTTGTGGAAGTAGAAGTACTCGAGGTGCTTGAACTCGGTCTTCGAGGCGCTGAAGAGCTCCTGGGCGAGCTTGATGTGATCGTCCATCGACCCGCCGACGTCGAGGAACATCAGCACCTTCACCGCGTTGTGCCGTTCCGGGCGCATGTGGATGTCGAGCAGCCCGGCGTTCCGCGCCGTCTTGTCGATCGTGGTGTCGAGGTCGAGCTCCTCGGGCGCGCCGTCGCGCGCGAACTTGCGTAGCCGCCGCAGCGCGACCTTGATGTTGCGCGTGCCAAGCTCGACCTCGGAGTCGTAGTTCGCGTACGCGCGCTGGTCCCAGACCTTCACCGCGCTGCGGTTGCGCGACTTGTCCTGGCCGATGCGGATACCCTCGGGGTTGTAGCCGTAGGCGCCGAACGGCGAGGTGCCGGCGGTCCCGATCATCTTGCTCCCGCCCTGGTGGCGGCCCTTCTGCTCCTCGAGCCGCTTGCGCAGCTCCTCCATCAGCTTGTCCCAGCCGCCGAGGGACTCGATCAGCGCCTTCTCCTCCGGCGAGAGGTTGAGCTCCGCCTGCTTGACCAGCCACTCCAGGGGAATGTCCGCCTCGGCACCCATGAGGTGCTCGACGCCCTTGAAGTACTCGCCGAAGGCGCGGTCGAACTTGTCGTAGTGGGACTCGTCCTTCACCAGCGCGGTGCGCGCGAGGTAGTAGAAGTCCTCGATCGACGGCTCGATGACGCCCTTGTGCATCGCCTCCATGAGGGTCAGCCACTCCTTGATGGAGACGGGAACCTTGGCGGTCTTCAGTTTGAGAAAGAATCCGGTCAACATGTAACAAGCCCGGTCAGCGTAACGAATCGATACAAAGGGTTACAGCAGGGGCGGCAACCGATGCGGTAGTGTCGCGTCAAATGGAACGAGGGGCAACGGTGCCCCGGAGCGAGGTGATCATGAAAGCGAAAATCCTCACCATCGTCGGCCTGGCGGCCGCCGCGGTGGCACTGCCAGCTGCCAGCTTCGCCGGCACGAGTGTCGGCGTGTCGATCGGGATCGGCGGACCGCCGATGGCCTACTATCCGCCGCCGCCCGTCGTCTACTACCCCCCGCCCCCGGTGGCCTACTATCCCCCGCCGGTCGCGGTGTTCCCGGCCCCGATGGCTGTCTTCCCGCAGCCGTTCTACGTCGCCCCGCCGGCCGTCGTGGTCCGCGCGGGCGGGTTCTATGGCACGCCCGTCCACGGGCACGCTTGGGCAGGTCACCGCTGGCACTGACGCCGGCCGCTAGCGCTTGCAGCGCTCGGCGAACCGCTCGCCCGGGCCGAGCGCCACCGCGCATTCAAGGGGCGGTATCAGGTCGGCGCGGTTGAGCTTCCGCGCCAGGCCGAGCGCATCCTCGCCCGCCGGGCCCTTGATCCGCGGATTCGCGCCGCGCTCGAGCAGGAGCCGCGCGGCCTCCGAACTGCCCTTCATCACCGCCATCGCGAGCGGCGTCGGATAGCGAAACTCCTCCCCGGTCGCGCCGCCGTCGGGCGACGCGTTGCGGTCGAGCAGGTAGCGCAGGATCTCGGTGTTCCCGGCGTAGGCCGCATAAGACACTGCGGTGAGGTTGCCGGGATTCTCGAGCGACGCGCCGGCCTCGACGAGCACGCGCACGATCTCCACCTGCACGCGGCCCGGCGGGACTCCCGGCTCGCCCGGGGTGTCGGGCACGAAGCTCGCGAGCATCACCGCCGTCTCGCCCGCCGGCGTCTTCGCGTCGAGATCGGCCTTGCGCGAGACGAGCAGGCGCACGAGCTCGATGCTCCCGGCGCGCGCCGCGACCGCGAGCATCGGGATCGGCGGCTCGCCGACCTTCGCATCCGGGGTGGTCTCGCCCGCGTCGAGCGCGCGGCGAACGGCTGACGCATCGTCCCGCTCGATGTCCTGGAAGAGCGCGCCGCTCGCGGCCGGCGGACCGGCGGCGACGAGGAGTCCGGCAATCAGGGACCGTGCCGCCGCCTGCCGCATCGGGTCGGCTACCGGTTCTGGCGCGCCATGAAGACGAGGCGCTCGAAGAGGTGCACGTCCTGCTCGTTCTTGAGCAGCGCGCCGTGCAGCGGCGGGATGACCGTCTTGCGGTCCTTCGCGCGGAGCGCCTCGGGCGGGAGGTCCTCGGCGAGCAGGAGCTTCAGCCAGTCGAGGAGCTCGGAGGTGGACGGCTTCTTCTTCAGCCCGGGTACCTCGCGCAGCTCGAAAAACACCTCGAGCGCCTCGCGCAGCAGGCCCTTCTTCAGCCCGGGGAAGTGCACGTCGACGATCCGCTCCATCGTTTCCTTGTCGGGGAACCGGATGTAGTGGAAGAAGCAGCGGCGCAGGAACGCGTCCGGCAGCTCCTTCTCGTTGTTGGAGGTGATGAAGACGATCGGCCGGTGCCGCGCCTTCACCAACTCCTTCGTCTCGTACACGTAGAACTCCATCCGGTCGAGCTCGCGCAGCAGGTCGTTCGGGAACTCGATGTCCGCCTTGTCGACCTCGTCGATCAGCAGCACGACCGGCGAATCGGAGGTGAACGCCTGCCAGAGCATCCCTTTCACGACGTAGTTCGCGATGTCGTGCACCCGCGGGTCGCC
>Ga0335084_10006786_pt1 | contig 11390 bp, 10 predicted proteins | sample Lox_Sample_44_FD_206721 | JGI IMG/M metagenome (GOLD analysis project Ga0335084, IMG submission 206721) | Soil microbial communities from Loxahatchee National Wildlife Refuge, Florida, United States - Lox_Sample_4.4 | ecosystem: Environmental > Terrestrial > Soil > Wetlands | place: USA...
CGCTGGCGCTGAGGTAACGTTGCGCACGCCGCGCGATGTCCTCGCGATTCGGCCGTGGACGCGCCGATGGCTGATACCACCCTCGGCTCGGTCCCATGGCTCAGAGGTCCGGAGGAGGCGTACGCGGCCGTGGCTTGGGTGACGACTCGCGCGGCATCCGTGGCACACCGTCGAGTATGGCGAGGGCGGTCCGCGACGCGCCGGTCGCACACCAGGACGAAGGAGCCGCAGCGAGGATGCTGGCCAGGTCGGGGCTCATGGATGCCGTGAAGGTGCCCGGCTGCGCCTAGACGTTTTGGGGAGGAGCGCGCTTCCATGCAAGAACTCCATGTCTGTTCGCCCGAGCCCTTGCAACAATTCGCCACGGCCTTATTTCGGGCCGTGGGCGCCGACCCCGATATTGCCGCGGAGGTGGGCCGCCACCTCATCAACGCCAACCTCTCGGGGCACGATTCGCATGGGGTCATCCGGATCCCGCAATACCTCGCCCTGATCGAGCAAGGGGAGATCGTCCCGACGGCGAGGCCGGAAGTGCTCCGCGAGAGAGCCGTGGCGGGTCTCATCGATGCGCACCGCGGGCTGGGACAGTTTGCGGCCGCGTATGCGCTTCAGTGGGCCGTCGAACGGGCACGGACCCACGGTCTCGCCAGCGCGGCGATCCGGAGCTGCCCGCACATCGGGCGTCTGGGGGAGTACACGGAGCGGGCCGGCCGGCAGGGATTCATCGGCATCGTGACCGTGGGCGTGGGTGGACCGGGTATGGGCGGGACGGTGCTCTTCGGCTCGCGGCAGCGCTTTCTGGGCACCAACCCCTGGTCGATCTCGGTGCCGGCCCGCGACCGCGACCCGATGGTCTTCGACGGCGCCTCCTCCGCCGTAGCGGAGGGAAAGGTGCGGTTTGCGCGGAGCGCGCGCAAGCCGCTGCCCGAGGGCGTGATCGTAGATCGGGACGGCCGGCCGACGACGGATGCCGAGGATTTCTATCGCGGCGGCGGCCTGCTCCCGCTGGGCGGAACGGTCGCCGGGCACAAGGGGTACGGCCTCGCGATGGCCTCCCTCCTCATCGGGGCACTGGCGATGATCGATGCCGACGAGCCATACCTGTGGGCCTCCACGAAATCAAGCGCCGCAGATCGCCGGGGGCGCGCCGGGGGCGTGTTCCTCCTGGTCCTGGATCCCGCCTGCTTCGGCGACGCCGAACGGTACCAGGCGCTGGTCGCCGAGGTCCTGGCCGCAGTCAAGCTGGCGCCGCCGGCCGTCGGCGTGGACGAGATCCTGATCCCCGGCGAGCCCGAGGCCCGGATGCGTGACCGCCGCTCCCGCGAGGGAGTGCCGATTCCTGACGAGACATGGGAGGAACTCTGTGCGCTGGGGGCGCGGTTTGCCGTTCCCCTGCCGCAATCGGCATGAGCGGTTCGGTCGTTCCATGGGTGTCACGTGAGGCTGGGACGTGGTCCGGAGCGCCCAGGCCGGCGCGTCCAGCAAAGAGACCGGCTTGGTGGGATAGTCCCACCCGGGGAAGAGCCACAGGCCGTGGTTCCCGAATACCCGTGTTCAGCGTCTCGGTTGATCTTTCGTTCGGGACGGTCGCCGAGGGGCATGATGGGTAACCATCGTGCGTGCGCGGGGAAGGAGAGAGCAGATGGGTGAGATGCAACCGTTCATCTTCGCGGCGGCCGGGACGTATGTGCAGGGGGCTGGGGTGCTGGACGCCGTGGCGCCGCATCTGGCGCGGCTCGGCGCGCGGGCCATCGGCGTCCTGGATCCGGTCGTCCGGGCGCAGATCGAGCCGGCGCTCGCGGCGGGCTGTGCCGCCGAGCGGATTGCCTGGCAGCCCGAGCCGTTCCCCGGGGAATGCACCGAGGCGGCGGTCGACCGATTGGTGACCGCGGCGCAGCCGTGGAAGCCGGAGCTGGTGATCGCCGCGGGGGGCGGGAAGGCCCTGGACACCGGGAAGCTGCTGGCGGAGGCGCTGCGGCTGCCGTCGGTGATGATCCCGACGATCGCGTCCACCGATGCCCCCACCAGCCGGGTGGCGGTCCTCTACAACGACGCGCACGCGCAGGTCCGGGTGGTGCGGCTCCGCGCGAATCCCGCCTTGGTCCTGGTGGATACGGCCGTCATCGCCAGGGCGCCGGTCCGCTTCCTGGTGGCCGGCATGGGCGACGCCGTCGCGACCTGGCCCGAGGCGCGGACCTGCGCGGCCGGCCCGGGGCGCACGCCGGTGGGCGGGCGGCCGTCCCGGGCGGCCCTGGCGCTCGCCGAGCTGTGCTATCGCACGATCCTGGCGCACGGCCGGCAGGCCTACCAGGACGTCGGGGCGGGGCGGGTGGGCGAGGCGGTCGAGGCGATCGTGGAGGCTAACATTCTGCTCAGCGGCCTGGGGTTCGAGAGCGGCGGCCTGGCGGCCGCGCACAGCCTCTATGCCGGGCTCAGTGTCCTGCCGGCCGGGACTGCGTATCTGCACGGGGAAAAGGTGGCCTTCGGCGTGATCGTGCAGTCCATCCTGGAAGACTGGCCGGCCACGGACCGCGAGACGCTGCTGGCGTTCTACCGCGACGTGAAGCTGCCCAGCACGCTCTGCGCGCTCGGGCTGGGTGCGGCGACGGCGGAGGATCTGCGCCGCGCCGCCGAGGTGGCCTGCCGGCCCGGCTCGCACATGCACAACCTGCGACGACCGCCCTCTGTCGAGGAGTTGGTCGACGTCCTGGACGGCCTCCGCGGCTGATCGACCGGCCCATCGGTCGGCTGATTGCCCGCCGAGATCCGCATTGTCGAAGAGACCAACGCAGTTGAGCGTTCCTACTCTTTTCGGGAGTCACAGACTCAGCATGTGAAGTGCTAAAGGCCCTCGACGGGCCAGGCATGATGGGCCCCCAGGAGCAGGGAGGGCGCGGTGGAGCGGAGACTGGTCGGAAAGGTCGCGGTGGTAACCGGATCGAGTCGCGGCATCGGGCGAGGCATTGCCGAACGCCTGGCGGCGGAGGGGGCGAAGGTGGTGGTCAACGGCCGACGCGCCGAAGCCCTCGAACCAGTGAGCCGAGCTCTGCGTGCCGCCGGCGCCGAGGCGCTCGCGGTCACCGCCGACGTGGGCGTTCGGGAGCAGGTCGATCGGCTGTTCGCGGAGACCGTGGCGGCCTTTGGCGGCGTGGACATCCTGGTCAACAACGCCGCCTGGACGGGCCAGATGGCGCACTTCCTCGAGATGGACGAGCGCCACTGGGATACGGCGCTGCGCACCAACCTGAAGAGTGTCTATCTCTGCGCTCATCGCGCCGCCAACCTGATGGTGGACCAGGAGCGCCCCGGGAGCATCATCTCCATCAGTTCATTCAGCGCGGTGCGCGCCCACCGATGCCTGGCGGCCTACGACGCCAGCAAGGGAGGCCTCGAGGCGTTTACCCGTGCCATCGCGGTCGATCTGGCCCCGTTCGGGATCCGCGCCAATGTGGTGGGCCCGGGGGCGATCCACACCGAGACGCACGATCGGCGGGGACTCGACGCGGCACGTCAGCGGGCGGCGACTGTTCCGCTCGGGCGGGCCGGATCTCCCGTGGACATCGCAGCGGCGGTGGCGTTCCTGGCCTCGGCCGACGCGAGCTATATCACGGGCCAGGCGCTCTACGTGGATGGGGGGATGCTCGCGCAACTCCGGTCGCCGCAAGCAGACGGCGATCTCCCGCCGTCGGTGCAATCGCGACGTCGGCGTCAACCCGAGGAGCCGAAGCCGCTTCGGGATTGGGCCTAGTCGGTCACCTGAGCCGGTTCCCATCATCCCTAGCGCGAGAAGGTCGTGTCAGGGTCGCTGCGAGTCGAGATTGGGGGGGCGAGAGGACGGCTGGCGAATTGCCGGAAAGGGGCGTCTGATGCCAAAGAAGAATGCCGTGCCGGGCCTCGTGGGGAGTTCCAATCGAGATGGCAAGACATCTTAGATGGCCGCCGCGGCCCTAGAGGGCGCCGCCAAGGCCCGTGCACCGGCACCGGCTCGAGAGCGTGCACAGGCAAGGCGACGACGGTGAAGCTCACGACGGTCCGGTCGCGGAGCAGGCTCGGGTGACGTGCCCTTGACGTCAGCCACAACTATCGGGGGTGCCCCATGTACAAAGTCGGTCTGGCCCAAGGGGCAAGAGTTATGACGCGGTCAAGCAGGCCTTGGAGTTGATCCGCGACCAAGTGCAGGTCCCGCCGGATCGGCCCGTGCTCATCAAGCCGAACATGGTGGAGCCCGACGTGTCACTCTGCGCGACGCCGGCAGCCCGCAGGGCGGCTGCACGGAGCCGGATCCGGACTCCGTCAAGACCTGGTACATCAACGGCCAGCCTCCCAAGCCCGGGGACACCTTTCGGAATCGTGACCTCGCCCGCACCTTCCGCCTTCTCCAGCAGGGGGGTCGTGACGCGTTCTGCAAGGGCGAGATCGCCCAGGCCATCGTGGCCAAGTCCACGGCGCTCGGCGGGACGATGACGCTCGAGGACCTTGCCAATTACTCCGGGGAGTGGGTGACCCCGCCCTCGACCAATTACCGCGGTTACGACGTGTACGAGACGATGGCGCCCTCCCAGGCGTGGAACACCCTGGAAATCCTGAATATCCTGGAGGTGTGCATGCCCACCTGGGTCCCGGGCAAGACGTTGGCCGACCTGGGGCCGACGCATCCGCAATACTGGCACCTGCTGGTGGAGGCGAAGAAGCTGGCCTTCATCGATCTTTACCGGTACAACTCCGATCCGAGAACCTGGAATGCGAAGCAGCAGCAGCTCTTCCAGCAGCTGATCTCCAAGGAGCATGCCGCCACGCTCTGCAAGTCGGTCCAGCCGAAGGGGCCCGCCTTCACGCCGGCCCCCACCATCAACCTGAGCCGCGACGGGGACACGATCTACCTCACCACGGCCGATCGCTGGGGGAATATGGTGTCGTGGGTCAACAGCAACTTTACCGGTTTCGGGACGGGCGTGACGATTCCCGGCTACGGCTTTGTCCTCAACAGCCGCGGGGCGCAGTTCACGCTGGATCCGAACCACCCGAATGTCATCGCCCCCGGCAAGCGTCCCTACGACACCATCTCGGCGGGATTCGTGATGAAGGGCGGGAAGCCGCTGATGACGGTGGGTGTGATGGGCGGCGACATGCAGCCGCAAGGGCACGCGCAAGTGCTGGTGAACATTCTCGACCTCGGGGCAAACGTGCAGGCGGCGACCGACATGGCCCGCTTCTACCATAACGAGGTCTCGAACAAGCTGTACCTGGAGTCCCAGCTGTTCGGTCTTCCGGTGACGGGCGGAACCACCATGGGGGCGGCCCTGCGGGCCCTGGGCCACGACGTGTCATCGGTGAACGGCGGCGCCGTGGGCGGCTACCAGGCGATCCTGTTCACGCCCGATCCCAACGAGTCGGCACCCGAAGGGGGAACGAGCGGCGAAACGCCCATCGGTGGCTTCTACCGGGCCGGGTCCGACCACCGAAAGGACGGCGGGGCGGTCGGCTGGTAGGCCGGCCGGGCCCCGCGCCCGCGGGAAGCGGTCGCGAACAATCGTGAAGCGGTCAAGCGTTACATCGCCGCCGTAAATGGGGTTGGCCGTTCTCACGTGGGATCGGCACGCTCCGTGCCTGGTCCGCTTGCACTATTTTGCTCGCGCCCCATAAATTTGGTACCGGACACCAATTAGCATTCAACTATAGGAAACGACAGAGGCGACTCTTCAAGTTTCTGCGGGATGAGTCATGCTCTTGAAAGCTCTCGATGATAAGAGCCACCTGCTCGTCAAGCTGGACGAGTGTACGATGGCGGCGCCCTCGTGTCGGAGGCGACAGATCCTTGAGGAGAGCCGGATCCTGTGCGCCGGGAACCGAGGTGAGGAGGAGCAGGGCGTGAAGCGATCGGTACCCATCCTCGACGGCTGGGCACACTCGAGGAGCGGCAAACATTTGCCATGGCCAATTGCAAGGAGGAGCCTCCGATGACCGAGATGACGCGACGGGAGAGGATCCTTGCCTCCGCGCACAAGCAGCGGGCAGACAAGCTCCCGTTCTTTCACTGGTGGCGCCACATGCAGACGGGATGGGCGGAGCGAGAATGCCGGAGTCGCGGCATGGGCGTTGCGTGGCTCCGGCCGCCGTATGTCAGCCGGCTGCACGGGGTCGAGGTGACCGAGGCGCATGCCGTGGTGGAGGGGCGCTCCATTATCCGTCGGACCTACACGACCCCGGTCGGGACGGTCTACGAAGACGAGTTCCGCGAGCCCGGGACGGGGCAGTGGCATGCCAACCGGAGTTGGCGGAGCGTGACACCGTGGCTGACGGCGCACCTGATCAAGGGGCCCGAGGACTACAAGGTCGTGAAGTACATCGCCGAGAACACGGAATACCTGGCGGACTACTTTCCGATCGAGCAGGCGACGGAATGGCTCGGCGAGGACGGCATCGTCATGGATAACCTCCCGCACTCGCCGCTCCAGATGATCCTCATCTTCTGGGTCGGGAGCGAAGGCGGCCGCTGCTTCCTGCACCTCGCCGATTATCCGGAGCTGGTGGAGGATCTCATCCGCGCGGTCTCCAAGAGTCGCGAGCTCATGTACGAGATTGCCGCCAGGTCGCCGGCGCCCGCGTCCTTCTGTGGGGACAACATCGATGGCGGCCTCATGGGTGCGCGGCTCTTCGAGCGGTACTGCATGCCCGAGTATGAGAAGCAGGCGGCGATGCTTCACCGACACGGCAAGCTCATGGCCGTCCACATGGATGGGCGGCTTGACAATATCAAGCACCTGATCCCGCGGACGCCGATCGACATCATCGAGGCTTTCCATCCGCTGCCCATGGGCGACCTGCCGCTCGACGAAGCTCTGGCGCTGTGGAAGGAGAAGGTCATCTGGATGGGGTTCCCCGATTCTGTGTTTCAGATGGGGCCAAAGGCTACCATCACGCACATGCTGAGCCTGCTCAATGCGGCTGCCCCCGGCGACCGGTTCGCCGTGGAAATGTCCACCGAGAACCAGGTCTCCAACCAGAACCTCCGCGCCTTGACATCCGTCCTGGAACAGGTGGAATTGCCCATCACCAGAGAGGCGGTCGACCGCATCGCCCGAGACGTCGCAGAGAAGCTCTGACGCGGACATCGGCGAAAGATGGGACGCCATTCGCCCATGTGCTCCCTACCGCGCCGCGGGGAGAATGGCATTGACAAGGCACGGGGGTCTTTGTTACAAGCGCCGGGGAACGCCACGCGGCCCCTATTCTCGCCGGGAGGTGAACGCCGAGTGCTGGTGGTCTCGCCACGTCGCTTCATTCTCAATCGTTCCGGTCAGCCTTGAGCCGTGATGGAGGTGAACATGGACGACGATCGGAAGGTCACCCGAGTCACCCGCCGCGCGTTCCTCGCCGGCGCATCCGCGGCGGCAGGTCTCGCCGTGTTTCCCCGGCGCGTGCGCGCCGCCGCGCCGAAATACCGTTTCAAGCTCTCCCACCACCTGCAGCTCAACATGATCGTCGAGGAGATGTCGCAGAAGTTTGCGGCCGAAGTCGGCAAACGGACGAACGGCGAGGTCGAGATCAAGGTCTTCGGGGCCGGCCAGATCGGTGGACTCAAAGACAATGCGGAGGGCGTGCGGTTGGGCACGCTCGATTTCAGCTGTGTGGACTGCGCGCAGATCGGGTTGTTCCACGCCCGCGCGGGCATTGTCAGCCTGCCGTTTCTGTTCCGGGATTATGCCCATTACAAGAAAGTGGTCCAGGGGCCGGTCGGCACCCAGCTGGCCAACGAGATTCGCGACAAGGCGAATATCCGCATCCTGTCGTACTGGCCTGCCGGGTTCCGGATCATCGCCAGCCGGAACAAGCCGATCAAGAGCGCTGCGGATATGCGCGGCCTCAAGATTCGCATTCCGGAAGTGCCGATCTACGTCGAGACGATGAAGGCCTTGGGCGCGAACGCCACCCCCATGCCGTGGGGAGAGGTCTACACGGCCATGCAGACCGGCGTGGTGGATGCCATCGAGGTTCCGAGCGACACCATCTATACGGGCAAGATGTACGAGGTGGCGAAGTACCTTTCGCGGACCTACCACATCTTCGTGGACTGCAACCTGGTGGTGAGCGAGAAGGTGCACGCGTCGCTGCCGCCGGACATCCAAAAGACCATCGCGACGGTTGCGCGCGAGGTGTTCTGGGATTACGGCGCGGTGGAGTCGGAGCGGCTCGACAAGGCCGGCTGGGATTCGCTGATCAAGGCCGGCATGCAAGGCGTCGAGCCGGATCGCGAGTCGTTCCGGGCGAGCGTGAAGCCGGTGTGGGACAAGTTCACGGCCCAAACCGATACCGCCGAGTGGGTCAAGAAGATCGTCGAAGCCTAACAGGCTGCTGAAAAAGGCCCATCTGCGACGTTAGCCCGCTCGCATGGCGCTGCGGCGTACGTGCTAAGTACGCCGCACGCCCCGCGTCGCGTGCCGCCTTGCATCTGGGCCTTTTTGAGCAGCCTGGGCAAGCACGGGTTTTTCAGCAACCTGCTAACCGATCCGCCCCGAAAAGGAGCGCGGATGTCACGCATCCTGGGATGGCTCGACGCCGGTCTGTACTGGGTCGTGGTGACCTTGACCGCGGTGCTGGCGGCGATGGGGTTCACCACGGTCGTGTGCCGATATGCCCTCCAGTCCTCCATATTCTGGGGCGATGAGTTCCTGCGCTACCTGATGGTCTGGCTCGTGTTCCTGGGGGCGGCGCTGGCCGCGCGGCACCGGGCATTGATCACCGTGGACATCTTCACCCAGCCGTTGCCCCGGCGACTGCGGGAACGGATCGCCGGAGCGGTCGCCCTGGTCTCGGCCACTTTCCTGGTCTACCTCGCAACCGTCAGCGTGCAGCTGGTCCAGCGGAGCGCGGGAACCGTATCGGCCTCGATGGGTCTTCCCATGGAGCGGATGTACCTCGTCTTTCCGATCGGGCTCGGGCTTACGGCGCTCAATCTCGTCCGCGAGGCGGCGGCTCGCGTCGGCGCCGCCTCGCGGGACGAGCCGGATACGCGGCCGGTCGGCCATGTCCCGGACCTGACCGTCCACCCGGAATAGCGGGTGACTGCAGGGGATCCCGCCCAATGATGATCGTCACCTTGTTCGTGCTCGTCACGCTCCTGATGACCGTGGGCATGCCCGTGGCGCTGTCCATGGGCTTGTCCGCGATGACCGTGGTCCTGCTGAAGGGGGAGACGAATCCCTTGGTCATGGCCCAGCGAATGTTCGTCGGGGTCGACTCGCTGCCCCTGCTGGCCATTCCATATTTCATCCTGGCGGGTGGCCTCATGGAGGCGGGCGGGATTTCGGTGCGGTTGGTCCGGTTCGCCAGCGCGATCGTCGGCCATATCCGGGGCGGCCTCGGCATGGTCACGGTCGTGGCCAGCATGATCTTTGCGGGGATTTCAGGCTCTGCGGCGGCGGATACCAGCGCCATCGGCTCCATCATGATGCCGGCGATGATCCGCAAAGGCTACAAGCGCGGGTTCGTCGTGGTCGTGCAGGCGTCCGCAGGAACCATCGGCCCAATCATCCCGCCGAGCATCCTGATGATCATCTATGGTTCCATGACCGGCTTGTCGGTCGGCAGGCTCTTCCTGGCGGGATTCATTCCCGGGGTGCTCGTCGGCCTCTCGCTGATGATCTTGACCTACTATTACGCCCGCCGCGACGGGTACGAAGGGGAGCCGCGGGCGACCTGGGGCGAGACCTGGCGCGCCGCCTGGGAAGCGCTTCCGGCCATGGCCTTGCCCCTGGTCATCATCGGCGGAATTCTCGGCGGGGTGTTCACGGCGACGGAAGCGGGGGTCACCGCCGTCGTGTACGGCCTGCTCGTGGGTTTCTTCGTCTATCGCGAGCTGCGTGTCCGGGATCTGCCCCGCGTCTTCGCAAACGCCGCGATGACCTCGTTCGGGCTGCTGTTCATCGTCGCGAATGCGGCCATGTTCGGCTGGGTACTTGCCCGCGAGGAGTTTCCGCGCCTCACCGTCGGATTCCTAAGCTCCCTCACGAATAGCCCGCAGATGATCCTGCTGCTGGTCATCGCCTTCCTGCTGCTGGTCGGCTGCTTTGTGGAAACGATCTCCGCGATGATCATTCTCGTCCCGATGCTCTTCGCGACGGGCGCCGCCTACCACATTGATCCGATCCACTTTGCGACGGTCATCGTCATCCTCCTCCTCATCGGGACGATCACGCCCCCGGTCGGGATCCTGCTATATCTGACCTGCGCCATGACGGAGACGCCGATCTCCGAGTCTCTCCGGTACATCATGCCGTTCGTCATCAGCATGCTGGCCGTCGTGGTCCTGGTCGCCTATTTCCCGCAGCTGTGTTTGTTTGTGCCGAATCTCGTCTTCGGGAACTAGTCACACATGGCGGGTGACGTCAAGCGCGCCCGTCGTTGCGGCCCGGGAATTCCTGGATCGACTTGGCAGCGCCAGCGGTCCAAAGCTCGGTGCCTGGCACCGAGGACCCTTGCGTGCATACCTTTCTCGATAGAGCGAGCGTCTTGCGTGATTGGGGGGGCCGACCGGCGCCGTGCATTGAGGCCCGTGCGCAATGCAGTTGTTGCCGCATCTGGCTTGCGAAAAATTGCCGGAGTGCGGTAATCTGTCCACTTCTCGTGAGGACGCAGGGCATCTTGACCTCTCCCGGGGACGCGCCGCGAGACATATGAAACTTCATCTGCTCCGTCAGGCGCCGACGCGTGAACAGTTCCACGACATGCTTGAGGCGCAGGGTAGCTACATCAAGCTGGCGGTGGATGTCGCGCAGGGCGGGGTCGTCGGGGGAGGCGAGTACCACGCAGATTGCGAGGAACTCCTCCTGGCGCAGGGGAGCCGCCAGGAAGACATCTGGGGCGCGGACTGGTATCCGGAGAGCCACACGGTGACCTTCGCTGCGCTGATCAACATTCGCCCGCGACAGGGCAACCGATCGATGGAGGTGCAGGATCCAACCCTCCGGACGCGCATCGAGCATGTCGTGCGTGCTGTGTTTGAGGGGGTGACACCGTGAGAGATCTCTCACTTCTCCAGGCGCGGTTTCAACGGGACGGACTCGACCGCCGACTTGGGAACATCGCGTCCAATCTCCTGCGCTTAAGCAGCTGGCTGCAGATGGGACGGGACCCTCAGGCCACGGTGGAGCTGATGTGCGAGACGGCCGCGATGATCGAGTGGACCGGAGACGACGCGACCGAGGAGCTGGTCAACGTCCAGCGCGAACTCTGTCGCTGGCGACAGGTCTGGCCGCTCGAGCCCACTCGCGGCCTCTTGGCCTTCCGCGCGCGGCAGATGTCGGAGCGCGTCCTCGAATGCTCGGGTCTCACCCAAACGCCCCCGAGCGGAGTCGCGTGAGGCGGCAGGGGTGCGGTTGTTCGAGATCTAG
>Ga0335084_10006787_pt1 | contig 11390 bp, 8 predicted proteins | sample Lox_Sample_44_FD_206721 | JGI IMG/M metagenome (GOLD analysis project Ga0335084, IMG submission 206721) | Soil microbial communities from Loxahatchee National Wildlife Refuge, Florida, United States - Lox_Sample_4.4 | ecosystem: Environmental > Terrestrial > Soil > Wetlands | place: USA: Florida...
TTCGGCTCGAAGCGCGCAAGGAGCCGATTCAGATTCTGGTGATTGACTCGATCAGTAAGGTGCCGACGGAGAACTGACGTCTACTTCAGCACCTCCGCCAGGAACGCCTTGTCTTCCAGTACGGCGCGCAACCGTTGTCCGCGCCCGCCCTGCGCTGCGGCTGGAGCTTCGAGCTGTTTGCGGATCGCGGGATCCATCTCGATCGCTTTGCGGATTTCGGCCAGCGCAGAGGTCTTATCGCCCAACTCGTAATCCATCAGCCCGACATTCAGTTGTGCGTTGCCACTGGGCATGTACCTGGCTGCCTTGGCCGCGGCATCGCGCGCCTCCTTGTTTTTCCCGGAGGAACGTAACTGCTGCGACCACTGCTGATACAGCCACCCCTGGTTGATGTCCAGCAGGCGGCGCAACTCGGGAATCGGTGCGGGACTGTCGTCCACGTTGATGTAAATCAACCGGTCGTTGTTGATGTTGCGGCCGCGCCCCTTGCCCACCACCAGCATGGATGCGGATTGCTTGCCGCGCGAATCGCCGCCCGCATCGTCGCCGGCCTTGAGCGCGGCGAAGAGCTTCTCCGCCAGATCGCCCTGCGTAGATTCGAACGCCTGCACCATCGCCTCCGGCACCTGCTTGCCGACCAGGATGTTGCCCTGCGCCGAGCAGTTTTTGCCCTGGCGGTCGCCGGCCCAGCTCGGCGCGTTCGGACCCGTATATGCCGCGATGTTGCCCTTGGCATCCACCACGGCGACCTGCCGCCCGTCCTTGCCCGGAAATGTGTCGTCCGCCAGCAGCTTGTCGATCACCTGCTTCGCGGTGAGCCCCTGGCGCAGCAACTCGAGCCCGCGCGGCCCATAGCCCACGTTGACGTTGGCCTGCGTGGCCACGCACCCCGTACCCGCCTCGCCCCACGGCACCACGGCGCCGACGGAGAAATATTTGGACGCGACCGTGACGCCGCAATCTCCAGTCGCGGGATCGTAGGCCACGATGGAAAACGTGTTTACATCCGCCGCGCACAACGGCAAGGCGGCCACAAGCGTAAGCAGCGTACGTCTCATAGGGTTGTTATATAACGGAAGGACACCGCTATGCCGAAAACCCCTCTGTTCGCCCTGCTCGTTCTGGTCGCCTGCGGCTTTGCGCTCCAGGACTCCGGCGCACCTGCCCGCGTCGCCGACCCGTTCGCCACCGGCTGGATGCTCATGGACACCAACGGGGACGGCATCGCGGACTTCGTCGCTGGCAAAATCGTGGTGCCCGCGCACCCTTCCGCCGCCGAGAACGCAGCGGCTGCGAATCTGGCCGCACGCGTGGGCTTCGGCTCCACGGGCTTCACTCCGCCGTTGGTCGTGACCGCGGCCGGCGATGCCGGCTCCGGACCGCGCATCTTCGTCGGAAAGGACGCCGTGCCCGCATCGATGGCGAGTGAGGCGGCGGCGTTAGTCGCTCAGCTCGCGAAAGAAGAAGGTGGGATTTTCGAGCTGCACGGAAATCTGGCCCTTCTCGGCGCCGATGACGAAGGCCTGCTCGCAGCCGCCGATGCCTGCTCCGCCCGCGCGCCCTACCAGTGGCGCGTTCCCGGCGACCCGCTGAGTCAACTCGGCGACCTCACGGGTGTCACCTACGCACGCGGAAAAGCGGGCGTGAGCCGCGCATTCCTGCGGTCCGGCAGCGTGGTGCAATTGAATCCTCCCGCCGTAAGCCCCGCCCCCGCATCGCCCGCGAACGCCCAGCCCGATGCCGCCGGCAATCCTCCGCCGCGGCTCGATCTCGCCGCCCTCTACACCAGCCGCGGCCTCTTCACCGGAACTCCGCGCATGCCGGTCCCCTCTACGCTCGACTCACACCTCTACGTGCCTGCCGGCGCCGCGGGAGTTGCAATGGCCAATCTCGCCGCCCGCATGGGTATGGAGACCACCGGCATCACGCTGCCACTTGCCAGCCCTGCCGGCAGCGCCGTCCCCCGCGACGTTCGCAGCAAGGCCGTGATCGCCGGCGATTCCGCGTTATCCCGCGAAGCCACGCAGAAATTGCGCACGCAGCACAACGCCCTCGATCCCGGCGAAGGGGAAATCGACGTCGTCGACGACGCCTTCACCCGCCGTCCCGCAGTGCTGGTGCGCGGCGACGATGCCGGCTCCGCCGCCGCCGTCGATTGGGTCTCCGGCCACGCGCCGAACCTCTGGGAGACCGGCAAACCGTACCTCGCCATCGAAGAGATCCGCTACGACCTCCACCGCTTCTTTTCTCTCCGCTCCGGCGCCGGACAGGCCGCGGCCGCGCTCTATCACCTGGAGCGCTGGGCCAGGGACATCGCCCCCGACACCAAAGACGTGAAGGCCGAAGTCTACGCCGACGTCGCCGACCCGAAGCTCTCCTCCTTCATTGGCCAGGTCATTCCCGGCGCGACCGTGAAAGCCGCCAGTCTGCGCGCGGGCACCCGCTGCTGCGACGAGCTCCACTTCCGCGCGCCCGGCATCGAGTTTCAAAAACAGGCCCCCACCTTCGCCGAAGACATCGTCATCCCGTGGGAAGGCAAACGCCTCGTGGATGCTGTGCGCGCCGCATCCGCGAAAATGCCCCGCCGCCAGGAAGTCAGGCTCACCGCCCTGGTCAGCGAAGGTCCCGAACAACGGCGCAAGCTCGAATCGGAGTTGAAAGAACTGCTGATCCGGGCCGGCGCGGACCCGCAGCGCACCAGCGTCACGGTGCTTTGCGCCTACAAGCCCGGCTATAGCTGGCTGATGGACGACGTAGCCAACGCCCTCGCCGCCAAGCCAGTGGCCGGCGTTAGCATCGAGTTCGCCCGCAACGTCGACCCCACCGGCATGCGCTCCATGTGGAGCGAGGCGCGCTGGGTGCAGGAACTCTATCCCGTCGACGAGATGCTGGCGCGAAAGCTGAATATCCCGCTCGAAAAGGTCACACTGCACCAGTTCGAGCCCGGGTCCGGCAGCCCCACCTACCGCGCCCGCGCCTTCGATGCCGCCGGCAAGGAAATCCTCAGCCGCGAATTCACGGTGCCCACCGTCTCGCAGCCCTACAACGGCGTCCTTCCGCGCTACGAACAGGTGCAGGTGGATACCGGCTGGGTCAAGCTCGAAGCCGGCGGCAAGCCCCTGCTCGACGAGCGCATCAAGACCGACATCGAGGAATTCTGGGACCACTATCAGAACCAGACACTGCCCAAGGTCTGGCAGTTCGTCATGTCGCAGGTGCATGGCGAGCTGCGCGCCGAATTCGCGCCGCCCTTCGACACGCTCAAGCTCGACATCCACATGAGCGAGCCGGACTACAATCTCGACCTCGACCGCGAGCGCATCTCCAGCCTGGAAGCGCTCCAGGAGGACACGTTCTACTCCACCGACAACTTCATGGCCATGATGGGCGATCTCGAGACCGGCCGGCCGCTCGGCTACATCGGCCGCGTGATCCCCATCGTTCACCGCAGCGAAGACGGCCAGGACGGCCGCGTCCACATCGAGTTCTATGGCAAGCCGGAAGCGAACCCATTGGTCCGTCTGAGCTGGACCGACGCGCAGGGCCGCTCGCACAAACAGGAGCGGAATCTGCCGGCGATCGCCGGCGAGATGATGCCGCGCCTCGTGCAGGCCCGCGTGAAGGCCGGTGAAGACGGCGTACAACGCCTCACCTGGGTGATGCCCGCCGATTATCTCGACGACAAGTACGACGAGTGGCTGAAACTCGAGGGCCAGGACCAGGTGGACCGCAGCCTCTTCCCCGTGGAGCGTGCGCGCGGCCAACTGCGCTGGCTGGAGCGCATGCACACCGCCGGCCTGTACGCCGACGATCTGGCCTATCCGCACCTGAAGCAGATGTCGATCGAGTTCGAGCTGCCGCTCCCGGTCACCGCCAGGCCCGACACTCCGCCGGAGCGCGCCGTCGCCGAGTGGACCGTCACGGCGCCGGCAACGAAGCGTCCGCTCATCACCGACGTGAAGCCCATCGGCGCCACGCCCATCGTGCAGTGGGACGAAGCCATCAGCCCCGCCGAGAACGCCGCCGTCCTCTCCCGCCTCGCGCATACGCCGGGCGTCACCGTCTACTGGATGGGCCGCAGCTACCTCGGGGAGAACATCTGGGCCGCCGACATGATGCTGCCCAGCCCGTCCACGCTGCGCAGCGTCGCCAAGGAGACCACCACCAAGCCGGTCATCGTCTATTCCGGACGCCAGCATGCCAACGAGGTTTCCAGCACCAGCCATATTCTGAAGCTCGCCGAGGAGCTCGCCACCGATCCCGCCAGGCGCGAGGTGCTCAAGCGCGTGAACGTCGTGCTGCATCCGATCACCAATCCCGACGGCGCGCAGCTCTCCGTCGACCTGGCGAAGATCACGCCCGACAACATGCTGCATCCCGGCTATCACGGCTCGCTCAGCGCCGACGTGTCCGCCGGCCAGACCGAGACCGATCCGATCTATCCCGAATCGCGCACCCGCAAGCAGTTGATCGATGCGTGGCTGCCCGACGCCTTTCTCAACCCGCACGGCTACCCGTCGCACGAATGGGTACAACCGTTCAGCGAATATTCCGGCTGGGTGCAGAGCCGCCAGGGCGCGAACAACGGGCGCGCGTGGTGGATTCCGCGCGGCTGGTTCACCAGCCTCGGCTACCTGCGCGACGAGCAGCACCCCTACAGCAAGGCGACCGCGTACGCGCTTCAGGACCGCATCGTGGCCGCCGAGCGCGAGGTGCCCGGCCTGCTGCCGCTCGAACAGCGCATGAACAGCCGCTACGAGCGCTTCGGCCAGCGCTGGCAGCCGAAAAACATGTTTCAGCCGCTGGTGAACGACATCCGGATTTACATGTCGCTCAAGGGCAGCGCGGGCCGCGGCGGCGCCGGAGGCGGCGAAGGTGGAGCCGGCGCCGCGCCCGCGCCGGGAAGCGGCGGCGTCGGCGGGATCTCACCCGATATCACCTGGGATGCCGGCTACACCGAAGCGCCCGACGAAACCGCGCACGGCGAGTACATGAAGCTGGTGGCGTCGGCGGGCCTGGCCTTCGATTGGGTCCACCTGAAATACCTTGCCGACGGCGACCAGAGGATCACCCGCACCGGGCGCGAGGCGCCAGGCGGCGGCGTTCAGTGGCGCGTCGAGCGCGCCCGGCCGGTGCTGCCGAAGTAAGCGCTAGCGGATCACCGCCGCCAGTTCCTCATACTGATCGCTGGCGATCAGGTTCACGCCCGCCGCCACCGCGGCCTTCCACCGCAGCATCACGGCCTCCCGGCTCCCGAAGTTGTAAGTATCGCCCCAACCCTTGTCCTCGCCGGGCGCGAAGCCATCCAGCGTGAAGAAGCGAATCCAGTAGCCCAGCTTGTGCGCGTGATCCACGAGTGCCCGCAGGCGGCGATCGTCGTCGGGCGTCCAGTCGCCGGCCTTGTGCTGGCCGCCCTCCTCCACCACGAACCAGGAATTGTTCCACCAGCGGCGGTAGTTCGTCGCCGGCTGGGTGAGCAGTCGATCGGGCGGAAGCGTTGCCTGAAGGTGCTCGCGTTCCGCCCGGTTGGCTGCCTGTAGGGTGGCCGTGTGCGCCGACCCGAATACTCGCAGCCGCCCGCCCACCGGCACCTGCTTGAAGAAGACCTCTTCCTGCGCATCCGCGTCCTCGGTGAGCACCAGCAGCGGCTTGGGGTCGAACGGCGACAGGCGGCTGGGGTCCGCGGTCTTCTCGGCGGTAGTGATCCAGCCCTGGTATTCGCCCAATAGGTCCCAGACGGCTTGCAGCAGCTCCGGCTGGACGCTCTTGAAATCGAAGTGAAGGACGATGATCGGCCACCGCGCCCGGTCGTTCTCCGCCAGAGCCTTCTCCACGATGGGCCGCACCCGTTCGAAGAAGTGCGTCCGTAACGGCAGCTCGCCGCCCGTGGTTTTGGCGTCGTGCGAAACCACCGGCTCGCCGCGCGCCCAGGCGATGTCCTGCTCGATCGCGACCGGAAACGGCGTGCGCAGCGCCCGGTCGATGCGGTCCTTCCACTGGCCTTTGTAGGGATAGCAGTTGTGCGCGTCGGGCACTGGGCGATTGTGATTCAGGAAGTCCATAGGGCTCTGTTGCGCGGCCAGGGGCAGAACGGCCAGGATCGGGGCAAGCGCGAGTCGCATCTCTCGATAATAATGGAGTGCGGAGGGGCAACATGAACCGAAGACAGCTTCTTCGCTCGGCGGCGGCAATCCCCGCTGCCGGAGCCGCGTTCCGCGCCGCCGCGGCACAGCAGAAACAGATCCGGATCACCGCGCTCGAGACCGACGTCCTGAAGCGCCCTCCCGGCACGCCCACCTACGACGCCATCCACAAGCTGGGTGTCGATAGCGGCAGCGTGGTCCTGCGGCTCAAGACCGACGCCGGCATCACCGGCTGGGCCAGCAGCTCGTTCGGCATGATCGCCGGCGGTCCGCGTGTCGTGCAGACCATCCTGGAACAGGAAGTGAAGCCGGTCCTCATCGGGCAGGACCCGGCGTTCCCCCGCCGCATTCGCGCTGAGCTCTGGAAGGCGCTGGAATACAACGGCGTCACCGGCGTGGTGCAGTTCGCCATCGCCGCCGTCGATATCGCGGTCTGGGACATCCTGGGCAAGAGCGCCGGCCTTCCCGTCTACCGCATGCTGGGCGCCTTCCGCGACCGCCTGCCCGTCTACTCCATGTGCGGCTGGTATTACGACGATGACGCCGATCTCTCGCACTACCGCCGCGCGCTCGAACAGGCCATGGAGCAGGGCTACCATGCCGTGAAGATCAAAGTGGGCCGCGATTCCATGGACGATGACATCCGCCGCATCAAGCTCGCCTTCGACGTCGTGGGCAAAGGCAAGCGCGTGATGGTGGACGCCAACCAGGTGTTCAACCGCAACGAGGCGCGGCGGCGCGGCAAAGTCTACGAGCAGATGGGCTGCTTCTGGCTGGAGGAGCCGCTGCCGCCGTACGACATGGAAGGCTTCGCCGGGTTGGCCCAGGCGCTGGACATCCGCATCGCCACGGGCGAGAACCTCGCCACCAAATACCAGTTCGCCGACCTCATCGCGCGCAAGGGCGTCGACGTGGTGCAGCCCGACAACCGCCGCGCCGGCGGCGTCACCGAGTGGATGGAGATCGCCGCGCTTTCCGATGCCTACAACCTCGAGCTCGCCAGCCATGGCGGCGGGAACACCAATCTCAACATGCTGCTCGCCATGCCCAACGCGATCTACATGGAGACCAGCGGCGCGCACAAGCTGGTCAACGGCGAGATGCTCGCGCCCGAAGAGCCGGGCATGAGCAGCGAAGTATCGGAAGCCGAGATCAGGAGGTACCGCGTATGAAACTGACGTTGCTGATCACCCTGGGCGCGCTCATCGCGTCCGCGCAGAATAACCCGGTGCTCGGGGAGGACGCCGTCAAGGTTTCCGAGCACGTCTGGGCGATCATGGGATGGCCGAACATCGGGATCGTGGTGGGCAGCGCCGCCACACTGGTGGTCGATACCGGCCTGGGACCTCGCAACGGCGCCACCATCGCGCGCGTCGTGGCGAAACTGGCGCCGGGCAACAAGAAGCTCTATCTCACCACCACGCATTTTCATCCTGAGCACGCCGGAGGCGACGCGGGATTCCCCGCCAGCACCATCCTCATCCGCGACGCTGTGCAGCAGAAGGAAATGGAGGCGCACGGCCAGGAGATGATCGCCATGTTCGCCGGCCGCTCGCCGCAGCAGAAGGAACTGCTCACCGGCGCGACGCTGCGCACGCCCGACATCACCTTCGACAACGAGGCCGCGGTGGATCTGGGCGGTGTGACCGCGCGCCTGCTCTGGTTCGGCGGCGCGCACACGAAGGGAGATGAGCTGACCTTCGTCGAACCGGACCGCACGTTGATCTCGGGAGATGTGGTGCAGAACAAAGTCGTGCCCAACATCTTCGGCGATGGCGGCACGCCCGCGAGCTGGCTCGCGGTGCTGGACAAGGTGGCGGCTCTGAACGTGCTGCACGTCCTGCCCGACCACAGCGCTCCCGGCGATGGCTCGATGGTCGCGCTGGAGAAGAAATTCATCAGCGACCTGCGCGGGCGCGCCTTGGAGCTCAAGCAGCAGGGCGTAACTGTCGACGATGCCGGAAAACAGCTCGGCACCGAGTTCAAGGCGAAGTACGCCGACTGGCCGAGTATGAATGTCGCCGGCTTCGTCCGCAGCGTCTACGCCGAGCGCTAGTTCTTGTAGGGTAGGCCTCCTGGCCTGCCCCGCGCGCGGAGCGCGCGTGCGCTAATCCGGCAGCGCGAACAGGTACGAAGTAAGATTCTCCAGGTCCCCCTGCGGCAGCCGGTACGGCGGCATGATGGAGCCGGGCGACAGCGCCTGCGGGTTCTTAAAGTGCTCCAGCACCCAGTTGCGGCTCTGCCGCTTCGCCAGCCCGTTCAGGGGAGGTCCTATGCGCATGCCCCCGCCGTTTACCAGGTGGCAGGCGCCGCAGCGATTCGCCTGGTAAACCAGCGCTCCCGCTACGGCGAAATCCGGCGCGTTGTCCAGCGCGGTGGCGTTCTTCTCGTTCAGCTTCAACAGAAATGACGCCAGCGCGTTCAACTGCGCGTCGCTGAGCTGAATCGGCGGCATCGACGAACCGGGCCGCATCACGCTGGGCCGCTTGAAATGCGCGATCATCCAGGCGGCGTCTTTGTGGATCGCGGTCTGCGTGAGGTCCGGGCCGATGGCCGTTCCGCGCCCGCCGATCACGTGGCATGACGCGCAGTTCTCCTTGCGGAAATAGCCGATGCCCGCCATCTCCTCCGGAGAAAGTTGCAGCCAGTCCGTGGGCGCCGAGTAGTCCACCTGGGTGGCGCTCGCTTCCTTGGGCGTGGATTTTACCGCCGCGGCCGTCAGCCCGCCCCAACCGATCGCCGCCAGTCCCACGAACGCGATGGCCGTGGTCCGCCGCGTCACCCGGACCATTCTGGCGCGGTCGATGAACGGCACCAGGATCAGCGCCAGCACCGCCAGCCCGGGCAGCACCACGCTGCCCACTATTTCCAGCGGACCGCTGAACAGTTTGAGCGTCTGGAACAGAAACAGAAAATACCATTCGGGGCGGGGAATGTAGGCCGTGTCGGTCGGGTCGGCGAGTTGTTCCAGCGGCACCCGCACCGCAACCGCCATCACGAACAGAATGGCGAATGCGATGAAGATGGCCACCGTGTCCTTGAACACCTGCACCGGGTAGAACTGCTTCCTGGGAAGCTGCTCATCGCCGGGCGCCGGCGCCACGCCGTGTTTGCGCACCAGGTACACGTGGATCGCGATCAGCAGCAGCGTGGCCGGCGGCAGCAGAAGCACGTGCATGCCATAGAATCGTGCGAACGTCACCACGCCGACCGCACCCTCGCCGCCCAGCAATCGCGCCAGATACGGACCCACGGCCGGTGCCTGCCCCGCGATCTGCGTGGTCACCACGGTGCCCCAATAAGCCCGATTGTCCCAGGGCAGCAGGTAGCCGGTGAGCCCGTAGGCCAGCGTGACCAGCAGCAGCACCACTCCGACCATCCACGTGGCTTCGCGCGGCTTCTTGTACGCGCCGTACAGAAACACCTGCACCATGTGGAGCACCACCACCACGATCATCATGCTCGCGCCCCAGTGGTGCAGGCCGCGGATGAGCCGTCCGCCGGTGAGCTCGGTCAGAATGTAACGCAGGCTGTTGTAGGCGTCGCCCGGCGTAGGCGCGTAGTTGAATGCCAGCAGCGCGCCCGTGAACGCCTGCACGAGGAACAGGAAGATGGCCACGCTTCCGAAAACCTGATGCCAGCCGCTGGATGCCGGGATTTCCTCGTACAGAAACTGGCGCACGGCGGTGCGAATGCCGGTCCGGTTGTCCAGCCAGTCGTTGATGCCGTTCCAGCGCCGCCTCACGACTTGCCCTCCCCCCCGATGTGAAGCCTCCCGATCATCAGCTTCGTGCCCTCGACCTTGGTTTCGTAGCGGTCGAGCGGCCGCGGCGCTGGGCCCGAAATCACTCGGCCGTCCGCGGCAAACAGCGAGTTGTGGCACGGGCAGAGGAATTCGTCCTTGGCATCGTCCCAGTGATACGCGCAGCCGAGATGCGTGCACTGCGGGCCGAAGGCCGTAATCCGGTCGGCCGCGTCCTTGACCACCCAGGCCGTGCTCCGTTCGCTCGTGACCTTCCAGCCGTCCACACGGTTCTTGCGGAATGTCATTTCGACCGGCGAGTTCGGTGTGAGCCGGGTGATGTCGCCGACCAGAACCCACTCCTCGGGCTTGCGGGCTTTCGGAGGAAAGAGAAGGTAAATGAGCGCAGGCAGGCTCAGGGCGGCCGCGATCAACCCCCAGAGGCCGTAGATGACGCCGACGAAGAAGTGCCGGCGCGATGCGGCTTTTGCATCCTGCGGTGAGACGGTCTGCACGTCACTATCCTAAACGCAGCCGGCGCGGGATTTATGCCCCAAATGTATAGAGTTTGCAAATTTTGCGGCGACCAACAGAGGAGAAATCGCTTCCGCGTGCAGCGCGTCTTACTTCGCTTCGGGACTGTTCGCGGTCGCCGGTTCCTGCCCGTAATTCTGGTGTATGGTCATACTCTGATCGGAGTAGAAGGTGCGGCTGCCGCTGGAATTGAACGCCACCGGAGTGGCGTTCACCACGTAGCCTCCGGGATTCCCGGTCATGGTGAACTTGTAACCCTGCTTTTCCCCGCCGGCGAGGTCGGAGCTGATCAGATCCGCTGCCGACGGGCTGGCGGTGCCGCTCGCCGGAGGGCCAAGCTCGGTCAGTGAAGCTGCATACTTCCCGTACTGCGAATAGTACTGTACCTGAACCGTGTGGATCGTCTTGATGGCGGCGATCGCGGCCACCTCCTGGGAGTACATGCGGGCGCGGCTCAAGCGCGGCGCGGCAATCATGATGATAATGAGGATGATCGCGATAACGATCAGAAGCTCGATAAGGGAGAAACCGCGGCGGCGGCGACGCTGTAGGTCGAACATATGGAGTACTTCTTTATTTTATGACGCCGCATGGGGTGAAAACGTTGAGGGCGATTGTCGGCCCTTCTGATCAGGACCGATGGCCTAATGAGCCTCTGGACTTTCGGCGGTCGCAGGGTCGGCGCCCCGGTTCTCGTGAATGATCATGCTGTCGTCGGAATAGAAGGTGCGCGAGCCATGGACGCCGAACTTGATGGGCTCCGCATGGATCGCGTAGCTGCCACTTCGATCTTCGAGCCGGAACCGATAGCCGCCTTTTTCGCCTCCAGCCAGGTCGCCCGCAAGATACCGCCCACCCAGATCGCGCAGGGATGCTGCATAGTGGCCATATTGCGAGAAGTACTGCACCTCCGCGGTCTGAATGGTCCGGATCGCCTGCATGGCCGCCATCTCATGCGAATTGCGGATGGC
>Ga0335084_10006790_pt1 | contig 11387 bp, 10 predicted proteins | sample Lox_Sample_44_FD_206721 | JGI IMG/M metagenome (GOLD analysis project Ga0335084, IMG submission 206721) | Soil microbial communities from Loxahatchee National Wildlife Refuge, Florida, United States - Lox_Sample_4.4 | ecosystem: Environmental > Terrestrial > Soil > Wetlands | place: USA...
CCAGCGGCGTGACCATGGCCTGGCTGCTCCTGCCGCGCTGGGCCGACCTCTGGGAAAGCGCCTACGGCTTGCGGCTCTCGGCCAAGCTTCTGGCGGTCTTGACGATGCTCGCGATCGCCGCCCTCAACCGTTTCTGGCTGACCCCGCGCGCCCTCGCCGGCGAGACCGAGATGAGGCGGCGGTTGCTCCAGGTCCTGCGGCTCGATCTGGCGGTGGCGCTGCTCGCCATCATTCTCGCGGTCGCCCTGTCCTCGGGCCCGCCGCCCGTGGCCTCGCTCGTCCTCGATCTGTCGAATGAGCAATTTGCAATCACGCTGACGCTGAGCCCCGGCCGTTCCGGCGACAATGATGCAGTCGTCAGGATTGGCATGCATGACGGCATGGCGGTCGACCCCAAGAAGATCGAGATTCGCGTGGAATCGCCGGACGCCGGGATCGAGGCGTCGACGCAGGAAGCCAAGCCGATCGCGCCCGGTCTTTATCGGGTCGCGGCTCTTCCGCTATGGGCGAAGGGAGCGTGGAAACTGCGGCTCAGCCTCATGATCGACGATTTTACGATGGTCGATCGCGATGCCGAGTTGAACCTGTCGCGATGAGAGCGCGGCCCGTTCAGGTTGGGCCCGGCATGAAGGCCGACTGGATGAAGCTGCGGTAGAGCAGAACCTGCCGCGCCAGGACGTCCTTGTCCTTCAGCACCCGCGACAGGATGATGCCGCCCTCGACCAAGGTGGCGAGCATATCCGCCGCGGTTTCGAGATCGATCTCGAAGCGCGGCGGGTAAAGCGCCGCGACCTCCTCGAGCTGCCCCAGCATGCGCCGCCGCCAGGCCAGGACGCCTTCGGCATTGAGATCCCTGATCTCGCGGCTGAAGAGCTGGTCCTGATAGCAGTAGGCAGCGGCCAGGCAGCCCGGATGCGATTCGGGCAGGCTCTCCAGCATCTCGACGAACAGCTTGAGCGCGATCAGGAGGCTATGCAGCGGATCGCTATGCAGTTCGCGGGCCCGGCCGAAGATGTCATCGAGAATGGCGTGGTCGCGTTCGAGGTAGCGCTCCAGCAAGGCCTTGGCCAGGTCGCCCTTGTCCTTGAAGTGGTAGAAGAAGCCGCTCTTGGTGATGCCGGCCCCGGCCACCAGCTCCTCGATCGAGGTGGCGCCGAAGCCCTTCTGCAGCACGGCCGCTTCGGCCAGGTCCAGAATCCGGTCGCGCGCCGAGCTCTTGGCTCTGGGATTCGTCGCTGGGATCGCGGCCATCGTCATGCGTGCACTTTACCACAAGTGCAGTTGCATCAGCATTTTGTCCTATCGGCCTGTAGAATTGCCGCGCTAACTCCTTGTCTGCGCTGGCTCTTGCGGGTCGATCGCCCGCCATACCGCAAGTCGGCTGGATCGAGAAACACAGACCCGTATGTTCCTGCTCCCCACTGCAAGCCCCCCGTCGCATCATGGGCGGGGCAAAAGACAGGAGATGAGCCATGACGCGCAACGACAAATGGGGCAACCCGGTCTCGCATGTTTCGGCCGACGCCGTGACGCGCCTGGAGCGGGCGACGGAACTGCTGGCCTGCTATCAGGCCGATCCGGTTGCCGAGTTGGATGCCGCCTTGGCCGAGCATCCCGATCTCGTCATGGCCCATGCCATCCGCGGCGGCATCATGGCGACCACGAGTGACAAGGCGTTCGAGGGCGAGTTGGCCAAGGATCTGCTGGCGGCCGAGTCACTGGCACGCCATGCCAACGATCGCGAGCGCGGTCACACTGCCGCCTTGCGGGCTTGGCATGACGGCGACTATGAACGGGCGACCGAGCTCTGGGGCCGTGTCGCGATGGCCTACCCACGCGACCTGGCGGCGATCCAGTTCGCGCATCTCGGCGACTTCTTTCTCGGATACTCCGCCATGTTGCGCGACCGCGTTGCACGCGTCCTGCCCTATTGGGATGGCGCCGTTCCTGGCCGCGGCTATGTGATGAGCATGCACGCCTTCGGACTAGAGGAGACCGGCGACTACGAGCAGGCGGAACAGACCGGCCGCGCCGCTATCGCCCTCAATGGCAAGGATGGCTGGGGCGTCCATGCGGTAGCCCATGTGATGGAGATGCAGGGCCGCGCCCGCGAGGGCGCCGCGTTCCTTGCCGATAGTGCTGATGTGTGGGCGCCCGGCAGCCTCTTCTCCTTCCACAATTTCTGGCACCAGGCGCTGTTCCATCTCGATTCCGGCGACGTGAAGGCGGCCCTCAAGCTCTATGACGAGAAGATCTCGGCCGGCAATTTCGGCCAAGCGCTCGAGCTCGTGGACGGCTCTGCCCTGCTGTGGCGGCTTTCGGTGCTGGGCCACGATGTCGGCCACCGCTGGAAGGACCAGGCCGACAAATGGGAGACCCGGATCGAGGACGGGGTCTATGTCTTCAATGATATGCACGCCATGATGGCCTTCGTCGGCGCGGACCGCGCCCAGGCACGCAAAGCGCTGCTGGCGACGGTCGAGCGGGTCGCCGCCGGCAATCGTGGCACCAACGCGATGATGACCCGCGAGGTCGGATTGCCGGCGGTCAAGGGCATCGAGGCCTTCGGCCGGGGCGACTACCGGGCGGCGCTCGACCTGATGCTGCCGCTGCGGGGCAAGGCCAGCCGCTTCGGCGGCAGCCATGCGCAGCGCGACGTCTTCTCCTGGACCCTGACCGAGGCGGCCATTCGCGCGGGCGACCGCGCCCTGGCCGAAACCTTGGCCGCCGAACGGCTGGCGCTCAAGCCGGACAGCCCGCTCAATCGCGATTGGCGCACCCGCGCGCGGGACCTGCCGGCACCGAAGGCGGCCTAGCCGGCAAGGACGGGGGGTGAGAGCCGACACCGCTCTCGCCCCCGTCGGGAACCGGCATGACTCGGCCCAGCGTCCGCGTGATTGCCTAGCCGATATGGCCGGGAAACAGCGGCAGCCCCTCGACTCCCTTGAGTTCCACGCACCAAAGTGCGCCGCCCATCGAAGGCTCGGTCGAGAGCCCGGGCTTGCCGCCGTCGGTTACATAGAGCCTGTTGCCAACGAAGGCGCAGTTGGTCGGGATCAGCCCGATCATCATGCGTTCGACATAAGTGCCGTCGCGCCGTGCGATGTCGATCCCGCCGCAATCGACGCCGGTGACGTAGAGGTCGCCGTTCGTCGCTATCTTGAAGCCGTCGGGCACGGTGGGCGGCGGCAGGATGCAGAGCTCGGTCACCTTGCCCGACGGGCTGCGCCGTTTCACGGCGCGCGTGTAGGATTCCACCCAAACCAGGCTGCCATCGGCATCGACGCAGATGCCATTCGGAAAGACCGGCGGCAGTTCCTCGAGCAGCACGCCCGTGCCGTCCGGTTTGAGGGCGCAGATGAAGCCGACATTCGACTTGCCGACCGGGTCGTAGGCGCCGCCGGGATCGGTGAAGTAGAGCCAGCCATCCGGGCCGAAGGCGAGATCGTTGGGCGCCAGCAATTGGTGGTTTTCAACCTTGGTCGCCAGAATCTCGACCTTGCCGTCCGGTGCGATGCGCTGGATCGAGGGAGGACGCTGCTGGGCCGCGCGCCAGGGGCCGATCTTGCCGCCGTTCTGGGTCACATAGAGATAGCCGTCCGGCGCCGCCAACACCGCGTTGGGGCCGCCGCCGACATCGGCGAATTGACGAACGCCCTTGTCAGGGGCCCAGACGGAGACCTGGCTGCGATAGCTCTCGACGAACAGGATGCGGCCATCGGGCAACGGCGCCGGCCCTTCGGGCCAGCCGAGACCGGACGCCAACTGGGTCACGACCGGAGCCTTTTTCATGGCAGCCCTCGAGAAGGCAAGAGAAGGAAGGCGAGCTTACGAGGCGGAGAGCCAGGCCTTCAACTCCGTTGCCGGATCGCCCGCAGCCGCCTTCGGGATCGAGCGCCGCCCCTCCAGCACCTTCTTGCCGACGGCATAAGCCAGCGCATCGTTCATGGCATCGACGGCGATCAGCTCCTCGCCGCGGTAATACCAGACCGACTGGCTCTGCGCCCGCTTGCCGGGCCGCAAGACCGTGTCCGTGTAGCCGCGGTTGAGGCCGGCGATCTGCAGCTTCACGTCGTACTGGTCCGACCAGAACCAGGGCATGGGATCATACTCGCTCTCGTTCCCGAGCATGGCGGCGGCCGCATGCTCGCCCTGGTCGATCGCGTTCTGCACGGATTCGAGCCGGGTCCGTTGCCCGCGCCAGGGAAAGTTGGCGCAATCGCCGGCGGCGAAGATATCGGGCGCCGAGGTCCGGCATTGGCCATCGACCCGAATTCCGTTCTCGATCGCGAGACCGGACTGGCTTGCGAGCTCATCATTGGGAAGAATCCCGATTCCGACGATGGCAAGATCGGCATCGATCCCCGTTCCATCCTTGAGCCGCGCGCCGACAATCCGTCCCTCGCGACCAACCAGCGCATCCAGCATCGTTGACTCGCGAATCGACGCGCCATGGCGGCCATGGAGCTCGCGGAAATAGTCGGAGGTCAACGGCGCCGCCACGCGCTGCAAAATGCGGTCCGCCATCTCGATGAGGGTGACATCGAGGCCTTTGGAGCGAGCCACCGCGGCCGCTTCCAGGCCGATATAGCCGCCGCCGATCACCAGCAGCCGCTTGCCCGGCGTCAGTATCGGCGCGATCGCATCGGCATCGGCCAAGGTCCGGATCGCGAAGACACCGGCGAGATCGCCGCCGATTTTGGCCGGCAGCAGCCGCGGGCGCGAGCCGGTAGTCAGTGCGAGCTTCTTGTATCGGAGGACCTTGCCGTCGCTCAAGGTCACGGCATGGTCGCGCGGGGAAAGGGTCCGTACCGCGCACGAGAGCCGGGTCTCGATCTTCTGGTCCTCATACCAGCCGGGCGGCCTTATCAGGAGCCGATCGACCGCGAGCTCGCCCGAGATGTATTTCTTCGACAAGGGCGGGCGCTGATAGGGCAGGACCGGCTCCTCGCCCAGCAGCAGCAGCGGTCCGTCATAGCCGAGGGCCCGGAGCTTCGCGACCAGCGAGGCGCCGGCCTGCCCCGCCCCGATAACGATGATCGGATCCGCCATGGGTGGGTCGATCAACGCCCAGGGCCGCGATCAAATCGCCGGCACATGCAGGACAATGCCGTCCAACTCGTCACTCATCTTGATTTGGCAACTCAGCCGGCTCATCGGGCGCCGCTCGGCGGCGGTGATCTCCAGCATGTCCTGCTCCATCTCGTCAGGCTTCCCGGCTTTGCCGTACCACGCTTCGTCGACATAGACATGGCAGGTGGCGCAGGACAGGCAGCCGCCACATTCGCCAATCACGTTGGGCACATTGTTGGCGACCGCGGCTTCCATCAGACTATGCCCGATCGCCACCTCGGCCGTGATCTTCCGGCCGTCACTCAGGATCCAAGTTACCTTCGGCACCACGCTCTCCCATCGCCGGCCATCCTTTGGCAGCCGTCGCTATCAGACATAGTAGATATAATAGTCGCGCACCGCATCGCCCTCGAGCGCGGCGACGCGCCGGATCTCGCCTTCCTTGATGCCGATATGGTTGGCGACCAGAAGCTCGCCGACGGCGGCCGTGATCTTCTTGTCCTCGGCCAGTGCCTTCAGCGCCTCGCCTAGATTGTCGGGCACGCCGACGGTGGCGTCGTGGCGCTCGATGCAGTCCGCCGTCTCGGCTGGGGGCAAGGGATATTTGCCGGTGAAGCCGAGCTTGGCCGCCTGCAGCACGGTCGCGACCAGGGTATAGGGATTGGCGGCGGCATCGCCCATACGATGCTCGATGCGGGCCTTCTTGCCGCCCTCGGTCGAGAGGCGGGTCGTGACCCCGCGATGATCGATGCCCCAGTTGCACCAATAGCCCGACAGGCTCGCTGGCTTCAGCCGCTCATAGGAGTTGACCGTGGGGGCGATCAGCCCCGCCATGCCGCGATGATGATGCATCAGCCCGGCGACGCAGCCCTTGGTCAGATCGCTCAGCTTGTCGGCCTGCGAGGTTTCCCCGATCACGTTGTTGCGCTGCTTGTCGGCGAAGCTGAAATTGACATGGAGGCCGCTGCCGCCCAGCGTCGGGATCGGCTTCGGCATGAAGGTCAGGACGATGCCGTGATCGAGCGCGATCTCGCGTGCCATCAGCCGGAACAGGAAGACGTCGTCCACCGCCTTCACCGCGTCGTCATAGGTCAGGGTGAACTCGAACTGCGGCGAATCATATTCCGTGGTGAACCCGTCGATCGAAAACCCGACCTCGGTTGCCTTGTCCCAGATCGCATCGACGAAACGCTGCGGATCGGCCAGACGCCCGGTGCTGTACACATAGGCGCCGGGCGTATGGTAGGGCACCAGTTTGCCATTCTCGTCGCGCTGGAAGGCGAAGGCCTCGAGCTCGAGCCCGACCTTGGGCGTCAGGCCGAGCTCCTGCCATTCCTTGACCGTCCGTTTCAACAGGCTGCGCCCGCAGAGCCCCAGGGGATTGCCGTTGGTCTCGTAGAGGTCGGCCATGACGACCTTGGTATTCGGCTCCCAGCCCTGGCGGATGTCGGCCGCGCGATAGACGGCATCCATGTCGGGCAGTCCTTCGAGCATCTTTCCGCCCGGCGCCGGTTGCATCTCCTTGTCGTAGGTGAGCGCGAAGGTGCCTTGGCAGAAGCGCGAGGACCCGTCGCCGATCTTGCTCGCGGACAGATATTTTCCGCGCGCCAGACTCAGATGATCGCAAAACAGAAGTCGAAGCCTCTCGCCCGACGGCATAATCCTCTCCCTGATACTCTTCTTGTCAGTGCAACGCGATACGCACCGGCAGCCGCTTGATGCCGCCGATGAAGTTGGAGCGCAGATATTCGTGCGGGCCGGTCTGCTCGATTCCGCCGATGCGCTTCGCCAGCTCCTGCAGCAGGATTCGCACCTCGAGGCGCGCCAGCCACATGCCGAGGCAGACATGCGGCCCGCCCTGGCCGAAGGCGACATGCCGGTTGGGCGTGCGGTAGAGATCGAGCTCGAAAGGATTCTCGAAGGACTGCTCGTCGCGGTTGGCGGAGACGAACCAGAGGATGACCTTGTCGCCAGCCTTGACGTTCTTGCCATGCATCTCGAAGTCGCGCGTCGCCGTGCGGCGGAAATGCATCGTCGGCGAAGCCCAGCGGATGAACTCGTCGGGTGCCGTCTCCCATACGTTCCTCTCGCCCGCCTTCAATTGGGCCAGGAGGGCCGGCCGGTTCGCCATCGCATAGAGCGAAGCCGCGATCGAGTAGCGGGTGGTGTCGTTGCCGGCCGCAACCAGCAGGCAGAAGAAATTGCGGAACTCGAGTTCCGAGATGACATTGCCGTGCGCGTCCGGCTGCAGGATCAGGTGCAGCACGCCGGAGGTGTCGCCGCGGCGCTGCTTGTCCTCCATCAGCTTCTTCGCGTAGTCATAAAGGTCGGCGCCCGCGGGAGAACGGAAGGGCATGAAGCGGTAGGCGTCGGTGTCGGCCTTGTCGAGCACATGCTCGGTGAATTCCGGGTCGGTATTGGCGATGAGCTGATCGCCCTTCTCCACCAGCCAGTCGAGATCGGCTTCCGGCGTGCCGAGGATCTGGCCCAGCATGCGCATCGGCAACTGTCGCGCCACGTCCTTGACCGCGTCGAAGCTGCGCCGCTCCAGCACGTCGTCGAGGATGGAATCGCAGATCGCGCGGATCTGATCCTCGAACAGCGCCACCACCGGCTTCGAAAAGGCCTTGCTCACCAGCACGCGGGTGCGGGAATGCTCCGGCGGGTCGGTCTCCTGGAAGGTGCGCCGCGCCAGATATTCCTCGTAGGTCTGGTCCTCCATCCGGATGCCGCGCGCCGAGCTCAGCAGCTCGTAATTCCGGTTGAGCTCGAGCACGTCGTGATGGCGGGTGGCCGACCAGAAGCCCTTGCCGCCCTTCATCTCGCTCCAGGCCAACGGGTCCTCGCGGCGCATCCGCGCGAAGGTGTTGTGCGGGGCGCCGGCTAGGAAAGCGTCGTGGTCGGAGAGATCGGCATGGCCGTTGTCGGTCGGGTTGAAGCTGGTCATCCTCGCATCCTCTCAGAGGCTATCGCGGCCGATCGCCGGCACCAGCGACTTGCCGCCGTTCCAGATCACGCCGATCTGCCGGTAGTAAGCCCCGATAAGCTCGCGCACCCGCAGATGGGCCAGCTCCTCGGTCGGCGATTCGAACAGTTCGAATCGATCGACCGTAGCGCGCCAGGGCTGCCCACCCTCGAACTTGGCGGCGCCGGACTCGATCAGCTCGGCATGGACGTCGCCCTTGCCGTCGATGGCGGGCAGCCAGCGGTGGTGCGCCATCGGATGGCCGTTCACGAAGCCGTTGCGCTCGGTGGGCTCGCTCAAGGTGATGATCGCCTCGGCCAGGCGGCGATCGTTGGCGGCAAGGGTGGCCCCGAACCTGCCACCGGCTGCGATCTGCGGGGCCGGCGCGAAGGGGTGCGGGTGCGTCATATGGATGGAGCCGAATTTCTTCGGATATCCCTGATGAATGCCGCGCAGTAGCGCAAAATCCTTGTCCACCCAGATATAGACGCAGCGCGAATAAACCCGCCCCTCGAAGCTGCACCGGACAACCGCGAAGCATTCCTTGTACTGGGACCGCACCGGGTCCAGCAGCTCGTCCTTGGCCCCGCCGCAGGATTGCCAATCGGCCCAGATCAACGCCACGGCGCCGGGATCTTCGGGCGCCAGGGTCAGCGGCGCCGGCAGCAGCTCCGCGACGCGCGCCGGGTCGGTGCGGTACTCGACGGTCAGAAGATCGCCGGCATAGAACCAGGGCGGCGCCGGCAGGAGCGACGCCTGGCCCGTGGCGCTGCGCGGATAGAAGAAACCTTGTTGTTTCGACATCGAAGAAACCTCTGCGACCGCCCGAAATCCCCGCCCTCAGCTGCCGGGCTTCTTCGGCGGCCGAATACCCCGAAATTCCCACTCGCCGCCCAGCGCGGTCGAGACCACTTCCTCCGATTCCGACGGCTGCGCGCCCAGCTCGGTGCGGATCGGCAGCGGCCCTTCGACGATCCGGTTCGACAAGCGGCCCAGCCCCTCGACCTCGACTTCGACCAGGTCGCCCGGCTTCACGGGCCGCGAATTGGCCGGCGTGCCGGAAAGAAGCACGTCGCCCGGCTCCAGCGTGATGTTGCGGGCGATGTCGGCCACCAGATAATGCATGTCCCAGGTCATCTCGACGGTGTTGCCGTCCTGCTTCAGCTGGCCGTTGACATAAGTCCGCAGATATTTGTTGTGAAAGTCCCAGCCCGTGACCAGGCCCGGCCCCAGCGGACAGAGGGTGTCGCTGCCCTTGACGCGCAGCATCGAGCCTGCGTCCGTGTCGCGGAAGTCGTGCAGCCCGAAATCGTTCGCGACCGTGTAGCCCGCAATATGGTCGCCCGCCTCGGCCTGGCTCACATTGCGGCAGCGCCGACCGATGACGATCGCGACCTCGCCCTCGTAGTTCAGCCATTTGCAGTTCTTCGGCCGCACCACCTCGCCGCGATGCGAGTTGAGAGCCGAGGTCGGCTTCTGGAAGTAAGTCGGCGTCGCTGACAGCTTGATCTGGAATTCCTTGACACGACTGATATGATTCAAATGCACCGCGATCACCTTGGTCGGCACCACCGGCGGCAGATGGACGGCGTCGGCGATCGCGACGCGCCGCCCGTCCCGCGCCACCAGCTCCTCGCCCTGGCGCTCCGTCTCGACCACGGCACCGGCGAGCCAAATCCGACGAAATTCCCGCGTCACATCTCTCTCCCCTCGACCGGATCTATTCCGCGGCACGGCGCCGGGCGGTCCAGCCGTCTTTCGGCCGGTCGAACCAGACATGGACCTGGCCCGTGCCGATCGCGTTTTCATAGTCGCTGAAGAGCCGGCCCGGCGCGGTCAATTCCTCCTCGCCCAGGGCCGCCGCCATCATCAGATAATGGCCGAAATTCGCCTCCGGCTTGAAGCGGAGGAATTCCGGCATGCTGCGCAGGATGCGGGCATGATCGCCCTGCTTCATCCACTCGATGCGCTCGAGGTCCGCCGCCGAATGAGCCGGGCTGAAGATATGCTCGATGCCCGCGGCCTCGTGCTCGCGCAGCTTCTGCAGCGGCCAGAACTTATGGCTCATGGCGCCCGAGGCCAGCAGCACCACGCGGCGGTCGAGTGCGGCAATCGTCTCGCGCAGCGCGCGCCCGACCCGCAGGAAATCCTCGCTCTCGGCCGTCTGGCAGCAGCTGACCGAGACCCAGGCCTCCTGGCCGCGCTGCAGATAGGTCAGCGGATTGACGGTCGCGTAGTGGATCGGCAGGCAGGGATCGTCGATCGCGGTGAGCCAGGTGCCGTGCTTGCGCCCGTTGGCGGCCGCGGCCCTCGCGAACTCGGGATCGCCCGGAACATCGAACGGCACCTGGGACATGCCGCGCGGCAGCTCGTCGGAGGTGAACTTGCCGCTGCGCCGCGCGTGGCCGCTGATGCAGAACTCGACGGTCGTGAACCAATGTGAATCGAAGACGACAACGAGGTCATAATCGAGCTTCGAGAGCACCTCGCTGCCCAGGCGCCTGAACCCGTCGACCACGCTGAAATCCTGCCCCTTGTTGAGCTCCTGACGAATCTCCAGGGGCAGCATGACCGTCGGAACATGCGCGATCAGCCCGGCGGCGACAACCTCACCCATTTTTCCTCCAGCCGTTCGGCGCATAGACGCTGTTCTTGACGTCGCAATAGAAGTCGAAGGACCAGGTTCCACCCTCGCGGCCGATGCCGGACTTGCCGTTGCCGCCGAACGCCTGGCGCAGATCGCGCACGAAGAAGCAATTGTTCCAGACCAGGCCGGCCGAAACCTGCGAGGTCACGCGCTCGGCCCGCTTCTCGTCGCCGGTCATGATGATTGCGGCCAATCCGTAATCCGTGTCGTTCGCCATGGCGATCGCTTGCGCCTCGTCGCGGAAGGATTGCAGGCAGAGCACCGGCCCGAACACCTCCTCGCGCAGGATCTCGGACCCCGCCGGCGGATCGACGAACAGGGTCGGACGATAATAGAGCCCGCCCAATTCCTTGTTGGGGCCACCGCCCAGGGCAGGCTTCAGCCCCGCGGCCAGCGCGCGCTGCACATAGCCGTCGACCCGCTCGAAATGCGGCCGGCTGATCTGCGGGCCGATATCGGTCGCCTCGTCGCGCGGATCGCCCTGGCGGATCGCCTTCGCCTTGGCCAGGAAAGCCTCGAGAAAGCGATCGCGTATGCTCTCTTCGATCAGAAGGCGGGTTCCGGCGAGGCAGACCTGACCGGCATTGTCGTACTGCCCGACCGCGGTATTCACCGCGAGCTCCAGGTCGGCGTCGGCGAATACGATGTAAGGCGACTTGCCCCCCAGCTCGAAGGAGAGCGGCACCAGATTCTCGGCAGCCG
>Ga0335084_10006791_pt1 | contig 11386 bp, 11 predicted proteins | sample Lox_Sample_44_FD_206721 | JGI IMG/M metagenome (GOLD analysis project Ga0335084, IMG submission 206721) | Soil microbial communities from Loxahatchee National Wildlife Refuge, Florida, United States - Lox_Sample_4.4 | ecosystem: Environmental > Terrestrial > Soil > Wetlands | place: USA...
GCCCCGGGGGCCCGGACGTGCTCCTCTTCGCCTCCGGATTCGAGAAGGGCGCGCTCCCGAGGCTCGTGTTCTGGATGCAGACGTGGGTGCACGACCTGGTGCGCGTGAGGCTTGCCGGGGCGCCGCGGCACCATCCCGGGTCGGCGAAGGCGCTCGCGGACCGCGCGCGGGGCTGCGACCTCGAAGCGCTCCTGGAGCTCGATCGCACGCTTTCGGAGGCCCGCCGGCTCGCCTCCCATCCCCTGAATGCCCGGCTGGTGGCCGAGCACCTGCTCATGTCCTACAATCGGTCCATCATGGGAACCCGCTCATGAGCGAGGCCGCTGCCGAGACGGTGGCGCGCCCGGGCGTCTTCACCCTCACGATCCGGTCGAAGGCCGCCCTCTATGCCGCCTGGATTCCACTCCTGCGCGGCGGGGGAATCTTTCTGCCCAGCAACAAGTCTCATGCGCTGGGCGAAGAAGTCCTGATCCTGCTCTCGCTGCTGGACGATCCGAACAAGATCCCGCTACAGGGCAGTGTCGCGTGGATCAACCCGGCGCACAGCGCAGGCAACCGCCCGCAGGGAATCGGCGTGCAGCTGAACGACAGTGACGCCGGGCGCGAACTGCGCAAGAAGGTCGAGGGGCTGCTCGCGGGTGCCCTGCAGTCTTCCCGGCCGACGCACACGATCTAGCGGCGGCCGTTTCCGGGCCGCGGCGGGCGAGGAGGCATGATGTTCTGGGACCGGCAGGTCGATAGCGCGCTCACCAGGCTCAAGCACAACGTGAAGGCGCCCGTGCGCGTGGTGCTCTGGGACGGCCGCAAGGTCGACCTGGGCGAGCCGCGCCTTACGCTGCGATTCAAGGGCCGGCGCGCGATCGCCCTGTTCAAGCGGCCGACGATGCTCTCGCTCGCGCGGGCCTATATCGACGGCGAGGCCGACATCGAAGGCGACGTGCGCGAGGCCATTCGCGCGGCCGAAGCCATTTCACGCGCCGCGCCGCCCTCGCTGCTGGGCTCCGAGGGGCCGACCAACGGCCGCCACACGCGCCGCGACGACCGCGACGCCATCCACCACCATTACGACGTCTCCAACGAGTTCTACGCGCTCTGGCTCGACCCGCGCATGGTGTACTCGTGCGCGTACTTCCGCGAGGAGGACGACACGCTCGAGGCGGCGCAGGTGCAGAAGCTCGACCACATCTGCCGGAAGCTGCGCCTCGCCCCCGGCGAGCGCTTCCTCGACATCGGCTGCGGCTGGGGAGCGCTCGTGATCCATGCCGCGCGGCACTACGGCGTCGTGGCCACCGGCATCACGCTCTCCGAGAACCAGCACCGCCTGGCCAACGAGAGCATTCGCGCCGCGAACCTGCAGGATCGCTGCCGCGTCCTGCTGCAGGACTACCGCGACGTGCCCGGCGAGGAGGTCTTCGACAAGGTCGCGAGCGTGGGCATGTTCGAGCATGTGGGGCTGCGCAACCTGCCGGTCTACTTCGGCACGGTGCGCAGGCTGCTGCGCGAGAAGGGGCTCTTCCTCAACCACGGCATCACCTCGAACGACGTGAAGAACCGCGCGGTGGGGCTGGGGGCGGGCGACTTCATCGCGCGCTACGTCTTCCCGAAGGGCGAGCTGCCCCACCTGCACCGGGCCGTCCACGACATGAGCGGGCAGGACCTCGAGGTATGCGACGTCGAGTCCCTGCGGCCGCACTACGCGAAGACGCTGGGGCATTGGAGCGCCAACTTCGAGGCCCGCCTTGCCGAGGCGGCCGAGGCCTCGAACGAGCGAACCGCGCGCATCTGGCGCATCTACCTCGCGGGCTGCGCCCACGCGTTCGAGCAGGGCTGGATCTCGATCTACCAGGTGCTCGCCTCCAGGCGCACCCAGCCCGGGCTCAACACGCTCCCCCTCACGCGCGACTGGATGTACCGGCCGGAGGGCTAGTCGGGCCGCGCGCCGGTAGAATCAGCGCGATGCTCGTCGATTCGCACTGCCACCTCGATTTCCCGGAGCTGCGCTCGGACCTTCCGGGCGTGCTTTCGCGCATGGGCGACAACGGCGTGACCCATGCGCTCACGATCAGCACGACGCTCGGGACGTTCCCGGCGGTGCACGAGGTGGCCGCCTCCCATGCGAACGTGTGGTGCACCGCGGGCGTGCATCCCGACGAGCGCCGCGACGACCGCGAGGCGACCGAGGACGAGCTCATCTCCATGGCCGCCCAGCCGAAGGTGGTCGGCATCGGCGAGACGGGGCTCGACTACTACCGCGTCGAGGGCGACACCGAATGGCAGCGCGACCGCTTCCGCACGCACATCCGCGCCGCACGCCGCTGCGGCAAGCCCCTGGTGATCCACACGCGCGCCTCCGCCGGGGACACGCTGCGCATCATGCGCGAGGAAGGTGCGCGCGAGGTGGGTGGCGTGATGCACTGCTTCACCGAGACCTGGGAGGTGGCCGAGGCGGCACTCGAGCAGGGCTTCCACATCTCCTTCTCGGGCATCGTCACCTTCAAGAACGCGGGCGACCTCAGGGAAGTGGCGCGGCGCGTGCCGCTGGAGCGCATGCTGGTCGAGACCGATTCGCCCTACCTCGCGCCGGTGCCCCATCGCGGCAAGACCAACCAGCCGGCCTTCGTGAAGCACGTGGCCGAGGAGATCGCGCGGCTGCGCGGCATCGGCTTCGACGAAGTGGCGCAGGCGACCACGCGCAACTTCTTCGCGCTCTTCCGGCACGCCCGCGCGGCGTGAGCGCCCCGCGCCTGCTGCTCTACTGCCGCGCGGGCTTCGAGAAGGAGTGCGCGCAGGAGATCTCCGCCATTGCCGGCGAGATGGGCGTGGAGGGCTTCGTGAAGGCGCGGCCCGACAGCGCGTTCGCCGTGTTCCAGGCGCACCAGGAGGACATGGGCGCGGAGCTCGGGCGCGAGATCGAGTTCGCGCGCCTCGTCTTTCCCCGCCAGATGCTGCGGGTAGGCGAGCTTCTCACGCTGCCCGAGGCCGATCGCGTGACGCCGATCGTCGCCGCCGCGCGCGCTTTGGGCCGCCGCTTCGCCGTGCTCCACCTCGAGATGCCCGATACCAACGACGGCAAGGCGCTCGGCACGCTCACGCGCCCGTTGCGGCCCCACGTCGAGCGCGCGCTGCGGGCCGCGGGGATCGTGCTCGACGACGCCAAGGCGCCCGAGCGGCTGCACGTCTTCTTCGTGGGCGGGCTCGCCTGCTACGTGGGCGTGTCGTCGATCGGCAACAGCTCGCCCTGGCCGATGGGGTTCGCCCGCTTGCGCATGCCGCCGCACGCGCCGTCGCGTTCCACGCTCAAGCTCGCCGAGGCGCTGCTCGAATTCTTCGACGAGAAGGAACGCGCGAAACGGCTGCAGCCGGGAATGACCGCGGTGGACCTCGGCGCCTCGCCCGGCGGCTGGACGTGGCAGCTCGTGCAGCGGGGCCTCACCGTCATCGCCGTGGACAACGGCGCCATCGACGCGAAGCTGCTGGATTCGGGCCAGGTGAAGCACCGGCGCGAGGACGGGCTCGGCTTCCGGCCGCCGGAGCCGATGGACTGGATGATCTGCGACATGGTGGAAAGCCCCAGCCGGATCGCGCGGCTCGCGGCGCACTGGATCGCCCAGGGCTGGTGCCGCGAGACGATATTCAATCTCAAATTGCCCATGAAGAAGCGCTGGGAGGAAGTCGTGCGCTGCCGCCGGATCATCGACGAGGCGCTCGGCGGCGGCGGCTATTTCCTGCGCATGAAGCAGCTCTACCACGATCGCGAGGAAGTCACGGCCCACCTGGCGCGGCGGGCGCGGCAGCCGATACACTGAGCGCGGACCGGGCGAGGGCGCGATGAAGCGGATCGTGATCAGCGAGTTCATGGACGGGCCGGCGGTGCAGTCGCTCGCCGGGCGCTTCGACGTGGACTACCGCCCGCGGCTCGTGGACGATGCCGCGGCCCTCGAGGCGGCGCTTCCCGCGGCGCAGGCGTGGATCGTGCGCAACCGCACCCAGGTGCGCGGGCGCCTGCTCGAGGCGGCCGCGAGCCTGCGCGTGGTGGGGCGCCTGGGCGTGGGCCTCGACAACATCGACATGGATGCGTGCACGGCGCGCGGCATCGCCGTGATTCCCGCGACCGGGGCCAACGCCGAGTCGGTGGCGGAATACGTGGTCACCGTGTCGCTCATGCTGCTGCGCGGCGCCTACACCTCCACGCGGGCGGTCGAAGCCGGCACGTGGCCGCGGCAGATGCTCTCGCAGGGGCGCGAGGCGGCGGGCAAGACGCTCGGCATCGTGGGGCTGGGCAGCATCGGGCAGCTCACCGCGCGCAAGGCGCGCGCGCTGGGCATGAGGGTCGTCGCGCACGACGGCTTCCTCGCCGCGGATTCGCCCGCCTGGTCGCAGCTGGATGCTCCCCCGATGGCGCTCGAGGCGCTCCTCGCCGCGAGCGACGTGGTGTCGCTGCACGTCCCGCTGGGGGACGCCACGCGCGGGCTCATGGATGGGCGGCGCCTTTCCCTCATGAAGCGCGACGCCGTGCTGGTGAACACCGCGCGCGGCGGCATCGTGGACGAGGCCGCGGTGGCCGCCATGCTGCGCGAGGGCCGCCTGGGCGGCGCGGCGCTCGACGTCTTCTCCGACGAGCCGCTTGCGCCGGGCTCGCCGCTCGCAGGCGCCCCGCGCCTGATCCTCACGCCGCACATCGCCGGCGTCACCGCAGAAGCCAACGAGCGCGTGAGCGCCCTGATCGCATCCCGCGTCGCCGAAGCGCTCTCTCGCTAAGTTTTTTTATCCAGCGGAAGGGGAAGCCCTGCCTTGCGCCAGGGGCGATGAGCGGCGTCGAGTCCGCTCCATCGCCTCGCCCGCCCCGCTGTCACCACCGGAATACCTGGATCAAATTGTTGAAGTCGTCGGTCCACAGGCTCCACCCCGGCTGAGGCGCCACCGGCTCGGTCGCCGCCACGATCTCGGGCTTGAGGATGAATGCCTTGTTGCGCGTGAGGACGACCCAGTCGCTCGTCGTGCCGCCGTTCTCGCCCGTCTCGTGCAGGAACGCATATTCCAGGCCCTGGCGCTGAGCGATCGCGAGCAGGACGGGCTTCAGGTCGAGGAACCGGTTGGACACGTGGTAGGCGATCACGCCGTCCGGCTTGAGGTGCCTCAGCAACGCCGACACCGCTTCCAGCGTGATGAGGTGCACGGGGATCGAGTCCCCGGTGAAGGCGTCCACCGCGATCACGTCGTAGTGCTGCGGTGCCTCGCGCTCCATGCTGAGGCGCGCGTCGCCGAGCACGATCTCCACCTTGGCTTCGCAGTCCGCGAGGTACGTGAACCACGTCTTCGCCACGCCGACCACCGCGGGGTTGATGTCGTAGAAGCGATAGACGTCGTCGGAGTCGCCGTACACGGCGAGCGAGCCCGCACCCAGGCCGATCACGGCCACGCGGATGGGCTTGCCCTCGTACGCGGCCAGGGTGCGCCCGATGCCGGAGGTGGGCTTGTAGTAGGTCGTGGCGCTGCGGCGGTACTTCTCGGTGAGGTACTGCTCGCCGTGCAGGATCGACCCGTTCACGAGCGAGCGGTAGCGGGTGTCCGGGTCGTCGTCGCGCGTCTGGCTTTCCTTCACGCGCAGCACGCCATAGTAGTTACGCTCGATGTAGACGGTGTCTTCGGTGAAGTTGCGGATGCGCCAGCCCAGGGCGAACACGGTCACGCTGGTCACCGCGAGGAGCAGCACCACCACGGGCCAGGGGCGGCGCAGGTTGGTGCCGAAGGCGAGCGCGGCCACCACCACGAGGGCGATCTCCAGCTCGAGGTAGCCGGGCAGGGTGATGGGCGCGACGATCCCCACCAGCACGCCCCCGGCGACGCCGCCCAGCGACACCATGAGGTAGAAGAACGTGAGGTGGCGCGGTCCCGGCCGCCGGCGCGCGAGCTCGCCGTGGCAGAACATGCAGATGAAGAAGAGCCCGATGGTGAACACGCCGACCTGCCAGACGAGCTCGAACTGCAGGTCCTTGTCGGCGAGGAACCACGCCATCACGCACAGCATCCACGCGAGGCTGCCCAGGTAGAGGTCGCGGCGATACCAGGCGCGGCCCTCGAAGCAGAGGATGAAGGTGAGGAGGTAGACGGCGAGCGGCACCACCCAGAGCAGCGGGATGGACGGGATGTTCTGCGTGAGGTGGTTGGAGACCGCGAGCAGGCACACCGAGCCCATGGTCGCGAGAACAAGCCAGAGCGCGACGTCGCGCCCTCGAGGCGGCGGCTCCTCGGCGGTGGCCGCGAGCTGCCCGCCTTCCACGGAGAGCGGCGGCAGCGCGCGGCTTCGCCAGGCGAGCGCCGCGCTGCAGAGCGCGAACACGGCATATCCCGCCGACCACCAGAACGACTGGCGCGTGCCCGGCAGCCACGGCTCGATGGCGAAGGGATAGCCCAGCAGGGCGAGCATCGAGGCGAGGTTGGACAGCGCGAAGAGCCGGTATGGGCTCGCGCCCGGGCAGGCGCGCGCGTACCACGACTGCACGAGCGGGCTCGTGGAGGAGAGCAGGAAGTACTGCAGCCCCACGGTCGTGAAAAGCAGGCCCAGCACGCCTTTCACGGGGCTGTCGCCGCCCGCGGGCTTCCATGAGGGATCGGGCACGATCGGCAGGAGCGCGAGGCTCGCCGCGAGCAGCACGATGTGCACGACGGCCTGGCGCGTGCCGCGCATCCGGCTCGCGAGCCCGTGCGCGTAGGCGTAGCCCAGCAGCAGGACGAGCTGGAAGAAAACCATGCACAGCGTCCAGACGATCGCGGCGCCGCCGAACCACGGCAGGATCTGCTTGGCGAGGAGCGGCTGCACCAGGAACAGCAGGAATGCGCTCAGGAATACGGTCGCGGCGTGCAGCGGCATGCGGGGGCTGTGATCGCGCCAACGGCGGCGCGAAGCGCGGCATGTTAGCACGCGCACGCCGCTATACTCGGCGGCGATGGTCGCGAATTACCTGCGCTTTTCCCTCGCGCTCGAGGTCCTCGCCTACGCCCTGATTTCGTACTGGCTGCATTGGCTCTACGGCTGGAGCTACGCCTGGCTCGCGCTGGGGGCGGCCGGCGCCGCAGCGTCGAGCCGGCTGCTCACGGTGTGCATCACGACCGCGGTCGGCTTCGCGGCACGCTCGCCGCGCCCGAAGGAGCACGCGATCGGGCTGCGCGCCACCGTGGCCATGCTCCTGCGCGAATGGCGAGCGCTGCTCGCCACCAATTTCGTGGTCTTCCCGTGGGAGCGATTCGTGCTGCGGCCGGATCCGCCGCTCGCCCCCTGCGAGGCCGTCCCCGTCGTGATGGTGCACGGCTACTTCAGCAACCGGGGCTATTTCCGCCCGCTCGTGCGGGCCCTCGAGGCGCGCGGCGCCGAACCCCTCTTCACGCCCAACTTCCGCTCCGCCTTCGCGAGCATCGACGAGTTCGCGCGCGGGCTGCACGAGGAGATCGAGCGCATCTGCGCGGGAACGGGGCAGGGCCAGGTCGTGCTCCTGTGCCACAGCATGGGCGGGCTCGCCGCGCGCCGCTACCTTGCCGACCACGGGCCGCGCCGCGTGAGGAGGCTCGTCACCATCGCGAGCCCCCACAACGGCACGGTGCATGCGCGCATGGGCAGCGGGGAGAACGCGCGCCAGATGCGAAGGGGGAGCGCCTTCCTGCGGGACCTGGCCGAGCGCGAAGGCGCGCAGGGGCCCGGATGCCCGGTCACCTCGATCTACACGCCGCACGACAACCTCGTGGCCCCGCAGGACACGAGCCGGCTGCCGTGGGCGCGCAACATCGCGATCCCGGGGCGCGGGCACGTGGACATCCTGGGATGCGAGCGCCTCGCCGCGATCGTCGCGAAGGAGCTGCAGGAGGCCGGCGTGAGGCTCGCCGCCTAGAGCAGGGCGAGGACCTCCTCGGCGTGGCTCGCCACCCTCGGCTTGTCGATCACGTGGGCGATGCGGCCGTTCTCGTCGATCACGAACGTCACCCGGTCGGCCATTCCGGCGGCCGCCTTCAGCTTCGAGACGAGGCCGCCGCCGCCCAGCGTCCCGTAGGCGCGGCCGACGGCGCCATCCTTGTCGGCGAGCAGCGGGAAGTTGAGGTTGTACTTGCGCGTGAACGCCTGGTGCGATTCCTCGCCCTGCGTGGAGACGCCCAGCACCGCCGCGCCCTTGGCGGCGAGCTCGGCCGCGTGGTCGCGCAGCGAGCACGCCTGTCGCGTGCACCCCGGCGTGTCGTCCCTCGGGTAGAAGTAGAGCACCAGCTTTCGCCCGCGGTAGTCGGCAAGCGAAACGCGCTTGCCGCCGGTCGTGCTGCCCGAGAAATCCGGCGCGGGGTCTCCGGGCCTGAGCGGCGTGGTCATGGGCTCATGTTAACGCGCGCGGCGTGTTGCGCAAGCGATACGTCGGGCGCGCAAAAGACCTTCGCCAGAGTGAAAACGGTTGACAAGCGTAGTGGCCTTGCGCATCCTCTCGCTGTCGCGCCCTAGGGCGAGATGCTCACAACTCTACGACACCACCAGAACCACCCCGATTGGAGGACTCATACAATGGCATCTAAGAAAGGCAAGAAGGGATCGAAGAAGGCAGCGAAGAAGCCGGCCGCCCGCAAGCCGATGAAGAAGGCCGCACCGAAGAAAGCCGCGGTCAAGGCGAAGAAGCCGGCAGCCAAGCGCAAGCCCAATGCCGCCTTCATGAAGCCGATGACGCCCAGCTCGACGCTCGCAGCGGTCGTGGGCGCCAGCCCGATGCCGCGCACGGAAGTCACCAGCAAGCTGTGGGGCTACATCAAGAAGAACAACCTGCAGGACAAGACCAACCGCCGCATGATCAACGCCGACGACAAGCTGCGCGACGTCTTCGGCGGCAAGCGCCAGGTCTCGATGTTCGAGATGACCAAGCTGGTGGCCAAGCACCTGAAGTGACATGCATGCCCGCCGGCCCCGGCCGGCGGAAAAAGGGGGAAGAGGCCGGTCGTGTTCGACCGGCTTTTTTTTGGAGGCCTCGTGAAGCTCATCTCGACAACCGGCGCCCCGGCCGCGGGCGGGCACTATTCGCAGGCGGTGGTGCACGGCGGCCTCGCCTACGTGGCGGGCCAGCTGCCCATGGTCCCGGGCGAGCCGGACCGGCGCCTCGCCACCTTCGAGGAGCAGGCGCACCGCGTGATCGACAACGTGTTCGCCATCCTCGCGGCCGCGGGCAGCCGCCCCGACCTCATCCTCAAGGCGACCGTCTATGTCGCCGACGTCTCCTACTGGCCACGGTTCAACGCGGTCTACGCCGAGCGCATGGGCGCGCACAAGCCCGCGCGCACGGTCGTGCCCGTGGCGGCCCTGCACCACGGGTTCCTGGTGGAGATGGACGTGATCGCCGCGCTCGCCTAGGCGCCGCGCGGGCGCGGTTCGTTCGCGCCCCTCGGGTACACTTGCCCCCGTCAGCTCCGATCGAACCCATGGCGACCCCCACCGAAACGGACCCCGCGGACCCGCGCATCTGGCTCAGGTCGTATCCCCCGGGCGTCCCGGCCGAAGCGGACGTGAACCGCTACGCCAACATCCGCGAGATCCTCGCCGAGAGCTGCAGCCGGTTCGCCACGCTTCCCGCGTTCACGTGCCTGGACGCCACGCTCGACTACGCGGAGCTCGACCGCCTCTCGCTGCGTTTCGCGAGCTGGCTCGTGAACGTGGCGGGCCTCGCGCGCGGCGACCGCGTGGCGATCATGATGCCCAACGTGCTGCAGTACCCGGTGGCGCTCTTCGGCATCCTGCGCGCGGGGCTGGTGGTGGTGAACTGCAACCCGCTGTACACGCCGCGCGAGCTCGAGCACCAGCTGAACGACGCCGGCGCCCGGGCGATCGTGATCCTCGAGAACTTCGCCCACACGCTGGAAGAGGTGATCCTGCGCACCGGCGTGAAGCACGTGGTGGTGAGCCAGCTGGGCGACCTGCTCCCGTTCCCGAGGTCGCTCATCGTGAATTGGGTCGTGAAGTACAAGCGCAAGATGGTGCCGGCATGGAGGATTCCCGGCGCCGTGCCCATCCGCAGGGCGCTTGCCGAGGGCGCGCGCCACCGCCACGACGAGCCCGCGCTCACCCATGACGACATCGCCTTCCTCCAGTACACGGGCGGCACGACGGGTGTCTCCAAGGGCGCGATGCTCACGCACGGCAACATCGTCTCCAACCTGCAGCAGGTGAGCGCCTGGATCGGCAACGGGCTGGAGCAGGGCAAGGAGCTGGTGATCACGGCGCTGCCCCTGTACCACATCTTCGCGCTCACCGGCAGTTGCCTCACCAACATGAAGATCGGCGCGCACAACGTTCTCATCACCAACCCGCGCGACCTGCCGGGCTTCGTGCGGGAGCTCGCGAAATACCGCTTCACCTCGATCTCGGGCGTGAACACGCTCTTCGCCGCGCTCATGAACGCGCCGGGCTTCACCCAGCTCGACTTCACGGGGCTCAAGCTCACGCTGGGCGGCGGGATGGCGGTGCAAAGGGCCGTGGCCGAGCGCTGGAAGCAGCTCACCGGTTGCCCGCTGCTGGAGGCCTACGGGCTCACGGAAACCTCGCCGGGCGCCTGCATCAACCCGCTCGTGGCGGGCTTCGAATACAACGGGACGGCGGGGCTGCCGATTCCCTCCACCGTCGTCACCATCCGCGACGACCAGGGCCACATCCTGCCGCTGGGCGACACCGGCGAGATCTGCATCAAGGGCCCGCAGGTGATGAAGGGCTACTGGAACCGTCCGGACGAGACCGCCAAGGTGATGACGGCCGACGGGGCGTTCCGCACCGGCGACATCGGGCTCATGACGCCCGAGGGCTACGTGAAGATCGTCGACCGCAAGAAGGACATGATCGTGGTCTCGGGCTTCAAGGTCTTCCCCAACGAGGTCGAGGACGTGATCGCCATGCTGCCCGGCGTGGCCGAGGTGTGCGCGGTGGCCGCGCCCGACGTGCACTCGGGCGAGGTGGTGCGCGTGGTCATCGTGCGCAGGGATCCGTCGCTTACCCGCGAGCAGGTGATCGAGCACTGCCGCAAGAACCTCACCGGCTACAAGGTGCCGCGGGTGGTGGAGTTCTGGAAGGAGCTGCCCAAGACCAACGTGGGCAAGGTGCTGCGGCGCGAGGTGAAGGACACGCCCCCGCACCCCGAGCCGCGGCACGCGGCGGCCGGCTAGGCCGCCTTCTCGTAAACCGGCCCGTACTCCTTCAGCGCCTCGACGATGCGCGTGACGCCCCAGTCGATCTGCTCGCGGTCGATGATGAGCGGCGGCGCGAAGCGCGCCACGGTCTTGTGCGTGTCCTTGCTGAGGACGCCGTGCTTGAGCAGCGTCTCCACGAACTGGCGCGCGCCCACGCGCTGGGTGTCCAGCTCCAGGCCGATGAGCAGGCCCT
>Ga0335084_10006792_pt1 | contig 11385 bp, 11 predicted proteins | sample Lox_Sample_44_FD_206721 | JGI IMG/M metagenome (GOLD analysis project Ga0335084, IMG submission 206721) | Soil microbial communities from Loxahatchee National Wildlife Refuge, Florida, United States - Lox_Sample_4.4 | ecosystem: Environmental > Terrestrial > Soil > Wetlands | place: USA...
GGGCCAAGGCGCCGGCGAGAAGGTGCGCGAACGCGCCGGGCGAGAGCGCTGGCAGGTCGTCGCCCGCGAGGATCCCGAGCATCTCGAGGACGACGCCGCCCGAGCCCGGCGGGGGAAACGTCACCACGCGACGCCCGGCGAAGCTGCCGACGAGCGGCTCGCGCCAGACCGGTCGATAATCCCGCACGTCGCGCGCCGTGAGGACGCCGCCGCGCGCCTGGACCAACGTCGCGATGGCCATCGCCTCCGCATCGACGGCGCGGCGGCCCCGCCGGCCGACCCGTTCGAGGGTCGCGGCGAGGTCGCGCTGCACGATGCGCGCCTCCGGCCCGGGGACGTTGCCGTCGGCGTCGAGGAAGACGGCACGCAGACCCGCGTCGGCGCGCAGCAGGTCCGTGCTCCGCTCGATCTGGGTGCGGAGGTGCGGGACGTCGCCCAGCCGAAAGCCGTCGCGGGCGAGGCGTACGGCCGGCGCAAGGTCGATCGCGAGCGGTAGCTTCCCGAAGCGGTCGTGCAGCACGACCCAACCCGCGACCTCGCCCGGCACCGCGACCGCGAGGCCGCCCTTGCGGGTGAGCGTCGGGTCGGGCTTCCCGTCGCGCAGGTAGCGGTCCGGCGTCGCGCCCGCCGGCGCCGTCTCGCGATAGTCGAGTGCGGCGTCGCCGCCCTGCGTATGCACGAGCGCGAAACCGCCGCCGCCGATCCCGCACGACGAGGCGTGGACGACGCACACGGCCGCCGCCGCCGCGATCGCGGCGTCGACCACCGATCCGCCGGCGCGCAGCGCGGCGGCGCCGGCGTCCGCGGCGAGCTGATGCTCGGTCGCGACGGCGCCCGAACGTGCGTCGGCGACCGCGATCCGCGTTGCCAGCACGACGACGCTGGCGAAGAGGACGGTGGCGTGGCGGCGCACGACGGGCGACTCGTAGCGGCCGCGCGCGGCTGGGGCAATCTCGCGCTTGTGGCGCGGCTCGCGTGTGCTATGGGGGCCGAGACGCGATGCAGGAAGCGCTCGGGGTGAGGACGAGCAAGGAGCCCTTCGGCGAGAAGGACTTCTACCTCGAGGAGCTGCGAGGACGGAGCGTGCTCGTCGCACTCGCGCCACGCGTCGTCGCCGAGCGGGCGCCGCTCGATCCGCTGGCTGCGACCATCGCCGAGCTGATGCGCAACGGCACGCGCGTGCTCGTGTGGTGGCCGGCCGGGCGGCCGGGAACGGAGCGGCGGCTGCTGGCGGCGATCGAGCGGCACCGCAAGTCGCGGCGCACGTCGGGCCGGCGGCGCGACGTCTCCCCGATGCTCCCGGTGCGACTCGGCAACCGCGCTTCCTGGGACGGCGAGGGGCTGCGCTCGCAGCTCTGGCCGCGCTTCCGGCGCGGGCGACTGTGCGTGCTGAGCGTGACCGGTCAGGTCGCGGTGTCCTATCCCGCGCACGCGACGACGCTCGCCACCGAGCTGCGGATCCCGAAGGTCGTCCTCGTCGAGCCGGACGGCGGGCTCGCCGCGGGCGGCTCGCGCCTCTCGTTCGTCGACGGGCACGTGCTCGACACGCTCCTCAGCCAGGGCGAGGCCGAGTGGACGGGCCTCGGCAACCGGCGCAGCCTCCTCGTCGCCGTCGACCGCGCGCTCGAGGATGGCGTCGAGTCGGTGAACCTCTGCACGCCGTCGGGCATCGGCGAGGAGCTCTTCACGTACACCGGCTCGGGCACGCTCTTCACCGTCGACGACTACTGCCGCGTGGGTCCGCTCGCGCTCGACGAGTTCGCGCAGGCCGAGCGGCTCCTCGGACGAGGGCAGCGCGAAGGCCTGCTCAAGTTCCGCACGCCGGAAGAGGTCGCCCACGTGCTGGCGACGGCCTACGGCGCGACCATCTGCAACCGGCACCTTGCGGGCGTGGCCGCGCTGCACACGGTGGCCTACGCGGACGATCGCGCGGGCGAGATCGTCGGGCTCTACACGATCACGCGGTTCAAGGGGGAAGGGCTGGGGGAACGGCTCGTCGGGGCCCTGCTGACCGAGGCGGCGCGGCGCAACCTCGAGTACGTCTTCGCCTGCACGATAGACGACCGCGCGGCGCAGTTCTTCGAGCGCATCGGCTTCGCGCGCGTGCCGCACGCGGCCGTGCCGGCCGCGAAGTGGATCGGATACGATCGGCGCCGGCGCCGTCGCGTCGGGACGTTCCGGCGAGAGCTCCGCGCCGCCACCTCGGAGGAGCGTGCATGACGGGATGGCTACGTCTGCTCGGCGTCGCGGTGATGGCGCTCGGATTCGCCGCGGCCGGCTACACGGGCACGCTCGCGCTCACCGACGCCGACTTCGCCAAGGCCAAGGACGCGTACGAGCGCCATGAGGATCATCCGCTCTTCAAGGCGGACTACTACGCCGCCGCGGGACGACACTGGGCGCTCGTCGCCGGCGCGGTCGCGTCGGGGCTGGGCGGGCTCGTGTTCGGGAGCATCTTGCTCGGGCTCGGCGGCATCAGCGCGCGACTCCCCAAGCCGGACTGAACCAGGGCCCAGAACGCAAAAGCCGGATGGACGACGCACGTCCACCCGGCTTTTTCGCGTCGAGCGTTCGTTACGGACGCTTGAAGAGGGTCTGCATCTTCATGGCGAGACCCATGTCGCCGGAGATCTTGAGCTTGCCGCTCATGAAGGCCATCTGGCCGTTCAGCTTGCCGGTGGTCATGTCGACGTAGTCGTTCGCCGCCATCGACATGGTCATGTTCGCCGACGGCGCGGTGCCCTTGCTCACCTCGGCCTTGCCGTCCTTGATCGTGACGTACCACTGCCCGCCGTTGTCGCCGGAGAGATTGAACTGGATCGTCGCGTTCACGCCCTTGGCAGCGTTCTGATCCAGCTGGGCCGGCATCGCCGAAAAGATTTCCTCAGGTGTCATGCTTCTACTCCTCCTCTTGTGGGGTGGTGGGGGCTGACCGCCTTAGGTAGGCTGGGAGTGGAGACCTTGTCAAGTAATGGAGGTCGTATCGACGCTCGCCGAGCGGCTCGCTCGCTCGGGCCTGAACCTCGTCGGCGCGACGAGCGTCGCCGCCTACGACGAACGCGTGCCGGCGCGTCACCGGATCGCGCCGCACCTGCCCGCGGCGCGGGGGCTGATCGTCGTCGGCAACGGAGGCGGCGCGTTCTGGGGGGCGTTCCGCGATGCCTGCCGCGCCCGGCCGGAGCGCGCCGAGCCGCCCGATCCGCTCGATCGCTTCACGCGCGAGGTGGTGACCGCCGCGGTAAACGAACCGGACGCGCGCTGCCTGTTTCCGTTCGACACGGCTCCCGTGCCGGTTGCGTTCCAGACGCTCGCCGAGGTCGCGGGGCTCGGCCGGCCGGGCCTCGTCGGCGTGCTCATCCACCCGGTCTACGGCCCCTGGATCGCGCTGCGCGCCGCCGTGGCCCTGCCGGACGTGCTGACGGCGGCGCGTCCGGCCGACGGCTTCGATCCCTGTCCCACCTGCACGCTGCGCCCGTGCATCGCGGCGTGTCCCGCAGCGGCGGTCGGGCCGCGCGGATGGGACGTCCCGCGCTGTGCCGCGCATCGCCTCGCGCCGGCCGACACGTGCGCCGGCGGCTGTCACGCGCGCATGGAGTGCGTCTACGGTCAGGCGCACCGCTATCCGTCGGCGGCGCTCGCGTTCCACCAGGCCTCGGCGCGCAGCGCGATGGCCGCCTACGCGAGCGCGCGCAGCAGCACTTGAGCGAGCGCCGGCGCACGGCCGGCCTCGTCGTGCTTCAGGTAGACGTAGGCGCGCTTCCAGCGCGTGATCTCGCGGATGCGCCGCGCCCAGTCGGCGAGCGCCGCGTCCGTGTAGTCGTCACGCCGCAGGCGCAGGTAGCCGAACGGTGCCGTCGCGATGAGCGGCGTCGTGAGCCCATCGGCGTCGGCGACGCAGAGGGCGGCGCGATGCTGCGCGAGCGTCTCGTAGATCTCGTCGACGAACCAGCTCGGATGCCGGAACTCGAACGCGGCCTCGGTGCGGGGCGGGAGGACGGCGAGGAAATCGGCGAGCCGCGGGGTGTCGGCGCGCAGGTGAGGCGGGAGCTGGAAGAGGAGCGGCCCGCACTGCTCGCCGAGGGTCTGCGCGAGCGTCACGAAGCGCGTCGTGATCTCCTCGGCCTCGCGCAAGCGGAGCTGGTGCGTGATGCGCTGCGGGGCCTTCAGGGCGAAGCGGAAGGCCGGCGGCGTCTGACGGCGCCAGCTCGCGAGCAGCGTCGCGGTCGGGAGGCGATAGAAGGAGTGGTTGATCTCGACCGTCTGGAAGGAGCCCGTGTAGAAGCGGAGCATGTCGCCGGCGGCCAGATCGGCGGGGTAGAAGGTCCCGCGCCACGACGGATAGCTGAAGCCGGACGTGCCGACGACGATGCGGGGGAGCTTGGCGATCGCGCTGCGCGCCATCGGGGCGCCTATCGTCGTTTCGCGGTGAGCCTTCGATACTGCGCCAGGTGGCGAAGGGCGTCGCGATGCCGGCCCGTCTTCTCGTACAGCAGGCTGAGGTTCCAGTGCGCGTCGGCGAGCTCGTCGTCGGCGTGGACCGCGTGCTCGTAGCAGGGCAGCGCTTCGACGGGACGCGAGAGATCCTCGAGCACGACGCCGAGATTGTACCACGCGAGCGCGCAGGTGGGATCGTAGCGAACGGCCTCGCGGAAGTGCGCCTCGGCCCCGACCAGGTTGCTCTCGGTGTGCAGCAGGCGGCCGAGGTTGATGCGCGCGACGATGTTGCCCGGGTCGAGGTCGAGGGCGTGGTGGTAGGCGGCGCGCGCTTCGAGCGGGGAGCTGTCTTCGATCTCCATCGCGAGGTCGCTCCACTGCTCGGCGGTGAGGCGCGGCAGCTTCGTGCGCTTCGGCGGCGGGAGATTCGCAACCGTCGTGGCACGCCGGAGCACGCTCTCGGTGTCGAAGTTGAACAAGAACTGGCCGGACTCGGGTTGCCAGCGCGTGGCGCCGTCCCAGGCGACGACGCGCTTGCCGTCGGCGTAGACCGAGAGCCGCGTGAGCGGCAGATCGCCGATCTGTCGGCGCAGGGACGTGAGCACGCGGCCGATCTTCCGGAGCGGCACGCGGCTCGCGAGCAGACCGCGCGTCGTGCGCAGCAGGACCAGGTCGACGAAGTCGAAACGCAGGTGCCCATGGCCGTCGCGTTGCGGCGCGACGAGGCCGGCGCGGACGCACTGGCGGAGCCGCCCGGCCGGCAATCCGACGATGCGCGCAGCCTGCTTGGTGTCGAATGCGGCGGGCGTGTCGATCCGGCGTTCGGGCGTCGTCACTGCTTCTTCTTCGAAGCAGCGCGCCCCGATCCGCCCGTCGCACGACGCTTGGAGGCGACGGCTACCACGGCGGCCGGCTTCATCGCTCCCGGCTTCCGTTCGCGCGCGAGGCTCTGCTTCAAGGCGTCCATGAGGTCGATCACCTGCGCGCGGGGCGTGGCCGGCTCGGCGATGGTCATCTCCTCGCCGGCGACCTTCTTCTCGACGATCTCGCGCAGCCGATCGCGATAGTGATCGTGATACTGCTCGGGCCGGAAGCCCTTCGACGTGAGCTGTCCCACCAGCTGCTTCGCCAGGTCCATCTCGCCCGCTCGGCGCTGGCCCGGCTCGCCGAGGCCGATCTCGCCGAAGGGCCGGACCTCGTCCGCGTAGTACAGCGTGTGGATCGCCAGGCCTTCCGCGATCGGACGGATCAGCACGAGGCGCTCCTTGCCGCGGCTCACGTGCTGCGCGACCGCGACCACGCCGGTCTCGCGCATGGCGTCGGCGAGCAGGTGATAGGCCTTGTCGCCGCCCTTGTCGGGGCCGAGGTAGTGCGAGGTCTCGAAATAGATCGGGTCGACCGCCTCGAGCGGCACGAACTCCTCGATGTCGATGCTCGGGCTCGCCGCCGCCTCGAGCGCGCGCAGCTCCTCGTCGGTGAAGGTGACGTACTGGTCCTTCGCCACCTCGTAGCCCCGGATGAGCTCGCTGCGCTCGACCACGCGCTCGTCGCGCGGGCAGTACACCTGCTGCTTGATGCGCGAGCCGCAGGCCTGATGGAGCATGTTGAAGGAGGGCGACTCCGAGTGCGTCGCCACGTAGAAGCGGACGGGGATCGAGACCAGGCCGAAGCTGACCGTCCCCGACCCCACCGAGCGCGCCGGCATGAGGATCAGGAAAGCGTACGGGCCGGGGCGATGTCAAACCGCCGGCTCAGACCTCGAGGGTGATGCGCCACAGGGGCCGCTCTTCGGCGACCCCGACCACGTGATGCCCGTTCGCCTCGGCGGCGCGGGGCAGATCCCGAACCGAGCGCGGATCGTCGACCAGGAGATCGACGCCGGAGCCGCGCGCGAGCGTCTCAAGCCAGACCTTGGCCTTCGCCCAGGCGAGCGGACACCGGACGCCGCGCAGGTCGAGGATCGCCCGCGCGACGTCCGGGTCGTGGCTCATGACCTGATCAGCTCGCCGGCGGGCACTGCTTCATGCAGCCGCGGAAGATCGTCCGGCAATTGGCGATGCCGTCACGCACGGTCTGGTCCTCGCGACAGGTGTCGCGGCAGACGAAGGCGGCTACCTGCGCGGCGTCGATGCACGCGTCGTCGCCGGGAGCGCAGAGCGCCTTGGCGGCGTCGAGATCGGTTCGGCAAACGCCGAGGCACGCCTCGAGCTGGTCCTCGAACGGCGCGACACAAACGGCGCGCGACGCCCGGCACCCCTCGGCGAAGGTGTGGTCGCAGTTGCGGCAGCCGTCTTTGTCGGCCTGGAACCCCTCCCGGCAATCGGTCTTGCAGGTCTTGTAGTCGTTCTTGGCCTGCAGGCGACACTCGGCCGTCGACGACTGGGCCGCGGCGACGCCGAACGTGAGGCCGATGGTCACGAGCGCGAGCACGATGAGCCTTGCCATGTACGTTCCCTCCCTCTCTATCGCGATGTACCCGCCGCCCTTCGGATGGTCAACGTGAAATCCGCCATTTCCGGCGCCGAACTTCGCCTTGACAGCCGCGAGGGGCCGGCGATAGGACCCCTTGTACCGGGCGGTACATGGCGACGCTGGCGACCCGACGCGTGACACGCGAGCTCCCCCAGGCCGACGACGTCCGGGCGCGCATCCTCGACGCGGCCGAGGCGGTCTTCGGGCAGCGCGGCTACGCCGGCGCGACGACGCGCGAGATCGCGGAGCGGGCGGGGATCGGGAAGCGGATGCTCTTCTACTACTTCCCGACCAAGGACGCCGTGTATCGCGCGGTGCTCGAGCGGGTCATCACCGGCCTCGTCGCGATCTACGAGCAGACGCGCGAGCAGCCCGGCCCGATCGGGCTCGGCGACGCGATCGAGGGCATCACGCGTTTCACGGCCCGGAACCTGCCCGGGATGAAGGTGTGGTTGCGCGAGATCATCGACGGGGGGCCGCACCTGGACGAGCTCACCCGGACGTACATCGTCCCGCTCTACCAGCGGGCCGGGGAGGGCGTGGCCGGCAACATGGCCTCCGGCGTCTTCCGCAAGAGCGATCCCGTGCATCTCATGGTGAACGTCGGCGGAGTCACGCTCTTCTACTTCCTCATCGCGCCCATGCTCCGCATCATCTGGAACCGCGATCCCCTGGATGCCACCACGGTCGGGGAGCGCGCCGCCGCGGCGCGCGATTGTCTGTTGCACGGGCTCGCCGGGCCGGCGGGTCCGAAGGAGACGTCATCGTGAGACGCGCCGTCGGGATCACGCTGGTGCTCGCATCGCTCGCGCTGCCTGCCTACGCCGGTCCAACCCGCTCGAGCCCGCTCGCCGTCGCGCCCGACGGCATCGTGTTCGCCGTCAATCCGGACTCGGCGACGGTCGCACGCCTCGACTTCTCCGGCATCACCGGGGTGCTGACGCACGAATCGCCGGTCGGGAAGTATCCGCGCACGGTGGCGGTCGCCGGCACGTACGTGTTCACGGCCAACCAGGGCGACGACACGGTCACGCGCTGCACCCAGGCCGACCTGTCGGGCTGCACGACCTCCGATCCTTCGCTCGGCGCCGGCTGCAATCCCTACGGGATCGCGCCCACGCCCGCTGGCGACCACCTCCTCGTGTCGTGCCAGGGGTCGAGCGAGCTGCTGATCCTCTCCACCTCGCTCGCGGTCGAAGCGCGTGTGAAGCTCGCGTGGCCGAACGCGCGTGCGATCGCCGTATCGAGCGACGGATCGAAGGCGTACGTGACGCACTTCCTCACCGAGGAGCCCGGCACCGACGGCCACGTCTCGGTCGTCGACGTCGCGAACAAATCCGTGTCGTCCGTCTTCGACATCGCCGCCGACCTCACGACCTGCGAGACGCAGAACTCGGGTCAGGGCGTGCTGAACCAGCTCTCGGCGATCGCGCTCATCCCCGACGGTGCCCCCGCCGAGGTGGCGGGCCAGCTCTGGGTCGGCGGCGCGCAGCAGAACAACGTCAGCAAGGGCCTCTTCAAGCGTGAGAGCGACGCCTTCTCGGACATGGTCGGGAAGGGCAAGAAGCGCCACCGCGTGTTGAAACGGGGCACGGCGCTCTTCCCGCTCCTCACGTTCGACCCGTTCCCGGACGGTGGCGTGACCCGCAACAAGTACAAGCCGGCGTTCCACGACGTGATCCGCTTCGGCATCGCGAAGCTGAACGCGGCCGACGGGTCGCGGATCGGCAAGGTCGACATCGACGAGGCCGCGCTCGCGACCGACATCGAGTTCTCGGCCGACGGCACCACGGCGTACGTCGTCGACCAGACCTTCAACAGCTATCACATCTTCAACACGCGCAAGGGTCAGGGCAGCGACGTCACGACCCTCTTTGCGGCGCCGGGGGCGAACGGCCCGGGCGGCGCCGATCCGATCGAGCCGTGCGTGCAGAACGCACTTGCGCCCGTCGTCGGCGAGCGCCCCTATCGCATGGCGCCGCAGGCACAGATCGTCACCATCGACGGCTACAATCCCGCCGATCAGTCCTTCCAGGCGGTCGACACGGGCGTCGATTTCGACGCCGTCGCCTACTACAACACCGGCGTCTCCATGATGCGGCCGGTGCCGGACGGCATCGGCACCGTGCCGCTGGGCGTGCGGCTCTCGCCCGACGGCCAGCGGGCGTACGTCTACAACTACCTCTCCCGCAACATCGTCCCGGTCGCCACGGCGCAGCCGCTCGACCCCGGCGGCAAGCCCGCGAACCTGCGCTGCACGGCGAACGGCACGGAGACCTGCGAGAGCGACAACGACTGCCCGGTGACGAACGGTTTCTGCAACCATCCCGGCGGCAATCCGTGCGCCAGCAACGCCGACTGCGGCGAGCTGGGGCCCTGCATCCTGTCGTCGAACTGCGTGCCGCTGATTCTCGGGCGGCCGGTCTCGACCATCACGGGCCGCTGCGTCGGCGGCGCGAGCGACGGCGTGGCCTGCAAGAGCGACACGGATTGTCCGGGGGGCGCCTGCAACGGCATCAAGGGCGATCCGCTGCCGCCCGCGCTCCTCGACGGCAAGATCCTCTTCACGACGGCCGCGCGCGACGCGAGCGTGCCGAACGAGACCGGGCTCGATCACCCTGCGCCACTCTTCAACAAGGCGCGCATCACCTGCGCCAACAACCCGGCGCAGGAGTGCCTCAAGAACGAGGAGTGCGGCGACAAGGCGCTGCGGCTGTGCTCGGTCGCCCACAGCGTGCCGGGCGAGGTCGTGAGCGCCGCGCACGACGCGTCGTACGTCTCGTGCACGACCTGCCACGCCGACTTCGGCGGCCAGGACGGCCGCACGTGGGACTTCTCGCAGTTCGGCGCCTCGCTGCGGAACACCATGGACCTCCGTGGCCGCGCCGGCTTCAGCCCCGGCACGTGCAACGCGGGCCCGCACGCCGGCGAGGCGTGCACGTTCGATGCCCTCTGCGGTGACGGGTACTTCTGCAAGGCCAATCCCGCGAGCGTTCCGCCGAACGTCCCGGCGTCCGAACGCGACCGCTGGTTCAATCCGATGCTGACGGTGCACTGGAACGGCGATCGCGACGAGGTCGAGGACTTCGAGTTCACGTTCCGCGAGCTCCAGGGCGCGGCGGATTGCGACGGGGTCGAGGATCTCTCCACCTGTCCGGGGGCGCTCGTGCAGCGCACGCCCGAGATGACGATGGAGCAGCCGCGGACGAACACCCAGGGTCAGAACGACGTCGAGCCCGATCTGGGCCCGCCGAACCGGAACCTGCCTGGCGTCGCGGGACACAACGTCGGCGTGCGTCTGACGCACCTCGCGGACTTCGTCTATTCGCTGACGGAGTTCCCGGGCAACCCGAATCCGCGCGACGCCGCCGCCGATCGGGGGCGCGCCATCTTCAACGATCCCATCACCCAGTGCGGCGACTGCCACAACGGCGGCCCCGGACCCGGCGCGCAGTTCTTCACCGACAAGCGCCCGAGCACCGACTTCGACCCCGGCCAGCCCGCGCGCGGCGACGCGAACAACCCGTTCGTGCGCCACGACGTCGGCACCGCGAACATCTTCGACCAGACCGACCCGCTCGGGGTCGCGAGCGCGCAGTCGGTGTTCCAGAACGCGAGCATCCCCATCCCGGGGACGCGCGGCTCGCTGGGTGACTACATCACGCCGGTCCTGGTCGACGTCTGGAACACCGCGCCCTACCTGCACGACGGGAGCGCGCCGACCCTGCTCGACGTGTCGCGGCCCTGCGATTCGACGCTCGACGACTGCACGCGCCTCGGCAGCGGGCGGAACCTGCACGGCGGTGGAACCGGTCGCCACGGCAAGACTGACGTGCTGACGCCGCGCCAGCTGAACGACCTCGTCGCCTTCGAGAACACCCTCACGAAATCGACCGTCCTCGGAACGCGCGCCGCCGTCGTGCAGGCGGGCACGATGACGATCACGAAGGCCACCGTCAGCTTCAAGCGTGGATCCTTCAAGATGACGGGGACGATCGGCGCGGCGCCGGTGGCCGTCGATCCGTCGGCGGGCGTGACGCTGCAGGTCGCGACGCCCGGGGGCGGCACGATGCAGATCCTCGAACGGGCGATCGCCATGACCGAGCGCGGGAGCCGGATCAGCGGGAAGTCGACCGAGAGCGGCACCGTCTCGCTCACGCTCCGCAAGCAGGGCGACGGCGCGTATCGCTTCGCGCTCGTCGGCAAGAAGGTCGACCTCGCCGCGCTCGACACCGGCAACCCGGACGTCACCGTGGCGGTCGTCGTCGGCGACGCGCAGTTCGTTCGCAACCGCAACCTGGTCCTGCGCAAGGGGAGCTACACGCTGCCGCGGAAGAAGAAGCGCTGAGAGGGGGGATCGTCATGGGTCGATCGAAAATCGTGCTCGCCGTCGCGCTCGGGGGTGCCGTCTCGCTGGGCGCCGACGCGCGCGCGGCGACCTGCACCGTGTCCAGCGGGCAGGTGCTGGTGAAGGAGCAG
>Ga0335084_10006793_pt1 | contig 11384 bp, 11 predicted proteins | sample Lox_Sample_44_FD_206721 | JGI IMG/M metagenome (GOLD analysis project Ga0335084, IMG submission 206721) | Soil microbial communities from Loxahatchee National Wildlife Refuge, Florida, United States - Lox_Sample_4.4 | ecosystem: Environmental > Terrestrial > Soil > Wetlands | place: USA...
AGAATGCCGCCGTGCGAGGCCATGCCGCCTTTCCACACCGCGAAGATCTCGAGCGGATTCGAAAGGTAGTACGACAGCGGGCCGTAGAAGATCACGTGGCCAAGGCGACCGCCGACGATGACGCCGATCATTCCGTAGAAGAGCAGATCGTCGACATCCTGCGCGGACATGTCGCGCCACGCGTCGCGCGAACGGAGCCGGCCCAGCAGCAGGAACAGCGCAAAGCCGGTCAGGTACATCAACCCGTACCAGCGGATGCTGATCGGGCCGAGCTGCAGGGCGATGGGGTCGAAGTGATGGACGGCAGGCACGCGGAGCTTTCGGCAAACGGCGCCCCGGCGGGGCGGCGGCTGAGATACAGGCGGCCTATTATTGCCTGTTCCCTTTGCCAACCTCCGCCAGCGACCACCATGCCACACAACGAACGCTCGAAGCACGTCACCCAGGGCGTCGCCCGCTCGGCCAACCGCGCGATGTACTACGCGATGGGTTACAAGGACGAGGACTTCGACAAGCCGATGATCGGCGTCGCCAACGGTCACTCGACGATCACGCCATGCAATTCCGGCCTGCAGAAGCTTGCGGATGCGGCGATCGAGGAGATCGCGGCCTGCAAGGCCAACTCGCAGGTGTTCGGTACGCCGACGGTTTCAGACGGCATCGGCATGGGCACCGAAGGCATGAAGTACTCGCTGGTGTCGCGCGAGGTCATCGCCGATTGCGTCGAGACCTGCGTCAACGGCCAGTGGATGGATGGCGTCATCGTCATCGGCGGATGCGACAAGAACATGCCTGGCGGGATGATGGGCATCGCACGCTGCAACGTTCCTGCGATCTACGTCTACGGCGGCACCGTGAAGCCCGGCCACTACAAGGGCAAGGACCTGACGATCGTCTCGGCCTTCGAGGCTGTCGGCGAGTTCACCGCAGGGCGCCTGAACGAGACCGACTTCAAGGAGATCGAGCGGCGCTGCATCCCCGGTTCGGGCTCATGCGGCGGCATGTACACGGCGAATACGATGAGTTCGTCGTTCGAAGCACTCGGCATGAGCCTGCTGTACTCGTCGACGCAGGCGAATCCGGATGATGACAAGGTGCAGAGCACGCGCGTCGCCGCGCGCGCTCTGGTCGAGGCCGTGAAGAAGAACCTGCGGCCGTCCGACATCATCACGCGCGAATCGATAGAGAACGCGGTGAGCCTGATCATGGCGGTCGGCGGCAGCACCAACGCGGTGCTGCATTACCTCGCCATTGCCGACGCTGCGGGCATTCCGTGGACAATCGACGACTTCGAGCGCATCCGGCGCAAGGTGCCGGTCCTGTGCGATCTCAAGCCCTCGGGCAAGTACGTCGCCACCGATCTGCACGAGGCCGGCGGGATCCCGCAGGTGCTGAAGATCCTGCTCGCAAACGGCCTGCTGCACGGTCACTGCATGACGGTCACCGGACGCACGATGGCCGACATGCTGAGCGAGGTCCCGGCGGAGCCGCGCGCGGATCAGGATGTGATCCGGCCGTTTGGCAAGCCGCTCTACGCGCAGGGCCATCTCGCCATCCTGAAGGGCAACCTCTCTACGGAAGGCTGCGTGGCCAAGATCACCGGCCTGAAGAATCCAACGATCACCGGACCGGCCCGCGTCTTCGATTCGGAAGATGACGCGATGGCTGCGATCCTGGCTGACCGCATCCGCCCCGGCGACGTGCTGGTGATCCGCTACGAAGGTCCGAAGGGCGGCCCGGGCATGCGCGAGATGCTCTCGCCCACGTCGGCGCTGATCGGCAAGGGCCTCGGCGAGAGCGTCGGACTGATCACCGATGGACGATTCTCGGGGGGTACCTGGGGCATGGTGGTCGGACACGTCGCGCCCGAAGCCTATGTGGGCGGCACGATCGCGCTGATCCGCGAGGGCGATTCCATCACGATCGACGCGCGCAAGCTGCTGCTGCAGTTGAACGTCCCCGACGACGAGATCGCCCGCCGCCGCGCGGCCTGGAAGCAACCTCCGCCGCGCTACACGAAGGGCGTCCTGCACAAGTTTGCGAAGCTCGTTTCGACCGCAAGCCGCGGAGCGATCACGGACTGACGCGCTTCGCTTACCGTCGCAGCGCCTGCGTCGGGCCCGCGTCGATGGGACGGCCACCGATGCCGGTTGGACCAACCGCATCGGGCGGCTGGGACCGACGCCATTCTTCAGCAGCTAGCGGCGCCTCGCGCGGTTCGATTCGAGCGCATCCTTGATGCGTTTTTTCTTGTGGGCCTCCATCTCGTCGAAGGCCTTCTTCTTGTCGAGGCCGAGGCGGCGCTCGACCAGCTCGAACCAGAGCAGCGCCAGCACGAACGGCACCGTGACCCACCACCACGAGAGGTTGGTAAAGAACGGGTGCACATCGAGCAGCTTGAGGACAATCAGCGCCACTCCGAACCACAGAAGCCACATGCAGACTCTCCCGCCCAAACGATGCGGAAACTATAGTCGCCGCTGCGGCGCGGCAGAAGGCCGGCAGTCAACGCAAAAGCGGCCAAGCCGTTAGAATCTTCAGGCTTTTAGCGGGCAAATCCCTTCCCGATCCGATACGGAGACTCTGATGAAGCACGTTGTCGCACTTGCCGCTCTGGGCCTCGCCGTCGCCAGCGGCCCGGTATTCGCCCAGGCGGAGCTCGCCAAGCAGAAGAACTGCCTTGCCTGCCACGCCATCGACAAGAAGCTCGTCGGCCCGGCCTACAAGGACGTCGCAGCGAAGTACAAAGGCGACAAGGACGCAGCCGCCAGGCTCGCCAAGAAGATCCGCGAGGGCGGCGTTGGGGTCTGGGGCCAGGTGCCGATGCCCGCGAATCCCCAGGTGAACGAGCAGGAGGCAATGTCGCTGGCCAAGTGGGTACTGTCGCAGTAGCCGTCGGTTAGCTGATCCAGCGAGGGGCGCTTCGGCGCCCCTCCTCTTTTCTGAGGCGGAGTCAGAGCACGCGGTCTGGCAACGCAACCGGCAGCGACTCGCCACCGATCAGCCGGGCGAGCAGTTCGCCGTTGCCGGCGGCGAGCGTCCAGCCCAGTGTGCCATGACCTGCATTCACATAGAGTCCGCCAATGCGCGTGGGGCCCAGGTACGGAACGTTCGACGGCGTCACCGGACGTAGGCCCGCCCAGTACTCCGGCCGGGAGTAGTCGCAGGCCTGTGGGAACAGTAACCGCGTGCGCCGCGTCAGCGCTGCGCATCGCACTGGGTCGAGCTCGAGATTGCGTGCGCCGATCTCGGCGGTTCCCGCGACGCGCAGGCGACTGCCGAGGCGAGAAAACACCAGCTTGTATTCGTCGTCAGTCAGGCTGACCGTCGGCGCCGCGCCACCCGCCAAAACGCGGAACGTTGCCGAGTAGCCTTTGCCGGGATAGATCAGTGGCCGGAGCCCCAGCGGGCGCAGGAGCCGTCCCGACTCGGCGCCGAGGCAGATGACCACGGCTTCTGCCGCTTCTCGGGCCTTGCGCCCGGCGGTGTCGACCAGTTCCGCGCCGCGCGCCCGTCCCTTCTCGACCCAGAGCGCCGCCGCTGCCGTGTCGAATCTGAACTGGACGCCACGCTCGAAGCACCGGTCCGCCAGAGCGACGGCAAAGGCGTGAGCGTCGCCGGACTCGTCCTCGGCGCAGTAGTCAGCGCCGACGATCCGGTCGGACACCGCAGCCAGAGCCGGCTCGATTTCGACCGCGCGCGCCGGCGTGACCTCGACCCGGTTGCATCCCAATTCTCGCATCAGCGCAGCCGGCGCGAGCGACGCGCGGAACTCAGCGGGATCCGTATAGAAATGCAGGATGCCGCGCTCGGAACAGTCATACTCGAGCGCGAGTTCCCGCCGCAACCTCTTCAAGACGCCGCGGCTGTGCAGCGCCAAACCAACGATCGCGCGGATATTGGCCGCGGCAGCTGCCGGTGTGCATTCGCGCAGGAACGCGGCGCACCATCGCCACTGCAGGGGATCGAGCCGCGGTCGGAACAGCAGGGGCGCATCCGGCCGGCCCAGCCAGCCCATGACCTTTCGCGGCGCCCCCGGATTGGCCCACGGTTCGGCGTGGCTGACCGAGATCTGGCCCCCATTGGCCAGGCTCGTTTCGAGCGCGGGTCCCGACCGGCGATCGACGACCACCACCTCGTGGCCCGCCTCGCGCAGGAACCAGGCACTCGCCACTCCGACGACCCCGGCACCAAGGACGAGGACACGCATGCCACCGCTCCGATTCAGCCGTCCCGATTCTAGGGACGGCGCGGAGACACCTGGCCACATGGCCCCGCGGCATTTGCGCAACAGCCCCCGGAAACGCGACTCGAGAGCCGTGTTGCGAGGCATCGCTCCCTAGGTACAATTCCCAAGTTTCGCCGGCGCAGCCCCACCGATTCGCGTAGTGCCGCCGCGAATCACGATCGGGACGGCGTTCCAGACAACATCCTCAGCCGGCCGACACCTCAAAGGAGAAAAGGTCCATGAATCACCGCGTCATGAAACTCGCACCGCTGGCGATCGCCGCGGCGGTCGCGCTTGCCGCTTGCGGCAAGAAGGAAGAGCCTGCCAAGACCGAAGCGCCGAAGGCCGCAGCAGCCGCGCCGGCCAAGGGCCAGATCAAGATTGGCCACGTCGCCCCGCTGACCGGTGGTATCGCGCACCTCGGCAAGGACAATGAAAACGGTGCCAAGCTGGCCGCCAAGGAAATCAACGCCGCGGGTGGCATCAAGCTCGGCGACCAGTCGTTCGACATCGTCATCGTCGGCGAGGACGACAAGGCCGATCCGAAGGAAGGCACGCTGGCCGCGCAGAAGATCGTCGACTCCGGCGCCGTCGCCATCGTCGGCCACCTGAACTCCGGTACGTCGATCCCTGCGTCGAAGATCTACTCCGACGCCAACATGACGCAGATTTCGCCGTCGGCGACTAACCCCAAGCTGACCGAGCAGGGATTCAAGACGACGTTCCGCGTCGTGGCGAACGACAACCAGCAGGGCGGCGTCCTGGCCAACTATGCGCATGACGCGCTGAAGGCCAAGACGATGGCCATCGTCGACGACCGCACCGCGTACGGCCAGGGTCTGGCGGACGTGGTCGAGAAGGTCGCGAAGGAAAAGGGCATCAAGGTCGTCGCCCGCGAATTCGCCACCGACAAGACAACGGACTTCAACGCCATCCTCACGAAGATCAAGGGCACCAAGCCTGACGTCATCATGTACGGCGGCATGGACGCCACGGCCGGCCCGCTCGCCAAGCAGATGAAGCAACTCGGCATCAAGAGTGTGCTGCTCGCCGGCGACGGCGTGTGCTCGCCCGAGTTCATCAAGCTGGCAGGCGACGCTGCCCCCGTGCTGCACTGCTCGATGGCCGGTGAGGCGGTCGAGAAGCTGGCCAAGGGCGAGGAGTTCAAGGCCAAGTACAAGGCCGAGTTCAACCAGGACGTGCAGGTCTACTCGCCCTACTCGTATGACGCTGTCTACGTGATCACCGACGCAATCAAGCGCGCCGGCAAGGCCGACCGCGCCGCCATCACGGCCGCGATGCCTGCGACCAACTATCCGGGCCTGACCGGCACGATTGCCTTCGACGAGAAGGGCGACATCAAGAACGGCGCCATCTCGATGTTCAAGGTCAACGGCGACAAGCTCGAGTACATCTCGACGGTCCGCTGATCCATCCGGCTCCGCGACAAACGGCACCTTCGGGTGCCGTTTTTCTTTGCCCACGCGCCACGGGCGCCGCGCCTTGCTACGATGCGCGGACTTCCTGCCGCCCCTGCCTCCTCCGACCGCCTCCAACACGCTCGCCGACCGTAATGGAAACCTTCATCCAGCAGGTCCTCAACGGTCTCGTGCTCGGCAGCATGTACTCGCTGATCGCGCTCGGCTACACGATGGTCTACGGGATCCTGAACCTGATCAATTTCGCGCACGGCGACGTGCTGACAGTCGGTGCGCTCACGTCGCTGTCCACGATCCTGCTGCTGCAGGCGATGTTCCCGGGCATGCCGGGATGGGTGCTGATCCTGGCCGGGCTGCTCGCCGCGATTCCGGTGTGCGTGGTCCTGAGCCTGGTGATCGAGCGCGTGGCCTACCGCCCGCTGCGCAATGCGCCGCGGCTGGCACCGCTGATCACGGCGATCGGCGTCTCGATCGTGATCCAGACGTTCGCGATGCTGATTTGGGGTCGCAATTACATGACGTTCCCGACGCTGATCTCCAACGCACCGATCGAGGTGGGCGGAGCGACGATCACGATCACCAAGCTGCTGGTGATCGGCCTGTCGGCCGCCGTGATGATCGGGCTGATGCTGCTGGTCAACCGCACCCGGCTCGGCCGCGCGATGCGCGCGACCGCCGAGAACCCGCGTGTGGCAGGCCTGATGGGCGTCAATCCCAACTTCGTTATCGCCGTGACCTTCGCGATCGGCGCCGCACTCGCGGCGCTGGCCGGTGTGATGCTGGCCGCCACCTACAGCGTCGCCCACTTCTACATGGGCTTCCTGCCCGGACTGAAGGCGTTCACCGCCGCCGTACTTGGAGGCATCGGCAATATTCCCGGCGCAATGCTGGGCGGTTTGCTGCTGGGCCTGATCGAGGCGCTTGGGGCCGGCTACATCGGTGAGCTGACCGGTGGCATCCTGGGCAGCCACTACCAGGACATCTTCGCCTTCCTGATCCTGGTGATGGTGCTTATCTTCCGGCCGTCCGGACTGCTCGGCGAGCGCGTGGCCGAGCGGGCCTGAACGGATGAAGACCCTGCTCCCAAAGCTAAGCAACGACCGCAGAGCCGCCTGGTTGGCGACGCTCCTGCTGGCGGCAGTTCTGATTGCGCTGCCGTTCGTGGTCGGCCACCTCGGCGGCAACGCGTTCGTGCGCGCCCTGGCATTCACCTGCCTTTACGTCATGCTGGCACTCGGACTGAACATCGTCGTGGGATTCGCCGGTCTGCTCGATCTCGGCTACATCGCCTTCTACGCAGTCGGCGCCTATGTGTACGCGCTGCTGGCATCGCCGCACCTCTCGTCGCACTTCGCCTGGATCGCGCAGATGTTTCCGAACGGGCTGCACATCTCGATCTGGTTAGTCATCCCGCTCGGCGCCGGGCTGGCTGCCTTTGCCGGCATCCTGTTCGGCGCGCCGGTGCTGAAGCTGCGCGGCGACTATCTGGCGATCGTCACGCTGGGCTTCGGTGAGATCACGCGCATCTTCATGAACAACCTGAATGCGCCACTCAACATCACCAACGGCCCGCAGGGCATCACGCTGATCGACCCGGTGCGTATCCTCGGCATCGACTTCGGCCGCCCGCAGTCGCTGTTCGGGTTCGAGTTGCCGCCGGTTTACCTGTACTACTACCTGTTCCTGGTGCTGACGATTGCCGCCATCGTCGTCTGCGTCCGCCTGCAGGACTCGCGGCTCGGCCGCGCGTGGATGGCGATCCGCGAGGACGAGATCGCGGCCAAGGCGATGGGCATCAACGTGCGCAACGTCAAGCTGCTGGCGTTCGCGCTCGGCGCAACCTTCGGCGGTGTCTCCGGTGCGATGTTCTCGGCGTTCCAGGGTTTCGTGTCACCGGAATCGTTCGTGCTAGGTGAATCGATCATTGTGCTGTCGATGATCGTCCTGGGCGGCCTCGGCCACATTCCCGGCGTGTTGCTCGGCGCGATTCTGCTGTCGATGTTTCCCGAGGTGCTCCGGCATACGGTCGTCCCGGTGCAGAACTTCCTGTTCGGCCACGTCGTGGTCGATGCCGAGGTGCTGCGGATGATGCTCTACGGCTTCGCAATGGTGCTGGTCATGCTGTATCGGCCGAAGGGATTGTGGCCGGCGCCCGAGCACGGCATCAACCCGGCGAGCCGCGCGGGCCAGACTGCGCCGCAGAGAGCGTGATGGCAGACGTCGTCCTGCGAGTCACCGGTGTCAACAAGCGCTTCGGCGGCCTGCAGGCGCTGTCGGATGTCGGCATCGAGATTGCGCGCGGCGAGATCTACGGACTGATCGGCCCCAACGGCGCCGGCAAGACGACGTTTTTCAACGTCATTACCGGGCTCTACACACCGGACTCCGGCAGCTTCGAACTCGACGGCAAACCGTATTCGCCGACCGAGGTGCACCGTGTGGCCCAGGCGGGCATTGCGCGCACTTTCCAGAATATCCGGCTGTTTCCCGACATGACCGCGCTGGAAAACGTGATGGTAGGGCGCCATGTGCGCACGCACGCGACCGCGCTCGGCGCCATTTTGCGCAACCGCCGTACCCTCGAGGAAGAGCGCGGGATCAAGGCGCGTTCGCTGGAACTGCTGGACTACGTCGGCATCCGCAAGTACGCCGACTTTCAGGCGCGCACGCTCGCCTATGGCGACCAGCGGCGCCTCGAGATCGCACGCGCGCTCGCGACCGAGCCCAAGCTTCTGGCACTGGACGAGCCGGCGGCCGGCATGAACGCAACCGAAAAGCTGGCGCTGCGTTCGCTGCTCGAGGCGATCTGCCGTGACCGAATCACGATCCTGCTGATCGAGCATGACGTGAAGCTGGTGATGGGTCTGTGCGACAAGGTCACCGTGCTCGACTACGGCAAGATGATCGCGGTCGGGCCCCCGGCCGAAGTGCAGCGCAATCCTGCGGTGATCGAGGCCTACCTGGGCGGCGGCCACAAGGACGTCGCGACGAAGGTCGCGTGAGATGCCCGACATCGTCCTCCGCGTCGCAGCGCTAAAGGTGGCCTACGGCGGCATCCAGGCCGTCAAGGGTGTCGACCTCGAGATCCAGGCCGGCGAGTTGGTCACGCTGATTGGTGCGAACGGGGCGGGCAAGACTTCGACGCTGAAGGCGATTACGGGTACGCAGGCGTGGGCTGGCGAAATCCACTACATGGGGCAGCCGACGCGGGGCATGGCGTCGTATCAGCTGCTCGCCCGCGGGCTTGCAATGGTGCCGGAGGGCCGCGGCGTCTTCGCGCGCATGACCGTGACCGAGAATCTGCAGATGGGCGCCTTCGTGCGCAACGACGATGCCGCGATACGCCGCGACATCGACGAGATGTTCACGATCTTCCCGCGACTGAAGGAGCGCGCGAAGCAGTTGGCCGGGACGCTCTCCGGCGGCGAGCAGCAGATGCTGGCGATGGCCCGCGCCCTGATGAGCCAGCCCAAGCTGCTGCTGCTCGACGAGCCGTCGATGGGTCTTTCGCCGATCATGGTCGAAAAGGTCTTTGAAGTAATTCGGACTGTGGCCGCGCGCAAGGTACCGATGCTGCTGGTCGAGCAGAACGCCCGCCTCGCGCTCGAGTCGGCGCACCGCGCTTACGTCATGGAGTCGGGGCTCATCACGCTGAGCGGCGACGCGAAGGCGATGCTGTCCGATTCGAAAGTGCGGGAAGCCTACCTGGGCGAAGCCGCCTAGCGGCCGCGACGACGCGGTCTCGCAGTACCACCCTCACCGTCGCTACCTGTGGCGCGGCTTGGGGCGCTCCGCAGCGGGCCCGCGGGCCGCCTGCTGGCGCAACCAGGACACAAAGCGCTGCACCTTGCCCCATTTCCCGTGTGTCTCGGGGAAGACGATGTGGTGCGCGTGCACGCGCATGCCCTTGCGGTCCGCAAACACCGGCACTAGGGCACCGTTCGCGATGTGAACTTCAGCGAGCCGGCTGCTCTCGAGCGCGATTCCGAGTCCCTGCACCGCCGCTTCGATGACCATGTAGGCGCGGTCGAAGCGCAGGGTGTAGGTGGCAGGGCTCACTGCCACGCCGTGGGCGGCGAACCAGCGCGGCCACTGCATGACATTGATGTCGGAGAAGATCAGCGGCTGGCCGAGGAGGTCCTCCGGCGCCGGCAGTCGGTTGCGCTGCAGCAGGGTGGGACTGGCGAGCGGCAGGATCTCCTCCTCGAAGATCGACTCGACGTGCAGCTCACCCCACTTGACGTTGCCGTAGCGGATGTCGAGGTCCACCTCGCCGCGCGAGAAGTCGGAGTGGGTGTGAGCCGCAGACAGCTGAACGCGCAGGTCCGGGTGTTCGGCCAGGAAAGCCGGCAGGCGCGGCATCAGCCACAGCGTGGCGAAACTCGGCGAGACGTGCACGCGCAGCACTTCCACGCCTTCGGTGCTGCGTGCATTCAGCGCCGCGCTTGCGATCAGCGCCAACGCGCCGGTGAGGTCACTCTGGAAGCGCTCGCCTACCGGGGTCAGCACCAGGCCGCGCGAGGTGCGGTCGAACAGGCGCCGTCCGACGAAGCCCTCCAGGTTGGCGATCTGGTGGCTGACCGCCGAGGCGGTCACATTGAGCTCGTCGGCGGCCTTGTTGATGCTGCCGAGCCGGGCGACGACCTCGAACGCGAAGATTCCCTTGAGCGGAGGCAGGTGCATCGGGGCATCAAAAAAATTTCAATGCGGCCTGAGGCCGGCTAGCTTGCTGCCATTCGGCACCGAACGCAACATGCGCTCTACATCGAAATCACGAAGGAGACGCAATGCTGCTTGCCAACAAGGTTGCCCTGGTGACCGGTGGAGCCGGCCTGAACGGGCTTGGTTTTGCCACCGCCCGCATGCTGGCCTCCCAGGGGGCCAAGGTCGTCATCCTCGACCTGGCACAGGCCGATCCGGCCGCTGCCGCAGCCAAGCTCGGATCTGAACACCTCGGCGTCGTCGCCGACGTCACCAACAAGGCAAGCTGCGAAGCCGCCGCATCGACCGCGCTGGCGCGTTTCGGCCGGATCGACATTCTCGTCAACAACGCCGGTATCACCCAGCCGCGCAAGACGCTCGACATCAGCGAAGCCGACTACGACGCGGTCCTCAATGTCAGCCTGCGCGGCACCCTGCTCGCATCGCAAGCCGTGCTACCCGCGATGCGCAAGCAGAAGAGTGGCTCGATCATCTGTATCTCGTCGGTTTCGGCGCAGCGCGGCGGCGGCATTCTCGGTGGCCCCCACTATTCGGCGGCCAAGGCCGGTGTGCTCGGCTTGGCGCGCGCGATGGCGCGCGAATATGGCCCGGAAGGCATCCGCGTCAATTCGATCACCCCGGGACTGATCGCCACCGACATCAACAAGGGCAAGATCCCCGACGACCGGATGGGCGGGATCCTGGAACAGATTCCGCTCGCACGCATCGGCGAGCCCAGCGACATCGCCGGCGCAGTCGTCTTCCTCGCGAGTGATCTGTCCAAGTACTGCACCGGCGTCACGCTCGACGTCAACGGCGGAATGCTGATTCATTGAGTCATTGAACAAGGACACGCGATGACGGACAAACTTTCGAAACTCGCCGACTCAGCCTACCGGATCCGCCGCTACGCGCTGCGCATGGGCGAGGTGCAGGGGCAGGGCTACATCGGCCAGGCGCTCGGCATGGCCGAGATCCTGGCTGTCGCCTACAGCCACGCGCTGAACCTGAAACCC
>Ga0335084_10006794_pt1 | contig 11382 bp, 9 predicted proteins | sample Lox_Sample_44_FD_206721 | JGI IMG/M metagenome (GOLD analysis project Ga0335084, IMG submission 206721) | Soil microbial communities from Loxahatchee National Wildlife Refuge, Florida, United States - Lox_Sample_4.4 | ecosystem: Environmental > Terrestrial > Soil > Wetlands | place: USA: Florida...
CCGTACGTGAAGCTCCTCGCCCCGGCTCCCGATCGAGGCTGGCTGCATTGCGGGCCGAGCGGGTCCGGTCATTTCGTGAAGATGATCCACAACGGTATCGAGTACGGAATGATGCAGTCCCTCGCCGAGGGCCTCGCGCTGATCAAGGGCAAGGCCGAGTTCGGCCTCGACGCGGCGGCGATCTCCGAGATGTGGCGGCACGGCAGCGTGGTGCGCTCGTGGCTGCTCGATCTCACTGCCGGGTTCCTGCGCGAAGACGCGGAGCTCGCCGGCATCGCACCCTACGTCGCCGATTCAGGTGAGGGCAGGTGGACGGTCGCGGAGGCTGTCGAGCAGGGAATCCCCGCGCCGGTGCTCACGCTCGCGCTTCTCGCCCGTTTCGAGAGCCAGGGCAAAGGGGAATACGCAGATCGGCTGCTCGCGATGATGCGCAAGGGTTTCGGCGGCCACAACGTGGCCGCCGCGGCGGACAAGGCAAAGAATCCATGATCGCACTGCTGATGGGTGTTTGCGGCTGCGGCAAGACCACGGTGGGCGAGGCGCTCGCGCAGGCGCTCGGCTGGCGCTTCATCGACGCCGACGATCTGCACCCGCCTTCGAACGTCGCCAAGATGGCGAGCGGCGTTCCACTCACCGACGCAGATCGCTGGCCGTGGTACGAGCGCATCAGCTCGGAGCTGCAGAACGCGACTGCGGCGGGGCAGCACGCCGTGCTCGCCTGCTCGGCGCTGAAGCGGGCCTACCGCGACCGCCTCGCACGCGGCGTCGATCTGCGCGTCGTCTATCTCAAGGGCGATGCGGCGACCATCGAGCCGCGGCTCGCGTCGCGCCGCGGGCACTTCATGCCCGTGTCGCTCCTGGCGAGCCAGTACGCGACGCTGGAGGAGCCGGGAGAGGCCATCGTCGTCGATATCGCGCAGCCGGTGGCGGCGCAGGTCGCGGCGATCACGCGTGCCCTGCGCGAGCGACTGCCGGCATGAACGACGCGCCCAAGTCTCGCAGCAAGCGCCGCCCGGGTACCCAGGTCACGCACCTCGGGCGCGACCCGAAGCGCTACCTCGGCGCGGTCAGCACGCCGGTCTATCGCGCGACGACGATCCTGTTCGAGAGCGTTGCCGAGCTCGAGGCCGCCGAGCAGGGGCGGCACCCAGGCATCACCTACGGACTCCACGGGTTGCCCACGGTGAGGGACCTGCAGGCGGCGATGGCCGAGCTCGAGGGCGGGCACGCGTCGCTCGCGGTCGCCTCCGGGCTCGCGGCGATCACTCTCGCGCTGCTCGGCACCACCAACGCGGGCGATCACGTCCTGGTGACCGACTCGGCCTACGGTCCGACGCGCCGTTTCTGCAACAACCAGCTCGCCCGCATCGGCGTCGAGGTGAGCTACTACGACCCGCTGATCGGCGCCGGCATCGAGCGCGAGCTGCGGCCGAACACGCGTGTCGTATTCTGCGAGTCGCCGGGGTCGCTCTCCTTCGAGGTCCAGGATGTCCCCGCGATCGCCGAGGTCGCACATCGGCACGGCGCGCTCGTCATGCTGGACAACACCTGGGCCACGCCGCTGGGATTCCCCGCCTTTGCCCGCGGCGTCGACGTATCGGTGCACGCGGGCACCAAGTACGTGGGCGGACACTGCGACGTGCTGGTGGGCCTCATCACCTGCAACCAAGCGACTCATCCGCGCCTGCACCGCCTGTGGACCGACATGGGTGTGGCGATCTCCAGCGACGACGCGTTTCTTGCGCTGCGCGGACTGCGCACGCTCGCAGTGCGTCTCAAGCAGCACACCGAGAGCGCGCTCGCGATTGCACGCTGGCTGCGCACGCGTCCCGAGGTCGATGAGGTGATCTTTCCCGCGCTCGAGGGCTCGCGCGGTCACGAGCTGTGGCAGCGTGACTTCACGGGCGCCTGCGGACTCTTCGGCGTCAGGCTCAAGCCCGCGGCGAAGGCGCGCGTCGAGGCCATGCTCGACGGGATGCAGCTGTTCCGCCTGGGCTGGAGCTGGGGCGGCTTCGAGAGCCTCGTCATCCCCGCGCATCCCGAGCGCAACCGCACCGCGACGAAGTGGGATGCGCGAGGTCCGTACATCCGCCTGCACGTCGGGCTGGAAGACACGCAGGACCTGATCGAGGACCTCGAGCAGGGCTTCGCGCGCCTGCGCGGCTAACGCGCCGTTGCGCGTGGTGCGCTGCGGACCGGCAAAGAGCCTCGCCCGTCAGAGCGGGCTGAATTCTCCGCGCGCGTAGTCGAGCACCAGCACTTCGCCCCGCTCAAGAGTGTAGTAGAGGCCGTGCAGGGAGAGCCTGCCGTCGGCGACCCGCTCGGCCACGAACGGATAGCCGAGCAGCCGCTCGACGCCGATCAGCACGCAGCGCTGCTCGGTCTTGACGTAGACGAGATCGGAGGGCGGCGCGTCGAGTGCCGCCTCTCGCGCCTCGTCCAGCCAGCGATTCAGGTGCCGGGCTTCGGGCTTCGGAGGTTCGTAGAGCGCCCGGATGGCGCCGCAATGGCTGTGCGCGCAGACGACGATGTGACGCACGCCGAGCACCAGCACGGCGAATTCGATCGCGGCGGCGGTCTCGTTCTGGCTGCCCCCGTAGGGAGGGACGACCGCGCCGACATTGCGCACCACGAACAGCTCGCCGGGGTCGGCGTTCGCGAGCAGGTGCGGCAGCACCCGCGAATCGGCGCAGGCGATGAACAGCGATTGCGGATTCTGCCCTTTCTCGACCAGATCCCGGTAGGTTTGCTCGAGTCGTTGAAAATGCTCTTCGCGGAAGCGCGCGACGCGGCGTGCGATCTCGTCGTGGATGGCTAAGCGGGGCATCGGAGGCTCGGCGGGTGAGGGTGGCGCAGCATAAGACGTGCGCGGCCGGCTGTCAGCCCGCGCCTCGCGCGCGCGGCTGGCGCATCGATCGGGCGAGCAGGCGCACGGCTTCGGGAATCTCCGCGGCATCGATCACGCCATAGCCGAAGACGAGGCCCGGCGCGGGGCGACCCCTGAGCGCAAACCGTTGCATCGGATCGAGGGCCACGCTCGATTCCCGGGCGCGGTCGATCAGACCCGCGGCGGGAATGGACGGGTCGAGCTCCGCCGAGAGGTGCAGTCCGGCGCCGATGCCGGCGATGCGCACGCTGCCGCCGCAGAACCGCGCGAGGTTTGCTTCCAGGATGTCGCGCCGCTCGCCGTAGATGCGGCGCATCTTGCGCACGTGGCGAGCGAGGTGACCTTCGGCGATGAAAGCGGCGAGGGTGTCCTGCAACATGAGTGGAGCATGCCAGTCCGAGAGCTGCTTGGCCGCGGCGAGCGCGGCGCGCGCCCAGGGGGGGGCGATGACGAAGCCAAGGCGCATCGCCGGGAACAGGCTCTTCGAGAAGGTTCCGACGTAGAAGACGCTGCCGTGGCGGTCGAGCGTCTGCAGCGCATCGAGCGGTTTGCCCGCGTAACGGAACTCTCCGTCGTAGTCGTCCTCCACGACGACCGCACCGCGCGCCTGCGCAAAGTCGAGCAGCGCCCGCCGGCGCGCAAGCGAAAGGTGGACGCCGAGCGGGAACTGGTGCGACGGCGTCACGAACACGAGCTTCGCTTCGCGCGGCAAGCGATCTACCCGCAGTCCCTCCGCATCGACCGGGATCGGCACGATCCGGGCACCGGCGGCGGTGAGCACGTTGCGCAGCGGCACGTAGCCGGGCTCTTCGACGGCAACCGTCGTCTTTCCGGGGGTCACGAGAATCCGCGCCAGCAGATCGAAAGCCTGTTGCGCGCCGGCGGTGACGACGATCTCGTCGGCCGTGCAGGCGATCGCGCGAGCGAAGGAGATGTGGCCCGCGATCGCTTCGCGCAGCGCGCGTCGCCCCTCCGGCTCGCCATAGCTCGGCTTCGACCGGGAAACCGCGCGCAGGGCCCGCGCCTCGAGGCGGCGCCATACCGCGAACGGGAAGCTCGTCAAATCGGGCAGGCCGACCGCGAAATCGAAGCGACAACCCTGCCGCGTCGCGGTGGGAATCAGCGCGGCCGATCGCCGCCACGCGGCATTGAGGCGCGCATCGCCGCCCGCCTGCGCACGCGATCGCTCCGCCGCTGCGGGACGGGACAGGAAGTCCGCGATCACGGTTCCGCCGCGGCCGTGCGCGGAGACATAACCCTCGGCGAGAAGCTGGTCGTAGGCCGTGACGATCGTATTGCGCGAGAGGCCGAGCGCCGAGGCGAGCTCGCGCGTGGGCGGAAGGCGCAACCCCGGCTGCAGGCGGCCGCCGACGATTGCCGAGCGAAGCTGCTGATGCAACTCGCGCTGCACCCGCCGCGAACCGGCCGCGGGCAGCTGCAGGGCGAGGTCGAGTGCCGGGCTCATTGGATCCATAAAGATTCAAAGTTATGGTTCTTTTCAGATACCAATCATGCCACGTATCGTCGCTTCCGTCAGCAACGGAATGGAGGTGGAGATGCTTGCGGCACAGGTGGAGTTGAACTCGGGAGTCGATCTGGTCCTGGTGCGCATCCGCGAAGCCGTCGCGCGCGCGGACCCCGGGCCGAGCGCGGCTGCGGTCGACCGGTGCCAAGTCGCGGTGGCGGCGCAAGAGGCGGCGGCCTCGGCATGGCCGGCATTCGTCTGGGGCATCGAGCACGCCCTGTTCGCAGTGACGCTCGCGGCATTCGGCTGCCTGCAAATGCTGGCTTTGCTCGCCTAGGCGCGGCGATGCGACCGCCGGAGGAACGGCAGGCCTCCGGCGGAAGGCGGTGTCTCCCCGCCGGCGCGACCAGTCATACAATGGCTGCTTCGGGCCCGCGCTCGATGGGCTGCGTCTGCTCGCGCGAGCGGCGCGGTTCGTCGCCTCGCCCGCATCGAGGCCGGAGGCCAAAACGCGCACGCTGCTCCTCGTTTTCGCATCGATCCTCCTGCTGGGCGGTGCGACCGTCCAGGCAGAAGAGCTCGATCGCGCCCATGCGCTGCGGGAACTGTCCCGGGGCGATGCACCGGCTCGTCGCGACGCGGCGAGCCGACTGGGGGAGATCGGGACGATGGGCGACGCCAAGGCGCTCGTGGCGGCGCTGCATGACGACGACGACGAGACGCGCAGCCGCGCCGAAGATGCGCTCTGGCACATCTGGGCGCGCTCGGGCGATCAGGAGGTGGACCGACTGTACCAGGCTGGAGTCGAGCAGATGACCATGGGCGAGCTGCAGCGAAGCATCGCCACCTTCACCCGGGTCATCGAGCTCAAGCCCGCGTTTGCTGAGGGCTGGAACAAGCGCGCCACGCTGTACTTTCTGACCGGAGACCTGCGCAAGTCGCTCGCCGACTGCGACGAGGTCATCAAGCGCAACCCCTACCACTTCGGGGCGCTCGCGGGCTACGCGCAGATCTACACGCGGCTGGAGTACTACGAGCGCGCTCTCGAGTATTCGCGCCGCGCGCTCGCCATCAATCCGAACCTCGACGGAATCAGGCGCAACGTGCCGATCCTCGAGCGACTCGTCGATGATCGGCGCGGGCAGATGATCTAGCCGGCCGGGCGCGGCCCGCCGCTATTCTGTCCCGAGATAAACGGCCTGCACCTGCGCGTCGGCGCGAACTGCCGCCGGTGGGCCCTGCGCGATGATGCGTCCACGCGCGAGGACGATGACGCGATCGGCGTGATCGAACACGACGTCCATGTCGTGCTCGGTGAACAGCACGGCGATGCGATCGCGACGCGCGAGCTCGGTCACCAGGTGCATAACGCGCCTGCGATCGCCGGCGGTCATACCGGCGGTCGGCTCGTCCATCAGCAGCAGCCTCGGCGCGCCCGCCAGTGCGATTGCCAGCTCCATTCGCTTCGCATCGCCGTAGGCGAGCGTTGCACACCCCTGTGCGGCGAGTGCGGCAAGGCCGACCCGGTCGAGAACCGCGTCGGCCTCGGCGGCGCATAGATCGGTTGCACGCGCGGCCAGGCTGTTTTGCCTGCCAGCGCGGGCAATCAGACCGAGCTGCACGTTCTCGCGCACGGTCATCGACGGGAACGTCGCGGCCACCTGGAACGTGCGTCCGACGCCGGCGCGAGCGATGGCGCGCGGCGGGAGACCGTCGAGGCGCCGGCCCAGGAGCGTCACGTTTCCCGCGTCCGGTGCGAGTTGGCCGTCGAGCAGGTTGAAGCAGGTCGTCTTGCCCGCGCCATTGGGGCCGATCATCGCGACCATTTCACCGGCAGCGAGCGAGAACGAAACGTCGCGCACGGCCTTCACCCCGCCGAACGATTTCGCGAGCCGGCTCGCCGCCAGCACCGTGGCAGCCGATGCAGGCGCCTGGTCTTTCATCGCCGCACCCGCGCGAGCAGCCACCGGACGCCGCCGCCGATGCCCGAAGGGAAGGCGATAACGATGAGCAGGATGGCGGCGCCCAGCCCGGCGCGCCAGTACTCGGTGGCGCGAGCGAGCCAGTCCTGCAGGCCGATGAATGCGGCCGCCCCGAAGAGCGGGCCGGCGAGCGCGCCCAGACCGCCGAGCAGCACCATCACCAGAGCGTCAATCGAGCGCGGGATGGCGAGCGTCTCGGGCGAGATGCTGCCCTTCGAGAACGCATACAGGGCGCCGGCGAGCCCTGCGAAGGCGCCCGCGATCGCGAAGGCCGTCCATTGCGTCGCTCGCACCGCGATGCCGCTTGCCTCGGCGCGCAGCGGCGAATCGCGCCCCGCGCGCAGCGCGTAGCCGAAAGGCGTGTGCGCGATCCAGGCGAGCGCGATCAGCGCTGCCGCGGTCACGCCCAGCGTGAAGTAGAAGTACGCCTGCTTGGCTGAGAGCCACGCCGGGGGCCAGATGCCGACCAGGCCGTTCGAGCCGCCGGTCACGCTGTCCCACTGGTAGGCGATCGACCACACGATCTGCGCGAAAGCGAGCGTGAGCATGGCGAGATACACGCCCGAGAGGCGCACGCAGAACCAGCCGAAGACGAGCGCTCCGGCGAGCGCGGCGATCCAGCCGATGCCCAGTGCAGCCTCCATCGCCATGCCGTGCTTCGCGGCCAGCGCGGCGGCGTAGGCGCCCAATCCGAAATAGGCCGCGTGCCCGAACGAGGCAAGACCGCCGGTTCCCATCGTGAGCTGCAGGCTCGCGGCAAACAGAGCGAAGACGAGCACGTCGATGGCGAGCACGAGGTCGTACTCGTCGCCGAGCAGCGGAAGGAGCGCCGCCGCTGCGCCGATGGCGATCAGCGCGACGACCAGACTGCGCCAGCCGGGCGAGCGCACGAGCGTGCGATGCTCGGCAACCGGTGTCGTCGGGGGCGCCGCGGGCGCGCTGCCAAGCAGGCCGTAGGGCCTCACCGTGAGAACGATCGCCATCACGATGAACTCGGCGACGAGCGTGAGCTTGGGAAAGGCGACGGTGATGCCGACGATCTCCACTTGCCCGAGGCCGATGCAGACGGCTTTCACGAGGCCGATCACCAGCGCCGCGACGAATGCGCCGGGGATCGAGCCCAGCCCGCCAACCACCGTGACGACGAAAGCCTCCGCGATCACGGACAGATCCATGCCGAGGTTGGCCGACTCGCGCGGCAGCTGCAGCGCTCCGGCGAGCCCGGCGAGCGCGGCGCCGACGAAGAAGACGCTCGAGATGAGCCACGCCTGATCGATGCCCAGCGCCTGGGCCATCTCGCGGTTTTCGCTCGCGGCGCGCACCAGCATCCCCCAGCGCGTGCGCTTGAGCAGCAGCCAGAGCGCGAGCAGGACCACCGGCCCGACCACGATCAGCAGCGCGTCGTATTGCGGGAGCGCCCGACCGCCGAGCTCGATCGCGCCGGCGAGGCCCGGCGCGCGCTCTCCGAGCAGATCCTCGGGTCCCCAGAGAGCGAGCGCCGCGTCCTTGACGATCAGCACCACGCCGAAGGTTGCGATGAGCTGCAGCAGCTCCGGCGCGCGGTAGATGCGCCGCAGCAGCAATACCTCGATCGCGGCGCCGATCGCGCCGACCGCGAGCGCCGCGACGAGCACGGCGAGCCAGTAGCCCGGGATCGTGGCGCCGAGGCGGGCGATCGCGCTGTAGGCGAGATAAGCGCCCACCATGTAGAGCGAGCCGTGTGCGAAATTGACGATGCGGCTGACGCCGAAGATCAGCGACAGGCCGGCCGCGACCAGAAAAAGAGACGAAGCGCTCGCGAGGCCGTTGACGAGCTGGACGAGCAGCGAGGACAAGCTCACGGGATGAGCCGTCTTCGGGCCCTGCCCCGGAGCAACACGACGCGGGCGAGCGCGAGCCTAGTTCGCAGGCCGGTGGGCGCGGACCCAGTCGTCTGCAGGCAGGTAGTCCGCACCGGGGGCATACTTCCAGTCGATCATGACGCCCTTTCCATCCTTGATCCCGATGCGGCCGACGTAGGCTCCCATCGTGGATTGGTGATCGAGGCTGCGAAACGTCACCTTCCCGAAGGGCGTTTCCACGACGAGGCCGGCCATCGCCCCGACGAGCTTCTCCGTGTCAGTAGAACGCGCCTTGCGGATGGCGGCGGCGGCCGCCATGACGACGCTGTAACCGACGACGGATCCCTGCCGCGGGTAATCGTTGTACTTCGCCTGGTAGGCGTCGAGAAAGCGGCGGTGCTCGGGCGTGTCGATCGCCGACCACGGATAGCCGGTCACATACCAGCCGACCGGCGCCTCACCCTTGAGCGGATCGAGGTACTCCGGCTCGCCACCAAGCAGATTGAACACGGGCCGATCCTTGAACAGGCCCCGCAGCTCGCCTTCGCGCACGAACTTGGCGAGGTCCGTGGCAAAGAGCGAGGAGAAGATCGCGTCTGGCTTGGCGTCGAGCAGCGCCTGGACGACGGGGCCGGCGTCGATCTTCCCGAGCGGCACGGCGAATTCGACGAACTCGATGCCCGCGGCCTGCGAGGCGATCATCTGCTGCTTGAAGGCCGCGGTCGCGGACGTCCCGTACTCGTAGTTCGGATACACGATGGCCCAGCGCTTCTTGTTGAGCTTCGCCGCCGCCGGCACCAGCATCGCGGTCTGCATGTAGGTCGAGGGCCGCAGGCGGAACGTGTAGCGGTTGCCGTCCTCCCACACGATCTTGTCGGTGAGCGGCTCGGAAGCGATGAACAGGACCTTGCGCCGCTTCGCGTAATCCGCCACGGCGAGACCGACCGCGGACGAGAAAGTCCCCATCAGCAGATCGACCTTCTCCCGGGTTACGAGCTCCTCGGCGACCCGCACGGCATCGCCGGGATTGCCGTTGTCGTCGCGCACGACGAGCTCGAGCGGACGCCCGAGGACGCCGCCGCTGCGGTTGATCTCATCGATCGCGAGCTCCATGCCCTTCTTGTACGGCTCGAGAAAGGCGGGGAAGGTCTTGTAGCCGTTGAGCTCTCCGAGCTTGATCGGCTGCGCGGCATGCGCAGCGCCCGCGAGCGAGGCTGCCGCGAGCGCCAGCCCGAAAAGCCTGCAAAACGCGTTCATGGCTGCTCCTGCGAGGCGCGCAAACGCATACGGCGTGGAATGCCGGCGGCTGCGCGCAAAGCGATCATAGCCGCGCCGGCCCGGGTTCGGGAAGCGGCGGTCCGAGCGACCGGCGCTCTTCTTCTATGCATATTCGAGCAGGAAGCTGTGTCGGACCGCGTGGGGACGCTAAAATTGCGAGTTTACTCACTGCAGCGACACGGGATATCCCCAGATGCTCGAGCTCGGCTTCGGGTTCAGCTTCCTCGATCTCTATTCGGATGCCGGGCTGCGGCGCCTGGACGCCGCATTCTGCCGCTGGCTTGCGGAGTCGGATGCCGCGCTCGCGACGCGGCTTGCCGCAGCCCGCGCCGACCCGGGAGCGCTCGACCGGCGAGGCGAATCCGACCTGCTGATCGCGGTCGCTCCGCTGCTCGAGGACTGGCTCGCGCGGCTGTTCGGCATCGGGCGCGAGGTCGCCGCGCTCCAGGCCGCGCAGCACGAGCTCGCGCCGCTCTACGCTTGCAAGCGCCAGGTCGTGCAGCGCAGGGCGATGAACAAGTACAAGGCGGAGGAAGCCTCGGGCTTCGACGCCGATGCGCTGCGCGCGAAGCTCGAGGCGCTGCTCGGCGCGCCGCTCGTCGGTCTCGCCGGCGAGCTCGCGTTCGCACGGAGCGTGGGCCAATGGGGTCTCGACGAAGCCGCGTACGCGGCCGAGCTGGACCTCGCGTTGCGCTACGCGGCCTGGGCAGCGCACACCGCGCAGGGCAGAGCGCTGCATCGCAAGGGCGTGCTGTTCAAGGCGCCGCACAAGCTCGACTTCATGCGCCTGATACCCGTCGAGCACGCGGCGCGCGACGGCGTTGACGCGTGGCGGCTCCCAAGCGAGCACCTGCGGCGTCGCGACGGCTTCGCGCTGACCGACGCGGGGACGGATCTCGCCGGCGGCCTCGATCAGGCGAACTACTGCATCTGGTGCCACGAGCAGCAGAAGGATTCCTGCTCCTCGGGCCTGCGCGAGAAGAAGCCCGCGGAGGCTGCGGCGCCGTTCCGCAAGTCGCCTTTCGGCGTGCCGCTGGCCGGCTGCCCTCTCGAAGAGAAGATTTCCGAGTTCAACAAGCTGCGCGCCGAGGGCTGGGCGCTCGGCGCGCTGGCGATGATCTGCGTGGACAATCCGCTCGTCGCAGCCACCGGTCATCGCATCTGCAACGACTGCATGAAATCCTGCATCTACCAGAAGCAGGACCCGGTCGACATTCCGCAGTCGGAGACGCGGGTGCTCAAGGACGTGCTGGCGCTGCCGTGGGGGTTCGAGGTGTACTCGCTGCTCACGCGCTGGAACCCGCTGCACCTTCGTCGCCCGGTGCCGCGCGAGGCGAGCGGCAAGCGGGTGCTCGTCGTCGGCACCGGTCCCGCAGGCTTCACGCTCGCGCACCACCTGCTCAACGAAGGGCACACGGTGATCGGCATCGACGGCCTCAAGATCGAGCCGCTCGCAAGCTCGCTCTCCGGCGTGACGGCCACCGGGGAGCGGGCGCCGTTCGAGGCGGTGAAGGACATCGAGGCGCTGCGCGAGCCGCTCGACAGCCGCGTGATGGCCGGCTTCGGCGGCGTCGCGGAATACGGCATCACGGTGCGTTGGGACAAGAACTTCCTGAAGCTGATCCGCATCCTGCTCGAGCGGCGCGAGCGCTTCGCGTTGCACGGCGGCGTGCGCTTCGGCGGCACGCTCGACGCCGCGGGCGCTTTCGCGCTCGGCTTCGATCACATCGCGCTCTGCGCGGGCGCGGGCAGGCCCACGGTGCTCGACCTGCCGAACGGGCTCGCCAACGGCGTGCGCACGGCGTCGGATTTTCTGATGGCGCTGCAGCTCACGGGCGCGGCGCGGCGCGATTCGGTGGCCAACATGCAGCTGCGCCTGCCGGTGGTCGTGGTCGGCGGCGGGCTCACCGCGATCGACACGGCGACCGA
>Ga0335084_10006795_pt1 | contig 11382 bp, 9 predicted proteins | sample Lox_Sample_44_FD_206721 | JGI IMG/M metagenome (GOLD analysis project Ga0335084, IMG submission 206721) | Soil microbial communities from Loxahatchee National Wildlife Refuge, Florida, United States - Lox_Sample_4.4 | ecosystem: Environmental > Terrestrial > Soil > Wetlands | place: USA: Florida...
GCCGTTACCTCACCAACTAGCTGATAGGCCGCGAGCCCCTCCATGAGCGGTAGCTTTCGCCACCTTTCCTCCCCAGATTTCGCAATCCGAGGAACGTATCCGGTATTAGCCTCCCTTTCGAGAGGGTATCCCGAGCTCGAGGACAGGTTACCCACGTGTTACTCACCCGTGCGCCACTAGGACCGCCGATGTATTGCTACACCGACGATCCCCGTTCGACTTGCATGTGTTAAGTACGCCGCCAGCGTTCGCTCTGAGCCAGGATCAAACTCGCCATGATAAAGCGATGAACCTGGTCCTCTAGCTCGAACGTGTTACTGCGTTGATGCTGCAGTCACTCGGCCGAGCGCAAGGTACTCGTTAGAACGGATGGTGCTCACACCTTTTCGGTGAGCCAGTAGCATATGCGACTTTCAAAGAGCCCTGCGGTCAGCTTGGAAGGTGACCGGATCTTGCTGCGTCCTGCTGAAACCGTTGCCCGACTTCGTGTCAGGCAAAGACTGACTATACTCATCACCCCTGGGGCTGTCAAGCAAATCACCGATTATTTTCCGCCCGCTTGTGCCCACGGGTACAGACGCACGGACGTCGACCGGGGCTCCCTAGACCGTGGGGCCCTCCAGAACGACCCTGTAGATCCGGCGCTTGCCGAGCTTCACCGTGTGGGTCCCTTTCGCCGCTGTCTCGGCCAGGTCGGTCACCCTTTGCCCGTCGACCTCGACGCCGCCCTGCTGGATCAGCCGCCGGGCCTCGGACGTCGACGACACGAGTCCGGCATCCTTCAGCACCTTCCAGACCGGCAACGGCGCGGCGGCCTGCAGTACTGCGTCGGGCGCACCGCTCACGTCGCCGGCTCCGCCGAACAGCGCCGCGGTCCGGGCCTCGGCCTCACGGAGTCCGGTGTCCCCGTGGATCAGCCGGGTGGCCTCCTGGGCCAGCGCGCGCTGCGCCTCGCGCTTCTCCGGCGCCTCGGCCACGCGCACGGCCAGTGCGTCGATCTCCTCCAGCGACAGGAACGTGAAGGTCTTGAGGTAGCGCACGACGTCGGCGTCCGTGGTGTTCAGCCAGAACTGGTACATCTCGTAGGCCGAGGTCCGGGCCGGATCCAGCCACACGGTGCCGCTCTCGGTCTTGCCGAACTTGCTGCCGTCGCTCTTGGTGACGAGCGGCAGCGTGAGGCCAAAGGCCTCGGCGCCGCGCACCTTGCGGATGAGCTCGGTGCCGGCCGTGATGTTGCCCCACTGGTCGCTGCCGCCCATCTGGATGGTGCAGTCGTAGCGCTCGTGGAGCGCCAGGAAGTCGTAGGCCTGCAGCACCTGGTAGCTGAACTCGGTGAACGAGATGCCGGTGGTCAGCCGCGCGCGCACCGACTCCCGGGCCACCATCGGTCCCACCCCGAAGTGCTTGCCGACGTCGCGCAGGAACGGGATGACGGAGAGCCTCGACAGCCACTCGTAGTTGTCCACCAGCAGCGCGGCATGCCGGCCACGGTCGAAGTCGAGGAACGGCCGCACCTGCCCCTTCAGGCGCTCGGCGAAGGCCGCCACGTGCGCCTCGGGGTTCAGCGCGCGCTCACCGGCCTTGCCGGCCGGATCGCCGATCAGCCCGGTGCCGCCGCCCACGAGGACGATCGGACGGTGGCCGGCCAGCTGGAAGCGGCGCAGCCCCAGCAGCGGCACCAGGCTGCCGACGTGCAGGCTGTCGGCGGTGGGATCGAATCCGACGTAGACCGTGCGCATGGTCTGGCCCAGGTGAGCGTCGAGGCCCCCGGGCGAGGTCACGTCGGCGACGAGCCCGCGCTGCTGGAATTCCGGAAGCACCGAGGTCGGCATGATGCGCACGATTATCGCACGCACGCCGCGCTCAGCGGCCGGGGGAGGGCGCCGGTATAATGACCTCGCATGGCTTCCGAGGACACGGCGCCCGAGCGACGGCGGTTCCGCCCGGGTGGCCGCCGCTGGCTCCGGTTCCTGCTCATCGTGGCGGGCATCGTCTCCCTGCTGGTCGCGGCCGGGGGCGCGATGGCGGCGCTGTGGGCGTTCACGATCCTGCCCCGCACGCTGCCCTCGGTCACCGCGCTGGAGACGTTCCAGCCGCTGGTCGGCACCAAGCTCTACGACGACAACGACGAGCTCATCACCGAGCTCCACGTCGAGCGTCGCATCTTCGTACCGCTGGCCCACATGCCCCAGTCGCTGCGCGACGCCGTCATCGCCACCGAGGACAAGCGCTTCTACTATCACTGGGGCATCGATCCCATCGGCATCGCGCGCGCGGTGGCCCAGAACTACCGGCGCGGCCGCATCGTCGAGGGCGGCAGCACGATCACCCAGCAGCTGACCAAGCTGCTGTTCCTCACCCCCGACAAGAGCCTCGAGCGGAAGATGAAGGAGGCGGTGCTGGCGCTGGAGCTGGAGCGGCGCTACTCGAAGGACCGCATCCTCGAGATGTACCTGAACCAGGTCTACTTCGGCCACGGCGCCTACGGCGTGGAGGCGGCCGCCCGCACCTACTTCGGCAAGTCGGTCTCCGAGCTCAACGTGCGCGAGTCCGCGCTGCTGGCCGGGCTGCCGCGGGCGCCCACCACCTACTCGCCCTTCGACCATGCCGAGACGGCCAAGCGCCGGCGCGAGGTGGTGCTGCGGCGCATGGTGGAGTTCGGCGCGCTCAAGGACGCCGACGCCAAGCGGCTGGCCCGCGCCGACCTCGGCCTGATCCCGCCCGAGCGGCGCCGGACCACCGGCCAGTACTTCCTGGACTTCGTGCAGCAGGGGCTGGAGGCGAAGTACGGCGCCGACATGGTCTTCAAGGGCGGCCTCAACGTCTACACCACGCTCAACCCGACCATGCAGCTGACCGCCGAGCAGGCGCTGCGCGACGGGCTCAAGGCGCTGGAGGGCCGCACGGCCAAGGGCAAGCCCGGCGAGCATCCCGAGGGCGCCCTCGTCACCGTCGAGCCGCAGACCGGCTACGTGCGCGCGATGGTGGGCGGCTACGACTTCTTCCGCAGCGAGTTCAACCGCGCCACGCAGGCGCACCGCCAGCCCGGCTCGGCCTTCAAGCCCTTCATCTACATCGCCGCCCTGGAGTCCGGCTTCACGCCGGCCAGCCGGGTCGAGGACGCCCCGATCTCCTTCCCCGTCGCCAACGGCCAGGTGTGGAAGCCGGAGAACTACGACCGCAAGTTCCGCGGCCCCACCACGCTGCAGCAGGCCATCGAGGAGTCGGTGAACGTCGTGACCGTGAAGGTCCAGGAGCGGGTCGGCCTCAATCACACGATCCAGGTGGCGCGGCGCCTCGGCATCTCGAGCCCGCTCGACGTGAACCTCAGCCTGGCGCTCGGCACCTCCGACCTCACGCTGATCGAGCTGACGAGCGCGTACGGGGCCCTGGCCAACCAGGGCCAGTGGCTGCCGCCCACGACGATCCGCTACCTCACCGACGCCCAGGGCAAGCTGCTCGAGGAGCACCTGCCGGAGGCGCGCGAGGCGGTGTCGCCGGAGACGGCCTACGTCATCACCCACATGCTCAAGGGCGTGGTGGAGCGCGGCACCGGCCAGGCGGCCAAGGCGCTCGGCCGCCCCGTGGCCGCGAAGACCGGCACCACCAACGATTACTCGAACGCGTGGTTCGTCGGCTACACGCCGCACCTGGCCACCGGCGTGTGGGTGGGCTACGACCGCCCGCGCAGCCTCGGCAAGGACGAGACGGGCTCGCGCGTGGCGGTGCCGATCTGGGTGAGCTTCATGGGCAAGGTGCTCGGCGACAGCCCCAAGGAAGACTTCCCGGTGCCCGACAAGGTCGTCGTGGTGCCCGTGGACCTCGACCCCTCGAACGAGTGCGTACGAGTGGTGCCGATGGCGTTCGTGAAGGGCACCGAGCCGGCCGCGTGCGGCGCCCGCCGCCAGAGCGTGCCGCCGGTGGCCGCCCCGGGCGCGCCGCCGCCGGCGGCGTCGCCGTCGGCACCCTGACGGCTCAGCCCTCCGCGCGCGGGTAGGCCACCGCCACCTCCGACCACGCCGTCTCGCCCATCAGGCGGCCGAAGACCGCGTCGAGGTCGGCCACCGGCACGCGGATCTGCTCCATCGAGTCGCGCTCGCGGATGGTCACCTTGCCGTCGCCGGCCTCGCCCTTGTCGTGATCGCCGACCGTCTTGACGTCCACGGTGACGCAGTAGGGCGTGCCCACCTCGTCCTGCCTCCGGTAGAGCCGGCCGATGGCGGCGGTGTCGTCGTACACGCTCCGCCACTGCCGGGCCAGCCGGCCGCGCAGCGCGTGGGCGGTGGCCACGATCTCAGGGCGCTTCTTGAGCAGCGGCAGCACGGCGATCTTGATGGGGGCCAGCTCGCGGTGGAAGCGCAGCACCACGCGCTTGTCGCCGCGCACCTCCTCCTCGCGGTAAGCGTCGAGCATGAAGGCCAGGAACGCGCGGTCCACGCCGAAGGACGGCTCGATCACGAAGGGTGTGATGTGCTCCTTGCGCTCCTCGTCGAAGTAGGTCAGCGACTTGCCGCTGGCTTTCGAGTGCTGCTTGAGGTCGTAGTCGGTGCGGTTGGCGATGCCCATCAGCTCGCTCCAGCCGATGGGGAAGTGGTACATGACGTCCACGGTCCGCTTGGAGTAGTGCGACAGCTCGTCCTTGCCGTGCTCCTTCAGCTTCAGCTTAGCGGGGTCGACGCCGTAGCGGACGTACCAGGCCTGGGCGTCGGCGATCCAGCGGTCGTGCCAGGCCTCGTCGGCCGGGCGGCCGTCGAGCTGCTCGTGGGGATTCACGAAGAACTCGATCTCCATCTGCTCGAGCTCGCGCACCCGGAAGATGAAGTTGCCGGGCGTGATCTCGTTCCGGAAGGCCTTGCCGATCTGGGCGATGCCGAAGGGCAGCTTGGGCCGCATGGACTGCAGCACGTTGTCGAAGTTCACGAAGATGCCCTGGGCCGTCTCCGGCCGCAGGTAGGTGAGGGAGGCGTCCTCCTCGACCGGCCCCATGAACGTCTTGAACATGAGGTTGAACTGGCGCGGTGCAGTCAGCTCGCCCTTGCCGCAGTCCGGGCACAGCGTGCGGGTGGCTCCACAGTGCGTGCACGCCTCGCCGGCCGGAATCGTGAACTTGTTGCCCTTGGTCGCCGGGCAGAAGTGCAGCCACGGGATCTCGTCGACCTGGTCGGCGCGGAAGCGGAGCTTGCACTCGCGGCAGTCCACCATCGGGTCGGTGAACTGGTCGACGTGCCCGCTGGCCTTCCAGACCGCGGGATGCATGAGGATGGAGGCGTCCAGCCCCACCATGTCCATCCGCTGCTGGACGAAGTCGCGCCACCACACGCGCTTGATGTTGTTCTTCAGCTCGATCCCGAGGGGGCCGAAATCCCAGCAGGAGCCGGTGCCGCCGTAGATCTCGCTCGACTGGAAGACGAAGCCCCGGCGCTTGCAGAGTGAGACCAATACATCCATCGAGGGCGTGGGCGCGCTCATTCAGGAACCTCCGACAGCCGGCGCACCTCGCGGAGAAACCGTCCGCTGCGCGTCGGCTGGCCGATGAGTCGTGACAGGTGCGTGTCGAGGAGCGCGCGCAGCTCGGGGCCGGCGCGGCCAACGGGCGAGGCGACCGCCTCCTCCCAGCGCAGGCCCCGCAGGCGCGCGAAGGCGGCGACGGTAGCCGGCTGGACCGGCACCGCGTCGCCGGCCGCCCCGCGGCACCCCTCGCACACCACTCCCCCCTCGCCCAGTGCCGGCCGCGCGAAGGGATAGGCGCGCCCGCACTCCACGCAGCGGTCCAGGCGCGGCCGGTGGCCGAGCACGTCGAGGCAGCGCACGCCGAAGCACACGGCCACGCGGGCCGGCCGCGCCGAGACCTCCATGGCGCGCAGCGCGCGCACGAGCAGGCCGTAGAGCGCCGGCTGGCGGTCCCGCTCGCCGGTGGTGCGCGCGACGATCTCCACCACCCACGCCGCCTCGCCGAGCGATTCCAGGCTCTCGCGCAGGGGCGCGAAGGGGTGCGTGACGTCGAAGTGGTCGATGCGCACGAGATCACTGCGCCCGGTGTCGAAGAAGACGAGCTGGCCCAGCGTGAACAGCTCGAGCGCGCCGCCGAAGCGGGAGCGCAGGCGGCGGGCGGCCCTGGCCACCCCGCGCACGCGCCCGAAGTCGCGCGAGAAGAACGTCACCACGCGATCGCTCTCGCCGATGGGAAAGCTGCCGATCACGACGGCGGCCGAGGTGCCCAGGCCCATGCTAGGAGGTCAGCCGGAAGCCGAACTCGCGCAGCGCGCGCTCGTCCTTCCGCCAGTTGTGCCGCACCTGCACGTGCAGCTCCAGGAAGACCTTGACGCCGAAGAACGCCTCCAGCTGCGCGCGGGCCGCGGTGCCGATGCGCTTGAGCATGGCGCCACCCTTGCCGATCAGGATGCCCTTCTGCGAGTCCTGCTCGACGAAGATCGTGGCCCGCACGTACACGCGCGTCGGCGCCTCCCGCTCGGTCAGCTCCTCCACGCGCACCGCCGTCGCGTACGGGACTTCCTGGTGCGTGAAGTGGAACACCTGCTCGCGGACGACTTCGGCCGCCCAGAAGGTCTCCGGCTGATCGCTGGTGGCGTCCGCCGGAAACAGCGGCGGGCCCTCGGGGAGCGTCCGCACCAGGATCTCCAGCAGCCGGTCGCAGTTGGTGCCGTCGGCGGCCGAGATCGGCACCAGCTCGTGGAAGGGATGGGCGTCACGCCAGCGCTCGAGCAGCGGCAGCAGGGCGGCGCGGGGCTGGACCAGGTCCACCTTGTTGAGCGCGCACACGCTGGGGCCGCCGTACTCGCGCAGCGGCGCCAGCACGAGGTCGTCGGGGCCGCCGCGTGCGGTCGCGTCCACCACCAGGCAGACCGCGTCCACGTCCTTCACCGCGCGCTGGGCGGTCTCCAGCATGAAGCGGCCGAGCTTGCCGCCGCCGGCGTGCAGGCCCGGCGTGTCGACGAAGATCACCTGGGCATCGGGACAATGCAGGATGCCGGTGATGCGGTTGCGTGTCGTCTGCGGGCGCGGCGACACGATCGCCATCTTGGCGCCCACCAGGCGGTTGAGCAGCGTGGACTTGCCGGCGTTGGGCCGTCCGAGCAGGGACACGAAGCCGGCCTTGAACCCGGAGGGGGGCTTACTCATGCAGCAGCCCCTTCCACAGGCGGGCGGGGGCGGCGGCGAGGATGTCGCGCTCGCGCCGGTGCATGAGGTCGGCCTCCACGGGATCGCGATCGTCCCAGCCCACGAGATGAAGCGTACCGTGCGTGACCAGGAGGTCGAGCTCGAGCGCGAGCGGCACGCGCAGGCGTCGCGCCTGGCGCCGGGCGGCCTCCGCCGAGATCACGATCTGCCCGACGAGCGGCGCCGCCGCCTCGGGGGTCTCCAGCGGAAAGGCCAGCACGTCGGTACGCCGCCCGATGGCGCGGTAGCGCGCGTTGAGCCGGCGGATCGCCGCGTCGTCCACGATGGCGATGTCCACCAGGCCGGCCGGCCGCCCGACCGCGGCCAGCGCGCGGCCGGCCGCGCGGGCCACGCGCGCGGTGGCCACGGGCACGCGACGCTGGCGGTTCTCGACGGCCGCCGGCATCAGGAGGCGCCGGCGGTCGCCTCGTCGTCGCGCGGCCCGGCCACCGGCAGCTCGCCGGGCATCCGGGCAGCGGCGGTCCGCGCCTCGTGCTCGCCGTAGGCGCGGATGATGGCCGAGACCAGGCGGTGCCGGACGACGTCGTGCTCGTCGAAGTACACGAAGGCCACGCCGGGCACGCCCTTCAAGATCGACTGGACGCCGATGAGCCCGGAATGGCGCGAGGCCGGCAGGTCGACCTGGGTGATGTCGCCGGTGATCACCATCTTGGAGTTGAAGCCGAGACGCGTGAGGAACATCTTCATCTGCTCGGTGGTGCTGTTCTGCGCCTCGTCCAGGATGATGAAGGCGTCGTTGAGCGTGCGGCCGCGCATGTAGGCCAGCGGGGCGATCTCGATGGCGCCCTTCTCCATGAGCGCCCCCACCTTCTCGTACTCCAGCATGTCGTAGAGCGCGTCGTAGAGCGGGCGCAGGTAGGGATGCACCTTCTCGTAGAGGTCGCCGGGCAGGAAGCCGAGGCGCTCGCCGGCCTCCACCGCCGGCCGTGTCAGCACGATGCGCGCGACCTCGCGCTTCATCAGCGCCGAGACCGCCATGGCCACCGCCAGGAACGACTTGCCGGTGCCGGCGGGGCCGATGCCGAACACCATGTCGTGGCCGCGGATGGCGTCGACGTAGATCTTCTGCCCCTTGGTCTTGGGCGTGATCCACTTCTTGCGCGAGGGGACGGCGATGGCGTCGCTGAACACCGCCTTCAGGTCGGCCTCGGCGTCGCCGGCGATCATCCTGACGGCCGCCCGCACCTCGCCGCCGCGCAGCGGCGCGCCCGAGCGCAGCAGCTCGGCCAGCTGGGTCAGCGCGCGCTCGGCGCGGCGCACCTGGCGCTCGTCGCCCTTGACCATGATCTCGTGGCCGCGGGCCACGATGCGGACGTCGAGCTCGGACTCGAGGGTGCGGAGGTGATCGTCGTTCCGGCCGAGGAGATCGCCCAGGTCCACGTCAGGGGCGAGCGAGAGTCGGCGGGTGATCTGGGTGGCTTCGCTCAAATGCGGTCGGTTCCCTGGCCACGAGTCTACCACGCCCATGGAACCGATCCGCGCTGCCATGCGTCATATGTAATACGCTGGGAGGGGATGATCATGAGCAAGATCGTCAGCCGGGTGGCGCTGGCGGGGCTTCTGGCCGCCGTCGTGGCCGGTTGCAGCGCGGCCAGCGGCTACGTCGTGTCCGTCGGAGACAAGACCACGCTGATGTACGGCTGGCAGGAGCGCTTCGGAATCGAGTGGACCGCGGACCCCGAGACGCCTCATACGCGCGTCGTCCGCGGCCGGGTCGTCAACCTCTCCGGGATCGGCGCTGATCGGATGCGCCTGCTCGTCCAGGCCTCCGATGCCTCCGGCCGCCCCGTGGCGCAGCGCTTGGTGTGGCTGCCGACCGGTGTCCCCGGCTCCTCCGGCACCTATTTCGAGGTCTGGGGTATGCCCGCCGCCGACCAGTACCACGTCACGGTCTGGGACTACACGACGATCGAGGCCGGCGACTTCCGCTAGCGGTCGGTCGCGGGCGGGACGACGCGGATGTGGAGCTCGCGCAGCCGCTCGGCGGGCACCTCGCTGGGCGCCTGCATCAGCAGATCCTGCGCCTGCTGATTCATGGGGAAGGCGATGACCTCGCGGATGTTGGTCTCGCCGGCCAGCAGCATCACGATGCGGTCGATGCCGGGCGCCGAGCCGCCGTGGGGCGGCGCCCCGTACTTGAACGCGTTCAGCATGCCACCGAAGCGGTGCTCGACGTCCTCCCGGCTGTAGCCCGCGATGGAGAAGGCCTTGTACATGATGTCGGGCCGGTGGTTGCGGATGGCGCCGCTGGACAGCTCCACGCCGTTGCAGACGATGTCGTACTGGTAGGCCTTGATCGTCAGCGGGTCCTGGCTCTCCAGCGCCTCCAGCCCTCCCTGGGGCATCGAGAACGGGTTGTGGCTGAAGTCGATCTTGCCGGTCTCCTCGTCGCGCTCGTACATCGGGAAGTCCACGATCCAGCAGAAGCGGTACGCGTTCTTCTCGAGCAGGTCGAGGTCCTCGCCCAGCTTGATCCGCACCTTGCCGGCCAGCTTGTCGGCCGCCGCCCGCTTGTCGCCGACGAAGAACACCGCGTCGCCGTCGGCGGCGCCGGTGATCTCGCGCAGCCGGGCCAGCCGGGGCGCGTCCACGAACTTCGCGATGGGGCCCCGGGCGGCGCCCTCGGCCAGCGTCACGTAGCCGAGCCCGGGCGCGCCCGCCTCGCGGGCCCACTGGTTGAGCTTGTCGAAGAAGCTGCGCGGCTGGGCGGCGGCGCCGGGCGCGCGCAGCCCGCGCACGATGGCCCCCTGCTCGATGGCGTTGGCGAACACGGCGAAGCCGGAGCCGCGGAAGACGTCGGTCACGTCGGTGAGCACCAGCGGGTTGCGCAGGTCCGGCTTGTCGCTGCCGTACGTGGCCATCGCCTCGTCGAAGGGGATGCGCGGGAAGGGCGGCGGCGTGATCCGGGCGTCGGGGCGGAACTCGGCGAAGACGCCGTGGATGACGGGCTCGATGGCCGCCCACACGTCCTCCTGGGTCACGAACGACATCTCGAAGTCGAGCTGGTAGAACTCCCCCGGCGAGCGGTCGGCGCGCCCGTCCTCGTCGCGGAAGCACGGCGCGATCTGGAAGTAGCGGTCGAAGCCGGCCACCATCAAGAGCTGCTTGAACTGCTGCGGCGCCTGCGGCAGCGCGTAGAACGTGCCGGGATGCACGCGGCTCGGCACCAGGTAGTCGCGCGCGCCCTCCGGCGAGCTGGAGGTGAGGATCGGCGTCTGGAACTCCGCGAAGCCGGCCGCGATCATGCGGCGCCGGATGCTGGCGATGACCTGGCTGCGCAGCACGATGTTCCTGTGCACGTGCTCGCGGCGGAGGTCGAGGAAGCGGTAGCGCAGGCGTGTGTCCTCGGGGAACTCGGCCTCGGAATTCACCGGCAGCGGCAGCGGCTCGGCCGTCGACTGCACGGCCAGCTCGCTCACCGCCAGCTCGACCTCGCCGGTCGGCAGCCTGGGATTCATGGCCTCGGCGCCCCGCGCGACGACGGTGCCCGTCATCGTCACCACCGTCTCCAGCCGCAGCGCCGCGGCCGTCTCGAAGCCGGGGCTGCTCGTGTCGAGCACGCACTGGGTGACGCCGTGGTGGTCGCGCAGGTCGATGAACAGCAGATGGCCGTGGTCGCGCTTGCGATGGACCCAGCCCGACAGCCGGGCCGGCGTGCCGACGTGGGTGGCGCGCAGCTCGCCGCAGGTGTGGCTGCGATAGTGGTGCATCAGGCGTGCTCCCGTCTGGTCAGGGGCTTGACGTTCGGTCGCCCCTCCGCATCCAGCGTCGCATGGGCGTCGAACCCGTGCCGCGCGAGGTCGTCGAGCTGCTTGCCCACGTTCTTGCGCCGCGGCTCCACCGACACCAGGTCGCCCGCCGCGCGCAGGGCGCGGGCGGCGGCCAGTGCTGCGCCCACGGCGGCGCCGTCGTCCACGATCAGCGCCACGCGCCGAGTCTGGCCGGCCGCGGCGGCGCCGGGCGCGCCGGCGCCGCCGCGCTCGCCCAGGATGGCCACCAGCCGCTCGAAGCCGATCGAGAAGCCGCAGGCGGGCACCTCCCGCCCGAGCAGCTTGCCGACCATCCGGTCGTAGCGGCCGCCGCCGGCCACGGAGCCCGAGAAGCCGGGTATCACGGCCTCGAAGATCGTCCCCGTGTAGTAGCCCATGCCGCGCACCAGCGTCGGGTCGAACTGCACGCGCG
>Ga0335084_10006798_pt1 | contig 11379 bp, 6 predicted proteins | sample Lox_Sample_44_FD_206721 | JGI IMG/M metagenome (GOLD analysis project Ga0335084, IMG submission 206721) | Soil microbial communities from Loxahatchee National Wildlife Refuge, Florida, United States - Lox_Sample_4.4 | ecosystem: Environmental > Terrestrial > Soil > Wetlands | place: USA: Florida...
TTTGTCGTGAAGGAAGATGGCAAGCAGCAGAAGATTGCAGTGTTCGGCCGGGAGTCGTCGCTGCCACTTTCGATCGTGCTGGCCATCGATACGAGCCTGAGCACAAAGAAAGACCTGCCACTCGAACTAGCGTCGGCACACAAGTTTGTTCATACCATCATGCGGGCGCAAGACGGACTGTCGTTGTATACATTCTGCGAAGAGGTGCGGGAACTGGTGCGGTTCACCTCCGATCTGAAGACAATCGACAGTGGAATCGATCGCATCCGGAATGGAGCGGGAACGGCGCTCTTCGATGCCGTGTTTCTGGGATCGGAAGCGCTGGGCAAGCGCCAGGGGAGAAAAGTGATGGTGCTGATCACCGACGGCGGCGACACCATGAGCCAAGTCGACTATCAGCAAGCGTTGCGTCAAGCACAGGAAGCCGAGGCGATCGTCTACAGCGTCATCATTGTTCCGATCGAAGCCAGCGCCGGGCGCGACACCGGGGGCGAGCATGCTCTCATCCAGATTTCAGCCGACACCGGCGGTAAGTATTACTACGCCAGCTCGCCGCAGCAATTGGAGGAAGCCTTTCGCAAGATCAGCGACGAGCTGCGGACGCAGTATCTGCTGGCCTACTATCCGGCGGAGCATTCTTCGGACTCGGACTTCCGCAAGATCCAGGTGGAGCTGGTGAATTCGCCCGGCAGCGGTCCATTCGCAGCGCACCACCGCGCCGGTTATTACACGACAAAGTCGTCGTTTTGAGATTTCCAGCTGCGAAATTAGGCCGTCGTATCTAGTAGAATCGTTGTTTCTAAACGCAGTGAGAATTGAGACCTCGAGGCGCAGGATCGTCCCAGGATTCTGCCAAGGATAGGTGGCGCTTTGCTGAATCGGTGTGTCTTGCGGAACGTTCCGCATTTTATTCTCCTCACCTCGTTTTCATTCTTCGTGCTCCAACTCGGGCCTACCCTGCTTGCGCAGGAACCGGAAGCCCCCGAAACCCCAACCACCGGAACCATCCAGGGAGCGATCCACGATTCGGACGGCAATCCAGTGATCGGAGCGCGCGTGCTATTTCGATCCAAAGAAGAGCTGATAAGCAGCGCGGCGCGTTCCAGCAAGGACGGGAGTTACGTTTCGGAGTCCCTTGTGCCCGGACACTACAGCGTGCGAGTCGAAGCACGGAACCTGCACTCGGGGCAAATGGTGGTTGAGGTGAAAGCGGGTTTGGCGGCGACGGCCGACTTCCGGCTCGACATTGTTGATCCGGGACCGCCACGGGCTGTGAGTCGAATTCCGGGAGACACTGTCGAAATTCAGCCAAGCAACGGGCGGAATTATCTCGACTTGGCGCGGGTTGAGCCTGGGACGCAGGTCGTGGATGCATCCGTCCTTGCACCGGGCGGAACTGGATATCAGGTTCTCTCTTCCGGAAGCCAGTGGGGACGCACCTCTCGCTACGATCTCGATGAAGTCGAAGCTATGGACGAGACACGCGGCGGCGTGATCCAGAACCTTCCCCCTGACGCGGTGCGCGACGTGATCGTGACGCGCAACGTGCCGGAAGTGTTTCAGGCCCTGAATGGAACCGGGTCGGTCCGGGTTACAACTCGATCGGCGGAAAACGAATGGCATGGCGATGTGTTCGGGGCCTTCCGTGATCGCGCGATCCTGATGGCGGGCTTTCCTTCGAACGATCCGAGCTACAGCCGACAGCACTATGGAATCGGCGTGGGCGGCGCGATCCGGAAGGACAAGGCGTTCCTGTTTCTTAGCGGGGAACGCTCCAAGCAGGATGGCCGCCTGCCGGTGTATCCGGGCTTTCCGTTCAATTTCCTGACCACACGCTCGGCGTATGCGCGGGAGAACATGCTGACGGGACGGTTCGACTACAACCTGTCGGAGAATGCGAAGATGTTCCTGCGCTTCAGCTATGACAACGCGAGTCAGATCGGTCCCACAGACAGTCTCGCAGGGTATCGCAACCAGTTTAATGTTCCCGCCTTTGCGTTTGGGATGGATTGGAATCGCGGGCACTTTCAGCACAGCGGACGATTTGGATTTCAGAAAATGGTGAATGCCGTCAACCCGGCGTTTGACAGCGATGCGCTGATTTGGCCGGGGACGGAATTTCATCAGCAGATCGGGTCATTTGAACTTGGACCGAGCATCGCCGGACCCCGGCAGGCGATTCAGCGCGACATATTCGGACGCTATGATGCAAGCACGCCTTTCCGAGCCAATCACACATTGCGCTTCGGGGCCGCGTATCACCACATCGAGCAGGGAGATTTCAATCATCCGGGGGATTTCGGCCCATCGGTGACGAGTTCGAACGGAATTGACGTCATCAACGCCATCAATAGCAACCCGACGTTTCCGCCGTTTTTCCTTGGCGATCCGCGGGGCCCGGCGGACAATCCTCTGAATTACCCGGTAGGTACGGTGACGATCTACAACGGCCTCGGGAATTTCAGCGAGAAATCCGCGTTCGACCGCCTGGGTGGGCATTCCGGCAACCGAATGGAGCTCTATGCCGCCGATACGTTCAAACGTCATTCGAATCTCAACATCACTCTTGGCGTGAACTACGTTCGCGATACGGGCCGGACGAACAACGACCTGGCGGCGGTCCCGTGTTCGGCGATCAACACGGCTATCGTGACGAACGCGCCTTGTACGGGAAGCACTCCGATCCTTCAGCAGTATGGAAACAATACCAGTATCGGTGGGCGAGTCAGCCAGCCGAACTGGAATTTTGCGCCTGTGTTTGGGATTGCGTGGGACCCCGGCCACGCCGGCAAGACGGTGATTCGCTTGGGCGGGGGGATGTTCTTCGATAACTTTCTGCTCGAGAACTCTTACCAGGACCGGGTGAGCCGGCTGACCAGCGGGCAGTATGCGCGAGGTCTGTCGCTATGCCCGACTGGTGTCGTGTTGTTCCCGGATGGCTCCAAGGTGAGTTCGGTGGACGGACTGGATATCGCCTCGCAGATCTGTGGGCAGCCGATCGGAACGGTAGCGGGCGCTCTCGATCACCTCCAGTCCGATTTTCTGGCCAGTCAGGCGGCAGTGACGGGCGGGGCGAACCCGTATTCGCTGGCGAGCCTGGCGAACTTCGGCGGGATGCTGGCGCCCAACTATCGCACCGCGCGGGTAACGCATCTCGACATAGGAATTCAACGCCAGTTCGGAGAGCGCAGTTCGCTCTCGGTCGATTATGTGCGGCAGGTCGGAACGCAGTTGCCGCTGGGGATCGACACGAATCATGTGGGGGATGCGAGTTTTTACGATCCGGTCGCGGCGCTGCAGGCGCTCAATGCAACGGTGACTGCAGTGGGCTGCAGTCCTGCATTGTCTTCCGGAGCTGCTTCGCAGGCGGCGGTCGACTGCTATCTGCAGAAGGTACCATCGGGGAGCATCACAGATTTCGCGCGCAACGGGCTCGATACATCGAATGCCTACTGCGGCGCGTTTGCGTGTTCGGTGCTTGGTCTTAACCGGGCAGCGTTTGGCGGAATCAATCCTGCGGTAGGCTCAAATGTCATGTTCTTTCCCACGGGACGCAGCAAGTATCAGGGGGTGCAGATCGGGTTTAAAACCACGGCCGCGATGAATCCCATGCGAGGAGTGCGGAGGCTGGACATTGCCGCGTCTTACACCTATTCGAAATTCGAGAGCAACATCGCATCGCCCGATGGCAGCGGCGGCGACTTTTCCGTGCTAAGCGTGGCGGAGGACTACAACAGCCCGCATACCGGCCATTTCGGGCCATCGGGACTGGACCGCCGCAACCAGATCTCGGTTGCGATCGCGGTGGAATCGCGACGGGGTCCGAAGCTGTCGATGATTTCGCAGTTGGTGTCGCCCCTGCCGCTGACGGTGTATCTGCCACAGCGGAACGGCGGTGGAGTCGCGGGAGAAATCTATCGTACGGACCTTACGGGCGATGGCACGGTCGGCGATGTTGTGCTGGGAACTTCCATCGGAGGTTTGGGGGGATACTCGGGCAGCGATCTGAAGAAAGTAATCGCGACCTTCAATACAACGTATGGCGGTGCCCTGGGTCCGGCGGGAGGCGCCCTGGTGAGCACGCATCAGGTGAACAACATCACGATCGCGCCGCTGATGACGACACAGCAGGTTTCGCGGCTGGGGGCGACGGTTCCGTTTATTAACCCTGAACTGCCGGGGCACTTTGCCGAACCGACGTGGCTCAAGACGATAGACTTTCGCTTCAGCTGGCCGCTGCGCGTGGGAGAGCGAGTGCAAGTGGAGCCGACGATTTCGGCTTTCAACGTATTTAACCTGGCCAACTTCGGCGGACCGGGCCGGCAGCTCAGCGGCATTCTGGACGGCTCGCCCGGGAGTTCGTCGAACAATTCGAGCACAGCGGGATTTTGTGGTGGCGCGCCGGGGTTATGCACTTCTCGGCTGGATCGAATCGTTCCGGGATCGGGCACGTATGGGTACGCAGCGCCGCGGCAGGTGGAGATTGGGGTGAGAGTGACGTTCTGAGGCACTTGGCTCGTCTGGGCGGGACGCCGACCCGGACAGCTGCCGAGAGGGTGGCGCTACCCTAGAGAGCCAACGATCGACCCGCCGTGTTTGAGTCACGTGGTCGCCCCGCTATTTCACGTCGAGGCGGGAGCTTAGGTCACTTACGAGTTTTGTGTTCTTGATCAGATCCCCGCGCAGAATTTCTGCCTGCTGACGCGCGGTTGGCCAATCCTGTTTTTCGACGGCTTCGGTCAATCCTGGCAATTCCAGGTGGGCGTAGGTGAAGCGCGCTCCATAGAGGATGTGCTTGAACCACGGCCGTCCGGGGATACCTTCGGGATTGAGCCAGTTGCGCTCGACCTGCATCATGCCGGCATTGATTTCTGTGGCGAGTTTCGGATCGAGTTTGCCGGACGCTAGCGCTTTCTGAAGCGCCTCGTCCAGTTTCTTTCCTCCAACCTCGAACTCATCGATGCCGTCCTGCACGGGCTTGAGATCAAGCCGGCTCATGTCCTTGCCTTTCGACAACTCGGCGACGAACTGGCGGATGTTATCGGCGTAGGCGGCAAAGTCAAAGGGCAGAAGGTCGGCGTTGGCGAGGCGAAGAGCGAGCACGCCCCAAAGTTGTGACATCAGGGTGTGATAGCGATAGCCGGGATCGCCAAAGTGGTTCATCCAATAGAAGTCGTCGTACATCGAGTGATAAACGCCGTAGGGACCATTGAACTGCAGACCGATCACCGGCATGCCGACGAAATTCAGAAAGACGGTGTGATCGGAGCCGCTCCCGATTCGCGTGTCGGCGAGGTTGTCGTCTGTCACTGGTCGATCGTCTTTGTTGACTTTGCGGTCGACCGCGGCGGCTTCTTTCCACGCATCGTACAGGGACTTGCCCGACGGATCCTGTAAGGTACGCGAAGTTTCGACCAGCATAGGAGCAAGCGAGGCGACGGCGCTGCCATCAAAGTCGGAACCGGATGTTGCTTCATCGACGTTGAGATAGGCAACGGCTTTTTTGCGCAATTCGCCGGCGAACTGCTCGCCCCATTCGGTCGAGCCGGTGAGGCCGACTTCTTCGCCATCCCAACTGCAGACAATCACGGTGCGGCGCGGGCGGAGGCCCTGCTTCTTGAGTTGGCCGAGGGCACGGGTCAGTTCCATCATGGAAGCCGTGCCACTCGAAGGATCGACGCCGCCGAAAACCCAGGCGTCGCGATGATTACCCAAGATGACCCACTCGTCGGGCAATTCCGAGCCACGGATTCGGCCCTCGACGACGTAGTAGGGCTTGATCGAGTTGTCCATCTCGATCTTCAGGTGGACGCGCGCACGCTCGCCGCCCAGATGGTATTCGATCGGCAATCCGCCTTGCCAATCGGCCGGAGCAAGCGGTCCACCGAGGTTCTCGATCAGTGGTTTGGCGTCTTTGTAGGAGAGTGGCAGCGCCATGATCTTCGGCGCCGATACGGCTTGCTCGATGGGAATGCGCTTTGCGCCTGGCACCGAAGCCCAGCCAGGTGTCAGTGGATCGCCCGGGACCATGAAGTCGTACGTGATGGCGCCGCGCTGGATGTGGCTTTCGGGGCCCCAGGGACCGTCGGGAAATACGCGTCCCTTTTTGTACCCGTCCTCGGCAGGATCGCTGTAGATGAGAATCGCGGCTGCGCCTTCGCGCTCAGCGGTTAACGCTTTGAACCCGCGATAACTGTAGGGATTCGAATAGCGCACGAGCACGATCTTGCCTTTGACGTCGATGCCTTGTTTGCGCAGCAGGTCGTAGTCTTCGGGATTTCCGCTGTGCGCGTAGACGATGGGAGCGTTGACCTCGCCGGAAATCGACATGCCGCTCCAGGCCGAACTGACGCGCGGGTTCTTGGTGTCGGGATCGGCGGCGTAGGGTTCCTCGCGGAGACTGGCGCGATAAGCGACGGGCGCGATCATTTCGAGCGATGCGGTTTTCGGCTCGGTGGCATAGACGTCGTAGCGGTGAATCACGACGTCTTCAAGTCCCTGCTTGCGCCACTCGCCGGCTATGTACTGAGCGAGCTCGTTGTTGCGTTGGGATCCGGCGAGATGGGGTTCAGCGGTGAAGATGCGATGCTGGCGGCGCTCGTCGGCGGGCGAGGGAATCGCCTGGAACTTTTTTTCGAGTTGGTGCTGGTGTGCGGCGGAAGCGGGAGTGAAGCCGCGAATGCCGTTTTGTGCCGAAACGGGAAAGGCCAGTAGGGAGACGAAAGGAGGGAGCAGGAGAAGAAGTCGCGGTTTCAGGGTCATACTCCTTTGTGCCATTGCCAACGGGCATCGAAGCGCGCCATTATAACCGACGCGACCCGAACAAGAGAGCAGCACCCGCGTCCCAGTTTGCTGGGAAGAACGGGAGCATAATGAGGTAAGCAAGGAGAAGTTTATGCAGTTTGATTTCACCTCCCAGGAGCAGGCGTTGTTGGTCACGATCCTGGCAGAACGGCAGCGCGAGATGTTGCATGAGATTGCCCGCGCGGAGTTTCATGAGTTTCGCCGCGAGCTACAGGATCGGGAAGTAATGTTGGAATCCATGTTGCGCAAACTGGCGCCGAACCCGAAAGGGACCGTAGCGGCATGATGTTTCGATCAGCGCGCCGGGTCCGAAACGGCCCGCCCTTGCGGTCTCGCGGGGACTGAAATTCCCTCCGCCTTGAGGAAATGCGCGCCTTCTTCGAAGCTGGCGCCAAAGGAAATGCCACGGAACTTCCCGCTTCCGGCTAAGGTCAAAATCCCTAGAACCTCACCCTGGGCGTTGATGATCGGGCTTCCGCTCATTCCCTCGACGGCGGGAATATCTGTGGCAAAGTCGCAATAGCATCCGTCTTTACGCAGGTAGTTCTGGCGTCCGAGGATGTGCCCGCTGCGCGTCAGTGGGAAGAGGCCCCATCCAGTGAAAGCCGTAACCCACACGGGTTCCCCGGGCATTGCACCAGGCAATGCCAGTCGGGCGGCTTGAACATAACTCCAATCACGAGGATTCTCGGCAGGCTGGATGTGACAGGCTGCCAGATCGAGAAACTGGGCTACCCGGCAGTCTTTTATCAGGAATGGGCGCAGGCGTCGAACCTTACTCCAGTCGTCGTCCGGAATCAGCACACTTAAAGTGCAGTTCGAGCGCGCAGCCTCGACCACGTGCGCAGCCGCCAGAAGAGTTCCGCCGGAATCAGCGACCACACCCGTGCCGCGGACTCGCGTACGCGCAGCAAGATTGGTTTCCGTGCACAAGAGTGGGACAGCGGCGCGCAAAGCCAAAGGTGTAGCCGTTTGTGCCCAACCGGTTCCGATCAGGAGCAGTAGCGGCAACGCGGCGGCGTGGCACGGTCTGCGTGGGATGAGGACGTGAGCCATTGGGCAATCGTCATTCTAGACCTGCGGCGCGCGGAACGCCGGGTACTTCGCTGGCAGGAGGCGAAGGAGCCGGGCGGGGTCGTCCGGCGCTCCATAAGTTATCAGTGCTGGCTGGCGGGAGGAACGATACCATTCATGCGCAGATATTCAATCATCTGGCCGTAGTGGTCGAAGCAATGTTCGATGATCAGGTTAGACATGCCGAGGCGGGTCGCGTTTCCCCCGAAGGGGCTCTTGATCGGCACGAGCATGTTCTTTTCGTTGACGGACCCCGCCGCCTTGATGAGATAGAGGAACGATTCCCCTAGATACTTGATGATTTCTCCTTTGTTCTTCAATGATGCCGGGCCGTTATGATTCTCCCCGGGGTCCTGCGGAGGTTTTTCCCCAAGGATTACGGAGCCGTAGAAGTAGTTCATGGCGGCGACGTGTTTGAGTTGTTCGCCGAAGTTGCGGACTCCCTTGAACTCTCCGTTCGTCGGCACAAAAGTGTACTTATCTTCGGGCATCGCATCGGCGACAGGAAGAAACATCCGCTGGATGTGGACCATAGTTCTGCTCAAAACTTCGCCAACTTCGATCTCTTCTCTCTCTTTTTCTCTTTCTTTGTCCGGTTTGGCGGCTTGTGCCGTAGCGCAGGGGATCAGTCCCAGAACCAGAAATAACACCAAGAGCAGGCCCGTCTTCTTCATTCAGATCTTCTCCTCGTCAGGCGAAAGACTCGATGGATTTCGAACAGGACTCTAATTGGGAGCGAGGCCGTCCGACAAGCTGGGGAGCGCTCCGTCAGCCATCGAGCGAAAAAAAGGCCTGCCCGACGGGCAGGCCTTTCTGGTTGATTTAGTACTTGGCCTTGAAGACCTCGGTCGACCAGAAGTTGACCGAAGGAACTGTTTCGTTATCGCCCCAGAAAGTGTCGGTGTTGAGGGTCGACGGTACAGTTGTGTTCGGGTCGACGCTGGTCTGCGAATAGTCGCCCCAACGCGCCGTGCCGCTGACGTTGTAGCAGTCCGCGCTCTGGAAGACGCTGATTTGCGAGGAGCCCCTGAACCAAACCGATGGCTTCACCCCATTCGGCGGGTCGGTGACAGACCATGTGAAGGCAAAATGTCCGTTCGGTTCCGCGGCAACTGAGGGGTTGAAGTCCTCGGAAGTCGCGGAGGCAAAGAAGAAGGCGGACGAACTGACGGTTGGAGCAGATGACAGCAGGCCGCTGATGACGTAATACTTCGGCGCAGCGAAGCCCGCCAAGTTAACGCTGTGGGTCTGATAGTAGAGGTCGCCAGACTGCGTCCCGGTATTCTGGAAGCGGTTGTCGAGCGTGTCGAGGGTAGCGCCACTCGAACAAGCAGCGGGTTGAGGCGCAGATGGTGGCACCGAGTAAGCGGCAACACCCGTCACTGCGAAGACGTTCAGGGTTGGTCCAGGATTCAGCCTATACATCGTAATTGCACCTGATCCCGGGGGAGCTGCGGCAAACCAAGCCGCGGGATTCTGGTCGGTTACGAGCTGATGAGGAGGAGCCAGCGTCGCGGCCAATCCGGTAAACACCGGAACGCTAAAACCGAATCCGTTATAAACGCGGGCCTTGGCAACGGCGTACAGAGAAGCACCCTCGAACGCGGTGGCGCCGAAGATGTTAGCCGTGAACAACAAATTGTCCTGCGACATGCCAAGCTGCGGATAATCGTAGAAGCTGCCCGAGCCGCCAATTCCGGCCACGTTGAAGAGGTAGATCCACCATTTACCAGTTGCGCTGTTGGTTTGCGAAACGGCAAGGCCGTAGATCTGCACGCCCGCTGATTCCGGAAAGGCTGGGGCGGTGATGACGAAGCGTTGCCACTCTTCATCGTACTGGACGCGGGGATCGAACATAGGCTGAGCGGAATAGCCGAATAGGCCGTTCAAGGAGTTGGTTTTCAGCAGAGTACCCGCGCGACTCCGGACTTCGAACACGTCGTTGGAAACAGAGACGAAATGTGACTTGCCAATGGAGCCGGCAACGTCGGGTGGAACCCAGCATCCGCCGGGACCATCGCATTCAGTGGCGCCAACGAACTTCTTCAGCGTGGAAGAAGTGAAAGGAGACGGTGAATCGAGCGCCGGTTTGACGCCTCGCGGTGCCAGCGTGGCCGCCTGTTTCATCTGAGCATATAGGGCTGTGTCGATGGTCGGACGCGGAGCTGGTTCTTCTCTCTCTGCGGCCGGAACAGCGGATGCTTCGAAAGCGTCCATGTCTTCCGCGGAACGCTCAACCGCAGAACCTACCTGCAGAGTTCTCGACGACGAAAGTTGCTCTTGGGCAAAAACTGGTGAAACTGCGACGACCGCGCACAATGCGAGCGCGGCTACTATGAAGACGAACTGTTTCATACCTACCCTCCCAAAGACCTGTTGAGTGTTGTTTGAACTGGGCCCCGCAAGGCGCGGAGGTCTGGAGATTCCGATCGACATGCGTGCGAAGGCTGTCAGTTTCCTTCCTCCAGTCACGACTTGTGTCGTGCGGTCGGAACTGCAACACAAAGCTGTGGACTTGCTGATTCTGGGGCGAGACAGAGTGATTCCCCACTAGCTCTCAAACGCTTCAAGACCCGAACCCGAGTTGGTGTTCGGTGGGGGAAGAGCAGAACTACTACCCACAATAGTTAGAGACATTATGTTCAGTTCCGATCTGGTGTCAAGCAAATTCGGAACACCGGCAAGACGAAATCGCGAGATTAGGGCACAGAGCACAAAATTTTTCAGCGGTTCCGCAGGTTAGCGCCACTCGAGAATCCTTCCTCAAGAGTCCATCGCTCGGAGCATTCGGGGAATGGGGGCGGTCCTTGGTGATCCTTCGCGTCCATGGGGTCGATCGGACCTTTTCAACCACCAAGAACACGAAGACGCACGAAGGGACGAAATCGTTGAGGCAGTCCGAGAGTACCTAAATGGCGTTCTCGATGTGACCAAAATCGGGTACGGATCAGATCCTGGAGTATCCTAGGCTGGAGTATCCTAGGATAGAGCTGAGGGACTTCGGCGATCCGCCGGGAGTTGAGGGGCCAACCGATCTGGGCTGATCTCGGCGCGAGAGGTGTTGTGGGAGCCACTGCAATGGTTATGGGACGCAGCCGAAAGATTTACGGAACCAGCATCCTCCTGGTTGCTCTCGGAAGTTGGAATTGTGGCGGAGTTTCAGCCGGGCCTCAAACCCAGATGTCCAGGGAACCTGCCTCTTCCGAGCCTCTGGTCATACAAGGCCGTATCACCACGATGCAAGGCTCTGTCGTAACGGTGAAGACGCCCGACGGCTATCCTGGGGGACCCGGAATCCATGCGCAGGTCGTGGTCGCGGGGCCTACTTTCAGGGTCGACATTTCGCGGGCGCGCGTCTTGTTGCCCGACGGAAAGCAGGCTGACGCTGCACCCTTGGCGGTGGGGAATCGAGTGGTGATGGTTCTAAGTGGGCCCACGTCGGGATCGCCCGCGCCGAACGGCCCCGGCAACGTCAGCCAGATATTTTTTGCGTCCATCGTA
>Ga0335084_10006799_pt1 | contig 11376 bp, 5 predicted proteins | sample Lox_Sample_44_FD_206721 | JGI IMG/M metagenome (GOLD analysis project Ga0335084, IMG submission 206721) | Soil microbial communities from Loxahatchee National Wildlife Refuge, Florida, United States - Lox_Sample_4.4 | ecosystem: Environmental > Terrestrial > Soil > Wetlands | place: USA: Florida...
GTCCGCTTTGTCACCGCGACCGCGCTCTTCGACGGTCACGATGCCTCCATCAATATCATCCGCCGCCTGCTCCAGCGCTCTGGGGCCGAGGTCGTCCATCTGGGCCACAATCGCTCGGTGACCGAGATCGTCGACGCGGCGATCCAGGAAGACGTCCAAGCCGTAGCCGTCAGCTCCTACCAAGGGGGACATACGGAATTCTTCCGCTACCTCGTGGATCTCCTGCGTGAGCGGGACGCCTCGCACATCAAGGTCTTCGCCGGGGGCGGCGGCGTCATCGTGCCCGGCGAGATCCGGGACCTGGAGGCCTACGGCGTCACCAAGATCTATTCGCCCGAGGACGGCCGCCGCCTGGGTCTTTCGGGCATCATCAGCCACATGCTGGAGAGCGCAGACACGCCCCTCCCACCTCCCACGCTGGACGGCGATCTCTCCCGACTCTGCACCCAGAGCGTCAGCCAGATCGCTCGCCTGATAACGCAGGCGGAAGGGCAGATCCTTGGGCCCGACCCTACCAATCCCGGCCTCTCGCCGATTCTGGAAGCCCTCGAGCGCCGGGCCGCTCAACATCGGTCTGCCGTCATCGGTATGACGGGGACCGGGGGGGCGGGCAAGAGCTCGCTTGCCGACGAGCTCATCCGGCGAATGCTGGGCGACTTCCCGCAGATTCGCGTCGGGGTCCTTTCGGTCGACCCGAGCAAACGCAAGACCGGTGGAGCCCTGCTCGGGGATCGGATCCGCCTGAATGCGATACGGTCCCCCCAGGTCTACATGCGGTCCCTGGCCACCCGGAGTTCGGAGTCCGAGCTACCGGAGGCCATGCGTCAGGCGATTCACATCTTGAGGGCCGCCGGCTTTGACCTGATCTTCATCGAGACGAGCGGCATCGGACAGGGGGATTCCGCGGTCGTCGACGTCTCGGACGTGAGCCTCTACGTCATGACCCCCGACTACGGAGCCGCCTCCCAGCTCGAAAAGATCGATATGCTGGACTTCGCCGATCTGATTGCCGTGAACAAGTTCGACCGGCGGGGCGGCGAGGACACCTTGCGAGCCGTGCGCAAGCAGTTCCGGCGCAACAAGGACATCCCCTACGGCGTTGCGGACGGAAAGCTCCCCGTCTTCGGCACCATCGCCAGCCAGTTCGGGGACGTCGGGGTGACGGCACTCTACTTGACGTTGCTCGGGCACCTGGAGAGGCTTCTCGACAGGCCTCTCCGGTCCTCGGTCCAGGTGCCCGAAGGCACCGTAGCCGGAGATCGGCACCCGATCATCCCGGAAATGCGCTCCCGCTATCTCGGTGAGATCGCGGAAACAGCCCGCACCCGGCGTGGCTGGGTGGAACGTCAAGTGTCGGTTGCCCGCCGACTGTGTCATCTCAACGGTGCCGCCAGGGAGTGCGAGGACCCCGCGATCCAGCAAGTCGTCCGCAGCCGATTCGAGGCGCTGCGTCAGGATCTCGACCCCGAGTGCTGGAGGCTCATCCAGGAGTGGGGGAAACTCCAGCAGGCGTACGGCTGCGACACCTACAGTTTTGACGTTCGTGGGCGCCAGGTTTCAGCCCAGACCACGACCCGGACCCTCTCCGGCACCCGCATACCCAGGGTGGCTCTTCCCCGGTTCGAGGACTGGGGCGAGATCCTCAAGTTCCGGCTGAACGAAAACGTGCCGGGCGCCTATCCTTACACGGCCGGCGTCTACCCCTTCAAGCGGAGCGAGGAAGAGCCTCGTCGTCAGTTCGCGGGCGAGGGCGGGCCGCAGCGCACCAACCGGCGATTCCACTACCTTTGCCGGAATGACAAGGCAAAACGCCTGTCCACCGCCTTCGACAGCGTGACCCTTTACGGCGAGGAGCCGGACGAGCGGCCCGACATCTACGGGAAGATCGGCGAGGGCGGGGTCTCCATCGCCACCCTGGATGACATGCAGACGCTCTTCGCCGGCTTCGACCTGACGGACCCCCTGACGAGCGTCTCCATGACCATCAATGGGCCGGCCCCGACCATTCTCGCCATGTTCTTCAACACCGCCATAGAGCGGGAGGTAGAGAAGTTCAACCGGGCGCACGGTCGAGCACCCGACCGCGAGGAGCGGGAGCGCATCACGTGCGAGACGCTGCGGGTGGTGAGGGGCACCGTGCAGGCGGACATTCTCAAGGAGGATCAGGCGCAGAACGAGTGCATCTTCTCGACCGAGTTCGCCCTCCGGTTGATGGGGGACGTGCAGCAGTATTTCATCGATCGGCACATCCGGAACTTCTACTCGGTGTCCATCTCGGGCTACCACATCGCCGAGGCCGGGGCCAATCCCATCACCCAGCTCGCCCTCACGCTCGCCAACGGATTTACGTACGTGGAGTACTACCTGGCCCGAGGGATGCCCATCGACGGTTTCGCGCCCCACCTCTCGTTCTTCTTCAGCAACGGCCTCGACCCGGAATACTCCGTCCTGGGGCGTGCCGCGCGGCGGATCTGGGCCAGGGTCTTGAAGGAGCGGTACGGCGCAAACGAACGCAGCCAGAAGTTCAAGTACCACATTCAGACCTCCGGCCGCTCGCTGCATGCCATGGAGATCCAGCTCAACGACGTCCGGACGACGCTGCAGGCGCTCACGGCCGCGTACGACCACTGCAACTCGCTTCACACCAATGCCTACGACGAAGCGATCACCACCCCCACCGCGGAGTCGGTACGCCGGGCGATGGCAATTCAGCAGATCATCGACCGCGAGTTCGGGATGACCAAGAACGAGAATCCGCTGCAAGGCTCCTACTTCATCTCGGACCTGACCGACCTCGTGGAAGAGGCGGTGTTGGCAGAATTCGACCGGCTGAACGAGCGGGGGGGCGTGTTGGGGGCCATGGAGCTTCAATACCAGCGGAGCCGGATCCAGGAGGAGTCGCTCCTGTACGAGCTCAAGAAAGACAGCGGAGAGCTGCCCATCGTCGGCGTGAATACGTTTCTCGATCCGGATGCGGCGGAAGGGCAGGGACTCGAAAAGGTGGCGCTCAGCCGCGCCGTGCCCGAGGAGAAGCGAGGGCAAATCGAGGCGCTGCGCACCTTTCAGAGACGGCATCAGGCGGACGCACCAGAGGCGCTCGAGCGCCTGAAGCGGGCCGCGCAGGCGGGCGGCAACGTCTTCGGTGAGCTGATGGAGACGGTCCGCACAGCCAGCCTCGGCCAGATCACCCACGCGCTTTACGAGGTGGGAGGCCAATACCGGCGTGCGATGTAGGACACTTTGTCTGTAGCGACGGGGGAGGGCGAGGGCCCGCCTGCTCACCTCCGCGGAGGTGCTGACCATGGAATCTCTGGCATCGACATTCGGCGCTCTCTCTGTCGGGCCCGGGGTCGTGGGTTTCCTGGGCGTCGTCCTCCTGGTGTGCGTCCTCGGGTTTCGCGGTGCGCCGCTATGGCTCTGGACGCTATGTGCCGCGGCAGCCCTGTGGGGCCTGGGTGCGCCGGGCTGGCTCTGGATCGCGTCCGGTCTCCTGGCGCTGCTCCTCAACGTTCGGCCCATTCGCCGAAGATTGATCTCGGCCCCCATGATGGCGGTGCTGAAAAGGGGGAACGTCCTCCCCCCGATCTCCGAAACCGAGCGCACGGTCATCGAGGCGGGCAGTGTTTGGATCGAGGGGGAGCTTTTTTCGGGCAAGCCGGATTTCAAGCGGCTGCTGGTCGAACCGTATCCCGACTTGACCGAAGAGGAGCGAGCGTTCCTCGAGGGGCCGGTGGAAGAGGTCTGCCGCATGGTCGACGATTGGACCGTCTATAGGGAGAAAGACCTGCCGCCGGAGGCGTGGGACTATCTCAGACAGAAGCGATTCTTCGGGATGATCATTCCGAAGGCGTACGGCGGGCTTGGTTTCTCGGCCTCGGCCAACAGCGCCGTGGTGGGTAAACTGGGCTCGCGGTCTCTCCCCTTGGGCTTCACGGTGATGGTACCCAACTCGCTGGGGCCTGCCGAGCTCCTGATCCATTATGGGACGGAGGAGCAGAAGAGCCACTATCTTCCACGTCTGGCGCGGGGCGATGAGATGCCCTGTTTTGCCCTGACCGAACCGGGTGCGGGATCGGATGCGGGGAGCATCAAGGCCAGCGGTGTCGTTTTCAAAGGTGAGGACGGGCGGCCCTACCTCCGGCTGAACTGGAAGAAGCGCTACATCACCCTCTCGGACATCTCGACGGTCCTGGGGCTGGCTTTCAAGCTCCGGGACCCCGAGAAGCTCCTGGGCAAGGGCGAGAACCTGGGTATCACCTGCGCCTTGATCCCCAGCGACACGCCCGGCGTGACGCTGGGCCGGCGGCATGACCCGATGGGCTTGCCGTTCCACAACGGTCCGACCGAAGGGCGGGACGTGGTCGTGCCCATCGATTGCATCATTGGAGGAGCTGCAGGTGCGGGCGTCGGCTGGCGCATGCTGGTGGAATGCCTGGCTGCCGGACGCGGCATTTCGCTCCCGGCAGGCGCCGCGACCGGGACCAAGTTCGTCGCCCGCGTCGCCGGCGCCTACGCCACCGTGCGGAAGCAGTTCGGCCTTTCGATCGGCAAGTTCGAAGGCGTCGAGGAGCCGCTGGCCCGGATCGGCGGTTTCGCCTACCTGATGGAAGCGGCTCGGCGCTACACCTGCGGCGCACTGGATCGAGGCGCGAAGCCCGCCATCGCCACGGCGACGGCCAAGTACAATTTCACGGAGCTCTACCGCAAGGCCTTGAACGACGGGCTGGACATTCTCGCCGGCAAGGCGGTCATGCGCGGCCCGCGCAACCTCCTCGCCCACAGCCACGACTTGACGCCCATCCTCGTTTCAGTCGAAGGAGCCAACATCCTGACGCGCACGCTCATGGTTTTCGGGCAGGGCGCGATTCGGTGCCACCCCTATGTTTATCGAGAAATCCAGGCGCTCACCATCGGGGATGTGGATGGGTTCGATCGCGCGCTCTGGGGGCACATCGGCCATGGGGTGCGGAACCTTTTCCGCTCCATCCTGCTGAGCGTGTCCCGCGGCGGCTTGGCCGGCTCACCCGTGAGCGGGTCCGCAGCGCGATATTACCGCAAGCTGGCCTGGGCATCGGCCTCGTTCGCACTGCTGTCGGATATGGCCTTGTGTACGCTCGGGGGGAATTTGAAGCGGAGAGGGAAGATCACGGGGCGCTTCGCCGATATCTTTTCCTGGATGTACCTCGGGGTAGCCACGCTGCGCCGGTTCGAGGCCGAGGGGCGCCGCCCAGTGGACCTGCCCTTCCTGCACTGGTCCATGCAGTATGCGCTGACGCAGATCCAACAGGGATTCGACGGGCTGTTCCGGAACCTGGATGTTCCCGGGCTGGGTTGGCTCTTGCGGGGCCCGGTCGCCCTCTGGTCGCGCATGAGCCCCATCGGTGCGATGCCATCCGATGAGTTGGGCCGTCAGATCGCGCGCGCCCTGCAGAGGCCCGGTCCGCAGCGCGACGCATTGACCGCAGGCATCTACGTGCCGTCCGATCCCCACGAGGCGCTGGGCAGGCTCGAACGGGCCTTCACGCTGTCCTGCGAGGCAGAGGCGGCGGCGAGGAAGATCACGGATGCGATTCACGCGGGCACCTTGCCCAAGGAGAGGCCCGAGCAGCTCACGGCACGGGCGGCTGCGATGGGGATCATCAACCAGGACGAGGCGCACTTGCTGCAGGAAGCAGAAGTGGCGCGTGACGACGCCGTCCAGGTGGATAGCTTCACGGTCGAAGAATACATGGCCGCAACCCATGTCGAGCCACGCCACGTCGAATTGGTCGGGGCACAGTGAATGGGCACCCTCTGACAGGCTTAGCCTGCATTCGAGGTATTGGAGACGCGCCATGCAGAGCACTCTGGCCCGTTACACATTTCTCGAGATCGAACAGCTCGGACCCGTGGCGCTCCTCACGTTTCATCGGCCGCCGGTGAATGCCCTGAGCACCGAGCTGCTCTTCGAACTCCAGCAAGCCGTAGCCGGGTTCGCCGCCGCACGGGACACGCGCGTGGTCGTGATGACCGGAAAAGGCAAGGCGTTTGTGGCGGGGGCCGACATCGTCGAGATGCAGGCGATGGATTCCCTTCGGGCGCGCGAGTACGGCGCCCTGGGACAGTCCATCTTCTCGGATATCGAGAGCCTGCCGCAGCCCGTCATCGCCGCCGTCAATGGGGCCGCCCTGGGCGGCGGCTGCGAGCTGGCGATGGCCTGCGACCTTCGGATCGCGTCGGAGGCGGCCGTGTTTGGCCAGCCAGAAGTCAACCTTGCCGTCATTCCAGGTTTCGGCGGGACCCAGCGGCTGCCCAGGCTGGTGGGCTACGGCAAGGCGAAGGAGTTGATCTTCACCGGGGAGCATATTCAAGCGGCCGAAGCTCATCGCCTGGGTCTCGTGAACCGGGTGGTGGCCTCGGACGCCCTGCTCCCGGAGGCGTTGAAGCTGGCTGCCTTGATTGCGTCGCGTGGCCCCGTGGCCGTACGCTTGGCGAAGCGAGCAACAAATCTCTCGGGCACCGACGGGCCGGCTGGTTTTGCGGCGGAGGCCGAGCTTCTGGGACACTGCTTTGCGACGGCAGATAGACAGGAAGGGATGCGGGCGTTTCTGGAAAAACGCCCGCCGGCGTTTCGGGGGGAATAGTCCTGCCGCGTGGCGGGATGTCCGTCTGGGAGGAAGAACGACTGGTTGGACGCAGCGCAGTTCCGGGAAGCCGAGCCGGCGGAGGGAGGGGAGAGCCATGGCGGAGGCAGGGACAGGCATTCGACACTACGAGGCCCGCGCGGAATCCACCGCCGTTTTTGGGCGCGTGCTGTGTAGCTGCCGCACCCACCACTTCGTGAGCGACGGGCCGGTCCAGAACGGCTGCCCCGGCGAGGAAATTACGCCGGGCGAGCTGTTCCTGGCGGGAGTCGCGGGCTGTGGTGTGGAGCTCCTGCAGGTGTTGGCGCGACAGGGGCAGATTCCGCTGACACAGGTGAGCGTCGCGATCCGGGGCTCGGTAGACCGAGAGAAGCCGGTCCGTTCGGATGTCACCGTCTTCAACTCGGTGCGACTGCACTTTGGCGTGCGTGGCGTGAGCGAGGCGCAAGCGGCAGAACTCCTGCGGGGATTCAAGGCGCGCTGACCCCTGTATGGGACGGTCGCAGTTGCGACCCCGGAGGTGTCGGTCGAGGTGTCGGTGGAGCGCGGCTGACCGGGCGGCATCACGCCGCCGAGGGACGGCACGGCGGGAGGATGCACAGTATGAACATCGAGATCGCGGGCTCGGGCAAGATCGGGGGCGTGGGTGGGCAAGCTCTGGGTCCAAACGGGGCATCACGTACGGTGCAGCTCACGCCATCCCGAGAGGCTCGACGCCGCGCAAAGACAAGCCTCGTGCCGCTATAGGCGTACCCACTTCCGCTCGCACGCAATGGCGAGTAACAGGCCAACGAGGTACGCCGCGCCCATGTTCCACATCGCCAGACCAGCCGTCAGGTAGACAATGTAGCGGTCTTCCTTGGCCTGGGCGACGCCCCGCCCGCCCGCCGCGAGTTCCAGACCCCCGAAGAGTAGGATGACGCCGAGGATCGCCGGCGGGAAACACTTGAAGAGGGTGGCGACGGAATCGGCGAGGAACAGGCCGACAAAGAGCACGAGACTGCCAAGGATCACCAAGGACCCGCCAGTCTTCGCCCCGAAGCGGATGTGGCCCGCCATCCCGCCCGCCCCGTGACACATGGGGACCCCCCCAAGCGCGGTTCCGACGAGGTTCAGCGCCGCATGATCCAGTGCGACGGCCTTTACTGTGATGGGCCGGTCCGCGAAGTGCGTGTTGTTCTCCTCGACCGTGGAAATAATCGCGTTGCCAAGCGTGAGGGGAAGTTGTGGCACGCCGAGGACCAGGACGCCGGTGGCGAGATCGGTCCAGCCGATCTGGGACAGACCGGAGGCCGGCAGACGGAAGTGAAAGCTCAGGCGGGTGAGTTCGGTCAGCAAAGCCGGCTCGCGCACGAGGGTCACGCCGACGCCGAGCGCGAGCAGGGCCAGCATGGCGGGGATACGCTGGTACGACAGGAGCACGAGGGTCAGGGCGCCGGCGATGGCGCCGAGGAGGAGGTCGCCCCGCATCATCTTCACCCCCTCCACGACGAATCCCAAGCCCAGGCCGAGGACGAGGCCTTGCACGACGGGCCGGCGAGTGATCTTCTGGATCCAGCTCACCGCGCCCGAGAGACCCATGAGGCCCCACGCGGCGCCGGTGAAAAGGCCCGACGCGAAGATCGCGCCGTGCGTGATGGCTCCGCCCTGGCTAATGGCCGCTGTTCCGATGGCCTTCATGGGCTGGATCGGTACCGGCGTCTTGAAGTAGAGGCCCGCCCAGAGCTTGAAGACCCCGAAGCCGACAAGGATCCCCGCCGGGTCCAGGTGGTTGATCGTGATGTAACCGACGACAAACGGGATCAGCGTTCCGAGATCGCCGAAGGCGCCGGCAACTTCCTGCAGATCATAGCGGTTGTGGGCAACCGTCCGCGGCTCCAGCACCGTGCGCATGGTGGGGCCTCCTATCGGTGGTGTATATATGCTGCAAGGAGCATGGTCAAGGGCTGACCCAGGACCCGCTAGCCAGTTGTCCGGACGACGGAGCAACGCCCCGCATAGCCAGTACACGTCCTAAGCCGTGTTGCCGCCGTGCATGACTGGCGGAGCGTCTGCGCCTGGAGTAAGATGAGTCCAGGGCGGCGGCGAGGCCGCCATGCGCCGGAGGAGGCCACACGGATGGCGGAGCAGGCAGGGAGGCGGGGGGAACAGGGTGCCCGCGAACCATCGGCGCCACGGCCCCCTGTGCGCAGCCTCCTCATAACGGTGGCCCTCCTGTCGCTGGCGCTCGTCTTTGTGACGGGCGTCAACTACCAGACGGCCGTGCGCGTGGCGGAAGAAACCCTCGGGAATCAGGGTATCGGCATCAGCTTGGAACTGGCTGCTGAGGCCTGGAGCCGGGAGGGGCGGGACGCGGTGGCGCTCCAGGCGCTGGTGGCGGACCAGCACCGGCGAGACGTGGCCTATCTGGCCATCATGGATCGGGATGGCACCGTGCTAGCTCACTCCAACCCGCGACTGGTGGGGACGCCGAGCCAGGACGCCGTCGTCCGGAGCGTGGCGGAGACGGGGCAGCTCACGGGGCGGCTCGTGACACTGGGCACGGGCGAGGAAGTGTATGAGCTTACGGTCCCCTTCCACGTCCCGGCGCCCGGGATGGCCGAGCCGTTCCACACCCGCCAGCCACAGTTCCGGATTCTACGCCTTGCATTGCACACCGCGCCCGCCCGTCAGATCGTGCACCATGCCCTCTTTCAGGTTATTCTCGTCGCCCTCATGGTGCTGGTTCTCCTGTCCGTGAGTGGGTGGCAGGTTCGGACCCTTCGCCGGTATCTCCGGTTGCAGACCGAGGCGGCCCATCAGGAGCGCCTCGCCGCGCTGGGCAGCATGGCGGCCGTGCTCGCTCACGAGATCCGAAATCCCCTCGGGGCGATCAAGGGCCTCGCGCAGTTCCTGGGCGAGAAGCGGACCGAGGAGCCAGCCCAGACGGAGATGACGCAAACCATCGCCACGGAGGCCACGCGCCTCGAGCGGCTGGTGAATGACCTTCTGGCGTACGCCCGGCCACGCGCGCCGAAGCGCCTGGTCATGGACGTCGCGATCAGCGTCCGAGAGGTGCTCGACGTGGTCCGGCCGATCGCGGCGACCGCGGGCGTCACGCTCCACCTCGCCGCATCTGACGGTGTGGCCACGGTTCACGCGAACCCGGAACAACTGAAGCAGGTGCTCAGCAATCTCGTCCTGAACGGCCTCCAGGCGATGCCGCAGGGGGGCACCCTGACGGTCGGCGTGCGGGGCATCCGGACAGAACCAGGCGCGGTGCCTGAGGGGAGACAGATCGGGGTGACCGTCACCGATACGGGGCCGGGCATCCCCGCGGCGGACCTTCCCCGGATCTTCGAGCCCTTCTACACGACCAAGGCCAAGGGCACCGGTCTAGGGCTCGCCATTTGTCAGCAGATCGTCGAGGCGCACGGCGGCACGATCCGCGTCGAGCACACCGGCCCAGGGGGAACGACCATCGTGGTGATGCTCCCACAGGAGACGCCCGAGCATGGCTAAGAGTAAAGCCAGTATCCTCGTCGTGGACGATGAGCCGGCCATGCGCCTACTGCTCACTTCTATCCTGAGGGATGCGGGCTACGAAGTCACCGCGGCGGCCACGGGTGAGGAGGCCCTTCAGCTCGTCGCCCAACGTCACTTCCGCGTGGTTGTCACGGATCTCAAGATGCCCGGCATCTCGGGGATGGACGTGCTGGTGCGGATCACGCGTGATGATCCCGATACCCCGGTCATCCTACTCACGGCCTTCGGGAGCGTGGACGGGGCGGTCGAGGCCATGCGCCGGGGGGCGGCCCACTACTTGTTGAAACCGCTGGCCAACCCCGACGAACTCCGCGTCGTGGTCGCCCGGGTGCTCGAGGAGCGGCGCCTCGCCGACGAGGCCGCCACGCTCCGTCAGGCGAACGAGGCGACCTTTCCCTTTGGACAGATCGTCGGCGAGGATCCGACGACGCGCGCGGCCTTCGACCTGGCGCGCTCCGTGGCCTCGACCGATGCCACCGTCCTGATCACCGGCGAGACCGGCACCGGGAAAGAGCTGATCGCGCGCGCGATTTACCACTGGAGTCCGCGCGCTGGCCAGGCCTTCGTGGCCGTGAGCTGCGCCGCTCTGGCCGAGGCCCTTCTCGACAGTGAGCTTTTCGGCCACGAGAAAGGCGCCTTCACCGGGGCCATAGCCCAGCGGCGCGGGCGCTTCGAGTTGGCCCACGGCGGGACGCTGTTCCTGGATGAGGTCGGGGAGATGAGCCCCGCCCTTCAGGCGAAGCTGCTCCGCGTCCTCCAGGAAGGGACACTCGAACGCGTGGGGGGCACCAAGACGGTGACCGTCGACGTGCGGGTGATCGCAGCGACGAACCGGGACCTCCAGCGGATGGTGGCAGAACGGAGCTTCCGGGAGGATCTGTACTACCGCCTGAATGTGTTCCCGATCACCCTCCCGCCTCTCCGACAACGCCGCGCCGACATCCTCCCCTTGGCCAACCACCTCCTCACGCAGGCGAGCCGGAGGTTCGGCAGACGGATTACCGGCTTCTCCGACGAGGCGACGGCGCGCCTCCAGGACTACGTGTGGCCGGGGAACATCCGGGAGCTGCAGAACGTCATCGAGCGGGCCGCGATCCTCTGTCGGGACGACCGGATTGCCGCGACACATTTGCACCTGTCCCCGCTTCCCGCGTCCACGCCCTTGTCCCCACCCAAGCCCCTGCGCGACATCGAACGCGACGCCATTCGCGCCGCCCTCGCGGCGCAC
>Ga0335084_10006800_pt1 | contig 11375 bp, 10 predicted proteins | sample Lox_Sample_44_FD_206721 | JGI IMG/M metagenome (GOLD analysis project Ga0335084, IMG submission 206721) | Soil microbial communities from Loxahatchee National Wildlife Refuge, Florida, United States - Lox_Sample_4.4 | ecosystem: Environmental > Terrestrial > Soil > Wetlands | place: USA...
GCCTGGCCCAGGACGTCGGCCTTTCACGCCGAGAACGCGGGTTCGAATCCCGCTGGGGTCACCACTTCTCCCGCCCCGGCGCCCTCGCCGGGGTCCGGGGCCAGAGGTGAGAAGTTTCTCAGCCCCTGAGTCGATCCGCCCCCCAGGGTCACTCATGGCCGGCAATGCTTCGCTCGTGTCCGTGATCGCCGCCGCAGTCACTGCGAGCCCGTGTGCCGGCTCGGGCGGCGGGAGGATCTCGCCGACTCGGCGGACCTGCGGGTCGAGGTGCCCGCGGGCTGGAGCGTGACTGCGAAGCCCGTGGACGCGCGCGGCGTGCACACCTACGAGCTCCGGCCCTCCGACGGCACCAGGGAGATCGTGCTCGTGAGCGCGTTCGACGCGCACCACCAGCGCGCGCGGTCGTGGGTGGAAGGCAGCAGCCGCTCGGCGCCGACGCAATCGGTCGAGGGCACGCTCGCCGTCGAGTCCATGTGTCCGGGCAAGGACGGCGGCTACTACCGCGCGCCCGAGCCCGATGGCTACCGCTACATGACCCAGGGCGCGCTCGTGCACCTGAATCACGCGGTGACTCTGGCGTGCGACGGCGCGCCGCCGGCAGCCTCGATCAGAGTCAGCATCCGCTAGGCGCGCATGCCTCCTGCCTTCGCCACCGGGTGGAGGCTGGCCTCGGCGCTCGGCCGCTTGCCGATGCGCTCGAACAGCGCGTTCACGTTCTTGAAGGCCGGATTGCGGGCCTGACCCACGCCCGCACCGAAGTCGAGCGCGCAGTACAAGCAGATGTCGGCCAGCGTGAAGCGCTTGCCGCATACCCACTCCTTGCCCGCGAGCAGGCCGTCGAGCTTCTGCAGGTAGTACTGCGACATGTTCTTCAGCCCCTGCGCGGCCTCGGGAATCGTGAACAAGCGGTCCTTGAACATTCCCAGGCCCTCGGCGAAGCGGAAGCCGTTGGCGAGCGGCTCGGTGATGCCGAACTCGATGCGCCGGATCCACATACGGGTCTCCGCGCGCTCTTCCGGCGTGGCGCCAATCAGCGCCGGCTTCGGGTTCTTCTCCTCGAGGTACTCGCAGATCGTGACCGTCTCGCCGAGCACGAAGCCGTTGTCGAGCTCGAGCGCGGGCATCTGGCCGGCCGGGTTCTTGTCGGTGTAGGGCGGCCGGCGGTTCGCACCGCCCATGATGTCCACCTGCTCCGTCGGGAGCTGCAGGTTCTTCTCCAGCAGGAACATGCGCACCAGACGCGGGTTCGGGCCGAGCGAGTCGTAGAACTTCAAGGTCGTCTCCTTTGAATGGGCGCAGCGCGGCCCGCGGCTATGATACGCGCTCGGGGGTGGAATTTTGGACCTGGGCGCCGCGCTTCCCGTCTGGACCGTCTTGCCGTTCGCCGGCCTCTTGCTCGCCATCGCGCTCTTGCCGCTGTTCGCCGGGCACTTCTGGGAGCAGAACCGCAACAAGGCGCTGGTGGCCGCGCTGTTCTCGCTGCCCGTGGTGCTCGAGCTCGCGAGCTTCGGTCACCCGGGCCTGCACCAGCTGGTCGAGAAGGGGCAGGAGTATCTCTCGTTCATCCTGCTCCTGCTCGCGCTGTTCGTGATCACCGGCGGCATCGTGGTGCGCGGGTCACTCAGCGGCACACCGCTGGTGAATACCGGGATTTTCGGGCTGGGCGCCGTGCTCGCGAACGTGATCGGCACGACCGGCGCGTCGGTGCTCTTGATCCGCCCCGTCCTGCGCGCCAACGCGCCGCGCGAGCGCAAGGTGCACATCGTGGTGTTCTTCATCTTCATCGTGTCCAACTGCGGCGGGCTGCTCACTCCGCTGGGTGACCCGCCGCTGTTTCTCGGCTTCCTGAAGGGCGTGCCGTTCGAGTGGACGTTCTCGCTCTGGAAGGAGTGGCTGCTCGTGAACGGCGCGCTGCTCGTGCTGTTCAACGTGTGGGACCAGCGCGTGCTCGACCAGGAGGAGCTGGAGCGCCCCGGCTCCCAGCTCGAAGAGGTCATGCACCACGCGCCGCTGCGCATCGAGGGCCTGCGCAACGCCGCGTTTCTCGCCGGCGTGGTGGCCTTGATCTTCTACGCCGGCCGCGCCGAGCTGCCCTACGGCGTGCCCCAGGCCGCCATGGCGCTGCTCGCCGTCACCGCCTATCTCGTGACTCCCGAGAGACTCCGGCGCGACAACGGCTTTACCTGGGGACCGATCGTCGAGGTGGCGGTGCTGTTCGCAGGCATCTTCGTGACCATGGCGCCGGCGCTGCTGCTCCTGAACACGCATGCCGCGAGCGTGGGCCTGCGCGAGCCCTGGCAGTTCTACTGGGCTTCGGGCCTGCTCTCGAGCTTCCTCGACAACGCGCCCACCTACCTCACGTTCTCGGCCGCGGCCGCGGGGCTGCACGGGCTCTCGCTCGAGGGCCGCTATCTCGCGGAGCTGCTCGCGCAGGGTGACTCGGGCGCGAGGCTCGTGGCGGCGATCTCCTGCGGCTCGGTCATGATGGGCGCGAACTCGTACATCGGGAACGGGCCCAACTTCATGGTGAAGGCGATCGCCGAGGAGGCCGGCGTGCGCATGCCGTCGTTCTTCGGCTACATGGCATACTCGGTGGGGATCCTGATCCCGCTGTTCGTCGTGATCACGTTCATGTTCATGCGCTGACCGGGAGGCCAAGGATGAAGCGCTTCCTTCCGCCCAACGAGCTCGCTCGGGACTCGCGCTTCAAGCGCGCGGGCGCGCGCAACCAGCTCGTGCCATCGCTACCCGACGACGTGGACCAGGTGGTGGCGGTGCTCGAGGCGATCGCGCCGAAGATCCGCCAGCGCGTGGAGGGCACGGCGCTCGAGCAGATGTACGACGAGCTCGGCCCGGGCTTCGCCTTCCTGATGAACGCCGTGCAGCCCAAGCCCGGCTCGCCCGACGCCGAGCGCCAGCTGCGGCTGCGCCTGCACGGCATCTACGTGGGCGAGCTGCAGGCGCTCGAGGCCGCGGGCCGCACGCTCTGGGACTTCCCCGACGCGCCCTGGGAGTTCAAGCTGAACATGGCGCGCCAGTGCTGGGACGAGACGCGCCACGTGCAGGTGTACGAGAAGCTGCTCGAGCGCGCGGGCGGCGCGGTCGGCGAGTATCCCGAGAACACTTTCCTGTTCGAGGCGTCGTGTCATGACGACCCGCTCCTGCGAGTCACCGGCGTGAACCGCTGTCTCGAGGGTCTGGCCTGCGACGTGTTCCGCCAGCTGATCGACTACGGGCACAAGACGGGCGACGAGGTGCTCGCGCAGGCCGTCGACTTCGTCCTGGCCGACGAGCTCACCCACGTGCGCTTCGGCAGTGACTGGCTGCGCGAGTGGACGAAGGGCGATCCCGAGCGCGCGCGGCGCGCGCACGAGTTCCAGCGCGAGGTCGACCGGCGCTTCACGTTCGGCGGCGCGCGCACGATCGCGCGCGAGGAGCGGCTCGAGGCCGGCTTCAGCGAGGCCGAGCTCGACGAGCTGTCGGCCACGCAGGGCGGCGGGCCGAGCCGCGAAACGCTGGTGCGGGCGGCCGAGATCGCGCGCGAGCGTCACCTGGCCAGGCGCTCGCCACAGCCCTGAGCCGAGCCGCCCGCGTCTGGCTGACCGCGCTCCTCGCGGCGACGGCGGCCTGCGCCGTCCCTGCGCCCGTGCTCGAGACGGCCCAGGACGACGCCCAGGCCGGCGCCGAGGCGAGCCGGCAGGTCGAAGCCATGATCGGGTTCGTGCAGGACCCGAGGCTGCGCCAGTACCTGCAGTCACTCGGCGAGAAGCTGGTGCGCTTCGCGCCCGCGCAGCCGTTCGAGTACCGGTTCCAGGTCGTCGACCAGTGGAGCCCGAACGCCTTCGCGCTCCCCGGGGGACAGATCTTCGTGTCGCGCGGCCTGCTCGCGCTGACCAACTCGGAGGACGAGCTCGCGTGCGTGCTGGGGCACGAGATCACCCACGCGGCCGAGCGCCACGCCGCGAGTCAGCAGGCGTTCAGCCAGCAGCTGAGTCCCTTCTCGCTGGCGCTGCCGCGCCAGGCGATCGTGGCGAAGTACGCGCGCGATCAGGAGCGCGCGGCCGACACGGGCGGGCAGCGCATCTGCTCCGCGGCAGGATACGATCCGCGCGCGCTGTCCAGCTTCCTCGAGTCACTCGGCGGGATCGACCGGCTGCAGATGGGCGTCTCACGCATTCCGACCTTTCTCGACAGTCACCCGGGCACCCCCGAGCGCATCGCCACCACGGCGGCCTTCGCTTCGACCCTGCCCCCGCCCGGGCCGCGCGATCCGGTGCGGGCGCGCGAGGCCTATCTGGCCCGCCTGGAAGGGCTCTTGCTCGGGGCCGACCCCAGCGAAGGCGTGATCCTGGGCTCGCGCTTCGTGCATCCCGACCTGGGCTTCTCGGTCACCTTCCCGGAGGGCTGGCGGGTGGTGAACACGGCCAGCGCGGTGGTCGCGCGCTCGCCGCGCCGCGACGCCCGCTTCGCGCTCGAGCCGGCCGGCCCGGGCAGCGACCCGCGGGCCGTGGCCGAGCCCTACCTCGCCCAGCGCGTGCAGGAGTGGCGCGCGGTGCTCGATTTCCAGGGCGCGGAGGCGACGCCCTGCTGCGCGGCGTACGTGGTGCGCGGGTCGGTCGAGTCGACGCAGGGAGTGATTGCGGGCCAGCTGGCGTGGGTCGTGCTCGCCGGCCGCGTGTATCGCCTGTCCGCCGCTTTCGTGCCCACGGCTTCCGAGAAGTACGCCGAGCGCGCGCGTCAGATGGTGCAGAGCTTCCGGCCACTCACCGACGAGGAGCGCGCCGGGATCCGAGTCAACCGCCTGCACCTGGCCCGAGCCCGCGCCGGCGAGAGCTTGGCTTCGTTCTCGGCGCGCACGGGCAACGTCTACGACGCGCAGCCGACGGCGCTCGCCAACGGGCTCGCGCCCGGCACGAGGCTGTCGGCGGGTCAGCTGCTGAAGATCGGCGTGCAGAAGACCTACGAGCCGCAGAAGTGAACGACTGAGCGCGAGTCACGCGGCGATTTCTGCATTTCGCCGCGGCCCTGGTTCCCTTCTCGGGTGAGGTGATTCACGCAGGTCGGATCGCGGCTGGCGCGGCCCTTGCACATCGGCGGGTGACTCGACCCACCAACCACTCACCCCAGCGAGGATTCCATGACCCGACTGTCTCGGTGCGCTCTACTCGTCGTTCTGTGTGCGGGCTTCGGCACCACGGCTCTGGCTGCGACCGTGGTCGTATCCAACGACGGCGTCGATTCCGACACCTGCGGCGCCAAGACGGCGCCTTGCCGATCGATCAGCAGAGGCATCGCGCGCGCAAACGCGGGTGATCAGGTGATCGTGGGTCCGGGCCGCTACGGAGAGCTTACGAACGACGGCGACTTCACCGACCCCGGCGAGGAGCTGAACGGCGGCGGCGGCATGATCGTGATCGACAAGGCCGTGAGCGTGAGGTCGGTCTCCGGCGCCACGCTCACCGTGATCGACGCGCGCGGCCTGTCCGACGTCGCGGTGGCGATCACCGCCAACGGGGCCGAGTTCGGCGGCGTCAAGAAGGGCTTCACGGTGACTGGCGCAGGAGCCACGGCGATCCAGAGTGACGGCTCGGGCATCACCGTCGCGGGCAACCTGGCGCTCGGCAACGGCGGCGGCACGGGCTACTCGATCGCGGGCAGCGACGCGACGGTGTTCGGAAACTTCTCGCTCGCGAACGAGATCGGCTTTTCGGTCTCGGCCAGCGACAGCGTGGTGCGCGGGAACACCGCGTGGCTCAACACGCTGGTGGGCTACTCGGTGTCGGGCGACGGAAACACGCTCGACCGCAACCTGGCGGTGTCGAACGGCACGAGCGGCTTCAACGTCGCGGTCGCGACCTCGGGCGGCAGCGTGACTGGCAACGCGGCGATCGCGAACGGCGAGAACGGCATCGCGCTCACCGGGCCCGGCTTCACCATCCGCGACAACTCGGCGATCGGGAACGACCAGAACGGCCTCGGCTTCTCCGACGCGTCGTCGGACCCGAGCGGCGGCAACCTGTTCGGCAATCTCGGCTGCGGCCTGCGCAACGCGTCGGACGGCGCTTCGAACGCGCGGCACATCTACTTCGGCTCGAAGGACGGCCCGAGTGACACCGATCCGGCGGACCGCGTGTGCAACATCGGGGCGTCGACGACGGACAGCGACCCGTTCGCGACCAGGCCCGCCAAGCTCAAGGTCAAGACCCTTTTCTGAGTCACCGGGCCGCGGAGGAACGCGAGTCGCGCGCGAGCTTCACGAACACGTCGCGCGCCTCGCGGGCCTCGACGTCGCGGCCGAAAGGCACGTAGCACAGCGCGTCCGGCGCGCGCGTGCGCATCAGGAAGCCGGCGGTCTCCACCGCCGTGATGCGCGCGCCCGCCGGACGCTCGCCCGTGCGCGCCGCGGCGATGTCGCACAACGCGCTCTCGTGGTCGCCGTTCATGTGCTCGATCACGCGCCCGGCCGCCTCGCGCCAGCCGCGCCCGAGCGGGTCACACACGAGGCTGTCGGGCGGGAGCCAACGGATCGCCCCGAACCCGCCGATCGCGCGCAGCTTCAGCGGCGCGAGCTCCCAGAACGTGAAATCGTGCGCGCCGCCGTACCCGGGCGCGCCGGGCACGCGCGCGGCGTAGCGCGCGTGGAGCTCTTCGAGCTCGTCGCCTTCGACGTCGAGCCGCCGGGCCCGCGCCAGCACGGTGACTCGCCAGCTGGCCTGCGCATCGGGGCGCGCGTCGCCCTCGGGGTCGCGCACGAACAGCGAGCAGCGCGGGTCGCGCTCGAGATTGCGCGTGTGCTGCGCGATCGCCGAGATCAGCACGAACGGCGTGCCGTCGGCGCGCAGCGCGAACGGCGCCAGCGAGCCGAAGGGGAAGCCGGCGACCTCGGGCTCGGCCGCGATCGTGCATAGCGCCGCGTTGCGAGCGCCGAGCAGCCAGGCGCGCGCTTCGCTCACGCGAGCCCCAGCCGCACGAGCTGGTCTTCCGGCGCCTCGACCGAGGCCAGCGCCGCGCGCAGCAACTCTTCCGCGCGCCGCTCCTCGGCCCCGCCCACGAGGTTGCGTGACTCGCTCGGGTCCTCGCGCAGGTCGTACAGGTGACTGCCGCGGAACGGCCCGAGCGCCCAGTAGGGCAGGAAGTCACCGGGCCCGAAGGTCTGCCGGATCACCGGCACCTTCGAGCCGGGCATGCGGTCGAGGCGCGCGCGGTCGTCGGGCAGCGGCAGGCGCAGGTCGGGCAGGCGGTGGATGGGCATGGTCGACCAGCGGTTCGAGAACAGCGACAGGGGCGCGTTCGGACCGGCCGGGGCGCGCGAGTACTTCGTGCGCCCGTCGATCACCTGGACCTCGCGGCCCCAGTAGCCGGCGAGCGCCCACTCGCGGATCGAGTCGCGCTCGCCGCGCAGGAGCGGCGTGAGCGACTGCCCGTGCGTGCGGTGGCGTGCGCTGGCGCCGAACAGCTCGAGCAGCGTGGCGTGCAGGTCGACGTTGGTGGTGAGCGCCGTGCACGTCCCCGCCGCCATGCCCGGCCAGGCCGCGAGCAGGGGAATGTGGCCCAGCGGCTCGAACACGGGCAGCGCGGGCTTGCCGAAGGCGTCGCGCTCGCCGAGATAGTGACCGTGGTCGGTGCACACGAACACCGCGGTGCTGGCCCACAGGCCGGTGCGGTCGAGCGCGTCGAGCAGCCGCCCGAACCAGCGGTCGATCATGGTGAGCTTGCCGCCGTAGCTCGCGCGCAGCTGCCGCGCCTGCCGCTCGCTGATCACGCCGCTCGCGACACCGGATGGTGTATAGGGCGGCCAGATCAGGTGCGGCCCCTGCCAGTCGGGGTCGTACATGGACGCGTAGGGCTCCGGCGTGTCGAAGGGCTCGTGCGGGTCGAACTCGTCCACGAACAGGAGGAAGCGCTCGTGCTGGGGCGCGTCGCGCTCGAGCCAGGCGGCGGCGGCCGCGAGCGTGCGCGGCCCGGGGAAGTCGCTCTCGCCCCGGAACCAGCCGCGCGAGTCGTCGTAGGCCGTGTGGCCGCGCCCGAACGACGGCGCGCCGAGCCAGCTCGGGTCGGGCCGCGTGCGCCACGGATCGCTCTCGTGACCGCGCTGGTAGTCCCAGGCCGTGAAGTCGGTGTGGTAGTTCTCGCCGCCCACCTCGAACAGGTGCGGGTGGTCGGACACCAACAGGGTGGTGACTCCCGCGCGCCGCAGCGCGGCGGTGATCGGCTCCTCCCAGAGCTCGATCGAGCCCCACGGCTTCCACAGGAAGTCGAGCGCGCCGCACAACAGGTCGTGGCGCGCGGGGATGCACGGCAACGAACCCGCGAAATGAGCGTCGAACCGGATGGCACGCCGCGCGAACCGGTCCAGGTTCGGCGTGTCGAACTCGCGCGCTCCATACGCGCCCAGCAGATGCCGATTCAGACTGTCGAGCAGGACGACCACGGCGTTTCGTGGCGCGGACGGCGGCGTCTCCGACATCGCGGCATTCTCTCACGACCGAATGGAGGTAAGGCCTTGGCCCGCAAGCTCTCGCATCTGGCAGCGCTCATCCTGTGCGTCGTGGCCGGCACCGCGCGCGCCGAGGTGCAGGTCGGCGACACGATCACGGCCGCGAACAAGGAGAAGGTGCGCGGCCTCGTGCCCGACGAGTTCTACACCTACGCGATCGAGGACTTCCCCGACCTCTCGATGAAGATCGTCGCCACCCAGGACTACCCGGTGCACCCGAAGTATGTCGAAGCGACCGTGCAGTTCGCGTGTCAGGCGACGCTCGACGAGAAGGGCACGCTCAAGAACTACAGCGCGGGTCAGCCGTTCCCGTACTCGGAGTGGGCGAAGCAGGCCACCCATCACCGGTGCGACCTCACGCCCGACGACCCGCAGTTCGCGCTCAAGCTGGCCTGGGACGTGAACTACCGCTGGCAGGGCGGCTCGGGCTTCAACCTGCCGCACTGGGGCTTCGCGAACCTGCGCAACAAGGGGCGCGAGCAGTGGCGGCTCTCGCAGGGCGAGTACCGCCGCACCTACTTCAGCGCGCGCGCCGACCTCCTGCCCGAGACGACCGAGCTCGAGAAGGGCACCAACGTGGAGTGGGCCGAGTATTTCGACGTGAAGTCACCCTTCGACCTGCGCGGCACGATGTTCCTGCTCTACCGCTACCGCGACGGCAAGGACGACGACACCTGGGCGTACATCCCGGCGCTGCGCCGCGTGCGCCGCATCGCGGCCACGCAGAAGAGTGACTCGCTGCTCGGCACCGAGTTCACGCTCGAGGACTTCTACTGCTTCTCGGGCTACGTCTGGGACCACTCGTGGGAGTTCAAGGGCGAGAGCACGCTCTTGTCCGTCCCCGACAGCGCGCGCACCTGCTTCCCGAAGGCCTCGGGCGCGATCTCGGCCAGGCAGATGGTGCGGCTCGGCACCGACGAGGAGTGGCGCGCCTGCCGCTTCGACCCGTACGGGGTCATGCCCATGGTGGGTGAGTCGTGGCAGAAGCGGGCGTCGTTCGAGCTCGACGACATCCCCAAGCAGGAAGGCCACCCCTACAGCCGCAAGAAGATCTGGTACGACAAAGAGACCATGTCGCCCGGCCTGGCCGTGGCCTACGACCGCGCCGGCAAGGTCTACAAGCTGATCGGCGGCGTCGGCCGCTGGAGCGAGAGCTCGGGCATCCCCGAGAACAAGGGCCGGCAGGTGCTGCTCGGCACCTCGGTCATGATCGTGAACGTGCAGAGCGGCAACTCGAACCTGGGTCAGTTCGACGGCATGAACGCCATGGAGTTCGACATCACCGAGAGCCGCAAGTACTACGACACGACCAAGCTGAAGACCACGGGGCGCTAGCGCTCGCCGTACTTCTTCCAGCTCTCGGGCCGCGCCTCGAGGCCGCGCACCAGGAGTGACTGCGAGGAGTGGCCGATCGGGCCGCGTTCGTCGAGCAGCCGCGCGTGTGCGGTGCCCGAGCCGTTGTCGACGTAGGTCGCGCGCGCGTCGAGGCAGATCCACTCGCCCAGCGCGGGGCGGTGCAGGTTCAGCGTAGTATCGGGGTTGATCGCCACGAACGGGCGGGCGGCCATCCCCTTCATGTCGCGGCTCGCCATGCGCATGAGCGGCACCGAGTAGGTCATGTCGGAGACGAAGGCCACGCGCACCAGCGGCGAGTTGGCCTCGCCCGCGACCAGCGGCACGCGCAGTCGCAGCCAGGCGGTCGGTGACTCGAAGCCGGGCACGGGCCGCATCTCGAGCACGCGCTGCAGCGGGTTCTCGGCGTCGCCGCGCGAGTCACTCCAGGGGAAGCGCATGGCCGTCGCGGGCAGGGCGGGCGGGCGCTCGGGCGAGAGCTCCTCGGGCACCCGCACGGTCGCGACGCGGAAACGCAGGGCGCTGGCGCGCGCGAACACCTCGCCGCCCGCGCACAGCTCCGCCTCGAGCACGTCGACCGACCCGCCGCTGCGCACCACCCGGGCCCGCGTCTCCACGCGCGCCAACGGGGCCGCGCGCATCAGGTCGACGGTGAGCCGGGTGATCTGTGACTCGCGCTCCGCGGGCACGCGCTCCACGGCGCGCGCCAGAAGGCCCAACATGGGGCTCCCGTGCTGGGTGTTCGGATACCACGGCCCGCGCGCGAGCTCCGTGGGCACGAAGCCGTCGCCGTCGGGCGCGAACACGAACTCGGGGGCCGGCACGGCGCGCAGCCTAGCACGCGCGCGGGGTATGCTCTGGCCATGGAGATCCGAACCGAGCAGGCCCAGGTGAAGACGCCCGACGGCTCACTGCCCGTCTACCTCGCGGAGCCCACCGCGCCCGGCCGCTATCCCGCGGTGCTCGTGATCCAGGAGATCTTCGGCGTGAACGGCCACATCGCCGACGTCACGCGCCGCATTGCCGCCGAGGGCTACGTCGCGCTCGCGCCCGATCTCTTCTACCGCGACGCCAAGGGGGTCGTGATTCCCTACGACCAGATCCCCAAGGCGATCGAGTACGCCATGCGCCTGAAGGAAGAGGGGCTGGTCGCCGACCTGCGCGCGTCGCTCGACTTCCTGGCCGCGCGGCCCCAGGTGTCGGGTGCGAAGGCGGGAATCACCGGCTTCTGCATGGGCGGGCGCATCGCGTTCCTGGCCGCGTGCGCGCTGCCCGACCGGATCGCCGCCGCGGCGCCGTTCTACGGCGGCGGCACCGTGCAGCTCCTGCCCCGGGCCGAGTCGATCCGCGCGCCCATGCAGTTCTTCTTCGGCGCGCTCGACGCGCACATCCCGCAGGACCAGGTGAAGGCCATCGACGCGCGTCTTGCGGAGCTCGGGAAGGACTACAAGATCGAGGTGTATCCCGGCGCCGATCATGGCTTCTTCTGCAACGACCGCGCGAGCTACAACGAGAAGGCGGCGTC
>Ga0335084_10006801_pt1 | contig 11375 bp, 11 predicted proteins | sample Lox_Sample_44_FD_206721 | JGI IMG/M metagenome (GOLD analysis project Ga0335084, IMG submission 206721) | Soil microbial communities from Loxahatchee National Wildlife Refuge, Florida, United States - Lox_Sample_4.4 | ecosystem: Environmental > Terrestrial > Soil > Wetlands | place: USA...
GGTCCTGCTGCTCAAGCTGCCGTACGCCAAGGACGCGTTCCTCGCGCTGAACAGCGTCCTCTCCGCAGTGGAAAAGTCCACGCAGGCCGGCACCGCGCTCGTGTTCGGCTACCTGGGCGGCGGGCCGGCTCCCTTCGCGGTTTCCCAGGAAAGCGCCAATTTCATCCTGGCGTTCCGCGCCCTGCCGATCGTGCTGGTGATGAGTGCGCTCTCGGCGCTGCTCTACCACTGGGGCGTGCTGCAGTGGGTGGTGCGCGGCATCTCCTGGCTGCTCGAGCGCGCGATGCGCGTGGGCGGCGTGGTCGGCCTGTCCACCGCCGCGAACGTCTTCGTGGGCATGGTCGAGGCGCCGCTCTTCGTGCGGCCCTGGCTCGGGCTCGTCTCGCGCGGCGAGCTCTTCGCCATCATGGCCTGCGGCATGGCCTCCATCGCCGGCACGGTGCTCTTCCTCTACGCGAGCATCCTCGGCAAGGTCATTCCCGACGCGGTGGCGCACCTGCTGATCGCCTCCATCGTCTCGGCGCCCGCGGCGCTCGTGGTGTCGTTCATGATGGTGCCGCCGGCAGGGGAGGCGACCGGCGGCAAGCTCGACATGAAGTCCGAAGCCTCGAGCACCATGGGCGCGCTCACGCAGGGCACGCTGGGCGGCGCGCAACTGCTCGTCAACATCATCGCCATGCTCGTGGTGTTCGTAGCGCTGGTGACGCTCGTCAATCTCGCCATCGCGCCCTACTCGCTGCAGGGCATCCTCGGCTGGGCGCTTGCGCCGCTCGCCTGGCTCTCGGGCGTGCCCTGGTCCGAGGCGCAAGTCGCGGGAAGCCTGCTCGGCACCAAGACCGTTCTCAACGAGCTGGTCGCCTACCTCGACCTCGCCAATACGGTCACTCTCTCCGATCGCAGCCGGCTGCTCATGACCTACGCGCTCTGCGGCTTCGCCAACTTCGGCAGCCTGGGCATCATGATCGGCGGCATGAGCACCATGTGCCCCGAGCGCCGGCCCGAGATCGTGTCGCTCGGCATGAAATCCATCGTCGCCGGCACCCTCGCGACCTGCCTGACCGCGGCGACAGTCGGACTGATCGTCTAGACGTCAGGCCTCACCGAACGCAACAAATGCACATCGGTCTGATTGTCGGCATAGGTCCCGCCGCTACCGACTACTACTATCGGTACCTGATTTCGGCGTTCGCACGAGCCGGTCGGGATCTCACTCTTACGATGGCTCACGCGGATACCCGGACGCTGCTCCGTAACCAGTCGGAGGGGAACGTAGAGGCGCAGGTGGAGATCTACCGGCAGCTGACCGGCAGATTGCATCGATGCGGCGTAGAGCAGGTTGCCGTCACCTCGATTGCGGGTCATTTCTGCATCGATGCCTTCAAGGAGATATCGCCGGTTCCCGTCATCGACTTGCTCGACGTAGTAAGGCGTGAGGTAAAGCGGCGCGGCTTCAGGAAAGTCGGGCTGCTTGGAACCCGCGTGGTGATGGAAACGCGCTTCTATGGCGTGCTCGAAGGCGTGGAAGTCGTCCCTCCCGCCGGCAACTTGCTCGAGGTCCACGAAGCCTACGTCTCATTGGCCAGCGCCGGGATCGCGACCCCAGAGCATCGGGAGGTATTCATCCAGGCCGGGAGGACCTTGACCGGCGCAAATGGATGCGAGTCGATCCTGTTGGCGGGTACGGACCTGGCGCTGGTGTTCAGGAAGGGCGACAACCCCGGTTTCGACGTCTTCGACTGCGCGGAAGCTCACGCCGCAGCCATTGCGAATGTCGCGATGAACGGGAGTGAGCGACCGGGCGAAAAATGAGGCCTGACCCGCCGGTCGGCCGATCGGCCGCGGGCGGGGCGGCGGGGTATCATTCGCCTGCAATCGAGGAGACGACGATGGAAACGCAGGACGCGGGCACGAAGGTCACCATTTTCACGGGCTCGTACCGGGTCAAGGGATTCATCGACCTCATTCCCGGGGCGCGCATGACCGACTTCATGGCCGAGGCGAAGGAGTTCATCGCGGTCACGCACGCCGAGGTCTGGGAGCTCGAAGTGGGCGGGCGGCAGCTCCTCGCGGCGCCGTTCCTCAACGTGAGCCGCGACCACATCCAGGTCATCGCGCCGGGCTAGTAGCGCCGGCGCCGACCGCCGCCGTCCCGCTCAGGGAATCGGCACCGCCGAGAGCAGCATCTCCTGCAGGTCGAGGCGGCGCGTGGCGTTCTGCGCCGGGCGCAGGCGGTGGCCGGCGACGCCCGGCAGCACGGCCTGCACGTCCTCGGGAATCACCTTGTCGCGGCCCTCGATGAACGCCCAGGCGCGCGCCGAGTGCAGCAGCGCGAGCGCGGCGCGCGGCGACAGGCCGCCGGCGAAGTCCGGCGAGCGGCGCGTGTGCTCGACGATGGCCTGCACGTAGTCGAGCAGCGCGGGCGCGACGTGCACCTTCTGCGCGTCGGCCTGCAGGCCGACCAGCTCCTCGGGCGACATGCAGGGCCCGAGCACCGCGAGCAGGCCGCGCCGGTCGCTGCCCGAGAGCAGCGAGCGCTCGGCGTCGCGGTCCGGGTAGCCCAGCTCGATGCGCATGAGGAAGCGGTCGAGCTGCGATTCGGGCAGCGGGAAGGTGCCGACCTGCTCGGTCGGGTTCTGCGTAGCGATGACGAAGAAGGGCTCGGGCAGCCGGCGCGTCTCGCCCTCGACGGTGACCTGGTGCTCTTCCATCGCTTCCAGCAGCGCCGACTGCGTCTTCGGCGTCGCGCGGTTGACCTCGTCGGCGAGGATCACCTGCGCGAAGATCGGCCCGGGATGGAACTTGAAGCTGCCGCCGTCGCGCTCGTAGACCGACACGCCGAGGATGTCCGCCGGCAGCATGTCGCTCGTGAACTGGATGCGCTGGAAATGCAGGCCGAGCGAGCGCGCGAGGACGTGCGCGAGCGTGGTCTTGCCGACCCCCGGAATGTCCTCGATCAGCAGGTGGCCGCGCGCGAGCAGGCAGGCGAGCGCCATGCGGATCTGCGCTTCCTTGCCGAGGATGATCTGGCCGGCGGCCTCGATGATGCGGGCCACGGGCGAGCTGGTATTGGCGTGTATCTGGCGCTTGAGGAGCATGCCGCCATTCTACGTTAGTATTCATGATCTTATGACCACGGCTTTCATCACGCACGCGGATTGCCTGAAGCACAACATGGGCGAAGGGCACCCGGAGCAGCCCGCGCGCCTGACCGCGATCGAGGACCAGCTGATCGCCTCGGGCATCGAAGGTCATTTGCACCGCTACGACGCGCCGCTCGCCACCGACGAGCAGCTTGCGCGCGTGCACCCGATCGAATACGTGCGCGCCATCCGCGAGGCGGCGCCGGAAGCGGGCACCGTGCACCTGGATCCCGACACCGCGATGAACCCGCACACGCTGCAGGCCGCGCTGCGCGCGGCGGGCGCCGCGGTCCTCGGCGTGGACCTGGTGCTTGCGAACAAGCATCAGTCTACGTTCTGCAGCGTGCGCCCGCCGGGGCACCACGCCTGCAGGGCGCGGCCGATGGGGTTCTGCATCTTCAACAACGTGGCGATCGCGGCGCGCCACGCCATCCACGCGCACGGCCTGGAGCGCGTGGCGATCATCGACTTCGACGTGCACCACGGCAACGGCACCGAGGACATTTTCGAAGGCGACCCGCACGTGCTGATGGCCTCGACCTTCCAGCATCCGTTCTACCCCTACTGCGGTACCGAGATGCCGGCCTCGAACATGGTGAACGTGCCGCTCGCGGCGGGCGCGGGGTCCAAGCAGTTCCAGGAAGCGGTCGCCGGGCACTGGCTGCCGGCGCTGGAAGAATTCCGCCCCGAACTGGTGCTCTTTTCGGCCGGCTTTGACGCGCACGCAGAGGACGACATGGCGATGCTGCAGTTGCGCGACGCCGACTATCGCTGGGTCACGGAGCAGGTGAAGGCAGTCGCCGATCGCCACGCCAAGGGCCGAGTCGTCTCGATGCTCGAGGGCGGCTACGCGCTCTCGGCGCTGGGTCGAAGTGTGGTCCAGCATCTCAGGGTTTTGGCCGGACTCAACTCATGATTTTCGGAGGGCCGCACATGCACCGAATTCTCGGATTCCTTTTGATCCTTCTGGCCGTCCCGGCGACAGCGCAAACGACCGACCTCAAGTCCCTGGTGGCATCGATGCAGCAGGGTGGCTATGTGATCGTCTTCCGGCACGGCGCCACGAATCGCGACCAGGCCGATACCGACCCGCTCAACCTGGACAACGTCGCCAAGCAGCGGCAATTGAGCGAGCAGGGCAGGCAGGTCGCCCGCGACGTCGGCGCCGCGTTCAAGTCGCTCCAGATCCCGCTCGGCAAGGTATACACGAGCCGTTTCTATCGGGCGGTGGAAACGGGAAAACTGGTGAGCGGCAAGGAGGTGACGCCGCTTGCCGACATTTCCGAAGGCGGACTGGTGGTGACCCCGATAGAGAACGACCGGCGCACCGAAGCGTTGCGCAAGCTGATTGCGACGCTCCCCGAGCGCGGCGCCAATACGCTGATCGTTTCGCACAAGCCCAACATCGTCGATGCCCTCGGCAAGGACTGGTTCGACGTCAAGGAGGGCGAGGCCTCCGTCTTCAGGCCTGACGGCGGCGGCAAGTACGTCCTGGCGGGAAAGCTCCAGGCTGTTCAGTGGCTGGAGCTGGCGAAAACGCGCTAGCCGCCACATTGACGCAGCTGCGCATACCCGCGGTGTACATGCGGGGCGGCACCAGCAAAGGCGTGTTCCTGCGCCCGGAAGACCTGCCGCGGGACCCGGCGGCGCGCGACCGCGTGCTGCTGCGGATCATCGGCAGCCCCGATCCCTACGGCAAGCAGATCGACGGCATGGGCGCGGCGACCTCGAGCACGAGCAAGGTCGTGCTCGTTTCGAAATCCGCGCGGCCCGATTGCGACGTCGACTACCTGTTCGGGCAGGTCGCCATAGATGCGCCGGTGATCGACTGGTCGGGCAACTGCGGCAACCTGACGACCGCCGTGGGGCCGTTCGCCATCGCGGAAGGGCTGGTGCGGGCGCCGCGCGAAGGCCTCGCCGACGTGCGCATCTGGCAAGCCAACATCGGCAAGCGGATCGTCTCGCACGTGCCGATGCGCGACGGGCAGGTGCTCGAGGAGGGTGACTTCGAGCTCGACGGCGTCACCTTTCCCGCCGCAGAGGTGAAGCTCGAATTCCTCGACCCGGGCGCGGAAGGCGGCGGCATGTTCCCGACCGGCTCGCCGGCGGATCTGCTCGAAGGACAAATGGAGGCGACGTTGATCAACGCGGGCAACCCGACCGTTTTCGTCGATGCCGCCAGCCTCGGGCTGAAGGGCACGGAAATGCAGGACGACGTCAACGGCGACGCCGGGCTGCTCGCGCGCATCGAGGCGATTCGCGCCCAGGGCGCGGTCCGCATGGGGCTCGCGGCGAGCGCCGCCGAGGCCACCGCGCAGCGTCCGCACACGCCGAAGGTCGCCTTCGTCGCCGGGCCGGCGGGCTACACCGCATCGGACGGGAAGAAGATCGCCGCCGGCTCCATCGACCTGCTCGCGCGCATCGTCTCCATGGGCAAGCTGCACCACGCCATGACCGGCACGGGCGGCGTCGCGATCGCGGTCGCGGCGGCGATTCCGGGCACGCTGGTGAACCGCCTCGCGCCGCCGCGCGCGGACGGCTGCGTTCGCTTCGGCCATCCGTCGGGGACGCTCACCGTAGGCGCGGAAGCCCGCCGGGAGGGCGGGCAATGGGTGGTGACCAAGGCGCTCATGAGCCGGACCGCGCGCCGCCTGATGGAGGGCTGGGTTCGGGTGCCGAACGCGTGAGGACTCAATGAAAAAAATTCTCGTAATTCTGGTGCTGGCCCTCAGCGGCGGCGCCGCGAACGCCCAGCAGTGGCCGGGCAAGCCCGTGCGCTGGATCGTGCCGTACGCGCCCGGCGGCTTCGCCGACATCCGCGCGCGCAAGATGGGCGTCGATCTCGCCAAGGCGCTCGGCCAGCCGGTGGTCATCGAGAACCGTGCCGGCGCCGGCGGCACGGTGGGCACGGACGCGGTGGCGAAGGCGCCCGCCGACGGCTACACCATCGGCTCGGGCAACCTCGCGTCGATGTCGGTGAACGTGAGCCTCATGAAGAAGTTGCCCTACGATCCGCTGAAGGACCTGCAGCCCGTCATGCTCATCGAGCGCAGCGCGCTGATCCTCGTCGCCGGCCCCGGCCTGAAGGCGAACAGCGTGCAGGAGCTCATCGCTTACGCCAGGGCGAACCCGGGCAAGCTCGCGTTCGGCTCCTCGGGCGTGGGCGGCGCGCACCACCTCTCGGGCGAGATGCTCAAGCTGCGCACGGGCACGGACATGGTGCACATTCCCTACAAGGGCGGCGCGCCCGCAGCCACCGACCTCATGGCCGGCCACCTGCCGATGATGTTCGAGATGGGCTACTCGGCGGTGCCCGCGGTGAAGGGCGGCAAGACGCGCGCGCTCGCGGTCACTTCCAGCCAGCGCATGCCGCTGCTGCCCGACGTGCCCACGATGTCGGAAGCGGGTCTGCCCGGCTTCGAGTCCTACAACTGGCAGGGTGTCATCGCACCCGCCGCGACGCCGCGCGCGATCGTGGACCGGCTCAACAAGGAGCTGAACGCGATCCTCGCGCAGCCCGACCAGCGCGACGCCATCCTCGCCACGGCGAGCGAGCCCGCCGGCGGCACGCCCGAGCAGTTCCGCGAGCTGATCGTCTCCGAAACGGCGAAGTGGGCCGAAGTCGTGAAGGCGGCCAAGATCCAGGCGGAGTAGTGCGCCGCCTCGCGCTACCGGCAATGGGCAGCCGTTTTTCCTTTCACGAAGAGAACCGACTCAGGTGACCGCGGGCAGAAAAGCGATTTTCACGATTGCAGCTTCGACTGTGATTGCGATAATCGCCGGCACCGCATTCCGCGAACCCATCCTCGAACGTTGGGATTCGGCATCGCGCAACAACACCCTGGTGCTCTCCGGGAACATCGAGGCGCATGAGAGCCTGCTCAGTTTCAAGACTGTTCAGTCGCGCATCGTGCAATTGCCCTTCAACGAGGGCCAGTGGGTGACGAAGGGGACAGTGGTCGCCGCCGTCGACGATTCCGACTACAGGCAGCAGGTCTCCATCGCCGAGGCCAATCTCGCGGTACAGCAGCGGCAGCTGGATTCCTCCCGGAAAACGCTCGAGGCCGCAGGCCGAACGCTCGTGGTCGACGAAGCCGACCTCGCCCAGCGCAAGCGGGATTACGGCCGCAATCTCGATCTCCGCAAGCAGAACTTCGTCTCGGCGGCGACCCTCGACCAGTCCGAAACCCTGGTCAAGCAGTCTGCAGCCGCGCTGGAGCGCGATCGCGCCCTCGAATCCGCCGCGGGCCGCAACGTGAAGGTAGCCGAAGCCAGCGTGCGGAACGGCGAGGAAGCTCTTGTGCTCGCGCGCATAGTGCACGACTACACCCGCCTGGAGGCGCCGTTCGACGGCGTGATCACCGTTCGCCAGGCGGAGCTCGGCGAGGTGGTGGTGCCCGGAACGCCGGTGGTGACCATCGCCGACCTGGATCATATCTGGCTGCGCGCCTATGTGAACGAGACGGACATAGGCAAGGTGCGCCTGGGGCAGCCGGTCAAGGTCACCACGGACAGCTATCCGCACAAGGAGTATCAGGGCCGGATTTCCTTCATCGCGTCGAAAGCGGAATTCACGCCCAAGAGCGTCGAGACCCATGCCGAGCGCGTGACCCTGGTCTACCGGGTCAAGATCGACATCGCCAATTCGTCCCACGAGCTTCTCCCCGGAATGCCGGCGGACGCGAGGATCGAGCTGCGCGCGCCGGAATCCCGATGAGTGGCAGCGCGGGTCCGGCCCTCCAGGCAACCGACCTGACCAAGCGCTTCGGAGCGTTGACTGTCGTTGATCGCCTGAGCTTCGCGGTAAGCGCGGGGGAGATTTTCGGGCTGGTCGGTCCGGACGGCGCAGGAAAAACGACCGCCATGCGCATGTTCGCCAGCGTGATGAGGCCGGACGCGGGCAGCATCGTCATCGACGGCATCGACGTGCTCGCGCATCCGGAAAAGACCAAGCACCACGTCAGCTACATGCCGCAGCGCTTCGGCATGTACGAGGATCTGACCGTGGAGGAGAACATCCGCTTCTACGCGGACCTGTTCGAAGTCCCGCGCGAGCTCTGGGAAACGCGGGCGGAATCCATGCTCGCCGCATCGGACATGACGCAGTTCCGCCATCGACTGGCGGGGCAACTCTCCGGCGGCATGAAGCAGAAGCTCGGCCTGACCTGCTCCCTGGTCCACACGCCGCGCGTCCTCCTGCTGGATGAGCCCACCACGGGGGTGGACCCGCTCTCGCGCCGCGAGTTCTGGCAGATCCTGTATTCGCTGCGTGCCGAGGGGGTAGCCATGCTGATCTCCACCGCTTACCTCGACGAAGCCGAGCGCTGCGATCGCCTCGCCCTGCTGCACAGGGGAAAGATGATGTACTGCGATACCCCTGCGAAGCTGAAGTTGCGCATGCCCGGCGCCATGCTTGAAGTCGATTCGCCCGAGCCACGCAAGGTACGCGACGCCGTGCTGCCCCTGGCCGGGGTGCGGGGGGTCCTGCTCGTCGGCAACGGCGCGCATGTCCATGTGGACGATGCGCAGCGCCGCACGCCGCAACTCGTGCAGGCGCTGTCCGCCGCCGGTGTCCAGGCGACGCGCATTGCGGAGGTGGCACCGACGATCGAGGACCTGTTCGTCGCACTCCTCGATGAGCATGCGGAGGCCTGATGCCCGGCGATATGGACACTCAGATCATCGTCGACGGGCTAGTCAAGCGTTTTGGCAGCTTCGCCGCGCTCGACGGCGTGAGCTTCGATGTGGCGCGCGGAGAGATCATGGGTTTCCTCGGCCCCAACGGCGCGGGCAAGTCCACGCTGATTCGCATCCTGTGCGGGTTGCTGCGCCCCAGTGCCGGCCGGGCGCTGGTTGCGGGCATCGATGTCGCCAAGGATCCGGACGCGGTGCGCCGCCGCATCGGCTACATGTCGCAGAAGTTCTCCCTCTACAACACGCTGAGCGTGATCGAAAACCTGCGCTTCTTCGGCGGCGTGTATGGCGTGCCGCGCGACGAGCTCGACGAGCGCATACGCTTTGCCGTCGAGATGGCGGGGCTGGCCGGGCGCGAGACGGCGCTGGTCGCGACGCTGGCCGGCGGCTGGAAGCAGCGGCTCGCGCTCGGCGCCGCAATCCTGCACCGGCCGGCGATCCTTTTCCTCGATGAACCGACCTCGGGGGTCGATCCGGCTTCGCGGCGACGCTTCTGGGACCTGATCCATACGCTCGGCGCGGACGGTGTCAGCGTTCTGGTGTCGACGCACTACATGGACGAGGCCGAGTACTGCAATCGGATTGCGCTCATCAGCCACGGCCGTCTGATCGCCCTGGGCACGCCGCATGAGTTGAAACAGCGCTCGCTGGGCGGAGAACTGCTGACGATCGAGTGCGAAGGCATCGTCGGCGCCATTGATCTGATGGATAAAGCCCCGGGTGTGCGCGACGTGGCCGTGTTCGGCAGCGCGCTGCACGTGTTGGTGGACGATGCGGCGCTGCGCACTCCGGCATTGGTCGCTTACCTGACCAGTCATGGCATCTCCGGCGCGAGCGCGCGGCGCATCGAGCCCACGATGGAGGACAGCTTCGTGCACCTGGTCGGCGCGGCGGCGCAGGCGCGGGGGGGGGCCGCATGAAGCTGCGCCGCGTCAAGGCGGTCGCCGTCAAGGAAACCCTGCAGATCGTGCGCGATCCGCGCAGCCTGATGATCGCGCTGCTGATCCCGCTTATGCAGATGTTCATGTTTGGCTACGGCGTCAATCTGGACGTCAAGCACATTCCTCTCTGCGCGTACGACCGCGAAAGCAGCCAGCAATCGCAAGGCTTGCTGAAACGGTTTGCCGCGTCCCAGTATTTCTCGGTGCAAAAGGTTGTCCGAAGCTACGCCGAGATGACCGAGGCGCTCGATGACGGCGATTGCAGGCTCGCCATTGTCATCCCCTCGGGATTCTCGCAGGGCCTGAACGACACCGGCACCGGCACGGTGCAGGCGCTGTTCGACGGGACCGACTCGAATACCGCCAACATCGCCGCGAATTACGCGCGCGCGGTGATTTCAGGATTTTCGGGCGACGTGCAGTTGCAGTCCGTGCAACACCGGGGCGGCACGCTGCAGACTCTCACGCCCGTGGATGTGCAGGCGCGGGTATGGTTCAACGAGGAGCTGGAAAGCCGCAATTTCATCGTCCCCGGCATTGTTGCCCTGGTCATGGCGATCGTCGGCGCGCAATTGACGTCGCTGACCATCGCGCGCGAATGGGAGCGCGGCACCATGGAACTGCTTGTGTCCACGCCGGTGAAGCCAGTGGAGCTGATGCTGGGCAAGTTGATGCCGTACTTCGTCATCGGGATGTTCGATGCCGCCATCTGCCTGGCGCTGGCGGTGTTCTGGTTCGACGTGCCCTTCCGCGGCACGCTGGCCACGCTTTTCTTCACTACCAGCCTGTTCCTGACGGTCGTGCTGTGCATAGGCTACTACGTCTCGGTTTCGATTCGCAGCCAGGTCGGGGCGAGCCAGATCGCCCTGCTCGTGACGATGCTGCCCACATCGCTGCTGTCGGGCTTCGCTTTCCCGATCGACCAGATGCCGATCGTCGTGCAGGGGGTCACGTATCTGGTGAGCGCGCGCTACTACGTGACCATTCTCAAGTCCGTTTTCCTGAAGGGGGCCGGCGTGGGCGAGCTCGCGCTGCCGATGCTCTGCCTCGCGCTCTATGCGGTGGCGCTGGTCGCGCTGGCTGCGCGCTCGTTCCGCAAGACGCTCGACTGACGATGCCGTGCTCCGCCGAATCATTGAACTGCTGATCAAGGAGTTTCACGAACTCAAGCGGGACCGCTCCGCCCGCTTCCGGCTGCTGGTGCCGCCGATCGTGCAGATGCTGCTGTTCGGGTATGCGGCTACGTTCGAGGTATTCAACGTATCCACGGCGGTGCTGGACCAGGACCGTTCCAGGGAAAGCCGGGAACTGATCGCTGCGTTCACGAACAGCAGCCGATTCAGAATTGCCACCGTTGCCAATACGCGTGCCGAGGTGCGGGATGCCGTCGAGCGCAGCGATGCGCAGTTGGGGATCGTACTGCCGCCGGGCTTTGCCGAACTGCTGCGCAAGGGGCAAACCTCTCCCATCCAGATTCTCGTCGACGGCACCAATTCGAACACCGCACTGATCGCGCTTGGCTATGTCGGCCAGATTGCGGGGTCGTTCGGCGAGGGCTACGCGCTCGATCTGGCGCAGCGCACCGGCCGCGCGCTGGGAC
>Ga0335084_10006802_pt1 | contig 11375 bp, 12 predicted proteins | sample Lox_Sample_44_FD_206721 | JGI IMG/M metagenome (GOLD analysis project Ga0335084, IMG submission 206721) | Soil microbial communities from Loxahatchee National Wildlife Refuge, Florida, United States - Lox_Sample_4.4 | ecosystem: Environmental > Terrestrial > Soil > Wetlands | place: USA...
CTGTGGTACTCCGGCATCCTTCGATATCTGCTGAATCTGGCCCGCACCCAGGACATGTTTGATCTGATCTGCCGAAACGGGCAAGTTTTTCCCTGTGCTGATCCATGATGAAATAGCGTCACCGAGTCCCTTGTCCTTAAACATCTGGGCGAGGCCGGAGAGTCCGCCTGTCTGGGGATTGTTGATCAGCCCCATTATGCTCTCAAACAGCTTATTCTTGTCTCCTCCGCTAAAAAGCTTTCCTGCCAATCCACCTGCGAGTTCATCTAATAATCCCATATCTCCCTCCTCAGTTCTAAGTCACTTTCAAGAGCATAGATTCGATAACTCCACCAGCTATGCCACCCAACAGCATAGCCACAATAATTCCTAAAGCAATGCTTACAATGATTCCTGCCGCAACCATTATTCTCACAAAGGGTGACTGTTCTATAGGTCTCCCTTTCAATTTATTTAAAATCATGACAGTTGAGAAACCCCCTGCATACACTGCATGTCTCAACCCAAATACAACAAAGCACATTCCCCCGGCAAGAGCACCGATCATAATTCCCATATAAGAATAAGAGTCTCTATACTCACCCGAGTGTTCTGTATAACGTTGACCTCCTAAAAGTAATTTGGAGGCAGCTCCAAATTGCTGGAACTACCTCCAAATTTGGAACGACAAAGATGGTTATTTTTTCTTCTTTTCCTCTTTCTTTTTCTCTTCTCCCTTTACCTCAACACTAGCCGCCTTCATGGTGTACTGAATTGTCACCTTGGAACCCACTTTGAGGTCGCCTGTTATTTTGGTGTCCTTGTCGCGGGCGATCTCCCATTTCTCTTTTCCCTTCTGGACGGTAATGGAATCAGCTTTTACTTCGAGTACAGGGCCGGTGACCTGATAGGTTGTTGTACCGGCAAATGAGAACGAAGCAAACAAAAGAAAAGCCAAAAAGAACACCGCAATACGTTTCATTAGATTTCCTTCCCTATTCATTATTTCTAAGTGCTCCCAGGAGCACATCAACGTAACGTCCCAAATTACTTTACGGTAATTAATTCCTTGATCTTGCCAAACTCTCCCTGTTTTATCCCCTTTACCTTCATGACATCTTCAGGAGCATTATAGGGTCTCCCATCAATAATGGCTTGGGCTTTCACCGGTCCTATTCCGGGAAGGGCATCAAGTTGCTCCTTGCTGGCAGTGTTGATGTTGATCTTCTCTCCAGGTGCAAGCTTTATCGGAGCTGCCTGCTTCCCGACTTCGGATGGAGCTTTTGGAACAGATACCGCTTTTGTAGGAGCGGCAGGAGCGGGAACTGCGGGCGCTGCTGAAGGGGCCACTGGCTGGGGAACTTTGGGTGTGCTTACCGTCACCATGCTCTTGAGGGTGTCCATTTTCCCCTTGCTGATCCCTTTCACTTTGCTCAGATCGTCTACAGTCTTGTAAGGTCTTCCCTTGATGATTTCTTGCGCCGTTTTAGGACCAACTCCGGGCAATGCTTCGAGGGTTTTCTGATCGGCGGTGTTAAGGTCAACGAGCCCGGCCGGGGCCTTGGCTTGTGCAGCCTTTGCCGTTTCTTTCATTGAGGGTACAGGGGCCTGAACAGGCTTTGTTTCTGCCTTAGCAGGCTGAGGTGCTGCTGTCGGACCGACCGTAACAAAAGGCTTCAATGCCTCTATCTTCTTGGCGGAGATTCCTGCTTTCGAGAGTTCGTCCACAGATTTGTACGGACGATTCTCGATGATCTTTTTGGCTGTTGCCGCCCCGATACCCTTAAGTCCTTCGAGATCCTGTTGTGACGCGGTATTAAGATCGACGGGCCCCTTTGCCTCCTTTGCAAATGCACCTGGAATGCTGAGGCTAAGCACTACAAGCGCAATGGCAAAGAAGAATAACCACCGGAACTGAGAAGACTTCCTGCTCATTTTATGCATACACATCCTCCTTTTTGACAGGTATGACATAAGTGTCGTTATCATACACTTCTTCCTGTCCACGCTTTTCCTGCTTTTATATCATCACGAATAATGATTGTCAAGGAGTTTATTGTGAAAATCAGAACTTGTTTTGGGGTCAGAGCCTTCCCGACTTTATGATGGATATGAGAAGCCATATGCCCAGAAGAAAGGCAAGGCCAAAACTAAGCAACCCCAGTACCGACATGCCAAAGATCTTTACTCCTGCGCCTGTTGATTGCATTATGGCAGAGCCCAGGAGTATTGCGCTGATAATCATGCCAAAGGTGATCCTATTGCTTGAGCGGTCCATATCAGTGATAAGCCTGTCCAGTCCTATGTGGGTCAGCTTTATATGGATGTCGTCTCTCAGGATCTTTCTGATGATGCGTTTTATCTGCTTGGGGAAAATGACGAGAAAGTCACCCAATTCCTCCAGGCCCTTGGCCCCGTGCTCGTATATCCTCGACGGGCTGAACTTTTCCTTTGCAAGCCTGATGGCATAGGGCTCGGCAACAGCGATAAAATCAAACGCAGGGTCCAGCTCTCTGCCGATATTCTCCATGATCAGCATGGCCTTGTTGATGAGCAGGAGGTCGGAGGGGATCTGCATCCTGTGCTTTAACGCAAGGTGAGTTATCACGTCCAGGTACTGGGCAAAGTTGATCTCCTGGAGGGTGAGACCATACAATGGCTCAAGGTAGTAGAGAAGGTCTGTCTTAAATTCCCTTCTGAACCTGTCAAGGTCAATGTCCTCAGGAACATACCCGAGTTCTACATACTGGTCAATCAGCTTATCGAAGTCCCTGTGGATAAGCGCGAGGAATGTGTTGGCCATGGTCGACTTCATCTCAGGGGTCACGCGTCCCACAATGCCGAAATCCACGAACGCGAGCATTCCGCTTGGCATTGCAAGCAGGTTTCCCGGGTGGGGGTCTGCATGGAAGAACCCGTCTTCAAGGATCATCTTAAAATAGGCATCCACACTCACTTTTACAAGTCTCTTGCGGTCCAGACCAAGGTTTGTGATGCCCTGAATATCATCGATTCTCACCCCTTCAATCCGCTCCATGACCAGGACCTTCTCTGTAACAAGCGCCCCGTAGATTCTCGGGATATAAATGTCAGGGTTCTCCTCAAAATTCTTTTTGAACCGTGAGCAGTTCTTCGCCTCTCCGACGAAATCCAGTTCTCTCCTCACGGTCTTTGAAAATTCATCCACTATTCCCAGTGGATTAAAAAATCTGCTCTCAGGTACATTCCGGTCCAAAAGGCGGGCCAGCGCGGTGAGGATGGTGATGTCGGTCTCGATCTGATCCCTTATGCCGGGACGCTGTACCTTCACAATCACCTCAGAGCCATCTGCGAGCTTTGCCTGATGTACCTGTGCGATGGATGCGGCGGCAACTGGTTCATCTTTGAATTCCTGGAATATATCTTTGAGGGGGACCTTAAGCTCTTCAGAGATTATCCGTTTTGCCTCAGCCACAGGGAAGGGCGGCACCTCATCCTGGAGTTTCTTGAATTCGTTGGCAAATTGCGCAGTGATGAGATCAGGTCTCGATGAGAGTATCTGCGCAAGCTTAATAAAACTCGGACCAAGCTCCCCAAAGGCAATCCTCAATCTCTCCGGCACAGTGGGACCTTTTAGTGTGGGCCACTGTCCAAAGGTCCTGAGGCGTTTTCTGAACGGGATATACCTACCAAGCTGAATCTGGTCTATGATACGGCCGAAGCCGTGCCTGAGGAGCACATTTACAATCTGCTGGAGCCTCTTTGCAGACCGGTAGGTGCGGGTGATTCTAAAGAGGTCCACAGGGGTTATTCCTCTTCGGCTTCCGCCCCCTTCACACCCTCAAGTTTCTTGACGCGTACAGAGAGGACCTGGATCTTCCTGTTCAGTTTCTCGATATCATCCTTTGACGGGAGGGTCATCTTTTCCATGGTTTTGGAAATCATGTCTGACAGGCCCTTGCTGAACTGCTCGGTGCCCTTATCCGCTTTCTCTGTCCATTCCCTCAAAAGCTTTGCGCCCTGGGATTCGCTCAATTCGCCCTTTCTTACCAAGTCGTTCACGAATTCATTCACCTTTTCCTGAACGCCAAGACCTACGAGCAATGCATTTCTCACTACATCGAAGAAAGTCATGGGACACCTCCTTGTGAGACCATTCAACGTTGGTCTCCGCTTCTTCTGTGATAAAGGAATTGAAGGACGATCATCCGATGGCCGCAGAGGAACGTTCCCGGATGATGCCGTACACCGATTCCATTGCGCTGTCCAGGGTATCCAGTTTGTTCGTGCCTCCCTGGGCCATCTCAGCTTTTCCTCCCCCGCGACCTCCTGTTATTGCTGCAACTTCCTTAAGTATCTCACCTGCATTGAATCTGCCGGCCAGGTCTTTGGTGACCACTGTGAGCATTGATGCCTGACCGTCTTTTACTGAAGTGATGAAGATGATACCCGAGCCGATCTTGTCCCGGAGGGTATCCGCGAGGGTTCTGAGGTCCTTCTGCTCAAGATCGTCAGCCCTGTGGGAAATCACCACTATCCCGTTTATCGTGCGCGCCCCCTCAATGATGGCAGAAGCATCCTTCACTGCTGCCCTGGCCTTTACCTCCTCGCGCTCCCTTTCGAGTGCCTTCATTTCAGAGAGAAGCCTTTCTATTTTCGGGTATGCGCGGTCTGTCTTTAACAATGCATCGATTTTCTTTAATTCGAGCGCCTTTTCCTTAAGGTGATGAAAGGCGGTACCACCCGTAAATCCCTCAAGCCTTCTGATCCCGGACGAAACGCTTCCTTCAGAGGCTATGACGAAGAGGCCGATATCTCCTGTTGCCCTGCAATGGGTTCCCCCGCAGAGTTCAGAGCTCACCCCGGGTACTGAGACCACGCGGACTGAGTCTCCGTATCGTTCCCCAAAGAGCGCCATGGCGCCGGAATCAATGGCAGTCTTGATATCCATTATTGAAGTGACGACCGGGATGTTCTCAAGTATCTTCTCATTTACCATGGTTTCGAGTGAAGCGACTTCTGGCTCTTCGAGGCCGGAAAAGTGGGTAAAGTCAAAACGGAACCGCTCAGGAGAGACAAAGGAGCCTGCCTGTTTCACATGATCGCCCAGTACAGACCTCAGTGATGCCTGAAGGAGATGGGTTGCTGTATGGTTTCTCATGGTTGCACTTCTTTTTTCCGCATCGACCCTGCACCGGACCTTGTCCCACACATGGAGGGTTCCCTTCCTGACTCGTATGGAATGGGAATGAAGTCCTTCCAAAGGATTCTTTGTATCAATGACTGACGCGAAGAAGTGTTCGCCTAAGATCTCCCCTGTGTCGCCAACCTGGCCGCCGGATTCGCCATAGAAGGGGGTTTTGTCCAGAAATATTTCCACTTCTGAGCCTTCCCCTGCTTCCTTTATTATTTTTCCGTCCTTAAGGATGCCTTTTATGACCGATTCCGACTCCAGAGTTGTGTACCCCACGAATTCGGTCTTCCCGATCTCAGAGAGGAGTTCCCTGTAAATAGATGCAACCGCCTCCTCCTCTCCCACCCATGAGGCCCTCGCCCTTTCCCTCTGGATCTGCATTTCCTCATGAAACCCCGGTTCGTCAATAAGAAGCCCGATATCTGTCGCAATATCCCTGGCGAGGTCGAGGGGAAACCCATAGGTGTCGTAAAGCCTGAAGAGCTCTTTTCCGGGAATTACCTTCTCATGAGATTTTTTCGCTCCGGAAATCAGGTCGTCCATTATCCTCATACCCTGTTCAAGAGTTCGTGCAAAACGTTCCTCTTCCAGCATTAGGAGTTTGGAAGAGCGCTCTTCTTCCTCCGGGACCTCGGGATAGATGTCGCCCATGGCCTCCGACACAGAAGCGAGGAGCGTGTGGAGAAGTGGTTTATCGATACCGAGGAGACGGGCGTGGCGGGATGCCCTCCTCAGAATCCTCCTGAGGACATACCCTCTCCCCTCGTTGGAGGGCATTAAGCCTTCAGCGAGGAGAAAGGCGATGGCCCTAAGATGGTCTGCTATGACGCGTATGGAGATATCGCTCTCAGGGGTCTTCCCGTAGGTGGTGCCGGTGGAGCGGGTTATGGCGGATATGATCGTGGAGAAGATGTCAGTGTCAAAATTATTCAGTTTGCCCTGGAGTATCGCAGAAAGCCTTTCAAGACCCATTCCTGTGTCAATGCTTGGTTTAGGGAGAGGGGTAAGCGTACCCTTTTCGTCACGGTTAAACTGCATGAACACAAGGTTCCAGATCTCGAGGAACCTGTCACAGTCACATCCCACCGCGCATTCTTTTCTCTTGCAGCCCACTTCAGGTCCCTGGTCGATGATGATCTCGGAGCATGGCCCGCAGGGGCCAGTATCGCCCATCTGCCAGAAGTTGTCCTTTGCTCCCAGTCTCACGATCCTTGCTTCCGGAACTCCGGTGAGGTCTGACCAGAGTTTTGCAGCCTCGTCGTCGTTTTCGAATACCGATACCCACAGTTTTTCCTCGGGAAGGGCGAACTGTTTCGTGAGAAGTTCCCATGCAAAGGAGATGGCGTCTTTCTTGAAGTAGTCTCCAAAGGAGAAATTCCCCAGCATCTCGAAGAAGGTATGGTGGCGTGCGGTATGTCCCACGTTTTCGATATCGCTGTGCTTTCCCCCTGCCCTTACGCATTTCTGGCAGGATGCGGCCCTTGTGTAAGGTCTCCGCTCTTCTCCAAGGAAAACAGATTTGAACTGGACCATCCCTGCATTGGTAAAGAGCAGGGTAGGGTCGCCCTTGGGAATAAGGGGAGAACTCTTGATGACCTCATGTCCCTTTGTGCGGAAATACTCGAGGAAAAGGGTTCTTATTTCTTTACTTTTCATTCCAGGTTCTTTATTCAGGATATATCGCTCTGTCTATTTCTGTTCGTCCTTCTTGATTTCATTCACCTGCTGGGGTGCAGGGTAGATGTCTACGAGCTTATCCTCAATAAACAGCAGCCTCTTTTTCATGATCACGCCCGAGGAATATATCCATTCTTCCTTCTTTTTTCCGCTCTCCGTGGGGGGGAGTATATTGATTGTTGAGGGTGCCCCCCAGGAGTAACGCACCTGCTGGGGGGTCATCCCTATGGCCACCATCCCCTGCTGGATATTCTCCTGGATCGCGGGCGGATAATCCTTGATTTCGTCCTGCGAATACCTTGCAGTCGAGGACGCACAACCGCAGAAAGACCATGCCATGAGCACCACGAGTGCTCCCAGAGTGAGAGAAACGTTTTTCATTCCAGATCCTCCTTACAGGTAAATTGTCTTAGGGTCCTTTTTATCACTTCAGACGGATATCCGTTCCGGTAAAGAATGGCGTAAAGTTTCCGTGTGATTTCAGGAGTGATGTGCAAAGGTTGACTGCCCAATACGCGCTTCTCCCATGCGGTGAGTCTCTTCTGCACAAGCCTCCTGGCAGTTTCTGCTTCGTCCATGTCCTCGACCACATCATTGACGAGATCCCGGGAAATCCCCCGCTCCGTGAGAAACTTCCTCGTGCGTGCGATACTCAACTTCCTGGATTCCTCAGCGTAGCGCTTGAGGGAAGACGCGAGCTTCCTGTCGTCCAGCAATCCTGAGGACTTGAGGCGGATGATCACGCTCTCAACAACCGGCTCCTCAAATCCCTTCATTCTGAGCCGCCTCATCATCTCCTTTTCGCTCCTCCCCCTGTATCCGAGAAGCTTATATGCATACAGGAGCCCCGCCTGTTCTCCTTGGGGGGTAACGAACTTCTCAAGAGGGGGTCTTCTGGACAACCGACGTTCTTTAGACGGTGAACCCTCTGCCAGCTGCCCGGTTTGCGGGGCAGATGAAAGAACGCTCACCTTCATTTAGCGAATCTTTCGATCTGCACATCGGTCTTTCTTGTCTCTATGGGTTCGTCCATTGTGAGGTCGCTGGTGGAACGGACGCCCTTGACCCTGAGGATGAAATCATCGGGACTGGATGCCCTTCGCAACGCCTCCTCATAGGTGATCAGTCCTGATTTAAAGAGGTCGAAAAGGGACTGGTCGAATGTCTGCATTCCGTAATGGATTTTACCCTGTGCGATGACATCAGGGATGAGTTTTGTCTTATCCTGGTCGAGTATGCAATCTTTAATAGTGGCAGTGGCAATCATGACCTCGACAGCCGGCACCCTTCCTTTACCGTCCGCTTTGGGCATGAGTCTCATCGAGATAATCCCCTTGATCACAGAGGAAAGCTGCATTCTCACCTGCTTATGCTGGTAGGGAGGAAACACTGCAATGACCCTGTTCACCGTCTCTGTCGCATCTATCGTATGCAGCGTGCTGAAGACGAGATGTCCTGTCTCGGCAGCAACGAGGGCGGTCTGAATGGTTTCGAAGTCCCGCATTTCGCCTACGAGGATCACGTCAGGGTCCTGTCGCAGCGCTGAGCGCAATGCCTTGCCAAATGATTCCGTATCGCTGCCGATCTCCCTCTGATTTACTATGCTCTTTTTGTCCCTGTGGAGATACTCTATCGGGTCTTCAATGGTGACAATATTGCAGGTCCTGTTCATATTGATATAATCGATCATGGTGGCGAGCGTGGTAGACTTTCCGCTTCCTGTTGTGCCGGTGACCAGGACAAGGCCCCTCTCTTCCATCGCGATCTTCTTGAGCACCTCGGGAAGGTTAAGTTCTTCCACGGACGGAATTCTCATGGAAATAACCCTGAACACCATACCAATGGTTCCCCTCTGGATAAAGACGTTGCATCTGAATCTGCCCAGTCCGGGGACGCTGTAGGCAAGGTCAATCTCGTTCTTCTGCTTGAAGATTTCGCGCTGCCCGGGACTCATTACGGAAAAAGCGATCTTCATCGCATCCTGCTGGGAGAGCCTCTCCTCGTCGCCCATGGGTGCCAGTTCGCCCGTGACACGGGTTATGGGAGGAGACCCTACCTTAATGTGAACGTCCGAGGCATCCTGGGCAACAGCTTTCTTGAGGAGTTCATTGATATCCATTATGATCTCCTTGCTTTCACGTGTTCTGTTATTTTTTGGAGAATGGCCTCAGAGATATCAGGGTTATTCCTCAGAAACTCTTTTACATTTTCTCTTCCCTGGCCAATCCTGTTCCCGCCAAAGCTGTACCACGCTCCTGACTTCTCTATGATCCCGTTTTCTGCACCCACATCCACAAGCTCTCCCACACGCGAGATTCCTTCGTTAAAGTATATATCAAACTCTGCCTGTTTGAAAGGAGGGGCAACCTTGTTTTTCACCACCTTTACCCTGACTCTTCCCCCCACAGTTTCCTGATTTTCTTTCAGGTTATCGATTCTCCTGATATCGAGTCTCATGGAGGAGTAGAACTTCAACGCGTTTCCCCCTGTGGTTGTTTCGGGATTGCCGAACATCACGCCTATCTTCATCCTGATCTGGTTGATGAAAATAATCGTTGTCTGGGATTTTGAGATGGCTGCAGTGAGCTTTCTCATTGCCTGACTCATGAGCCTCGCCTGGAGTCCGGGGAGGGAATCGCCCATGTCTCCCTCTATCTCTGCCTTAGGGACAAGGGCTGCGACGGAATCAATTACAATGATATCAACTGCCCCGCTTCTCACGAGGGCCTCAGCCACCTCCAGCGCCTGTTCACCAGTGTCAGGCTGGGACACAAGGAGGTCTTCCACCTTTACGCCCAGTTTTCCTGCATAATTAATGTCAAGGGCATGCTCTGCGTCAATGAACGCCGCCACTCCCCCCGCCTTCTGGGCCTCTGCAATAGCGTGCAGGGCAAGGGTTGTCTTTCCGGAAGACTCAGGGCCAAATACCTCGACGACCCTGCCCCGGGGGTATCCACCGATCCCTGTGGCGAAATCCAGGGCTATGGAGCCTGTGGGAATAGCCTGGATGCCTTCGGCGACCTCTCCGGCACCCAACTTCATTATGGCACCTTTGCCAAAGCTCCGTTCAATCTGTGAAATGGCCATTTCCAGGGCCTTTGTCTTGTCTTTATTGGTCATTGATCCTCCTCTTCAGGTGGAACTCAGCCATGGTTGAATACTGAGCACCTCCTGGTTTTAAATCACTTTTCATTAACGATACTTTATTGACTTCTATATTACCAAAATCCTTGTCTTTTAGTGTCTCCACTGCCTCCAGAAGGGATTCTTTGCCTCCGGAGGATCTTATCCTTCCTATGGTAAGGTGGGCAGAAAATGGCCTATCTTCTCTTTTAAAACCAACAGTTAAAAGATTATTATCAACCTGTTCTTGAAGTTTTATGAGCCTATCTGATTCCAGAAGATCAATCCATATTACCCTTGGCCTTCTTTTGTCGGGGAATATTCCCACTCCCTTTAGTTTCAAGGCAAAAGATTCGTGGTGCGAGGCTACGGACAAAAGCGTCTCTTTCAGCTCTGTTATGGTATCCTCGGGTATTTCGCCAAGGAACTTGAGGGTAATATGAAGGTTTGCAGGAGAAACCCACTTCACATCCCAATTCCCTGATCTAAGACCAGATGTCGCTCTGTCAATCTCGTTCCTAAGGGAATCCTCAAGGTTTATGGCGATGAAGCTCCTCATGCCCAGACTTCGAGCACCTCGCTCAGAAACTGGAGTGCTGCCTTGGCTGTCTCATGCTTTATCTGCTCCCTTTCCCCCTCAAAGAGCATGCCTTTTGAAAGAGTCTCCCTGCTCCTGTCCACAGCAATGTATACAAGACCCACCTTCTTGCCTTCCATCGGGTCTGGACCAAGATTGCCGGTGGTTGCCAGGGAAAAGTCGGTGCCGCCTTTCTTCCTCACCGCAACAGCCATTGCCTCAGCAGTCTTTTCACTCACTGCCCCGTGAGCCTTGATCAATGATCTCCTGATGCCCAGGACCTTAACTTTGGACTCTGTGGAATAGCAGACCAGAGAAGAATCAAGGAAAAGAGATGCCCCGGGGAGATTTGTGAGCAAATGGCTGATGAGGCCGCCTGTGCAGGACTCTGCAACGCTCAACGTTAACCCTGAGCGCTTGAAATGGCGGTGAATTTTTTCTATCAACTCCTTGTCAGAAATATCCATGCATGCATCACCAGATTTGTATACACTCCAGCGACCAAGTCATCAGCCATGACACCAACCCCTCCGAGGATGCTCCTCTCTATCCATCGTATGGGAAACGGCTTTAGTATATCGAAAAACCTGAATAAAAGAAAGGACGCAACGAGAGAGGATAGTGTGTGAGGAAGAAGCAAGACTGAAAGAGCGTAACCCGCAAATTCGTCGATGACGATGTGGCCGCTGTCCTCCTCATTCAGCATCTTTTCTGCCCTGGATGACGCAATAATCCCCAGTGCAGTGACGAGGATTACCAGCAGAACGTGGACCGGAATGGATGGTTTGAGGAGGGCAAAAACGACCAGAGCTGCAAAGGTCCCAAAAGTCCCGGGCGCTTTGGGGA
>Ga0335084_10006803_pt1 | contig 11374 bp, 7 predicted proteins | sample Lox_Sample_44_FD_206721 | JGI IMG/M metagenome (GOLD analysis project Ga0335084, IMG submission 206721) | Soil microbial communities from Loxahatchee National Wildlife Refuge, Florida, United States - Lox_Sample_4.4 | ecosystem: Environmental > Terrestrial > Soil > Wetlands | place: USA: Florida...
TTTCTCCTTAACAACGAAAGGTTTGCACGCCAGAGCTCGGTTGGCCCAAGCCTTGCTTCCAACCATTCAATGGGCGTGCGTTGAACCTGCCGCTGTGCCCAGGCTAATGCTCAACATTCGTGGGTATCACGTCGATGGGGGACACGATGACCGCGCTAGGACAGGACCTTCGCTACGGATTCAGGCAGTTGCGCAACAAGCCAGTCTTTACAGCGGTCGCCGTCCTCACGCTAGCGTTAGGCATCGGCGCAAACACGGCCATCTTTTCCATCCTGAACGCAGTCCTTCTGCGCCCGCTCCCGTACGCCCATCCCGACCGCCTCGTCTTCCTCGCCGAAGACTCCAAAGAAGTCCCCGACATGAGTATCTCCATGGCCGACTTCGATGACTGGCGCTCGCAAAATTCCGTCTTTGAAGACACCGTCGCATTCCAATCCGAAAGTGTCACTCTCACCGGACAAGGCCAGGCACAACAGCTCCAACTCAGGCGCATCACCGCCGGCCTGTTCCCGACCTTGGGTGTGAAACCAATCCTCGGCCGCGCGCTCAACCCAGACGACGACAAAGTCGGCGCCACTCCAATCGTGATGCTGAGCGACAAATTATGGACCAGCAAATTCGGCCGCAATCCCGATGTCCTCGGCAAGCAACTCACACTCGATGGCGAAGCCTTCACCATCATCGGCGTGCTCCCCAACAGCCGCTTCCACGAAAGCTGGCGCGACTTCGACGTCTTCACCTCTCTCTGGCGATTGAACGACCAATTCGGCGGACCCACCCGCCGCAGCGAGCACCCTGGCATCTACGCTTACGCTCTTCTGAAGCCCGGTGTCACCGCGGATCAAGCACGCTCCCAATTGAAATCCATTGCCGCGAGACTTGCTCAGCAGTATCCCAAGACCAATGAAGGAACCGGCGCAACCGTAGAGCCGTTGCTGGGCGTCATCGTCCGCGATGTCCGCCCCTCGCTCTTTATCCTCATGGGTGCCGTCGGTTTTGTCCTGCTCATCTGCTGCGCCAACGTGGCCAATCTGCTGATGGCTCGCGCTACAGAACGGCAACGCGAAGTTGCCATCCGCAAGGCGCTCGGTGCAGGGCGCTGGCGTCTCGCTCGCCAGCTTCTCACCGAGAGTGTTCTGCTTTCGTTTGTGGGAGGGAGTCTCGGTCTTCTCATCGCGTGGTCAGCCACGCAAGGTTTGGCGCGTGTGGCAGCCAGTTCTGCGCCCAGGATGGGAGAAGTCACCCTCGACAGCCGCGTGCTGATGTTTACCCTCGTGCTCTCCTTCGTCACCGGAATCGTCTTCGGAATCTTTCCCGTCCTGCACACCTCCCACACGGGAGTGAGTGACTCGCTGAAAGACGAAACGTTGGGTGCAGGCACGAGCCGAGTCGTCAAGCGCTTGCGTGACACCCTCGTGGTCGCCGAGTTAGCCATTTCTCTCGTTCTGCTCGTGGGTGCCGGTCTCATGCTGGAGAGCATGGTTCATGTGCTGCGCGCCGATCCCGGATTCAAGCCCGAAGGAGTTCTCTCAGCTCGCTTCAGTTTGCCCGACCAGAAGTACCAGAACGATGATCAGCGCCGCCAATTAGTCGCGCAACTCACCGAGAAAGTGGCTGCCATTCCCGGCGTCCACGCCGCCGGATTTAAGAATCCCCTCTTTGGCGGATGGCAGAGTTCCTTCGCGATCGGTGGCCGGCCTCTGCCTGAACCCTCAAAGTTTCCCTCCGCGGAAATGTCTCGTGTCAGCCCCGGCGCGCTGGAAGCAATGAACGCTCAACTGCTTCACGGACGCTGGTTCACCTCTGCCGACAACGAACACGCCCCCCTGGTTTGCATCATCGACAACAAACTTGCCGCGAAGTACTGGCCAGGCGAAGATGCCGTCGGCAAGGCCATCCTCATGGATGAGCCCAAACCCGGCCAGCAGCCTCCGCCAACTCTAGTGGTCGGCGTTCTTCACGAAATCAAAAACTACGGCGTCGATCAGCCGGTGCTTCCCGAAATTTTCGTCCCATTCGCACAAAGGCCCGGCGCCGGCGGCCATCTCGTCGTACGCTCCACTCTGGACTCTGCAGTAGTCCAGGGAGCAATCCGTTCGGCCGCACAATCCCTCGATGCCGATCTCCCGATTTTCGACATCCGCTCCCTCGACAGCTTTGTAGCCGAGAACACCGCGTCCCGGCGTCTCTCCGTGCTCCTCCTAAGCCTCTTCGCCGGACTCGCACTGCTGCTGGCTGCCATCGGCATCTATGGCGTCATGTCCTACGGCGTGACGCAACGCCGCCGTGAAATCGGCATTCGCATCGCACTCGGCGCGGAAATGAGCGACGTTATCCGTCTGGTCGTCCGGCAAGGCGCGTTGCTCGCCATCCTCGGACTCGGTACAGGAATTCTGGGCGCACTCGCAGCCACACGCCTGATCGCTCGCCTTCTGTTCGGAGTTCGCCCGCACGATCCGCTTACGTTCCTCGCGGTCGCCTGCTTGCTGAGCATCGTCGCGGTCGTTGCCAGTTACATTCCCGCTCGCAGAGCCGCAAAAATCGATCCCATCATTGCATTGCGCTACGAGTAGCGCCGCGCCCGGACTGATTCCTTTTTCTGCTCTCACCTACCCGCGGCGGTGTCATACTAAACGGTAGTGACTGTATCTTGCCGAGGTTTTCCCGTGCGTCCCAGACTTTGTGCCTTCATCCTCTTCCTGATGTGTTCCGTATCCCCGGCTTTCTGCCAGCGCCACTCCGAGCCCCCGCAAGACATCAACCAACCCATGGCTGACGATGACGAAGCTCGTGCTCGCATCACTCACGACATGGAGAAGAAAGCGGCCAAAGAGCGCGTAGCCGCACTCAAGAACGACACCGACAAACTCCTCAAGCTCTCCATCGAACTCAAGGCTTACGTCGACAAGTCCGACGAAAACGTCCTCTCCCTGGACGTCATCAAGAAAGCCGAAGAAATAGAAAAGCTCGCCAAAAGCGTCCGCGACAAAATGAAAGGCCCAAACTAGCCTCCCGGTGTTCTCCTGTGTAACTCGGTGACCTCTGTGGTGAAAGCCGTCTGGACGCGGATCGGCACACATTGGAAGTCACCGAGCAAAAAACAACGCCATCCAGATAGTTGGATGGCGTTGAGTTACTCCACTTGCGGAGTTTCTAGCTTCCAGACTTGATCCGCATCCCGTAGAACGATCGGTACACGAACGAGAACGACACCACGAAAAACACCAGCGCCAGCACGATCGTCAGCGTCGTCGGAACCCCGTTCGGTTTCAACGTTTCCGCCAACTCCACCGCCAGCAACCCAAACAGCGTGGTGAATTTGATGACCGGATTCAGAGCCACCGAAGACGTGTCCTTGAAGGGATCGCCGACAGTGTCGCCGATGACGGTAGCCGCGTGAAGCTCCGTGCCCTTTTGCTTCATCTCGACTTCGACGATCTTCTTCGCGTTATCCCAGGCCGCTCCTGCGTTGGCCATGAAAATCGCCTGGTACAAGCCGAAGATTGCGATCGAGATCAGATAGCCCACGAAGAAGAATGGATCAACGAAGGCGAACGCGAGGGTGCCGAAGAACACCGCAATAAAGATATTCAACATTCCCTTCTGCGCATACCTCGTGCAGATCTCCACCACCTTCTTGCTGTCGGCGATCGACGCCTTCTCCACGCCTTCGAGTTTAATGTTGGCCTTGATGAACTCGACGGCCCTGTAAGCGCCCGTAGTTACAGCCTGTGTAGAAGCGCCAGTGAACCAGTAGATCATCGCTCCGCCTGTGATCAGTCCCAGGAAAAACGGCGCATACAGCAGCGAGAGTCTTGCCACGCCAGTAGCGTCGGTTAGTCCATTCGTCAGCGCCATGATGATCGAGAAAATCATCGTCGTGGCGCCCACCACCGCTGTCCCAATCAGTACCGGCTTGGCCGTGGCCTTGAAGGTGTTGCCCGCACCGTCGTTGGCTTCGAGCAAGTGCTTGGCGCGGTCGAAGTTGACTGCGAGGTTGAAATCCTTCTTGATCTCCGCCTCTACGTTCGGTACGGCCTCGATCAGCGAAAGTTCATATACCGATTGCGCATTGTCCGTCACCGGACCATACGAGTCGACCGCGATCGTTACCGGCCCCATGCCGAGGAATCCGAATGCGACCAGTCCGAACGCGAACACCGCCGGTGCCAGCATTCCCGCCGCCACCGCCAATCCCATCGTGCTCATGTAATAGGCAAGCGCCATCAACAGCATCATGGCCAGTCCTAGGTAGTAACCCGAGAAGTTGCCAGCCACGAACCCAGACAGGATTCCCAGCGACGCTCCGCCTTCCTGCGCGGAGATGACAACTTCTTTCACGTGCCGCGACTCAGTCGATGTGAACACCTTCACCAGTTCCGGAATCAACGCGCCAGCCAACGTTCCGCAAGAAATAATGGTCGAGAGCTTCCACCACTGCGTACTGTCCGCTCCCAGCGTGGGAATGATGAAGTACGAGATCAGGTAGGTGAGTCCGATCGAGACGATCGAGGTAATCCACACCAGGGACGTCAGCGGAGCCTCGAAGTTCATCTCATTGGCCGACCCATACTTCGCCTTCGCGATGGCGCCATTCAGGAAGTACGAGAACGAACTCGACACCAGCATCATCACGCGCATCACAAAGATCCACACCAGAAGCTGGACCTGAACCTTGGCCTGAATATCCGGGTCGGGGCTCTTGATCGCCAGTAGGATGAACGTGATCAGCGCCACGCCCGTCACACCATAGGTCTCGAATCCATCAGCCGAAGGCCCGACCGAATCGCCCGCATTGTCGCCCGTGCAGTCCGCAATGACGCCCGGGTTGCGCGCATCGTCTTCTTTGATCTTGAACACGATCTTCATCAAGTCCGACCCGATGTCAGCGATCTTGGTAAAGATGCCGCCCGCAATACGCAGTGCCGCTGCTCCGAGCGATTCGCCGATCGCGAATCCGATGAAGCACGGTCCGGCATAATCTCCCGGCACGAACAGCAGAATGACCAGCATGATCAGCAGTTCGACCGAGATCAGCATCATTCCGATGCTCATGCCGGCCTCCAGCGGAATCTGATACACCGGATAAGGCTTGCCGGGCAGGGAAGCGAACGCCGTCCGCGAATTGGCGAACGTGTTCACGCGAATGCCGAACCATGCCACTCCGTAGCTGCCCGCGATTCCCACCAGGCTGAATCCCAGAATGATGGCAACCTTCATTGCTCCCATATGCTGCAGCATGCCGAAATAAAGAAGGATGATGACGGCAATAAACACCCAAAGCAGCAGGATGAACTTCCCTTGCGTGACCAGGTAGGTCTTGCAGGTCTCGTAAATCAGCTCCGAGATCTCGCGCATCGACCGGTGCACGGGCAGGTTCTTGAGCCGCATATAAATCGCCATCCCAAACCCGAGCCCGAACAGGCAGAACAGAATCCCGATCAGGAGCAGCTTGTGACCATCGATCCTGCCGTCGAAAAAGCTGACGATGTCCAGCTTGGGCAGCTTGAGCGAAGCTTCTCCGCCCATCTCTCCGGCAGGTTGAGCAAACGCCGCAGCTGCGCCCACCGTCATCAGTGCAACTACGGCCGAGATTTTTGTGACCATGCGGCGGCTACAAAGCGCAGCAGTGGCAAGCCAGGTACGCATAACGAGTCCTCCGAATTAGTACGTGATTAAGGATTTACAAACGTGTTGAGGTACTGACTTCCGGGATGCTCCGGAATTCCGAACACGCTTCCACCGCAAGACCTAAGGAGTGATGAAGCTTGGCCGCGTCGGAGCCTGCGCCGGGTTTTTCCGTCACCGCAAGCCGCTAAAAATAACGACTGGAGAAATAAGTCTCCGGCCCCGGCTTTCCAGCGCAAAACGGGCATTTATAACACGTTGGATGGGCAGGGTCAAACCCATTAACGTTGTAGGAAGGTCAGCCATTCCCGCTTTGGTAAATGGTTGCAGCAGAAGGGCATCCGCGGCACGAAAGATGCAAAAATGGCTACTGCATCGAAGCCAGATTTTGAAGCGTGAACCGGCTTTCAAAATCGCATCACTCCGAGCGCAATGCCTGCATGATATCAACCTTGGCAGCGCGTGCCGCTGGCAGCATCGACGCAACCACAGCGACTGCCATCAGTACAACGGCTGATAACGCGACGGGCAACACTCCCGGCATTTGCATATCGAGGAAATATCTTGCCGCCAAACGCGACGCGACGAAGCCGAATGCCGTTCCCGCCGCAACGCCCACCGCCGCCATGATGGCGCCTTCGGCGATCACCCCCTGCAGCAGATCCTTCGGCTTCGATCCCAGCGCCAGCCGGATTCCAAATTCTCTGGTCCGCGAAGTGACTGAGAACGTCAGCACCGCAGCGACCCCAACCACGGCAATCGCCAGCGCGACCGCCGCGAAGATGCCGAACACCACCGAGTTCAACCGGTCGGGAGTGAGCACTTCCGCGCGAACATCTTCGAGCGTTGCCGCATGCTCTACTGGCTGATCGGCCGATACCTCGCGAATGGTTCGTGTCACCGCCGTGACCAGCGAATAGGGGTTGGCATTGGTATGAATGAAAAGACGGCCGGCAAAAACCGGTCCCTGTTCAAACGTGCTGTAGATCGTCAGCGTTGGCTCCGGAACAATGTGCAGGTCGTCGATATCAGCAGTCACGCCAATGATGCGATGCGGCGTGCTCGGAATCGCAGGCACAAATTGCAGCACCGGGTCCGTCCAATAGATGTGCCGGTTGATGGGATCCTGATTCGGGAATATACGTTGCGCGAGAGTCTCACTGATGATCGCGACCGGTTCCTTCGCCGTGGTGTCGAGTTCATTGAAGTCGCGCCCTGCCATGATCGGAACTCCCAGCGCCGCAAAAAATCCGGGCGAGATGACCCTCATTTCAGCACGGGGATCTTCCCCCGGGACATGGGTATGCCCATCCGCAGAAAACTGCAGGCCCAAACCATTTTGTTCGCGCCAGGGAACGGCCATCCCGAATGCGGTCTTGTTCACACCCGGCAGTGCATCAATACGCCGGATCGATTCCTTGTAGAACTCCACCACTTGCTGTGGCGTCTTACCGTACTTCATCGTGGGGACATCGATCGCCAGAACGTGTCGAGTGTCCACACCGGTGTCGATCCGTTGCAGCTCGATGAGAGTTTTGATCACTGTGCTAGCGCCGGCAAGCAAGATGAACGATGCCGCAATTTGCGTGATTGCAAAGATGCGCTGCCGCCGGCTCGTGCCGATAATCCGAACGCTGCCGCTCGACAGGTTCAACCCTTGCGATGAGTTTGCGGACGGCAGTCGTGGAACATATGCCAGAATTGCCGCGGCGATGAGAGCCAGCCCCGCGCCCACCCAAAGCAGACTCGAATCCACTTTGAGATCGAGTGCCCGGACCGAAAATCGCGAAGCATAGCGCGCCAGCACTGACACCATCGGCTGCGCACTCAAGACGCCAATGGCCGCGCCGATGCCGCAAAGCAACAGGCTTTCTGCCAGCAACATGCGGCGCAGTACACCCGCACTCGCGCCCAACGCCGCCCGTACTGCCAACTCGCCTTCGCGTCGAACCGTCCGCGCCAGAATCAGGTTGGCCACATTCGAACACGCGATAATGAAAACCAAACCCGACGCCGCGAGCAGAACCAGCAGAATCGTCCGCGCCCCGAATGTGATTTGATCGCGGAACAGCTTCGCGCTGATGTGGTAGTCGCCCTGCGCAGGATATGCTTCAGGATGATCTTTCTTTATCGCGGCGTAGGCCGACTGCAATTCGGCACGCGCCTGCTCCAGTGTCGCGCCGGGCGCAAGACGCCCAAACACCTCAGTCATCCGGTGGACGCGGCCATTCGCCATTGTCGCGGACAGATGATGCGGGCTGGTCACCACATTGGCCACGATCTCCGTGTCTTCCGGATACGGGATGCATGGCTCAAGCACGCCGATCACCGTCGCGGCGCGGTCACCCTCATAGCTCCCAAGGCGAACCGTCTTTCCCAGGACTGATGGATCCTTCTTGAACGTCGTTGACCAGAAACGATAGGTCAACACGACTGCCCCGGGCGCATTCGGGCCATCGTCCTGAGGCCCAATCAATCGGCCCAGCACCGGATGAAGTCCCATCACATCGAAGTAAGACCCGCCGACCACTCCGGCCTTTACCTCGCGAGGTTCTCCCAGGCCAACCATGGTGAAGCCAATAACGGAGAAATCCCCAATCGCGCTCAGACTCTTCACGCTCGCCCGCAGGTCCTGGATCTCCGGGACGCTGAACGCGACGTTATCGTTGCGAATGCCGGGCGCACTCTGCCGGACATAAATCAGCCGGTCTTCGTCGCGGTTCACCAGTGGCTTGAGCAGCACGCCACGGACTAGCGTAAAGATGGCTGCATTGGCGCCGATGCCAAGCGCCAGCGTCAGAATGACCGCGATGGCCATCCCGCGTGTGCGCCAGAACGAATAGAAGGCTACTCGCAAATCGCGAATAAATGACATGTTGAACCCCATCCCCGGTTGCGAAGAAGCACCGTGCCTGCCATTACCAAGTCCTAGATTGTAAGCCACTTAGCATGAGAATGAAGGTCAAACCTGTCCGTTTCAGGACACCGTTGCTCAAATCCGGACATCCGGTCCTGCTGACATCGGTAGCTGCCGGACGTCCAATCAAATGCCCCCAAAGAGGAAGCCATGCAGACTCACCGCGCGTTGACTGTGCTCACTCTGATCAATCTCGGAATCCTGCTCACGCTGTTTGCGACTCAAGTCCGCGCCGTCAAGGCGAACGACTCGCCTTCCATACTGAGAGCGCGCGGCCTCGAAATCGTCGATGCCCAGGGAAAAGTCCGCTCATCTATCTCCATCGTGCCCGCCGGCCCCGCGATCAGGGCGGATGGTTCCACGGTCAAAGACGGCAAGATCTATCCCGAGACCGTGATCTTTCGCCTGATTCGTCCCGACGGCCGCCCCTCCGTAAAGATCACGACTTCTGAGCAAGGTTCCGGGCTAACTCTAGGCGGTGGCGTCGATCCCACCTATATCGTGATCAACGCAGACGGTGGCAACCCCACACTATCTCTCATTGATAAAGACAGCCATCACCAACTAATCAAACCGTAGCGCCACCCTGCCGGTAGTCATAAAACGTAGCGCCGGCATCCTGCCGGCTCTCATCAAAAACGGTAGCGCCGGCATCCTGCCGGCTGTCGACGCGGGCAACTTGCCCGCGTCAACGACCCAACGACGCGCTATACATCGCGTCCAACAAATCCTGCGTGTGCCCATCGTAATCCGCGTCAAGCGACCACATGAACGTCCCGCCCATCCCGCGCTGCCAATCCGCATACCACACCCGATAATACGTCGAATACGCATCGTCGTACGTGATGTATCCATCGCTCCCATCCGCGCGCAACATATAAGGAACCAGCGCCTTCGGATCGTAATACGTCTTCCACCCATTCTTATTGATGAGCGGCTTGAACGTAGTCCCGTAACTCCCCGTCAGCACGGCATAGTCGCAAGCTTCATCGTCCGTCCACGCCGAATTCCGGCACAGCCCAAACTCCTTATGGATATTGGTGTAGTAATAGCCGTAGAACGGCGTCCCCATATTCAATTGCTTTGCCGGCACCTGCTCCAGAAAAATATTAGCCGTGTCGTGCACGCTACCACCCGGCTGGCACTCCCACGGCGCAGGATCGCGCAAATCCCAGAAGATCGGCGAATTCAGTTGTCCGTACGCCGTCCATGGTCCCGCGCAATCGAACATCATGATGTTCACATAATCAAGCGACAGTTGCAGATGCTTCAGATCGTATCCGTACCCACCCCAAGGCGCCGCATCAATCGACAGCACATATCCCGGATTCGACTGCCGAAGCTTCGACATCAACGTCACCAGAAATGTCCGGTCCCCGCTGGTCTCCGGATACTCCCAGTCCACATCGACTCCGTCATATCCATACTGCTTCTCCATCGCCGCAATGTTATCGACCAGAGTCTGTACCGCTCCGGTCGCTTCCACTCCCTGAAAATTTCCTCCCAGCAGCAGCAACACCTTCACTCCCGCGGCATGCGCTCCATTGTTCAACTCGGGCTCAATGAATCCCTGCGGTACCGACAAGCTCCCGTACGCATCAAACGACACGCCCGCATGATTAATGTGTGTCAGCTTCTGATACGGAATCTGCGCCGCCCCGTAAGCCGGATCCTGATACTTGCTCCAGTATCCGTAATCCGCCACAACACGCTTCGCCAGATGATTCGCCAACTCCTGCTGAGCGTAAGAGCCGGGAATGCAACCAAAACAAAACAGCGCCGCCAGGAACAAAGCAAGCAAGGGATTACGCGACCGCATCAAGGCACCCTCCGGGGAAGAACATCACGCCGCGCAGTGAAGACTGCGGCCAAAGTGGAAAAAGTCTACCACTAACCACAGCCCACGTAGGGACAGCCGCCTCGGCTGTCCAGCTCGTACGATCATTGTCATCCCGAAGCAGTCGAAGGCCCCTTTCACCTTCGCGTTAACCCGGCCCGTCCGCAAGTTTCACCGACAACCGACGGCAAGCCCGATGCTAGAATGAGGCCCATTCATCCCAGGAGTATCCCAAATCCATGCCGAAGAAAAAGCGTCCCGCAAAGCCAAAGCCACGCAAAAAATCCAAGCCGATCCCCACCACCATCGCTCCCTGGCTCTGCGTTCGCAACGGAGCCCGCGCCGTCGAATTCTACAAAGCCGCCTTCGGCGCAAAAGAACTCTTCCACATGGAAGGCGGCGGCAGCGTTGTCTCCAGGCTCTCCATCGCAGGCGCGGAGTTCTGGCTCAGCGACGAGTCACCCGAGCACCAAAACTTCAGTCCCGAATCCCTCGGCGGCATCACAGTCCGCATCATCCTTACCGTCGCCGATCCCGACGCATTCTTCGCCCGCGCCATCTCCGCAGGAGCCAAGGAAGTCTATCCCGTAACCGAAGAGCACGACTGGCGTATCGGCCGCGTAGCAGATCCCTTCGGCCATCACTGGGAAATAGGCCGCCCCGTGAAATAGGGGTTTCCTTAGTGAACCTTAGTGTCCTTAGTGGTAAACGATTTTCCTTAGTGGCTCTCCGTGACCTCTGTGGTGAAAAGCGTGAGCGGAAGAGCAAGTGATCTCCGAAATCTCCTAATGATCATCCCTCTAAGGTTTCCTTAGTGAACCATAGTGTCCTTAGTGGTTAATGATTTTCCTCTGTGGACCCCTGTGTCCTCTGTGGTGGAAACCGTCAACCGGAAGACTAAAGCGATCCCAGAAATCTCCAAATGATCATCCCTCTAAGGTTTCCTTAGTGAACCATAGTGTCCTTAGTGGTAAACGATTTTCTCTGTGAAA
>Ga0335084_10006804_pt1 | contig 11374 bp, 8 predicted proteins | sample Lox_Sample_44_FD_206721 | JGI IMG/M metagenome (GOLD analysis project Ga0335084, IMG submission 206721) | Soil microbial communities from Loxahatchee National Wildlife Refuge, Florida, United States - Lox_Sample_4.4 | ecosystem: Environmental > Terrestrial > Soil > Wetlands | place: USA: Florida...
AGTTCTCCAACATCGCGTCCGGTAAGTTCGTCCTCACGCTGCTCTCTCGGCCGCTCGTGCCGGGGCCGCCGCCGGGCGGACGGCCCGATGGCCCGGGCCTGCCGCCGCCGCTTCCCTCGGACCCGACGTGGTGGGCGCGCGTGCCGGTGACGGTCGGATCGGCCGACGTGCGCGGGCTCGCCGTGCCCGTCCGTCAGGGCTCGACGTTGAGCGGACGCATCGAATTCGTCGGCCACGCCGCCATGCCATCGCCGAACGAGGTCGCGTTGATTGCGCCGCGACTCGAGTCGGCCGATGCACCGCCGGCCGCGGGCGCGCCGCCGTGGCGCGGTCTCGTCTCTCCCGATGGCCGCTTCACGACGATGGGCGTGCCGCCGGGACGGTACTTCGTTCGCGTCGCGAACCCGCCCCGCGGCTGGACGCTCGTCGCCGCGCATGTCGGTGCGCTCGACGCCATCGACGTGCCGATCGGCATCCAATCGGCGCCCGTCGCGAACGTCGTCCTGACGTTTGTCGATCATCCGCTGAGCGGCTTCACCGGCACCGTGACCGATGCGGCCGGCGCGCCTGTGGCGGACGCGGTCGTGCTCGTCTTTCCGGCGATCCGCGCCGCGGGTCTCGACACGCTCGGACAAACTCGCCGCCTCCGCCTCGCGCATTCGGCGACGAACGGCGCGTTCACGATCGGCGGGCTCGCGGACGGCCGCTATCTCGCCATCGCGCTGCCCGAATCCCCGGCGATCGATTGGCAGGATCCCAAGCGGCTCGACGCGCTGGCGCCGCGGGCGTCGGCGGTCGATGTGGCCACCGGCCCGCCGCAGAGCGTGACGCTCACGGTGACCAGAAAATGACGCGATTCCTGACTGCGGTGGCGTCGTGCGCGCTCGTCGCGGTGGCGGGCGCGGCGCAGCGCGGCGCGCCGGCGCCCGCAGGCACGGCCGAGCTGTCCGGCGTCGTGCGGACCGATCCGGCTGGATCGCCCGCCGCGAAGGCGATGGTCCTGATCGCCGGCACCGACGTCGGTTTGCTGCGCGTCACGGTCACCGACGCCGCGGGACGTTTCACGTTCGCCGGGCTGCCCGCGGGTCGTTTCCTGCTCGCCGCCGGCAAGCCCGCGTACCTCTCGGCCCTGTACGGCGCCGGGCGCGTCGGACGTCCCGGCACGACGATCACGGTCGCCGCCGGACAGACGATCGGCGACGTCACGCTTGCGCTCGCGAAGGGCGCGGTCATCGCCGGCCGCCTCACCGATGAGAACGGACAGGCGGTCGTCGGCGCCCGGGTGCGCGTGCTGCCTCGACGGACCGTCGGCGAAGAAATCGTGCTTGGGGCGGACGCGGGCGATCCGGCCAACGCGACGACCGACGACACCGGCGGGTACCGCATCTTCGATCTCATCCCCGGCGATTACGTCGTCGCGGTGCAGCCGCGAGGTTTTGGCGGTGGGCCCGTGCGGCCGCCTGGCGCGGACTTCGTGCCGCCCTCTCCGCCCGGGCCGCCGCCGCAAGGCATCGGGCCGCCGCCCACCGGCGCGCCCGTGCCGCTGCCGCCGGCCGGACCACCGCCCACTCCCGCAGGTCAGCGGCCAGCCGGGCCGCCGTCCGACGCGGGTGGCCTGCTGCTCACGTACTCATCCGTCTACTTCCCCGCGACGTCGCACCCGACGGACGCGGAGGTGATTCACGTCGAGGCTGGAGAGGAGCGCCTCGGCGTCGATCTGCGCACGGCGCTCGTCCCGCTCGCGCGCGTCGAGGGCGTCGTGACGGGCGCGCCGGGCCCGCCGCTCAACGTGCAGATTCTGCTGCGTCCCAGCGGACAGAGCGCCGCGGGCACGGTGCTCAACAGCCAGAACACGCGTCCGGGTCCCGACGGCCGCTTTGCGTTCGCCAATGTCGCGCCCGGGACGTACGACGTCCTCGCACGCACGCTGCCTCCGCCGAATCCGGGCGCGCGGCCAGACGAGAAGCCTCCCTCGATGTGGGCGCTCGATCGCCTCACCATCGCAGGCGCGATGCCGCCAGCCGTTGCATTGCGACTTCAGCCCGCCCTGACACTCGGCGGCCGAATCGTATTCGGAGGCTTGCCGGGGCCGCCCGACGACATCGGCAACGTGCGCGTCGGCATCAGAGCCACGCCAGCCAGCGCCGTCCAAAACGTGCCCGACCCCGTGCTCATCGACCGGACCGGCCGCTTCACGCTGACGAATCTGACGCCCGGCAGGTACCGGCTCTTCGTCGCCGTGCCGCCGAACAACGTCACGCAGGTGCCGGACTGGTTCCCGAAGTCCGCCGTCGTCTCGGGGCGAGACGTGCTGGATCTGCCGCTCGAGATCGGGCCCGGCGCAGACCCCGGCGACGTCACGATCGTCATGACGGATGACGCGCCGGACATTGCAGGCGTGGTGCGCGACGGATCGGGCAAGCCGGCACCCGGCGCGACCGTCATCGTCTTCCCGTCGGATTCGCGCTTCTGGTTTCCGCAGTCGCGGCGGATCGCCGTGCGCCAGGCCGGCATGCACGGCGAGTACGTCTTCGGTCTCGCTGCCGCGCTTCCGCCCGGCGACTATCGGTTGGCAGTGGTTTCCGACCTGAGCCCGGGCGAGCAGTTCGACTCCGCGTTCCTGAGCGAGGCCGCGAAGACCGCGATGCCGGTCGTCCTGGCCGACGGCGACAGCAAGACCATTGATCTGCGCGTCGTCAGCGCGATCCGTCCGCGATAGTGCGGGGCGGGCCGGCCTGTGATTCGATCGCCCGAATGCCCGCCAGGGAAAACGCCGTGATGTGGTTGGCGATTTCGGCGGGCGACGCGGCGCCGGCCTTCGCGCGCGCGCGCAGCCGGTCGCTGATCGGATTCGGCCGGAACAGCAGAATCTGGGCGTGGATGCTCGTCACGCACTCGACCACGCGCGGATGATCGGCCGGCAACTGGAGCATCTCGCCGACGATGCGCCCGAGATAGTCCAGGCGCGGACGCAGCCCGCGGTCGATCAGCGTTGACAGCGCGGGCGTGGGATCGACCATCTCGTGCGAGATCAGGTGCTGCAGCCAGTCGTGCCCGGTGGTCGAGAGCAGACGGCTCGTGACGACCGCGACGTACGCCCGCAGCTTCTCCTCGGGCGTGCCGCGATCCCCCGCCTCGATCGCCAGCGCCGTCGTCTCCTGGAGCACCGCGATGCCGGCTTCCGTCACCTCGCGATAGAGTCCGAGCTTGTTGCGGAAGTGGTAGTTCACGGCCGCGACGTTGGCGTGCGCGGCGCGGCAGATCGCGCGAACGGTCACCCGCCGGAATCCGTCCTGCGCAAAGAGCCGCGTCGCCGCCTCGAGCAGCCGCGCCCGCGTGCGCTGATCCGTCGCCGGCGACTTCGGGGCGGCGCGCATGATCACAGGGTCCGGCGGAACAGCGACGTCGCCAGCGTCATCGCGACCACCGAGAAGATCGACAGGAACACGAGGTCGTACGAGATCGCGTTGAATCCGGTGTTCTTGAGGAGCAGGCACTTGAACGCGTGCACCGCGTACGTGAACGGATCGACGACCGCGAGCGCCTGCATCCAGGCTGGAAAGCCCTGCTGCGGATACACGGCGCCGCTGGGGAAGTACAGCAGCGTGTTCAGCACGCCGAACACCGCGCGCGGCACGAGCGGATCGTTCACCCGCACCATCAGCAGGAACATCAGGCTGATGAGCGCAAACGCCGTCATGACGATGACGACGATCATACGGAGCATCCGCATGGGCGCGAACGGATCGGGCACGCCGGCGATGAGCGATCCGACCGTGACCAGCACGAGCCCGGCCAGCACCGCCTTGATCGTGCCGGACAGATTGAACCCGGCGACCAGCTCGAGCTTGCTGATGGGCGTCACGAGGTAACCCTCGTGGAGCCCGCGCGCCTTGTCGTCGATGAAGATGATGCCGCCGCCGATCATCACCATGACGAAGATCGACATCGTGATCGTGCCCGGCAGCAGGTACTGGATGTACGGCACGTACGGGTACATCTCGACGACGTCGAGGGTCGGCTCGCCGGTGAGGCGCTCGCTCGTCGCCGCCGGCCGGTCCACGGTGCCCACGATCGAGTTCATCGTCGCGGCCAGCGTTCCCGTCACGAAGTTGTCGGTGTTGTCCTCGACGAGCGCGACGCGCGGGTTGTCGCCGGCCAGCACGCGCCGCGAGTAGTCGGGCGGGATCGTGAGCACGCCGTTCAGCGTGCCTTTCCGGAGGTCGCCGAGCGCCTCGCCGACGTCCGCGTACTCGACCGTGTCGAACGTGCGCGCGTTGGCGGCCACCGCGCCGAACAGCTCGCGCATCCGGATCGCCGGCACGCGGTGGTCCAGATCGACGACGCCCACGCGCAGGTGCTTGACGTTGCCGCCGAACGCGTAGCCCAGCACGACGAGCTGCAGGATCGGCCCGACGAGCGCGAGCGTCATGAGCGTCGGGCTCCGCCGGAACCGCCGCAGCTCGCGTTCGACGATGGCCCAGGCGCGCGACATCGCTATCGCCTCGTCACGAACGAGAAGTCGTGGATCGGCGCGTCCTGCAGCGCGTCGCGCAGCGCGCGGCCCGTGTAGTGCACGAACACGTCGTCGAGCGTGGTGCTCTGCACCGAAAGCGACTGGACGCTCAGCCCGGCCGAGGCCGCCGCTTCGAGCACCGCCAGCGTCGTCTGCGGGCCGTTCCCCGTGGCCAGCCGGAAGACGGTCTCGTGCCGCGACACGTCCTCGACCTCGGGAAGCGCCGCGAGGCGCTGCTCCCAGCCCTCGGGAATCGCCGAGAAGCGCACCTCGAGCATGTTCCGGCCAGGCACGGCGGCCTTGAGCATGACCGGCGAGTCGAGCGCCTTCAGCTCGCCGTGGTCCACGATCGCCACGTGGTCGCAGAGCCGATCGGCTTCGTCCATGTAGTGCGTCGTGAGCAGGACGGTCAGGCGCTGCTGATCCTTGATGTGACGCAGCATCTCCCACACGGCGACGCGCGACACCGGATCGAGGCCCGTCGTCGGTTCGTCCAGGAAGAAGATGCGCGGCTCGTGCACGAGCCCGCGCGCAATCTCGACCCGGCGCCGCATGCCGCCCGACAGCTTCTTCACCTGCTCGTTCGCCCACTGGGTCAGCTCGACGGCCTCGATGAGCTCGGGGATCAGGCGATCGCGCCGCTCGCGCGGGACGTTGTAGAGCTTCGCGTAGATCAGCAGGTTCTCGCGCACGGAGAGCTCGGTGTCGCTCGTCATCGCCTGCGGGATGACGCCGATCGACCGCCGCACGTCGTTCGCCTGCGTGACGATGTTGAACCCGTTCACGCTCGCCGTGCCGGCCGTCGGCGACAAGAGCGTCGTGAGCATCCGGATGAGCGTGGATTTGCCGGCGCCGTTCGGCCCGAGCAGGCCGAAGATCTCGCCCTCCTCGACGTCGAAGCTCACGCCGTTGACCGCCGTGAAGTCGCCGAAGCGCTTGACGATGTTGCGGACTTCGATGGCGTTCATGGCCGTCTCACTTGGCGAGCGGCAGCGTCACATAGGCCGTCATGCCGACGGCGAGGCGCCGGTCCTTGTTGTCCACGCGGAGCCGCACCTCGAAGGTCTTGATGTCGCGCTTGGTCCGGCTGACGTCGCGCTGCGTGGCGAAGCCGGCGTCCATCCCCCGGTAGAACACCGTGCCGTCGAGCTCGGCGCCGGACGGCAGGCGCACCGCGAGGTGATCGCCGATCTTGATCCGGTCGATGTACGTCTCCTCCACGTCCACGCGCACCCACAGGTCGTCCGGGTTGATGAGCGTGACGATGGGCTGCCCGGGGGTGACGACCTCGCCCTGCTGCGCGGCGCGAACGTCGACGATCCCGTCGAGCGGCGCGCGCACCTCCGTGTAGGCGAGCCGGACGTCGGCCTTTCGGCGCTGCGCGGACGCCGCCGCCTGCTGCTGCTGGCTCGCCGCCAGCTGGTCGCGCTTCATCGACACCTGCTCGGCGTTCGACTTCGCGAGCGCGACGGCCGCGCGCGCGGCCTCCACCTGCTTGCCGAGCGACTCGACGCGCGCCCGCGTGGCTTCGAACGTCGTCCGCGCCTGGTCGAAATCCTGCTGTGACGTGACGCCGGACTTGAGAAGTCCCTGCGCGCGGTCGTAGTTCAGCTTCGCGTTCTCCAGATCCGCGCTCGCCGACGCCTGCTGCGCCTCCGCCGACGCCAGCGCGGCCTCGGCCTGGCGAATCTGACTGTCCGTCTGCTGCTGCTCGAAGCGCAGCGCCGCCTCGTTCTGCTTGACCTGCGACGTCACGCCTTCCGCCGTGTACGCGTAGTAGGCGCTGTCGGCGCGCAGCTCGTCGGGCACGATCACGGCGAGGCGCTGGTCGCGCGTCACGGTGTCGCCTTCCTTCACGAGCAGCTGGCCGATCTGGCCGCCGATCTGGGCGCTGACGATGACGTCGTTGGTCGTGACCATGCCGGTGAGCGTGAGCGACGTCGGCCGGGCGCCGAGGACGTAGTACACGCCGGCGGCGGCGACCAGGAAGACGACGAGCAGGACGGGGAGGCGCCTACGCACGGCGGTTCAAACACTTGCATTAAACAACTGTTTGACTCGGCCTGTCAATCCGCCCGAAGAATCTTGCAGGGAACCTCCTCAGGAACCTCGAGGAACCCGTTAGGAACCGCCCTGAGGAACCCCTTTCGCTATCTCTCCATAGAGAATTGCCGCCGCCACGATCCCGTAGTGGAAGTTGTCGAGGTCGAGCTTCTCGTTCGGCGCGTGCGCGTTCTCGTCGGGCAGGCCGACGCCGAAGAGCACGGACGGCAGCCCCAGCTCCTCCTGGAACGTCGAGACGACCGGAATCGATCCCCCCTCGCGGCAGAAGACGGGCGGCCGGCCGAAGCCCTGCTCGATCGCGCGCGCGGCGGCCTGCACGTACTTGTTGTCGTACTCGGTCAGCCAGGGCTTGCCCCCGTGGAGGCGCGTGACCTTGAGCTCGACCGATTTCGGCGCGACCTTGCGGACGTACTCGTCGAAGAGCTTCGCGATCTTGTCCGGATCCTGGTCGGGCACGAGACGCATGCTCACCTTCGCCATCGCGACGGCGGGAATGACCGTCTTCGCGCCCTCGCCCGTGAATCCGCCGAGCAGTCCGTTCACCTCGAACGTGGGCCGTCCCCACACGCGCTCGAGCGTCGTGTAGCCCGACTCGCCGAAGAGCTTCGGCGCGCCCAGGTCCTTCCGGTACTTCTTCTCGTTGAACGGGAGCTTCTTCCACGCGTTCCGTTCCTCGTCCGACAGCTGCCGCACGTCATCGTAGAAGCCGGGGATCTTGATGCGGCCGCCGCGGTCCTTCATCTGCGCGAGGATCTGCGCGAGCGCCATGTTCGGATTCACGACCGCGCCGCCGAACACGCCGGAGTGCAGGTCGCTCTTCGTGCCGCGCAGGTCGATCTGGAAGTACACGAGCCCGCGCAGCGAGTAGCAGATCGACGGCACCCCGCGGTCGAACATCGCCGAGTCCGAGATCACGACGACGTCGGCGGCGAGCGGGCCCTTGTGGGCGCGGATGAAGTTGTCGAGGTTGACCGACCCGACTTCCTCCTCGCCCTCGATGATCAGCTTGATGTTGACCGGCAGCGTGCCGCCGTTCTTCAGGTGCGCCTCGATGGCCTTGAAGTGCATGAACACCTGGCCCTTGTCGTCGGCGGCGCCGCGCGCGTAGATCTCGCCGTCGCGCACGGTCGCCTCGAACGGCGGCGTCGTCCACAAATCGACGGGATCGACGGGCTGCACGTCGTAGTGCCCGTAGAACAGGATCGTCGGTGCGCCCGGCGCGTGGAGCCAGTCGCCGTACACGACCGGATTGCCGGGCGTGTCAATCAGCCGCACGTTCTCGAGCCCGACCCGCTTCATCTCCTCCGCGGTCCACTCGGCGCAGCGCCGGACGTCGGCGGCGTGCGCGGGCAGGGCGCTGATCGACGGAATGGCGAGGTACTGCTTGAGCTCGGAGACGTACCGGTCGCGATTGGTGTGGATGAAATCGAGAACAGGAATCATTTTTCGGCGACTCTTTCGACTTTGATCGACGCCCGCGTTTCGACGGTCTGGACGATGCGCTCCCAGTTGTCGTCGTCGAGCCGGAGGATGAGATAGCCCGTCTTGCTCTGGAGCGTGAGCCAGTGGCGGGCGGTCCGGATGACAAAACCGGGCATGTCGAGCTTGTCCGGCGGGCCTGGGAGCGTGGCGTCCCACTTCGGATCCTTGGCGTGCGTGTAGGTCGCGTGCGCGACCGTCTTGTACGGCATCGAGACGAGCGCGCTGCCGCCGCTCTTCGCCGTGATCGAGATCTGCCCGCTCACGAAGCTCATGAGCACGTCCTGATCCTGCGCCTTGCTCCCGACGACCGAGAGCAGCTTGACGTTCGAAAACGCCAGATACTCATCCGGCACGGGCGGCGTCGATCGTCCGCGCGCCTCCGTGGACTCGGGCGTGGCGGCTGGCGTGGACGTCGGCGTGGGCGTCGGCGCCGGGGTCGCTGCATTCGAACGCGCTCCGGTCCCGCGGTCGGATCGTCCCGGCGCGGGCGTCGGGCTCGTCCCTCCGGCTCCGCGCGACGTCGTCGCCGTCCCGACGTCAGGCTTCGGCGGCGCGGGTGGCGACGTCGGCGTGGGCGACGCGACGGCCGGTGGCGGCGGAAGCGCGGTCGTCGCGGGCGGCGTGGCCGGTGTGGTCGTCGCCTGCGGAGTCGCGGCCGCGGCGGATACGTCAGCCGGCGGCGTCGCGGCCGGCGGCTCCGGCACCGCCGTCGAGGGCGTGGCCGGTGCCGCCGCTTCGGTCGTCGTCGCCGGCGGCGCTTGGGGCGCCTGCCGATGCATCTTGATCCACAGGACCGTGAGGATCACGGCCAGCACGACCACTGCGCCGGCGAGCGCCAGCGTCGTCGGGCTGAGGCTGCTCTTCGCGCTGCCCTTGGCCGCGGTTGGAGCCGGCGGGGGTTGTGGCGCCTGGGCCGTTCGTCCCGACGCGGTGACGCGCGATGCGGTCTCGCCGCCGTATGCCGGCGGCAGCGTCGGCCCCTTGGCCAGGCCGCCGGTCGGCTGCCCCGTCGCGCCTGGAATGGCCGTCGTCGGCATCGGCCGCGACGGCGTGTGCAGCATCTCGGTCGGCGCGCTCGAACCGTACGGCGCGTTCATCGGCAGGCCCGCGAGGCAGCGCGAGAACGCTTCGTAGAACTCGACGGCCGACTGGAACCGCTCCTCGGGCGCCTTCGCGAGCGCGCGCGACACGACCTGATCCGCCCACGCGGGCAGATCGGAGCGCTGCATGGCGACGGGCGTCGGCGGGTCGTTCACCTGCGACTGCGCCATCATGAACGGCGTGTCGCCCTTGAACGGCAGCTTCCCGGTGGTCAGGCGGTAGAACACGACGCCGAGCGCGTACAGGTCGGCGCGCGCGTCGATCTCGTGGCCGAGCACCTGCTCGGGCGCCATGTAGGCGGGCGTGCCCATCATGAAGCCGGCGCTCGTCAGGTGTTCCGAGCCGCTCACGCGCGCGATGCCGAAGTCCATCACTTTCACCGCGCCCGACTCGGTCATCATCAGGTTGGCGGGTTTCAGATCGCGGTGGATGACGCCCATGCTGTGCGCGTGCGCGAGCGCGGTGAGCGCCTGCATGCACAGCTCGGCGGCGCGCTGCGGCGAGAGCGCGCCCATGCGCTCGACGTAGTGCTCGAGCGTCTCGCCCCGCACGAACTCCATCACCATCATCCACTGCCCGTCGTGCTGGAAGAGCTCGTAGATGGTGGCGATGCCCGGATGGTTCAGGCGCGCGACGGTGACGGCTTCGGCGCGGAAGCGCTTGGCAACTTCAGGATCGTTCAGCTCGGCGTTGAGGACCTTGATCGCGACCTCGCGATGGAGCGTTTCGTCCATCGCGCGGTAGACCGTGCCCATGCCGCCGCGGCCGATGCGGTCGAGCACGTGGTACTTGCCGATGGTGGTCCCGACCATGGTCGTCAGTCTCGGCGGACAGCCCGAACGAGAAGATCCGGAGTCTAGGCTGGCCGGCCCGGTCTGTCAATTTTGACGCGGGATCGGCACGCGCGCGCGGAAAATCACGAAGTCAATCGCCGCGGCGCCATTTGACAACCCGTGGGGCGCCAGGGTCATATCGCTACAATCTGAGTGCAGCAGGAGGAACACACGAGCCACATCCGCTGGCGTTCGGTCGCAATCACGGTGCTTCAGCTCGTGATCACCGCGCTCTTCATTCCGGCGATCTCGGCCAAGCTCCGACACCCCGCAGAGTGGGGACGCCTGTTTGCGGCGTGGGGTTATCCGCCGTGGGGCGCCGTCGCCATCAGCATCATCGAGATAGTCGCCCTCATCACGCTGTGGATTCACCGGCTCGCGATGATGGCGATGGCGATCCTGATGGTCACGCTGACCGGCGCGACCGCCACCTGGCTGATGCATGGGCCGACAAGCACGGCCGCCTACCCAGGCGCCATCCTGCTGCTCCTCATCGTGCTCGCCTGGCTCCGCGCGAGCGCTGACCGCGAGCGCTCCCTCACTCGCCACGCAATGTGACGGTCGGATCGACGCGGGCGGCCCGGCGGGCGGGCAGATAGCACGCCACGGACGCGACAAACAGCAGCATCGCGGTGGCCGACCCGAACGTCAGCGCGTCGGTCGGCGCCACGTCGAACAGCAGGCTCCGGGCGAATCTGGCAAGGCCGAGCGTGCCGAGTCCACCCAGCACGAGGCCGGCGGTACTCGTCGCCAGCCCCTGCCGGACGAACTGGCTGACGACCTGCCCGCGCGTGGCGCCGAGCGCCAGCCGGACCCCCACTTCCCGGGCGCGCTCCGAGACGCCGTGCGAGACGACGCCGTGCAACCCGATCGTCGCCAGGATGAGCGCCACCGCGCCGAACCCGACGAGCAGAAACAGCGACAGCCGCCGCCCGGCCGTCTCGCTGCGGCGCAGATCGTCCATCGTCCGCACGGCGAACACCGGCGTGTCCTGCGCCGCGCCGCTCACGACGGACGCAATCGCGCGCGCGACCGTCGCAGGGTCCCGCTCCGTGCGCGCGACGAGCGCCATGCTGAACGACGGTTCCTGCGTCATGGGCAGATAGACCTGGAGCGGCGTTGACTGCTCCAGCCCGTCCAGCTTGACGTCCCCCACCACGCCCACGATTTCCCGCCAGGGCGTCGGGTCCTCGGGCCAGCTCTGCTTGACGCGCTGGCCGATCGCGATTCCGCCTGGCCAGAACCGCCGCGCGAACGCTTGATTGACGATCGCCGTCGGCGCCGAGTTCGCCGTCTCTCTCCCGTCGAACGACCGGCCCGCGATCACCGGTATTCGCATCGTGTCGAAGTACGCGGACGTAACGGGAACGAACGCGGC
>Ga0335084_10006805_pt1 | contig 11374 bp, 11 predicted proteins | sample Lox_Sample_44_FD_206721 | JGI IMG/M metagenome (GOLD analysis project Ga0335084, IMG submission 206721) | Soil microbial communities from Loxahatchee National Wildlife Refuge, Florida, United States - Lox_Sample_4.4 | ecosystem: Environmental > Terrestrial > Soil > Wetlands | place: USA...
CCTACGTCCAAGCGGCGGCCGCAGGAAAAGCAACGGTGAGTTTCCTTCCGCCACGGATCCTCGGGGAGATGCACGAGATCGAGGACGTCCTGAAGGCGGTGCGAGAGGTGCGGGCATGAGCATGGCAGTGTACGATCATCCGCTGGCAAAGTACGTCCGGCCCTCGGCCAAGAGCACGGCCAACTGCTCCGGCTGCGGCAACGGCATCCTGGCCCAGGCGATCCTCCAAGCCATTGACGAGTTGGGGCTCTCGATGGACGATTTCGTCTTTGTCTCGGGGATCGGTTGCTCGGCCTGGATTCCAAGCCCGAGCTTCTTTGCCGACGTCCTGCACACGACCCATGGCCGCCCGATCGCCTTCGCCACCGGAGTCAAGGCGGCCTTGCCAGAGAAACGCGTCATGGTGGTGAGCGGCGACGGGGACCTCACGGCCATCGGCGGAAATCACCTGATCCACGCCGCGCGGCGCAACATCGCCATGACCGTCGTTTGCGTCAACAACGGGATCTACGGCATGACCGGTGGCCAGGTGGCCCCCACCACGCCGCTCGGTCTCTCGACCGTCACCACACCGTTCGGCAACGCGGAGAATCCCTTCGATATCTGCAAGTTGGTGGAGGGCGCCGGCGCCACCTTCGTGGCTCGCTGGACCACGTATCACCCGCGTCAGATCGTCAAGACGATGAAGAGGGCCATCCAGAAGAAGGGGTTTGCTTTCGTAGAGGTCATCTCCCAGTGCCCCGTGGAGTTCGGCCGCAAGACCGGGATGGGTAACACAGTCCAGATGATGGAGCACTATAAGCAGAACTCGGTGAGCCTGGCGAAGTCCAAGACGATGAAGGCCGAGGAGCTCACCGGCAAGATCGTGGTCGGGGAGTTTCTGGACGTCGACAAGCCCGAACTGATCGAGACCATGGCGGCCGTGCGGGCCAAGGCCATGGCAGCCGGCGCGTCGTAGACTACGAGACAGATTACGCAGATTCGGACGGGGACTCCCCCTTACCGATTGATTCCTTGGCGGCTTGACGGTTCACGTGGTGCGGAGGAGCTTCGGTGAAACGAACGGAGATTCGGATTGCGGGGTTCGGCGGACAGGGAGTGGTTCTCGCCGGCGTTTTGATGGGAACGGCGGCGACGGTCACCGATGGACGGCGCGCCGTACAGACCCAGTCGTACGGTGCGGCCACGCGGGGCGGGGGCGCTCGGTCCGAAGTAGTGATTTCGGATGACCCTGTCATCTACCCCCGGGTAACCCACCCGGACATCATGGTGGCCATGTCGCAGGAAGCCATGCAGAAGTACGGCGCGGATATGCGGCCTGGCGCCTTGCTCTTCATTGACAGCGATCTGGTGAGGGATGTCGGGCGCGACGATGTCCGCCGGGTCGGTCTGCCCGTCTCGAACTTGGCCACCCAGGAGCTGGGCCGCACGATCGTGGCCAATTTGGTGATGATGGGCGTCGTGGTCGCCAAGACGGGCATCGTGAGCATCGCCGGGATGGAGGCTGCCATCCGCGACAACGTCCCTCCGAAGACCATCGATCTCAACCTCAAAGCCTTCCGCAAGGGACTGGAGATCGGCGGGAAGGCCCAGATAGAGGAGCCCGCGCACCATGCGACTGCATGAACACGAGGCGGCCAGCCTCTTCCGACAGGCAGGTGTACCCGTAGCGCCCTTCGCGGTTGCCCGGACGGCCGACGAGGCGCTCGCGGCTCTGGAAAAGGTTGAACTCCCCGTCGTGATCAAAGCCCAGGTCTTGGTGGGCTCGCGCGGAAAGCACGGGGGCATCCTGACGGCAGCAACCGCGGACGAAGTGCGGACCAAGACCGCCACCCTCCTTGGGAGCGCAGTGCGGGGCTTTGCCGTTGAATCCGTCATGGTGTCAAAGAAGGTCCTCATCGCACAGGAGTTGTACGTGGGTGTAACCGTGGACGCGGTGGCAGGTGCCATCACGGTGATCCTCGGCACCGCCGGGGGCATCGATGTGGAAACGGTCGCCAAGGAGCGCCCTGAGGCTCTCTACAGGAAGACCGTGGTCCCGCCCGCCGAGCTTCGTGGACACGAAGCGCGTCTGCTTGCCCGCGAGGCCGGATTCCGCGGCGACCTCATGGTCAAGATCGCCGACGTGCTGATCGCGCTCTATCGCGTGTTCCGGAAGAGTGACGCCATGATCGCCGAGGTGAATCCGCTGGTCGTGACTCCCGACGAGAACCTCTGGGCGGTGGATGCCGTCCTCGAGGTGGACGACTCGGCCCTCTTCCGGCATCCCGAAATGCCCAAGGACACCTTGGCCCGCATCGACCACCCGATCGAGCGCGCTGCCAAACAGATCGGCGTATCGTACGTGGACCTGGACGGCGACATCGCCATTATCAGCAGCGGCGCTGGCTTGGGCATGGCGACCATGGATGTCGTCGGACAGCGTCTCAAACCAGCCAACTTCCTCGAAACAGGAGGGGGCATCACCGAAGAGTTGATGTACAAGACCACCGACCTCGTCCTCCAAAAGCCGGGCCTCAAGGGCCTCCTGATCAATCTTTACGGCGGCATCAATCCGATTCACGAGGGCGCCAAAGGGATTGTGCGCGTTCTCAAGGAGAAGCGTGTCAAGATTCCCGTCGTGGCCAAGGCCCTCGGCAACCGTCAGGAGGAAACTTGGGCGACTCTTCGCGAGGCGGGCGTCATCATCGTGACCGATATCACCACCGAGGCCGCCGTGGACGCGCTCTGCGACGCACTAAACCATTGACCATAGACCACGGACCATGGTCCATCGTCCGAGTCCATCGTCATAAGGAACTCCCCATGAGTATTCTTCTCGATAAGAACACCAAAGTCCTCGTCCAGGGCATCACCGGGAAGATTGGCCAGGCCCAGACGAAGTGGATGCTGGCGTACGGAACGAAGATCGTGGCTGGCGTCACGCCGGGCCGCGGCGGCGCCAGAGTCGAAGGCGTCCCGGTTTTCGACAGCGTGGTCGAGGCGGTGAAGGAGACCGGCGCCGAGGCGTCCGTTTTCTTCGTGCCCGCCCGCTCGGTGAAGGACACCGTCTTCGAGACGCTGGAGGCCGGGATCAAGCTCGTCGTGGTCGTGACTGAACACATTCCCGTCCACGATACCATGGAGATGCGGGCCGAGGCGCGGAAGGCCAAGGCCACCCTGCTCGGCCCCACGACACCGGGCATCTTGACCGTTGGCGAGGCGAAGATGGGAATCATTCCTGGCAATCTCTTTCCCAAAGTGGGAGGCCGGGCCGGCGTCATCTCGCGGAGCGGCACGCTTGCCTACGAGGTGGGTGGCATTTTGGCGAAAGCAGGGACAGCACCCAGCACGGTCGTGGGCATGGGTGCAGACCCTGTCGTCCTGACTGATCTCGCCGACATCCTGAAGTGCTTCGCGGCCGATCCCGCCACGGACTTCGTGACGATCGTGGGCGAGGTAGGGGGGATCCAGGAAGAGATGGCGGCTGAGTACATCGCCGAGAAATTCAAGAAACCCGTGATTGCCTACATCGCCGGCCGCCACACCCCCGAGGGCAAGCGAATGGGCCACGCCGGTGCCATCGTCCAGCGCGGCATGGGGAGTGTCCAGAGCAAGGTGGCGGCTCTCGAGAAAGCCGGCGCCCTCATCGCCAAGACGCCCGCAGAGATCGGAACCCTCGCCCAAAGATTGACCGGTGCCACCGCGTAACTTCTCCCTGTACTGACCAGAAGAACAGGGGAGCCGATTCGCTCGGCTCCCCTGTCAGCGTGGATGAGAGACGTGGTGAAGCGTGAGCGGCCGCACTCGGCCTACGGCGCCAGAAAAGCGGTCAGCGGCGCCACCTCAACGGCCATACCTCGACGGGATGATTCCACCGCAGCCATCATGAGCGCCAGGCTCTTGATGTGCTCAACCACGCAGGTCTTGGGGCGGCGCTTCTCGCGTATGGCACCCAGGAACTCGGCCAGCGAGTAGCCCAGCTCTCCGCCGGGGATCGGTTCCTGCGGTAGGACGCGGGGATCGCCCTGACCCAGCAGGGTCACCTGCGACTTCCCGTCCAAATGAAGCGTCCCCTTGTCCCCGATGACGATGACGAGGCCTTCCTGTGGCGTCTCCAGCCCCAGCGACACCATCGTCCCGCCGTAGTCCACCGCCGTGCCGTTCCGCATCGTGACGATCGCCGCAGCCGCCGTCTTCCCCTCCAACCAACTCCAGGATGGTCGGAAGCTCCGGCCGAGGACCTGGGTCGGTTCATCGCCCGTGAGGTACCGTATCATGTCGAAGTGATGGATCGCGTAGTCCTGCAAAAACGGTTCACTCATCTGTTCGCGCCACGCACCCACGGTCTTCCGCCGGATCTGCTGTCGGCACTCAATCATGATGTGGCCCAGCCCGCCGACACTCCCGTCCTGGATAGCCCTGCGCAGCGTCTGCACGTGGGGTCGCCAGCGGAAGTTCTGGTCCACCATGACCGTCAAGTCGGGATGGTCTCGCGCCTCCTCATACACCAAGCGGGCACTCGCCATGTCCAACGCCAGCGGCTTCTCCACCAGGACGTGGAGCCCCCTTTTCAGCGCCCGGATCGTCGCCTCGGGGTGGAGCATCTGCGGCAACGTGATCAAAACGCCGTCGGCCCCTCCCGGGCTCTGTTCTGCCGCCGCCTCCCATCCGGCGTACATTCTCGCGCGGCTGAGCTTGAAATCCCTCCGCAGCTCTTCGACCCGCTCGGCTGTGCGCGAGGCGATCCCGACCACTTCCACGTCGTCGCGCGTCGTGATCACCTCCAGCCACTTGCGCGTGAAGAACCCGGCTCCCCAGATCATCAAGCGAAACGGTGCCATGGTGCCCTCCCTGTGTGGCTCCGACGTCAGCCCTTGACGGCGCCGGCGCCCCAGCCGCGGATCAGGTAGCGTTGCACGGTCACGAAGAAGGCCAGTGCCGGGATCGTGATCATCATCCCGGCGGCCATGATGAGCCCCCAGTCGATCAACGCCGAATGGAAGAGATCCTGCACTCCCACGGGCAGTGTCTTGAGTTCGTCCGCGGCAATCAGGATTCGCGCGAAGATGAAATCGTTCCACGCCAGGATGAACGTGAAGATCGACGTGGCGATGATCCCTGGCAAGGCCAGTGGCAGGATGATGTACACGACGGCCCGCAGGCGGCCGGCCCCATCCACCATCGCTGCCTCTTCCAGTTCGATCGGGATCGTCTGGAAGAACGCCCGGAGCAGCCAGAGGGTGAAGGGAAGACAGAACGACGTGAGAGCCAGGATCAGGGCGAGACGCGTGTTTTCGATTCCGATCTTCTTGACCAGGATGAAGAAGGGAATCACCACCATGATGGGGGCGAACATGTAGGTGCACAGGATCAGCCCGGCAATTTGCTCGCGTCCGGGATAGCGATAGCGGGTCAGACTGTAGGCGCCGGCGGCACTCACCGCCATCGTCAGCAGGACCGCCAGACCCGCCACGATCACGCTGTTCCAGAAGTAGGTCAGGAAATTGGTCGTCGTGAAGAGCCGCTGGAAGTTGTCCCAGGTGGAGTCCTGCGGGACAAAGGTCGGCGGCTGGGCGAACACCTCGGAGGGCGGCTTGAAAGAGGTCGAGACCATCCAGAGGAAAGGAAAAGCCGCCTGGCACACGAGGAGCAACGCGCCCGCATACAAGAGACTGCGAGACGAGAGGTGCCGGACGCGCCAGCGGTTCACGATTGGCTCCGCCTCAACGAATAATGCACAAGGACCAATCGACCACCGGTCGACGTCATCCCATTGGCCGGGCTTGCATCCTCGGTGTGCAATGTCTCATCGTCCCTCATCCGATATCCGCCTCCTCTCGGAACAGACCGAAGTAAAGGACTGTGCACACGATCAGGATGGCGAACATGACCACGGCGATGGCTGCCCCCAAACCAGCCTGGTAGTAGGTGAGCGTCCGCATGTAGGCGTAGACGGGCAGCGTCCGGATGAAGCGCCCGGCCCCTGCCCCTTCACCCATGAGCCAGACCGTGTCGAACTTGGTGAACATCCAGATGCTCCGCAAGAGGATCACCACGAACAGGATGCCCCGAATCTGCGGGAGCGTGATGTGGGTGAAGCGGCGGAGCGCCGAGGCCCCGTCCACCTTGGCCGCTTCGTACAGCTCCTCCGGGATCGTCTGCAGGCGGGCCAGCACAGAGAGCAGGACGAAGGGAAAGAACTGCCACACACTCATCACGATGGTGGACAGCATGATGTGGTCGGTACCCAGAAAGCTGATCGGGTCGCGAACGATGCCCCAGGCGAGGAGCCAGTAGTTCACGACCCCATAGGTGTCGTTGAGCAGCCACTTCCACAGGATCACCGCGACGATGGTGGGAATCATGTACGGAAACAAGACGATCCCGCGGACTAGGCCGCGCCCGAGGAATGACTCGTTCAGGATGAGGGCCGCCGCGACCCCCAGGATCAACTGAAGGAGAATCGTCCAAAACGAATAGACCGCACCCAGCCAGACGCTGGTCCAGAACTCCTCGTCCGTCCACAGGTACAGGTAGTTGTCGAGGCCGATGAACTTCTCTTGCGGAAAGAAGGAATGCTTCTCCAGCAGGCTGAGCCAGAGGGAATAGCCCACAGGGTACACGATCAGCGCCAGGATCAGCACCAGGGCGGGCGAGATCGTGAGGAGACCGATGAGCTGTGGTCGCCACGGCCGGCGTCCCGCGAAGCGTTCGCTTGGTGGCACGAGAAGAACCCCATGGGGCGCCCTCCCTCGAGGGCGCCCCAGCTGAGAATGACGACAATCAATGGAGGCGGTCGCTGATCGGGCCGATCGGGCTCGTGTCCCGCAGGCTACCAGCGCTTATAGCCGAGTTTGGCGATCAACTCCTCAGCCCGCGCCTGGGCCTTGGCTGCCGCTTGGGCCGACGGCATCCCCTTCACCGCGTCGGTCACCATGTCGGGGAGGATGTTCGAGCCGAAGATCTCCAGCAAAAAAGGCAGCTTCAAGTCGTCCCAGTCCACGACCAGCGTCGGCTTGGCCAGGTCGCGCTCGAAGTAGTAGTAGTCCATGTCCACCCACTCCTTCCAGCGCTGATACATCTCGTTCGCCTGGTAGGCTGGGCTGTTCCGCACCGACTTCAGCGTCGGCAGCAGATGGACGGGAACCGTGTGGAGGTACTTGATGTAGTTCTTCTCCTGGAAGAAGAACTTGATGAACTCCGCTGCTTCCTCCGGATACTTCGAATTCTTGAAGATCATCCAGGGCTCGGCGTCCACCTGGGCCGCCGTCTCTTTCCCCGACGGACCGTGCGGCTTCCGCATCACGCCGAAATACTCCGGCGTTCCCGTCCCTTTCGGGGCGTACTTCTCGATGTAGCCTGCGCTCCGACCGTGGCCTTGGTACACCATGGCCACCTTTCCGGTGGCGAGGTTGGTGAACGTATCCAGGTAACCGTGCCCCAGCCACCCTGGAGGGAGAACCGTGTCGTTGAGCTTCTTGTAGAAGTCCAGGACTTCGACAACCTGCTTTTCGGTGAACGTGGGCCGACCAGTCTTTAGATCGAACAGCCGACCGCCGTTGGCTTTGGTCAGCTCCGCGACCAGAATGTTGACGAAGAGCGGCACGCCAGGGAGGGACAGGCCGTAGCGGGTCACACGGCCGCTGGAATCCCGCTCCATCATGGCCTGCGCGACCTTGATGAAGTCGTCCCAGGTCTCCGGCGGTTTCAGGCCCTTTTCCTTGAAGAGGTCTTTCCGGTAGATCAGCAGGTTCGTGTTTGGCGAGTGGGTGACACCGTAGTATTTGCCGTCGAAGCGACACAGATTCCGAGCGACTTCGAAGATGTTGTCCTTCCCGACGGCGTTGGCGATGTCCTCCTGGTCTCGCAGGAGTCCCTTGTGGTAGAAGGAGGCGCAGGTGAAGGCTTGTCCGTGGCTCGCCTCCGGTGGCGCACCCGCCGCCAGCGCGGCCGTGAGCTTGGCCTCCAGATCGCCCCAGGCCAGGCCTTCTTGCCGGATGCTGACGTCCGGATGCAGTTTCTCGAAATCGTTGGCGATCTCCTGCATCGCCGCCACCGTCTGCGGCTCGGTCTCCGTGTGCCATACGCGGACGACCTTCTTCTCGCCCCCCCAAGCCGCCGACATCATTCCCAAGACCAGAGCCAGACCTGCCTTCCACGCTTGTCGTCTCATGGCCCTCCTCCTTGGCGCCGCGCCAGGCGCCACCACGGGCGCTCCCTCGTGTCGTGTGGCTCTTTCGTCAAACATCACTTGGTATCTCGGTCGGCGAACAAGACGCCGCCGCGTCCCCAATCGGTTCGCGGCACATTCTCGAAGATGACGTGAACGTGCTCCAGCGGCGTCTTGGCGATGCGCGAGACGGCCTCGCTGATCACCTGGGTCAACTCCCGCTTCTGTTCCTGGCTGCGCCCCTCCAGCAGTCGAATCGTTATGACCGGCATGGCTATCCATCACCTCCTCTTTTCCCCGGTTCCGCGGGCCAGCCGAGCCGATGCGATACGTCGCGCGCCGCGCCGCGAACCATCGCGATGGCGGTCGGCAACGCGGCCGGTGCTAATCGGTGGCAGGGCGCCACGACGCTCAGTGCCGCCACCACTCCTCCCCGGTGGTCGTGGATCGGCGCCCCCACGCACCGCAGGCCCAGGCTGCACTCCTCGTCGTCCACGGCGAAGCCCTGCTCCCGTACGCGGGCCAGCTCCGCCAGGAGCGCGGGCCGGCTCTTGATCGTTCGCCGCGTGATGATCTCGAGGCGGCGGCCTTTCAGTCGTCGCCGGAGTTCCTCCGGCCCGAGCGAGGCCAAGAGGATCTTCCCCGTCGCCGTGGCGTGCGCAGATAGCCCGCCGATCCGCATATGGACACGGAGAGGGTGAGCGCTCTCCACCACGTGCAGGCTCAGCGTACGGAAATCGTCCAGCACCCCGAGGTTCACGGTCTCTCCCGTCTGCAATGCCAACCGTTCCATGATCGGCTGCGCCACCTCGCGGAGTCCCAACCGCTCCGCGGTGCAACTCCCCACGGCGAACAGGCGATAGGTGAGCTGATAGCGCTCGCTCTGCGGGTCCTTCTCCACGTAGCCACGGCGGGCGAGCGTCGCGAGCAACCGGTACACCGAGCCCTTGCTCAGACCCAGCTTCTTGGCGAGCTCGCTGACACCCATTTGCTGAGCGGCACTGAGGCTCTCCAAGATGGAGAGGGCTCCATCTACGGCGGGTGCGGCGTAGGAGGGGGTCTGCTGCGTGGCCATGAAGGGCTCCTCGCAGTCGAGTGGGTTCAGTGGATGGAACGGCGTTCACTATACGCAATACGGCGAGGCATTGTCAACCCGCAGGCTGGAGCGCGCCGCGCGGAAAGCGCTTGACGGAGCGCACTGACTCGCATAGAAGGTGAGTCGGAGTGTCTATCCGTGGAGGTGCCTTATGCCGGGTTCCGTCCCTCTCTCCACCCAGTTCGCCGAAAGGCTGGCGAAGTTCCGCTTGAAGCAGGTGCCCAAGGAGGTCGTCGCCCACGCAAAATTGATTCTCCTCGACACGCTTGGCGCCATGCTGGCAGCTTCCAACACCAAGTATTCCGCCACGCGCATCCTGGTCGATTTTGCCAAGCGGCTGGGCGGCCGGCCGGAATCCAGCTTGGTGGGGCAAGGGGGGAAGACCTCCTGCGTGAACGCGGCGTTGGTCAACGGCACGCTGGGCTATTACTGCGATATTGAGCCGCACCACGTGGGCGGGATTCTCCACGCGCCGGCGGTCATGGTGCCGACGAGTCTGGCGGTCGCCGAGAAAGTCGGGGCCAGCGGCGCCCGGTTTTTGGAGGCGATGCTCCTGGGCGTCGAGGTGACGTGCCGCGTCAGCTACGCGCTCAACCCGACGGCGCTCTACAACCGCGGCTTCCACCCCAGCGCGATCTGTGGCGCCTTCGGGGCTGCGGCTGCGGCCGGCCGCCTGTTCACGCTGACCCCAGCCAGGTTCGGGATCGCCCTCGGTCTCGCCCTGCAGCAGGCTTCGGGCCTCCTGGCCTGGGCGAGCGACCCGAGCGAAAACTCCCGGCCCTTCAACCCGGGCCTGGCCGGGCGGAACGGCACCACCGCGGCGTATCTGGCCCATCTCGGTTTCGGCGGGCCGCCGACCCCCTTCGAGGGCAAATACGACGTCTTCACGGCCTTCTCGGGCGAGCGGCATCCCGAGGCGCTTCTGGCGGATTGGGGCAAGCACTTCTACCTGCCCGAGTTCGCCTATAAGCGTTATAGCAGCTGCTCGTTCACCCATCCGGGCCTGGACGCCCTGTTGGATCTGACCCGCCGGCACCAGTTGAAGCCGCCAGACGTGCAGGACATCGCGTTGCGGTTCCCCAAGTTGGGGGCGCACATGATTGACAACAACGAACTGAAGTCCCATTGCGCCCAGTACATCCTCCCGGTCGGCCTGGTCTTTGGCCGAGTCCTGATCGACGACATCCTGCAGGATCGGTTGCGGAATCCCGAGGTGGCGCGCCTGCGGCAGCACACGCGGATGATCGCCGACCCCGAACTGGATGGCGGGTGGCCTGAAACCTACGCGTCCGTTGTCGAGGTCACGACAGCCGACGGCCGGCATCTCTCCGCACGTGTGGATCACGCCAAAGGGACCATGCAGAATCCGCTGACGCCGGACGAGATTCACGACAAGTATCTGAAGCTTGCCACGACGGTCACGACAACCGCCCATGCCGAGCAGATCGCCGAGACGGTCCGGAAGATCGACAAGGCATCAGACGTTGCCCCTCTCGCCGGGTTGCTTCGCACGTTGAAGGCACCTAAGGCCGCAGGGCGGGCCGCGAGAACCCGAAAGGTTCGCTGAAGACCACGACACGTGCACAGAGGGTACTGGGAACAAGGAGGAGAGCCATGAGACGCTGGCGAGTGGGGATCCTTGTGACCGTGTGTCTGCTTGGCCTGGGGGCGAGCGGCGCCGACGCGCAGACCTACAACGCCACGGTGGGCGGGCTGGGGGGCGTCTGGTACACGATGTTCACCGGCATCGCGGAGTTGGTGAAGGAGAAGGACCCAGGTGTCATCATCCGCGTCGTCCCGGGCGGAGGTCTCATCGCCGTCCAGAAGGTCGGCGAGGGCGCATCGGAGTTCGGCTTCGGTTTCCCGTGGACCGTGGCCGACGGTGTGGCCGGCCGAGAGCCCTTCAAGGCCGCCCTGCCGGACGTCCGCGGCGTCATGTCCGGTTTCGGGAGCAGCTACTTGCAGTTGGTCGTGGATAAGAAGTTCGGCGCGACGTCTCTGGACGAGATCTTCAAGAAGAGGATGCCTCTCCGGATCGCCGTGGATCGCGTGGGCACCACGGACGAGTTGGCCCTGCGCCGCGTGATGGCATTCTACATGATGACGTACGAAGACTTGGCCAAGGC
>Ga0335084_10006806_pt1 | contig 11373 bp, 8 predicted proteins | sample Lox_Sample_44_FD_206721 | JGI IMG/M metagenome (GOLD analysis project Ga0335084, IMG submission 206721) | Soil microbial communities from Loxahatchee National Wildlife Refuge, Florida, United States - Lox_Sample_4.4 | ecosystem: Environmental > Terrestrial > Soil > Wetlands | place: USA: Florida...
AACAAGCAGCTGGCTACGGTCGCGGAGACATCCAGCGAGCCCAAGCCCAAGCTCAAACGCAGAGAGTATGAAGAACTGCTCGAGCCGCTGCAGGTGGAACTGGTCAAGCTGCAAGAGTGGGTGAAGTATACCGGCGCGAAGATCATTGTCGTCTTCGAAGGGCGTGATGCGGCGGGCAAGGGTGGCATCATCAAAGCGATCACCGAACGGACCAGTCCGCGCGTCTTTCGCATCGCAGCCTTGCCCTCGCCAACCGAGCGCGAGAAATCGCAGATGTACATTCAGCGTTACATGGCCCACTTTCCGTCAGCCGGTGAAGTCATCCTATTCGATCGGAGTTGGTACAACCGGGCGGGCGTGGAGCGTGTGATGGGCTTCACGCCGGAAGATCAGGTCAAGCGCTTTCTGCGCTACGTGCCTGCGGTTGAGCGGACGATAATCGAGTCAGGCATCATCCTGGTGAAGTACTGGCTGGAAGTCAGTCAGGAGAACCAGACGATGCGTTTTGAAGAGCGCATCACCGATTACAAGAAGATCTGGAAACTCAGCCCGATGGATCTGGAGTCGCACCGTCGCTGGTACGACTACTCGCGTGCGCGTGATGAGATGTTCGCCGCCACCGACACGCCCGATTCGCCGTGGTATGTGGTGGATTCCAACGATCAGCGCCGCGGACGCTTGAACTGCCTCGCGCACTTGCTAAGTGTGATCCCTTATGAAGAAGTGCCGCACGAGAAAGTAAAGCTGCCCAAGCGCCAGAAACCGGATGATTACGTGGAGCCGGAATATCCGTATCATTACGTTCCAGCGAAATATTGATCTTTAGGAAAAGACCGTTATGCTTGAAGCTGCCGCCTGGGGGCTGATTGCTGCCTCTTCGCTGGTGATTGGATCGTGGCTGACGTTCTGGCTAAAGCCGAGCCGCAAATTGATCGGATTGATCATGGCCTTCGGTGCGGGAACGTTGATCTCGGCGATTGCTTACGATCTAGTGGAAGATGCGGCGGATTCAGGCCGAGCCTTGGCATTGACCGCCGGTCTGGCGTTAGGAGCGATCACATTTTTCATCGGAGATTGGTGGGTCGATCGGGCCGGGGGAGAACACCGGAAGCGATCGGGCGGCGAACAGGCGCAGGGCAATTCGTTTGGCATTTTCATCGGCACGTTGCTGGACGGCATCCCCGAATCGTTTATATTGGGTGCATCGTTGGTGGCAAGCAGCGGCGTGAGCGCGGCTTTTCTGGTTGCCGTGTTCGTCTCCAATTTACCCGAAGCGATGGGTGCGACGACGGGGATGATCACCGCCGGCTGGCCGAAGCCGCGAATCCTCAGTATCTGGTTGGCCGTGGCCGGCGTGTCAGCTGTCGCGGCGGCGATCGGTTATGCGTTTACTGCGGCGATGTCGCTGGACGGTGTGCTGGCGCAGGCCTTTGCGGCGGGCGCGTTGCTGACCATGCTCGCCGATTCGATGATCCCTGAAGCCTTTGAAAATGGCGGCAAAGCCGTGGGGTTGTTGACGGTGCTAGGCTTTGCCGTAGCTTTTGCGTTGAGTCAACTCGCGTGACAGGGATTATTCAAGGTGATCGAAGCCATTGGCTGGAGCGCACTGGCAACGGCCACGTTGCTCATCGGTATGGTGCTGGCCTATCGCAACCTGGTCAGCCTCAAATGGACGGGCTTGATCATGGGCTTTGGGGCGGGGGCCATCATCAGCGCGACGGCGTATCAATTGGTGCTGGGCGCAGTCGTTGAAGAGAGTGGACGCTTTGCGCTGGTGGGCGTGGGCATGGCTGTGGGCGCGCTGACGTTTTACTTCGCTGACAAGTGGGTCGATCATCTGGGCGGCGAACAGCGCATGGATTTTGACGGCGGGCAAGCAGGCGGATCGGGCACAGGCATTTTGCTCGGCTCGCTGCTCGACGGCGTGCCGGAGTCGTTGGTGCTGGGCCTGTCGATCGCGCACTCGCCGCAGGTGTCGTTTGCCTTCGTCTTCGCCGTGGCGATCAGCAACGTTCCGCAGGGGTTGGGCGGCACAGCGGGTATGTTGAGCAGCGGTTGGGCCAAGCCGCGCGTCACGCGCCTATGGCTGGCGGTCTGCGGTGCGAGCATTCTGGCTGCGGCCATTGGTTACGCGGCAGGACAATTGGTGCCCGGCTCGACGGGCGCGTTGTTCGATGCGATTGCCGCGGGCGCGCTGCTGGTGATGCTGACCGATTCGATGATACCCGAATCGTTCGAGCACGGCGGCAGCGAGACCGGGCTGGCGCTGACGCTGGGCTTTGGCGTGGCGCTGGCCATGACGCTGGCGCAATTCTCAAGCTGATGTTCTGAGGTTGTTCGCAAGGAGCAAAGTATGGCGACTCGCACCCAAACCAAGACTAAGCAGATCACTGCACCAGAAATTCCATCCTCGTTGCCGCAGACGCATAACAGCCCGGTGGCCGAACGCTTGGCGCGCGGCAAAGCGTTGCGTGAGCGCTGTTCGCGCAAAACTCACGCCGAATGGAAGCCGCCGGCAAACCGCGCGGATCCGATTGAGCTGCTCGTCGAAAACAGCCGGGGGCGCATTGCGGACTTGGTCCCCATTCGCTATGGCCGCATGATGGCGAATCCCTTTGCGTTTTATCGCGGGGCGGCGGCCATCATGGCCTATGATCTGTCGCACACGCCCAGCACGGGCCTGACGGTGTCGGCCTGCGGCGACTGTCATCTGGTGAACTTCGGTGGCTTCGCTACAGCCGAGCGCAAGATCATTTTCGACATCAATGATTTTGACGAGGTGTCGATCGCGCCGTGGGAATGGGATGTGAAACGCTTGGCGACTAGTTTCGTGATTGCGGGACGCAGTAACGGCTTTTCCGCAGCCGACTGTGAAGAGGCTGCTCATCGGGCTGCCGAGAACTATCGGACGAAACTGGCCGAATACAGTCAGCAATCGGTGTTGGAAGTCTGGTACGATACGCTCGACTTCGATCAAATCATCCGTGATCTGCCTGATAAGCAGATGCAGAAATTCTATCTGAAGAAACTGGACGCCGCAGCCGAACAACGCGCGCACGAGAAGGAATTTGCCAAGCTGGCTTTTGCCGTCGGTGAAACGCCGCGCATTATCGATCAGCCGCCGCTCATCTATCACGAGGCCAGCGCAAATGAGGCAGAGCAGCGCGCCCGCTGGGAAGCGTCGCTGGCCGACTATTTGGAATCACTGCCGCTCGAACGGCGTGTACTGCTCGATCGGTACAAGCTGGCCGATGCGGCAATCAAAGTGGTGGGCGTGGGCAGTGTGGGCACGTTCTGCGGTATCGCCTTGTTGGTGTCTGGCAAAGGTGATCCACTGTTCTTGCAATTCAAGCAGGCGCGGCAGTCGGTGTTGGAGCCATATGCGGGCGCGAGTCCGTTCAAACACGCGGGGCAGCGCGTGGTTGTTGGACAGCGTTTGATGCAAGCCGCCAGCGATATGTTCCTCGGCTGGTACACCAGTGCAGGACGTGAAGCGCGTCAGTTCTATGTGCGCCAGTTAGCCGACGCCAAGATCAAGCCGGTGATCGAAATCATGAAGCCGCAGAATCTGAAGAATTATGCCATGCTGTGCGGCTGGGCGTTGGCACGCGCGCATGCGCGATCGGGCGATGCAGCGGTATTGACCGGTTATTTGGGAACGAGCACCGCGTTTGAAGATGCCGTCACCGAATTCAGTATGGCTTATGCCGATCAGAACGAACGCGATCATGCGGCACTGGTGGCGGCGGTGCGTGCTGGCAAGATTGAAGCGCGGCTGGTAGAATGAGCATTACTTCCTAAACTTTCCCATTGCTGTTGAGAACAACTCCATTCGATCACGTCGATCACGACAGGAGGATTACGCACATGTCAGAAGCGAACCCAACTAAGTGGTACAGTTTGAAAGTGGAAGATGTCGCCAAACAGTTGCAAGTCGATCCGGCCAAAGGCTTGAGTGCTGCCGAAGCGCAGTCACGCTCGCAGAAATACGGCCCTAATAAACTGGCCGGGAAAAAGAAAGAACCGGGCTGGCAGGCGTTTCTACGCCAGTACCGGGACTTCATGCAGATCATCCTGGTCGCCGCCGCCGTCATCAGCCTGATCTTCGTGCACCAAGTCAGCACGTTCATGGTGCTGATCGGCTTGACCGTCTTCAACGCCGTGTTGGGACTACGTCAGGAATCGAAGGCGCAGGCCAGCCTGGCTGCGCTCGAGAAGATGATGAAGAGCATCGCGCGCGTGCGGCGTGATGGCGAAGCGATCGAGATCGATGCCGAAGGCTTGGTGCCTGGCGACATCGTGCTGATGGAAGCGGGCAATCGCGTCCCTGCCGATGGTCGCCTGTTCGTTGCCGCCACGCTCGAGATTGAGGAAGCCGCCTTGACGGGCGAGAGTGTCGCTTCGTCGAAGGATACGGCGGTCATCACCAAGCCTGAGGTGCCGCTGGGCGACCGCATCAACATGGCCTTCATGAACACCTCGGTCACGCGTGGGCGCGGCGAGATGATCGTCACGGTTACGGGCATGGGCACGGAGATGGGCCATATCGCCGAACTGCTCAACAAGACCGAAGCCGATAAGACGCCGTTGCAAAAGCAACTTGATAAGTTGACGATTGTGATCGCCGGGCTCGCCGGTTTGGCCTTTATCGCGATGGTGCTGATGGGCATTAAAAACGGTCTGGCTCCCAACGCGCTCTTCATCGCCGGTATCGCGCTAGCGATTTCGGCCATCCCGACCGGCATGCCCGCCGTCGTGACGACGTTGTATTCGATGGGCACACAAGTTCTGGCCAGTCAAAATGCCATCGTCAAGCGATTGCCCTCAGTCGAGACGTTGGGATCGGTGTCGGCCATCTGCTCGGATAAGACGGGCACGTTGACACTCAACAAGATGACAGCCCGCGAGTTTTCGATTCCGGGGCAGAATCGGTACAAGGTCACTGGCGAAGGTTACAGCACGTCGGGTGAATTGCAGTTGACGCGCGGCCTCGCGCCCGGGCAGCCGTGGCAGAAAGGCTCGGCGCCTTACAGCACCGAAGGCCAGATCCTCAGCGCCGGCGGCCCCAAAATCGATCTGGAGCCGATCCTGCTGCCGATGGCGTTGTGTGCTGACGCCCGATTGGATGGTGAAAACCTGATCGGTGATCCGACCGAAGGCGCGTTGATCGTGCTGGCGGCCAAGGGCGGTATCGACATCGAAGGCGCGCGGCAGCAGTATCCGCGTGTGGCCGAAGTACCCTTCGATTCCGACTACAAGTTCATGGCGACCTTCCACAACATGAAGAATGAGCAGGGCCAGCCGGTAGTGCGCTGCTTTGTGAAAGGCGCGCCCGATGTGCTGCTTGCGCGCGGCGGTTCATACTGGCTGCCAGACGGTACAACTCAGCCGGTGACCGAAGAGAATAAGCCGCTGGCGCTGAAAGAAAATGATCGGATGGCAGAGACCGGCGAGCGCGTGATGGTGGTGGCGCGTCACGATTTCGATCCACAAAGTTTCGATCCCAAGGGTAAATTAATCGATCTGGTGAAAGATTTGACGCTACTCGCCATGGTGGGCATCGTCGATCCACCGCGACCGGAAGCAAAGGCGGCGATTGAAAAGTGCCACAGTGCGGGCATTCAGGTGCGCATGATCACCGGCGACCATGCGGTGACGGCGGCGGCAATCGGCCATGAGCTGGGCATCGAGGGCAAAGCGCTGACCGGCGCGCAATTCGCAGCCATGAAAGATGAAGAGCTGCTTAAGGAATTGCCGAACATTGGTGTGGTGGCGCGTGTGGCCCCTGAAGACAAGATCCGCCTCGTGACGATGTTGCAGAAGCAGCAGAACATCGTGGCGATGACGGGCGACGGCGTCAACGATGCGCCTGCGCTGAAGAAGGCCGACATCGGTGTGGCGATGGGCATCACCGGCACCGAGGTCTCGAAGGATGCGGCGGTGATGATCCTGACCGACGACAACTTCGCGACGATCGTGAAGGCGGTGGAATACGGTCGAGCGTTGTACGACAACCTGTCCAAATACATCCGCTTCCAGATGACGGCGCTGGTGGCGTTCATCGTCAGCTATCTAGGCGCAGCGTTCTTCTTCATTCTGGGCGGCCTGCCGTTTCTGGCCACGACCGTGTTGTGGATCAACTTTGCGGTGCAGGTGCCCATCGCCATTGCGCTGGGCTTCGACAAGCCGCTGCCCGGCCTGATGGAGCGCAAGCCGCGCCCGTTGAGCCAGCCGGTGCTGTCACGCTCGCAGTGGGCACGCATCATCTTCCTGGGGCTGCTCATGTCGATCTTCACGTTGGCGGTGGAATCGATTTATACTGCGTCCGGCGAGGCGAAAGCCCAAACGATGGGCCTGATCGTCTTCTCGCTGCTCAATGTGGCGATTGGCTTGAGCGCGCGCGATGAATTCAACACCGTATTCACGCGCGACATTCTAACCGATCGACGGCAGTTGATGCTCTACGGTTTGTCACTGTTACTGGCGTTCCTGGCTACCGAGTTAGGTTTCTTCCAGCGCATCTTTGATACGATCTCGGTCCGGGCGCAAGACTGGCTGTTGGGTATCGGCCTGGCGTTGTTGCTGGTGCTGGTCGATGAAGTGATCAAGTTCTTCTTGCGGCGGCGGCGCAGTCAGCCGCAGGCGGAAAGCCCGGCGGCCCCTCAGGCCGCACCTGCTGGGGCAAAGTAAAGCAACGCAAAGGGCGATCACCTTATTCGAGATGGGTGATCGCCCTTCTGTTGATTTCTCGGCGAAGCTGTGGCGGAGGTGCAAGATCATGAACCTCACACCCTCGGGTGCAGCAGGCGAAGGCCAGAGCCGCAAAGCACTGGCGAAGATCATCACCGATAAATATCACCTGCGTCCGGTACTGCCGAGTGAAGGGCAGACGATTGGACTGAACTGAATTCGCACAGCGGACTTCCATACATGAAAACAACATCGACAGTAGAAGCAGCAACGAAAGGCGCGGGGCTAGTCCTCCTGGTTCTAGCCTCGGGCCAGTTCTTGATGACGCTGGACAGTTCGGTGATGAATGTGTCCATCGCCACGGTGGCGAAGGATGTAGGCACCACTGTGACCGGCATTCAAACGGCCATCACGCTCTACACGTTGGTGATGGCGTCGCTCATGATCACCGGCGGGAAGATTGGAGCCATCATCGGGCGGCGGCGCGCCTTTGGGATCGGTCTGGTCATCTATGGAGCCGGATCATTCACGACGGCGATTGCGCCAAATCTGACAGTGTTGATCATCGGCTGGTCGTTTTTGGAAGGCATCGGCGCGGCGTTGATCATGCCCGCCATCGTCGCGCTGGTGGCGGGCAACTTCCCACCCACCAAGCGTTCAGCGGCCTATGGCATGATCGCGGCGGCAGGCGCGATGGCGGTTGCCGCCGGCCCGCTGATCGGCGGCGCGTTCACGACGTTCTGGTCATGGCGTTGGGTTTTTCTCGGCGAGGATGTGATCGTCGTGTTGATCCTGCTGACGATGCGCAAGATTCAAGATGTGCCGCCAGGCGAACGTCCGCACATCGACTTCGTCGGCGCGCTGCTGTCGATCGTTGGTCTGTCGATGGCGGTGCTAGGCGTGCTCAAGTCGGCGGAGTGGGGGTGGTTACAACCGAAAACAGATGCACCGACACTGTTCGGCGCTTCGCTGGTGGTGTGGCTCATCCTCGGCGGATTGTTTGTGCTGTGGTTGTTTATGGAATGGGAAGAGCGCATGGAGCGTCAGGGCAAAGAGCCGCTGTTGCGGATGGAACTGCTGGGTAACCGGCAGTTGTCCGGCGGATTGATGATGTTCTTCTTCCAGTTCATGGTGCAGGCCGGGACATTCTTCGTCATCCCGCTATTCCTCTCGGTGGTGCTGGGGCTATCGGCGTTGGCGACGGGTGTGCGCTTGTTGCCGTTGTCGTTCTCGCTATTGATCTTCGCCATTGCCATTCCGAAGTTCTGGCTGCAGGCCAATCCGCGCCGCGTGGTGCGGATCGGTTTGCTGGCTTTGTTCGGCGGTGCGTTGATGCTGGCCGCCGGGATCGATCCGGAAGCCGATGCGACGATCACGACGATCCCGATGCTGCTGATGGGCTGCGGCATCGGCGCGCTGGCCTCGCAACTGGGCGCAGTGACGGTGTCGGCGGTGCCCGATGAGCGCAGCGCCGAAGTCGGCGGTGTGCAAAACACCGCGACGAACCTGGGCGCATCGCTGGGCACAGCATTGGTGGGATCGATTCTGATCGCCACCCTGACGGCGTCGTTCATCACCGGCATTCAGAACAATCCCACTGTTCCCGATCAAGTGAAGGCGCAAGCATCCACTGAACTAGCGAGCGGCATCCCCTTTATCTCGGACGCTGATTTGCAAGCGGCCCTGACTAATGCTGGTGTGCCGCCTGATTTGACGGCACAAATCGTGCAAGAGAACAGCGAGGCGCGCTTGGTAGCGCTGCGGGCGTCGATGTCCATCGTCGCATTGTTTACAGTGGTGGCGCTGTTCCTGTCGACACGCATTCCTACGAAAGCGGTGGGCACGGCCTAATTCGTCTCGCTGCTCATTGACAAGCGTTGACGCAAAATGCTACTATGTATCTCAGTATCAAGACATTTGAAGCGTGCTTTGAAATCCAACTTGCTCCATCATTTGTAGGAGGCCCCCATGCTGTGGCGTTCTCTGTTGATCCGGATTCTGGTCAATTTCCTCGCGATTTTGGTGACGTTACTTTTGCCCGGCTTCAATATCAATGTCACCAATCCATGGCTGGGCAGCGCCCTGCTTGACTTGCTGGCCGCGGCATTCATTCTGGCGATCCTCAATGCTTTCGTTAAGCCGGTGCTGCAAGTGCTGGCCGGCCGCTTGACTATTGCCACCCTGGGCCTGTTCGGTTTCATCATTGACGCGATCGTATTGGGCATACTGGTGTGGTTTTCACCTACCCATTGGGTGCTGGAACGCGGCCTGCTGACGCTGCTGCTCGCCGGGGCGTTGATCGCCATTCTCTCCAGCATCTTTGAAGCGGTGCTGGGGGTCGATAAACCGATCATTGATACGCGCGAAGACAGCACCACGTACTGGCGCTTGATCGGTCGCTTGCCGCTGAAACGCCGCAACTGGCTCATCGAGAACATCCGCTTGCAGCAGACCTACAACACCATCTATCGCTACATCGCCGATATTACGGTCAGCCGCACGCCGCTGATCACCATCCGGCACGCGGTGCAGCGCTGGATCTATGGCGATAAGACGCACGGCGATTTGACCGCCCCGCAAAAGGTGCGCATCCTGCTGCAAGACCTCGGTCCGACGTACGTGAAAATCGGGCAGATGGCGTCGAGCCGGCCAGAGCTGTTGCCTGCCGAATACACGGCTGAACTGGCGAAGTTGCAGAGCACGGTGCGCCCGTTTCCGTATGCGCAAGTGGTGGAAGTGATCACGCACGAATTGAAAGCCCCGCCTGAGGAAGTCTTCAAGGAATTCGATCAAGAACCATTGGCGGCGGCGTCTACTGCGCAGGTGCATCGCGCGGTGCTGCACAGCGGAGAAGAAGTCGTGGTGAAGGTGCAGCGTCCCGATATTGTGCCGCAGGTGCGCGCCGATCTGGGCGTGATGCACGAGATCGCGGGTGCCTTACAGCGGCGACACGTCGTTGGTCCCAGCGTCGATGCAGTGGGCACCATCGACGAGTTTGGCACCAACGTGATGCGCGAGTTGGACTATCAGAACGAGGCGTACAACACACGCCGCGTCGCCTTCAACATGCAGTCGATTGAAGGCGTGCACATCCCCAAGATTTACAGCCAGTACACCACGTCCAAGGTCATGACCGAGGAGTTCATTCGCGGCGTCAAATTGAGCAAAGTAGACCAGATCGACGCCGCCGGTATCGATCGGAAGCAGCTGGCCCGCACGTTCATCCGCGCCATTATGAAGCAAGTGTTGGTCGACGGCTTCTTTCATGGTGATCCGCATCCGGGCAACTTGATGATCAATCTCGACACCGGGATAATTCAATTCCTCGATCTGGGCATGGTAGGCGAGATGGAATTGCCGCAGCGTATCAGCCTGGGCGACCTGCTGTTCTCGATGCAAAACAAGGACCCCGATGGCATGGCCTCGGCTCTGCTGGGCGTGAGCGTGCCGTTCCGCGCCGATGCCGATGCGGCGGCGTTCAAAAAAGACATTGAGCGCGTCATCACGCGTTACATGATCTACGCCGATGTCGGCGCGTCGCTGTCGGAAGTACTTTCGGCAGTGATGAAGAGTCTCAGCGACAACGGCTACCGTTTGAATCCTAACATGACGCTGGCCATCAAGGTGATCGTACAGGTAGAAGAAGTGATGAGCACCTTGAATCCCGCAGAGTCGATGATCTTCGGCGCGATCGAAGAAATGCAGGTGGTCTTGAGGCAGGAGATCACACTCGAGAAGATCGGCGACATGGCGAAGAAAGAAGCGGCCAACTTCGTGCGCGAAGCCGTAAAGCGCCTGCCGGAATTACAAGGCGCGACGTTGAAGTGGCTGGATAACTATCAGAAGGGCCGCTTCGAACTGACGGTGGACGCCAGCAGCCTGGGACCGCAGATCGATCGCTTCAATGTCAGCACCGAACGCCTGATGGCGGGCATGATTCTGGCCGGAATGTTGATCGGCAGCGCCATTATCATGGCCGTGCCCATCCAAAACGATATTGGCGCTTACATCAAGCTCATCGTCCTTGCTGTTTTCTCTGTGGCGGCCATCCTAGGCCTGTGGCTGATGCTGCGCATTTTGTGGCGCGGCTTCCGTGAAGAACAGCGGCTGAATCGTGACAAAAACCCGTGGAAGTTGTAACCCACAGCTCGCTTGAGCTGTGGCATAATTAATTGTGAGCTTTACCGTGATGATTACTCAATTCTACAAAGGAGGAAATGTTACATGATCAAGCATGGACCCGTTGATGTCGTTGTGCTAGCGGCCGGTGAGCCTAAGTTTGACGGCAGTGTCGTCGCCGAGCTGGAGCGGCAGGCGGCCAGCGGCACGATTCGCGTGCTGGACGCAATGTTTTTATTCAAGGACTCCCTCGGGAATCGCGCCAGTCTCGATCTGGAAGATCTGCCGGACGATCTCAAAGCGTCGGTCGGCTTCATCGAGACCGGGACGCGCGGCCTGTTCGATTCCGCCGACGCCGAGACGTTGTTTGAGGGCATGGTGCCTGGCTCGGCCGTTCTCGCACTGGCGATCGAGCACGCGTGGGCCGTGAAGCTGGTGAACGCCATCCACGATGCCGGTGTGGAATTTGCGCTGAACTTGCGGGTGCCGGCGCCCATCGTCGATGAGGCCTTTGCCTCGCTCGGTAAGTAATCACAGGGGGGACTAACATGACAGGACTACTTA
>Ga0335084_10006807_pt1 | contig 11372 bp, 10 predicted proteins | sample Lox_Sample_44_FD_206721 | JGI IMG/M metagenome (GOLD analysis project Ga0335084, IMG submission 206721) | Soil microbial communities from Loxahatchee National Wildlife Refuge, Florida, United States - Lox_Sample_4.4 | ecosystem: Environmental > Terrestrial > Soil > Wetlands | place: USA...
GCCCTGGGTCACGATGAGCCGCCGCAGGGTGCCACGGTACTCGCCGGGCACCTCCTGCCAGGCCGGGGTGCCCTTGTGCTCGCCGAAGGCGACCGCGCGGCCGGGCTCGGGCTCGGCCAGGAAGATCCCCCAGCGATAGTCCGGCATCTTCACCCAGTCGAAGTGCGCCCAGCCCTGCGGATCGACGCTGACGGCGGTGCGCAGGTAGACGTCCTTGGCCTGGAAGCCGTCGGGCCCCATCTGGTTCCACCACTCGAGGTAGCGCGGCTGCCATTCCTCCAGCGCGCGCAGCAGGCGGCGGTTGTCGGCCAGGCTCACGTTGTTGGGAATGCGCTCGGTGTAGTCGACGCGCGCCATCACACTCTCCTCCGGTCGAACTCGGCGCGCTGGCCGGTTCCGTAGACGTGCAGCGCTCCCTTGTCGCCCACCGCGTTGGGCCGCTGGAAGATCCAGTTCTGCCAGGCGGACAGGCGGGCGAAGATCTTCGTCTCCATGGTCTCGGGGCCGCCGAAGCGGAGCGAGGCCTCCATGCCGGTGAGGGCGTCGGGCGAGAACGCCACGCGCTCCTCGATGGCGATGCGCACCTCGTCGTCCCAGTCGATGTCGTCGGGCGTGAACGTGACGAGCCCCGCCTCGCTCGCGGCCTGAGCGTCCAGATCCTGGCCCAGCCGGCCCTTGAGGTCGTCCACGCGCCCGGGCTCGGCCAGGAAGCGGCTGGCCAGACGGCTGAGGCCGTTGGGCATCGGGTACGCGCCGAAGTTCACGGGCGTCAGGCGCAGCGCGGCCGGCGAGGCCGTGTCGCCCTCGCGCGTGCCGTCGAGCATGTAGGAGCGGTCGCACGCGAGCGCCAGCTCGAGCAGCGTGCCGGCGAAGCAGGAGCCCGGCTCGATGAGCGCGAAGAGCGAGCGCGAGGTGACGTCGAGCCGCTTGAGCGTGCGCCGGAGGTAGAGCCGGATCTCACGCACCAGCCAGTGGGTGGCGTGCTGCTCGAGCAGCCGGTCATAGGCTTCCACGAGGTCGGCGCTGCCCGTCGTCCTCAGCACCCAGAGGCCGATCGCCTCCTCGTTGACGCGCAGGTGAAGGATGAGGTCGTCGAGCTCGCGGGCGACGGCCAGCGGCCAGAAGGCCACGCCCTGCGCGTGCGCGCCGGCCGCGTCGGCGGGCGGCGGCGTCTGGGGCGCGGTCACGGTGATCTCGGCCACACCGCGGCCGCGATCGATCGCGCAGGTCACCCAGCGGTAGGCGACGCGGTCGCCGTCGATCGTCCTCTCGAGCGGCGTGAGGGCGACGCCCCGGGCGTCGGCGGGACGATCGCTGAGCGCGGCCAGCTCCTGCGCGCGCGTGCGCGCGGTCTCTTCCAGCCGGGTCCGCGGCACGACCTCGTCCACCAGGTTCCACTCCACCGCCCGCTTGCCCTTGACGCCTTCCTCGAGCGTGCAGAAGTAGTCGGCGCGGTCGCGGCGCACCTTGCGCTTGTCGGTGAGCCGCGTGAGCCCGCCGGTGCCCGGCAGCACGGCGAGCAGCGGGACCTCGGGGAGCGCCACCGAGGTGTTGCCGTCGTCAGCCATCACGATGTAGCGGCAGGCCAGCGCCAGCTCGTAGCCGCCGCCGGCGCACGGCCCGTTGACCATGCACACCCACGCCTGGCCCGAGTCGCTCGAGGCCTCCTCCAGCGAGTTGCGCGTCTCGTTGGTGAACTTGCAGAAGTTCACCTTCCAGGCGTGCGAGGAGCGGCCCAGCATGCGGATGTTGGCCCCGGCGCAGAAGACCCGCTCCTTGGCCGAGGTGAGCAGCACGGCGCCGACCTCGGGATGCTCGAAGCGCAGCCGCTGCACGGCGTCGTAGAGCTCGATGTCCACGCCGAGGTCGTAGGAGTTGAGCTTCAGCTCGTAGCCGGGCACGAGGCCGCCCGCCTCGCTCACGTCCATGCTCAGCGTGGCCACGCGGCCCTCCACGGCGAGCGTCCAGTGCCTGTAGCGCGAGGGCTCCGTGCGGAAGTCGACGATCATCGTGCGCTCCTAGCCGAGGATCACCCAGAGGACGCGGGCCTTCCGGGTGCCGAGGTTCTCCCAGCCGTGGGGCAGGCCGCCGTCGAGCAGGGCGCTGTCGCCCGCCTCGAGGCTCTGCCGCTCGCCGTTGTAGTGCAGTCCGACCGTTCCGTCCAGCACGTAGAAGAGCTTCATCTGGCCGGGCTTGATCAGGACCTTCTCGGTCCTGACCCCCTTGGCCCGCGGGTCCAGCGTGGAGACGACCGCGCGGATCTTGCCCTCGAACAGGCCGGCGCCGAGCACGCTCCACTTCTCCGACGAGCCGTCGAAGGACACCACGGGGTACTCCTTCTTGCGCGTCACCTGGATACGGCCGGCCGCCTGGCCGTCGAAGAGCGTGGCGATCGGCACGCCGAGGGCGGCGGCGATCTTGCCCAGCGTGTTCAGCGAGGGCGTGAGCCGGCCGGACTCGATCTGACTGACCATGCTCGGCGTCAGCCCGGCCTTCTCGGCGAGCTGCCGCTGCTGCAGATCGCGCTCGAGCCGCAGGGCCTTGAGGCGCTCGCCGAGCGAGGTCACGCGAACCCCGCCAGCCGCGCCAGCGCACGGGCCACGTACACGCGCGTGACCTTCTTGCGGTAGGGGTGGGTGAGGTCGGTGTTGTCGAGCGGCCGGGCCGGCCCCGCGGCGGCGTCCGCCGCGGCCTCGATCGTCTCCGTCGTCAGCGGGCGGCCGACGAGTGCGTCCGCGGCTTTCGGGGCCTCGCGGGGCGTCGAGGCGACCGCGCCGAGCACGATGCGCGCTGCGCGGACCACGTCACCCTCCAGGCGCGCGGCCACCGCCACGCCCAGGATCGGAAAGTCGAACGAGCCGCGCCGGCGCAGCTTGAGGTACACCGAGCGCCAGCCCTCCGCCGGCGGCAGCGTGATCGCGGTGACGATCTCGTCGGCGCGCTTGGCGAGGTACTGGATGCCGTCGTCGTGGAAGAGGGCGGCGACCGGGATCGTGCGCTCGCCGGCGGGGCCGTGCAGGCGCACGCGCGCGCCCAGGCTCCACAGCACGGGCGCGGTGTCGGAGGACGACACCGCCCAGCAGCGGTCGCTGCCCGGCGCGACCAGGCAGATGTCGCCATCCTTCTTCATGCAGAAGCCGATCGCCTTCCGCCACTCGAACGTCTGGTTGTAGTAGTTGCAGCGCGTGTCCACGCACACGTTGCCGCCGAGCGTGCCCATGTTGCGCAGCTGCGGCGAGGACACCACGCCGGCCGCCGTGGCCAGCGCCGGATAGTCGCGCGCGATGGCGGGGTGCGTGGCCACCGCGGTGAGCGTCGTGCAGGCGCCGATCGTCACGCCGTCGCGCGGCGTGCCGCCGACGCCGCGCAAATCCTTGATCGCGCGAAGACCCACGAGCGTCTTCGGCTCGAACTGCCGGCGCTTCAGGTTCGGGTAGAGGTCGGTGCCCCCGGCCACCAGCATGCCGTCCGGCCCGGCCTCCCGCATCGCGCGGACCGCCTCGTCCACGGTCCTCGCCGCGACGTAGTCGAACGACGGCAAGCGCATCATGGGTAGCGAAGCCCCTTACACGGGCAGAGACGTGGGTGGGCCGGTATGAGAAGGTTGCCGGCTCCGCTCAACCGTCGGCCGATCGGACACTGACTCCGCTCAACCATCGGCAAATGGCCTCACCGCCACGGCGTCGGCGGGCTGGCCGAACGCCGATTCCACGACGAGCGGTTCCTTGAACTTGAAGAGGGGGAGCTTGTCGGGGCCGATGCGCGCGGGCTTGCCCTGGCGCTTGAGCTCGAGGCCGCGCAATACCATATCGGGCGTGATCGGCACCTGGTCGATGCGCACGCCGACCGCGTGGTAGATGGCGTTGGCGATGGCGGGAATCACAGGGAGCAACGGGCCCTGCCCGGCTTCCTTGGCGCCGAACGGGCCCTCGGGATCGTCGGTCTCCACCAGGAACGTGTGGATCTCGGGCGTCTCCAGCGTGGTCGGGCTCTTGTACTCCAGCATCGAGGGATGCTTGTGCAGGCCCTTCCGGAAGACTTGCCCTTCCATGAGGGCTTCGCCGATGCCCATGTACACGGAGCCTTCGACTTGACCCTCGACGAGAAGTGGATTCAACGCGCGGCCGATGTCGTGGGCGATCCAGATGTCGCCAAGCTCGATCCAGCCGGTGTCCTCGTCCACCGTCAGCTCGACCACGCAGGCCGAGTACGAATAGCACGGCGACGGTCCCACGCCGCCCCCCTTGTACTTGCCGGCGCGCCTGGGCGGCGCGTAGGAGCCCGCGAAGGCGAGCACGCCGTGCATCGCCTCGGCCAGCTCGATGGCCTGCGGGAACGCCACGGCCTTGCCCCAGTCCTCGGGCACGCCGACCTTGCGCTCGCGGAAGACGATGCGCTCGGGCGTCGTCTCCAGCTTCTCCGCCACCGCGCGCGCCACCACCGCGCGCAGCCGGGTGGCGGCCTGGATCGCCGCCATGCCGCACATGAGCGTGACGCGCGAGGAGTAGGAGCCGAGATCCACCGGCGTGAGGCTGGTGTCGGCCGGATGGACGTGGACGTCCTTGGGCTCGATACCGAGCACCTCGGCCGGCAGATAGGCGAGGATCGAGTCGGATCCTTGGCCGATGTCGGTGGCGCCGCAGAGGACGGCCACCGCGCCGCTGCGGTCGGCGCGGATGACGACGCCGGAGTGCGGCATGTTGTTCCAGTAGATCGCCGTGCCCGCGCCCGTCATGTAGGCGGAGCCCGCGATGCCCACGCCCCTGCGCCGGCGCGACTGCCAGAGCGGCCTGGCGGCGCCGTCGCCGGCGGCGGCGCCGAAGCGGGCGCGCTTGTCGCGCCAGCCCGAGGCCTCCACCACCCGGTCGATGCACTCGCCGAGCCCGATCGTGGTGACCGTGAGGTGATTGGCGGTCTTGGTGAAGGGCTCGACGAGGATGCGCTTGCGCAGGTCGGCCGGGTCGAGGCCGAGCTGCTCGGCGGCCTTGTCGAGCTGGCACTCGAGCGCGAAGCGCGGCTGCGGCGTGCCGTGGCCGCGCTTGGGCCCGCACGGCGGCTTGTTGGTGAACACCCGCGCGCCCTCGAATTTGTAGACGGGCATCTTGTAGGTGACCGGGTTGATGACGCCGGTGTAGAACGTCGAGGCCACCCCGTAGGAGCCGTAGGCGCCGCCGTCGAGCCAGGTGCGGATGTGGCTGCCGGTGACCTCCCCATCTTTTGTGAAGCCGGTCTTCAGCCACATCAGCACCGGGTGCCGCCCGCGGTGGATGTAGAAGACCTCCTCGCGCGTGCAGGCGATCTTCACCGGCCGGCCGGTGATCTGCGAGAGCTTGCAGGCGGCGATCTCGTGCGCGAACGGGTCGAGCTTGCCGCCGAAGCCGCCGCCCACGGGCGCGGCGATCACGCGGATGTGGGCGCCCGGCACCTCGAGGATCCTGGCCAGCAGGCGGTGCACGTAGTGCGGCGTCTGGGTCGAGGACCACAGCGTGAGCTTGCCGTCGGCGGTCCAGTGCGCGACGGCGGCGTGCTGCTCCATGGGAAGGTGCGTGTTGCCCTCGAAGTAGAAGACGTCCTCTCGCACGAGGTGCGATTCCGCGAAGGCCTTGTCGACATCGCCAAATTGCAGGGCGACGTTCTTGTGGACGTTGGGGCCGTCGCCGTACTCGTGGATCCGCACCTCGGGATGGGCCAGCGACTCGTGGATCGACATGAGCGCGGGCAGCGGCTCGTACTGCACGTCGATGAGCCGGGTGGCCGCCTCGGCCGTCTCCTCGTCCACCGCCGCCACCGCCGCCACCGCGTCGCCGACCATCCGCACCTTCTCGGTGCAGAGCGCCTCCTCGTCCTGGGAGACCGGCAGGATGCCGAACTTCACGCGCGGCAGGTCGTGGCCGGTGATGACGGCCAGGACGCCGGGCAGCGCGCGGGCGCGCGCGGTGTCGATTGCCACGATCCGCGCGTGGGCATGCGCGCTGCGCAGGAGCTTGCCGAAGGCCATGCGCGGCAGCACGAGGTCGTCGGCGTAGCGCGTCTCGCCGGTGACCTTGGCCCAGGCGTCGATCTTGGGCAGCGGCTGGCCGACGACGCTGAAGCGCTCCTTGTTCATGCGCGGGCTCCTGCCCTCGTCATCCGCAGCGCGGCCAGCTCGACCGCGTCCAGGATCTTGGTGTAGCCGGTGCAGCGGCAGAGGTTGCCGGCCAGGGCTTCCTTGATGCGCTGGCGCGTGGGCTGCGGCTCGCCGTCGAGCAGCGCCTGCGCGGTGAGCAGGATGCCGGGCGTGCAGTAGCCGCACTGCGCCGCGCCCAGCTCGGCGAACGCCTGCTGGAGCGGGTGCAGCACGCCGCCCCGGGCCATCCCCTCGACCGTGGTGAGGGCCGCGCCCTCGTAGTCGGCGGGCAGCGCCAGGCAGGAGAGCACGGGCTCACCGTCCGCCAGCACCGTGCAGGTTCCGCACTCGCCCAGCTCGCAGCCGTGCTTGGTGCCGATGAGGCCGAGATCCTCGCGCAGGACCTCGAGGAGGGTCTTGTGCACGGGCACCAGCGCCTCGTGGCGCTCGCCGTTGACCAGGAGGTTGACACGCAGCTTCATCTGTTGGGAGGGGAACCCTGGGAGGGTTCCCCTCGACCCCTCCAGCGCGAGAAAGTTAATTCAGGCTGAACGACGGTTAAAAAATACTGAACCGGCGGCGGGCTGTCAAGCGAGGTGGCGGAAGGGTAGTGTGCAGGCCGACCAGGAGGACGCCCGATGCCTTACGCCAGGACCAGCGACGGCTTCAAGCTCTACTACGAGGAGCACGGCAAGACCGGCTCACCGCTGGTGCTCGCCTACGGCATCGGGGGCAATACCGAGATGTGGGACGTCAACGTGCAGGCGCTGTCGGCCGCGCACCGGCTGATCCTGTGGGAGCCGCGCGGCCACGCGCGCTCCGACAGTCCCGAGGACCCCGCCAGGGTCTCCTTCGCGCGGTGGGCGCTGGACCTGCGCGACGTGCTGGATCACCTCCGGCTGCGGCGCGCCCACGTCGGCGGCCTCAGCCTGGGCGCCGGCATCGCCACCCGCTTCACGCTGCGCTTTCCCGGCCGCGTGCGCTCGCTGCTCGTCACCAACTCGTCCTCCGCGGTGGGCCTGCCGCTGTCGGTCGACAACCTCGTCATGCGCGCGCAGTCCATCAAGATCACGCTCGAGCAGGGCATGGACGCCATGGCCGAGTACGCGATGCGGGCCAACCCGAACCTGGTCGAGCGCCTGAAGATCGACCCCGGCGCCCGCGCGGAGTTCTACGAGGAGTACCGGCGGCTCTCGCCGATCGGCTACGCCAACTCGCTGCGCGCGCTGCTGGCCATGGACCACATCACCGACGACCTGCCGAAGATCCGCGTGCCCGTGCTCCTGATCGGCGGCGACCGCGATCCCTCGCTGGCGCCCATGAAGGTCATGAAGCGCAAGATCCGCGGCGCCCGGCTGGTGGTGCTGTCCCCGGCCAGCCACTTCGCCAACCGCGATCAGCCGGAGGCCTGGAACCGCGCCGCCCTCGATTTCCTGGCCCGCGTGGACTCCCGCCGCCGCGCCTGATCGCGCCGCAGCGCGTCGAGGCGCAACGCCCAACTCATCAGAAATTGACCGGTCAGCGCCACCCTGGTGTGAACAGTTCGAGCCCAGTCGACCGGGCCGTCTACCACGGGTTCCTGGCGCAAACGCCGGAAATTGTGCGCCCCCTCTCCCGCCCCAGGGGCTGGCACCAAAGATGCTCTTTTCCTGCGCGTTCGCATTCGACAGGTCAGGAGCCAGGGGATGACTTATGGGGCGTACGGCGCGTCGGGTCCTGGGAGCTGGATCGATCGCGGTGCTGCTCGCACTGACGCCAGCGGCGGGCGTCGCGGCCCCCGCCGCGTCCGACGCCATCACCAAGCCGTCGCCGCCCCCAGCCGCGTCCCAGCCGGGCTCCGTCGAGGCGGCGGCGCGCCCGGCCGCTGAGGAGCGCTGGAGCTGGCGCGGGTTCGTGGAACTGCTCGTTCTCGCCGTCACCTGCTCGGCGGTGGTGGCGTTCTACTCCACGGCTGGTGAGCGGGGCGGAACGCGCGTGCCAGCGCGCGTCCGCCGGCGCTAGCCGGCGGCGTCGGGGCGCGGCCTCCCGGTCGCGCCCCGGCGCCGGTTCTGTTCCTTCCTACTTCTTCTCGAAGAGTTCGCCGAAGAGCGCCCAGCGCTCGCCGTCGAACTTGGCAAGCTGCTCCTGCTCGATGGGGGCGTGGTCGCTCGGCCCCGTGTTGACCTTGATGCCCGGCAGCAGCAGCGGGAACTCGACGTTCTTGAGACTCTCGGCCTGCCGGAGGATGTTCTCGCGGCTCAGGTCGTTGCCGCACTGCTTGAGGACCATGGTCATGGCCTGGGCCACCGTGTACCCGAAGGCGTTGGACTGGTCGTCGAGCGCGCCCTCCGGGTAATACTTCTTCATGAAGGCCACCCAGTCCTGGTAGCCCTTGTCGTTCTTCCACTGCGGATCGGTGATCTCCTTCATGTAGAGGGCGGTGATCAGGCCCCGCGAGGCCTCCACGCCGGCCGGCTTCAGCACGGTGGCCAGCGACGACGACACGTTGTTGAGGAAGTGCGCCGGCTTCCAGCCGATGTCGTGCGCCTTCTTGATGGCCTGCACGGCGAACTTGGGGATGGTGACGTCGAAGAACACGTTGGCGCCGCTGTTCTTGAGGTTGACGATCTGCGAGTCGATCGTGGGATCGGTCACCTCGTACGTCTGCTCCATCACGATCATCTTCTTGGCGTTGGCCTCGCCGAGCCCGTCGTGCAGGCCCTTGCGGTAGTCCTTGCCGTAGTCGTCGTTCTGGTAGAGGATGCCGATCTTCGCGTCGGGGAAGTTCTTCATGATGTACTGCGCGTAGATGTGGCCCTCGGTCTGGTAGTTCGGCTGCCACCCCATCGTCCACGGGAAGTTCTTGGGGTCGTTCCACTTGGTGGCGCCGGTGGCGACGAAGAGATGCGGCACCTTCTTCTGGTTCATGTACTTGTGAATGGCGCTGTTGGTGGGCGTGCCGAGCGTCTGGAAGAGCGCCGCCACCTCGTCCTGCTCCACGAGCTTGCGCACCATCTCGACGGTCTTGGGCGGGCTGTAGGCGTCGTCGTAGGTGATGTAGTTGATCTTCCGCCCGTTGACGCCGCCCTCGTCGTTGACCTTCTTGAAGTAGGCGCCGATCACCTTGCCGATGGTGCCGTAGGCGGACGCCGGGCCGCTGTACGGATTGGTGTTGCCGATCTTGATCTCGGTCGGCGTGACGCCGACGACCGTCTGGGCGGCGGCGGCGCCAGCGGTGGCAGTCAGCGCCAGCGCCGTGACAGCGGTCAGCCAGAAGCCTCGTCTCAGCATATCTCCTCCTTGAGAACGCGCCTCGTCGTGGAGGGCGCGGTGACGGTCATGTTAACTCCGTGAACCCTCCGCCACCGCCCCCGGTTCCGGACGGCGCCGGCTCCAGCGGACGGCGAGCAGGCGAAGGGCCCCCACGATGCCGCGCGGCATCGCGTACATGAAGCCGATGAGGACGATGCCGTAGATGGCCCACGGCGCCGCCTTGGAGATGTCCTGGGCCCAGTTCGGGATGAACTGGACGAACAGCGCGCCGAAGATCGCGCCCCAGATCGAGGCCAGGCCCCCGATCACGATGCCGGTCAGGAACGTGATCGACAGGAACACGTCGAAAGCGTCGGGCGCCACGAACGCGATCACCAGCGCGCTCAGGGCGCCGGCGATGCCCGTGTAGGCGGCGCTGACCCCGAACGTGAGCGACTTGTACAGCGCGGTGTTCACGCCCATGGCCTGGGCGGCGATGGGATTGTCGCGGATGGCGACGATCGCGCGGCCCGTGCGGCCGGACAGCAGGTTGGTGGCCAGCACGAAGAGGACGACCAGCACGGCGAGGGTGAGGTAGTACAGCCACTGGTCGGCGCTGAGCTTGAGCCCCCACGGCGCCTCCGGCTTGCTCAGCACGATACCCTGCGAGCCGCCCGTCCAGTGCTCGAAGTACTTCAAGATCTGCGGCACCGCCAGCGCCAGCGCGAACGTGGCGAGCGCCAGGTAGAGCCCCTCCAGCCGCAGCGCCGGGATGCCGAACAGGAACCCCGCGATCAGGCACAGCACGCCGGCCACCGGGATGGTCCAGCCATAGGGCACGGCCCAGCGGTCGATCATGATGGCGCTCGTGTAGGCGCCCAGCGCGTAGAACGCGCTGTGGCCGAGCGAGAACTGGCCGTTGTAGCCGATCAGGATGTTCACGCCGAGCAGGGCGATGGCGTAGATGAACACCTGCGCGCACTGGAACAGCCGGAAGTTGCTCAGGACGAACGGCAGCGTCAGCGCCGTCGCCAGCACGACCAGCGCCGCGCCGAGCCGGAGCGCCCGCGGCGGCATCACACGCGGTGCACGGCGGCCCGGCCGAACAGGCCGCTGGGCCGCACGAGCAGGACGATCAGGATCACGGCCAGCGCCACCGTCAGCTTCAGCTCGGTGCCGATGAACCGCACGTAGGTCCCGACCAGGTTCTCGACGACCCCCACGATCAGCCCGCCCAGCACGGCGCCGCCCGGGCTCGTGAAGCCGCCCAGCGTCGCCGAGGCGAAGGCGTAGATGAGGATGCCGGCCATCATGTTGGGATCGAGCGTCACGATGGGCGCCACCATCATGCCGGCGACCGCGCCGATCAGCGAGGCCAGCCCCCAGCCGATGGCCAGCATCCAGCCGACCCGGATGCCGCACAGCCGGCTGGACACGGGATTCTGCGCGGCCGCCCGCATGGCGAGCCCGAGCGTGGTGAACCGGAAGAAGGCGTAGAGCGCGATCAGCACCACGACGGTGATCGCCAGCGCGCCGACGTCGTGGGCGCCGAAGTAGATGTTGCCGACCCGGAGGGGCCGGTCGGGGAACGGGCTGGGGAACGGCTTCTGGATGTAGGAGTAGATCCAGCCCATCACGCTGTTGAGGATGACGAGCAGCCCGATGCAGACGATGACGACGGTGAGCACGGGCGCCCCCTCGACCGGGCGGATCACGACGCGCTCGAGGAGCAGCCCGCCCACGAAGGAGATGGCCAGGGTGGCGAGGAAGGCCCACCAGTAGGGCAGGCCGGCATTGAGCAGCGTCCAGGCCATGTAGGTGCTCACCACCGCCATCTGGCCCTGCGCGAAGTTCACGATGTCGGTCGCCTCGTAGATCATGACCAGCGCCAGCGCCACGCTGCCGTAGATGCCGCCGGTGGCGAGCCCCGAGACGACCTGCTGGATGAAGATGTCCATTTGAAGGGGGACCCTAGCAGGGTCCCCCCGACCCCTCCTGTGCGTCCGTTTTCATATGGAAGCGGACCCCTCGAAGG